>PVBE012995171.1_pt1 | contig 153164 bp, 153 predicted proteins | sample 1631181 | NCBI WGS metagenome assembly PVBE01 (sample SAMN08397723, study PRJNA350692) | Marine metagenome, whole genome shotgun sequencing project. | isolation source: water | place: Pacific Ocean | collected 2012-04
CCTCGACATCGAGCTGATCACACCGGTTGCGGTGGAAGAGGGGCTGCGCTTCGCAATCCGCGAGGGTGGCCGCACCGTCGGCGCTGGCGTCGTCACCTCTATCACTGAGTAACAACAACCACACCGACTAGCTGAGACCAGATGACGACAGGAGGGTGCTTCGATGGCCAAGGGTGACCGACAGTTCATCACGCTCGCATGCGGCGACTGCCGCGAGCGGACGTACACGACCAAGAAGAACCGCCGTAACGACACCGACCGCATCGAACTGCGGAAGTACTGCCCGCGTTGCCGCGAGCACAAAGTGCATCGCGAGACGCGCTAGCGCGCTCCGAGAAGGATCACCATGGGTCGAGCATCTCGACGCGCTCAGGAACGGGCCGACCGCCGCCAGAAGCGGCAGCAGGCAGCGCCTGCACGCCCACCGGCATCGACCCCGGCCGTCACCGAGGGCAGTGGGGCCCGCGGCTCGCTGCTGCGTCCGCGCTGGCTGCTCGACATCATCAGCGAACTGCGCAAGGTCACCTGGCCTACCCGTCAGGAGACCGCGCACCTTACGCTAGTAGTGATCATCGTCTCGATCCTCTTTGGCATCGTCCTCGGCAGTGCCGACCTCGGCTTCAGCTGGCTGATTGAAAACACGATCCTGCGCTAACCCGCGGGAAGGAGACTCCCCTGACGAATCTCACAACCAACGACGACGAAGCCGCGGTCTCGCCTGACGTCGAGACGCCCGCCGGCGACGCGCTGCTCGCGACCAGCGAGGAGAGCGGCGCCGAGGCGGAAGCACCGGTGCCCGATGACGGGCGCGCGTGGTACATCGTCCAGACCTACTCGGGCTACGAGAACAAGGTGAAGACGAACCTCGACCAGCGCATCCTCTCGATGGACATGAACGACCGCATCTTCCAGGTCGTGATCCCGATCGAAGAGGAAATCGAGATCCACCAGGGTCAGCGCAAGACCGTACAGAAGAAGATGTTCCCCGGATACGTCTTCGTTCAGATGGTGATGAGCGACGACTCCTGGCACGTGGTACGCAACACGCCCGGTGTCACTGGCTTTGCCGGCAGCACCGCCGAGGACCGCTCCAAGCCCACCCCGCTCGACGACGAAGAGGTGGGTCGCATCCTGCGTCAGATGCAGACGTCGCAGCCGCGCGTCAACATCGGCTTCAAGGTCGGCGAGTCGGTGCGCGTCACGGACGGCCCCTTCGCGGACTTCCTTGGCACCGTCGATGAAATCAACCTGGACAAGGGCAAGGTCCGCGTCCTGATCACGATGTTCGGTCGCGAGACGACCGTCGAAATGGACTTCCTTCAGGTGGAGAAGCAGTAGCGCAAGACCACCGTACAGAGCGACGTCGCAACGCCGCCAGCGGCACCCGCGACGACAGTAGATCGAAAGTAGATGAGGACTGATGGCTAAGAAGGTACGAACGGTACTGACGCTGCAAATTCCCGCCGGGCAGGCGAATCCTGCTCCTCCGGTCGGCACGGCGCTGGGCCCGCACGGCATCAACATCATGGATTTCTGCAAGGCGTACAACGAACGTACGTCGAGCCAGGCAGGGCAGGTGATCCCCGCCCAGATCACGATCTTCGAGGACCGCTCCTTCGCGTTCATCCTCAAGACGCCGCCGGCCTCCGACCTGCTGCGCAAGGCAGCCGGCATCACGCTCGGCTCGTCGGGCATCGACAAGGGCCAGATGCCGACCGCCCCCGGCGGGCAGGAGCTCCAGTTCGGCCCGGTTGGCTCCGTGACGCAGACGCAGGTGCGCGAGATCGCGACGACGAAGCTGCCCGACCTGAACACCAACGACATCGACCAGGCGATGAAGATCATCGAGGGCACCGCGCGCTCGATGGGGATCGAGGTCAACTGATGGCGAAGACTGGCAAGCGCGTCACCGCACTGCGTGAGCGCGTCGACCCCGACCGTATCTACGAGCCGACGGAAGCAGTCGCTCTCGTCAAAGAGACCGCGACCGCGAAGTTCGACGAGACCGTCGAGCTGCACCTCAACACCGGCCTCGACGGACGCCACGCTGACCAGCAGATCCGCGGCACCGTCGTCATGCCGCACGGACTCGGCCGCTCGATGCGAGTCGCCGTCTTCGCCGAAGGCGAGGCCGTCGCGCTGGCGATCGAGGCCGGCGCCGATGAAGTCGGTGGCGATGACCTCGTTGAGCGCGTCGAGGGCGGCGAGCTCGACTTCGACGTCGTGCTCGCGCAGCGCGAGCTGATGGGCAAGGTCGGAAAGCTCGGTCGCGTGCTCGGCCCGCGAGGGCTGATGCCGAACCCGCGCGCGAACACCGTGCTTGAGACCTCGGACATTGCGCGTGGCGTGAAAGAGGCGAAGGCCGGGCGCGTCGAGTTCCGGCTCGACCGTACCAACCTGATGCACTGCTCGATCGGCAAGGCTTCGTTCAGCGAAGAGAAGCTGGTGGAGAACCTCACATCGCTGATCGCCGAGATCGCGAAGGCGAAGCCGTCGGGGTCGAAGGGACAGTACATCCGCTCGGCGACGCTCAGTTCGACGATGGGCGCATCGATCACGGTCGACACCGCGTCGCTGATGTCGCTCGCGTCAGAGTCATAGAGCGGGCATCGCAACAGAGAACGAGTGAACAGGGAGCAGTCGTAGCGGCAGAGTCGCGGGCTGTGTAGTCTGGATATGTAGACATCGCGCGTTCGCGAACGCGCACCGCCAGAGACCACGGGTCCCGCCATCGGTGGTGGGGTAATGGCCACAGGGTCGCCCGCGCAGGCAGGAACATGAGCACCGTCGTGGTAGCGCACTCGCGCTCCGATCACGAACGCTCACGTCCTCCCGCCTGGCGGAGAGGGCGTTTTTGATCTCCGAAGCGAGGTCGAACGCAGGAAATCGAAGACGAATCGAATGAGGAGGGCGGATGCCCACCGAACGTAAGATCGAGCTGGTAGAGCAGATCAAGCAGTTGATCAGCGGCGCGGAGATCGCGATCGCCACGTCCTACCAGGGCATCGACGTCGATGAACAGACCACGCTGCGCACGGCGGTCCGCGAGGCGGGCATCCAGTTCCGCGTGGTGAAGAACACGCTGCTGCTGCGCGCGGCGGACGACGCCGGCATGGAAGTCTACCGAGAGCTGGCAGACGGGCCGACTGCGCTCGTCATCGGCAACGACGATCCGGTGACGGCGGCGCGCGTGATCGCGACGTACATCAATGATCACCCGAATACACCCGTTGCGATTCGTAACGCGGTGCTGAACGGCGAACTCATCGACGCCGCGTACGTCAACGACCTGGCCACCGTGCCTCCACGAGACGAGCTGATCGCTCGCATCGCCGGTGGGCTCGTCGGTCAGATCACGCAGCTCGCCGGGCTGGTGCAGGCAACCACACGCGACTTTGCCGGGTTGATCGAGGCTCGTGCGAACCAATTGGAAGCGGAGGGCGGGTCGGCCGCGTAAGCGCCGAGCGCCACTGAATACGGGAATAGAAGGTAGGAACACTATGGCAACGAAGATCGAAGACGCGCTGGACATCATCAAGGGCATGACGATCCTCGAACTGCGCGACCTCAACAACGCGATCGAGGAAGAGTTCGGCGTCACGGCCGCCGCTCCGGTCGCAGTCGCGGCCGTAGCCGGCGACGGCGGCGGCGCTGCCGCCAGCGAGGAGCAGTCCGAGTTCGACGTGATGCTCACCGACTTCGGCGCGAACAAGATCAACGTGATCAAGGCTGTTCGCGAGCTGACCTCGCTCGGCCTCAAGGAAGCCAAGGACCTCGTCGAGTCGGCCCCTGCGGCCGTCAAGGAGGCGATCGGCAAGGAAGACGCCGACTCCGCCAAGGCGAAGCTCGAAGAGGCCGGCGCGACCGCCGAGGTCAAGTAGCCTCCTCCTCAGTTCAGGACGCGCCCGCCTCGGCAGGCGGCGTCTTCGACACAACAGGCAACCCCGGCCGCAATGCGGCCGGGGTTGCCTGTGTCCGTGTGACCTCTGGTACGCTCGGCCCGTGGAATGCTTCCGTTGCGACAGGGAGGCGACGGCGGAGTGCCCCCGTTGCGGGGTGCTCTACTGTGACGACCACGGCGACGCTTTCTGCGAACGCTGCCAGGATCCCGCGCTCGCACTGCCCTCGTACCGCATCTACCGCGGCTCACTGCTCGCACTGCTCGGCGGCACCGTCTTCGCCGTCTGGCTACTGATTCGCCCGCCCGCAACGACCGACGCCGACAGCCCGCTGCCTGCGGCGCTCTCCGGCGTGATCGCGACCGCCACTGCGACAACCTCGCTGTCCGCGTCGCCGGTGACACCAGTCGTCACAGCGACGCCTCAACCGACGGCAACGCCAACCGCGACGCCGGAACCGACCGCTGAGCCAACCGCCAGCCCCGCGAATCCGTCGTTCCGCGAGCACACGATTCGTGACGGCGACACGATCTTCTCGATCGCGCTCGAATACCTGCCCCGAGGCACCGATGTGCTCGACTTCGTCGAGACGCTGGTCGCGGTGAACGAACTCGGCGACGCGAACTCGATCGTGCTCGGCGCCGTACTGCAGATTCCATCCGAATGAGCGACACACTGCTGTACGAGCACGTCGGTCACCGCGGTCGGGTGATCCGCAAGGCCCTGATGCATGGCCCGCTCGGCGTCTTCACGATCGGTGTCACTCTCTGGTTGGCGATCAGCGTGCTCGGTGGCAATCTCGGGGCGCTGTTCGGCTTCCTGATGATGGCGCTGATCAGTTTCGCCATTGGCCTCGAAGGGCTCGCCGCGCTGCGCGACCTGGTCGCGGTACCGGTAAGGAGCCGTGGCGAGATCCAGCGAGCGTGGTCAAAGGGGCGGTTCCTCTTCCTCGGCACGATTCACTACATCCTCGTCGAGAAGCGCGTATTCGAAGTCGAAGGTCACGCCTTCAGCAGCGTTCAGGAAGGCAACGTCGTGGAACTCCAGCACTGGCCGCACACGAACGTCGTCGCCTCGATCCACCTCGTGGAAGAGGAACCTGAAGAGGAATTCCGCCCCAACTACAGATGACCGACGACGGCCCCACACCCACGTACCACGCTCGCGTCAGCGAGCTGCCCGAGGGCGAACGCCCGCGCGAGCGGCTCGAACGCCTCGGCCCGCAGGCGCTTGCCACCGCAGAGTTACTCGCGATCCTGTTGCGCACCGGCAGCTCCCGCGAGGACGTGCTGCAGCTCGCCTCTCGGCTGCTCAGCGAGCACGACGGTCTGCGCGGCCTCGCAGCAGCGGACCTTGCCACCCTCGCAGCCACGCACGGCCTCGGCGGCGCCAAGGGTTCGGCGATCGCGGCCGCATTCGAGCTCGGCCGCCGGCTCGCGATCGAGGGCGACGGCAACCAACCCACGGTGACCAGCCCGCAGGACATCGCCCGCCTGCTACAGGCGGAGATGGAACTGCTCCAGCAGGAGGAGCTACGGGTGCTCGTGCTGGACACGAAACACCACGTGCTCGCCGCGCCGACACTCTACCGCGGATCCGTGAACTCGGCACCCGCCCGCGTCGCGAAGATCTTCCGCGAAGCGGTTCGTCGCAACGCCACCGCCATCGCGATCGCGCACAACCACCCGAGCGGCGACCCGACGCCGAGCGGTGACGACATCGCGCTGACCGAGGCGGTGATCGCGGCGGGCGAACTGATCGACGTCAGCGTGCTCGACCACGTCGTCTTCGGGCACGGCCGCTTCGTCTCGATGCGCGAACAGCACCTGGGATTCGAATAGCGGCGCTCTGCTAAGCTTGACGCGCGCGGCGGCGGGCGGCGCGAGGCTAGCGATGTACATCCTCGATCTGGTGATCGTCGCCGTAGTGGCGTGGTTCACCTTCTCCGCCTTCTCGCGCGGGCTGATCCGCGAGGTCGTCACCGGCATCGCCATGTTCGGTGGCGCAATCCTCGCCGGGCAGTTCTACGACGACCTTTCCGCCAACCTCTCGTTCGTCACCGATAACGAATCGGTGCTGAACTTCGCGTCGTTCGCGGCGATCTTCATCGGCATCCTCGTGCTCGGACAGATCGCGGCGATGTTCATGAAGCGGGTCGCTGCGCTGCTGATGCTCGGCCCGTTCGACCACCTCGGCGGGGCGCTGTTCGGCTTCCTCAAGGGCGTGGTGATCGTCGAGGTCGTACTGATCGTGGTCACCGCCTTCCCGCTCGCCACCAGTCTAACCACGGCCGTCGATCGCTCCACACTCGCGCCCGTCTTCCTCGATGGCGTGCCCGTGATGCTCGAGCTGCTTCCGGGCGAGTTCAGCGATGCCGTCGATGGCATCTCGAGTGCGGTGGGCAGCGTCACGACGCCGCCCTCATAACGAATCCGGTACACTCTGCGGCAATTGGCGAACCGTCAGAGGGGGCGAGGTGGCCATTCACCGCAGCACGCTCGTGCTGAACCAGAACTACGAACCACTCAACGTGTGCTCAGTGCGTCGGGCGTTCGTGCTCGTCGATCGCGGCAAGGCCGACCTGCTCGAGGACGGCGAAGAGCAGATCCAGGGCATTGGCCGCACGTTCCCTCTCCCCTCGGTGATCCGCCTCAACCGGTACGTCAAACGCCCTCAACCGCGACTGCGGTTCACCCGTCGCGAAGTCTTCGCTCGCGACCACCAGCGCTGCCAGTACTGCGGCACCGCTGAGCGCGACCTCACGCTCGACCACGTGGAGCCCCGCCACCGCGGCGGCAAGCACGAGTGGGAGAACGTGGTCGCGGCCTGCCGTCGCTGCAACCACGCGAAGGCCGGGCGCTCACCGAAGGAGGCGGGCATGAAGCTGCTGACGCGTCCCGTCCGCCCGCGAGCGACGCCCGCGGCGATGTTCGGGCATCACCTGCAGCGCTACCGCGAGTGGGCACCGTTCCTCGTCGGCTGGCTGGACAGCGCGGCCCGGCGCGGCCTGCAGCTACAGGGTAGCGGCGGCGACTAGCCGAGGTCGCCCGAACGGCGATCCTCGATCAATGCGACGTCCGACATTCCGAGCTCGTCGCGCGCACGCACCAACGACTCGAGGCACCCGCCGAGCGTGCCCCAGCCGGTCAGCCGCACCAGCTCCAGCACGGTCTCGCCGTGCTCGGCTGCGGAGGGAAGCTTCTCGACGAAGCTGCCCTTCAGGCCTTCCCACATCTGCTCGGGGTGCTGACTGGCGAAGCGCGCGTATTGCAGCGCCATGAACTTGTTGCCCTCGGAGCCGGACTCTTCCCAACCCGCGGGGGGCTCCCTCAGAAGGTCCTTCAGGCCAGCGTGGCGCTGTTCTTGCTCCCACTGCTGGTCGAGGTCGAGCGAGGCGATCTGCATCTCCGCCTCGGCCGAGAGCACCAGTTCGCGCAGCGCCTGCCGTAGCATCGGACCTTCACTCGGATCGTCCGACTCAGGGGGACGTACCGCCGGGTAGCGCTCAAGTCGCTGCCGCACGTGCTGCAACGCGACTGCGACGACATGCGGCAGCGCGTGCGTCGGCACGCCCTCGTGGACGACCACGTTGACCGTCGATGCGCCCTCGTCCCAGGCGATGTTGGAGATCGCGTTCATCTCAGCGGAATCGACCATCAATTCGCGATCGGCTTCGGCGCGCAGCCGCGCATCGATCTCCTCGTAGAGACCGTCGATCGCATCCCCAATGTCATGGCCGGCGATATTCATTGGGTGCCTCCGTCGTGCGCACTGAGCGGCGTCAACTGTACCGCGAGTCGCGCTTGGGGGCGGCACCCACCATTAATTGAAGAGCGGTTGGCAGCTCAAACAGTAGTTCGTCTCGCTGCCGCCCTTCGTCTGACCGCGCACCGCTGAGCCACAGCGCGGGCACGACTCGCCCTCCTTGCGATGCACCCGCAGGTGGTCGCGCCACTCCGCCTTGCCCTGCACCAGCCCCTCGCGGACGTGCTCCTCCAGCAGCGGCGTCGCCCACTCGAACGTCGCGATCACGGCGTGATAGAGCCGGCGGCGGTCGTCATCGTCGAACGTCGCGGCGCGGCGATGGGGGTGGAACTGCGCCTCCCAGAGGATCTCGTCGGCGTACGCATTGCCGATGCCAGCGAGGAACTTCTGATTCGTGAGCGAGCTCTTGATCTGCCCACGTCGCCGCGCGAGCTGCGCTACGAACGTCTCCTCATCGACCGCCAGCGCATCCGGGCCAAGGTCCGCGAACCCGGGCACCTGATCCAGCTCGTCCTTCGGTGCGACGTACCAGCGTCCCATCCGACGTTGGTCCGCGTAGCGCAACTCGTGGTCGTTCGAGAACCGCAACGCAATGCAGGTCGCCTTCGTACGACGCAGCGAGGGTTCGGCCCACGTCCAACGCCCGGTGAGCATCGAGTTCACGACCAGCGCGTCGTCGCCGTCCCACTCGAAGATCATGAACTTGCCGTAGCGGCGCACCGACGTGAACTCGCGCCCGATCAGACCGTCGAGGTTGTCGGCGCTGCGGACGAGCCAGGGGACGCTGAGGTCGGTCTCCGTAAGCGTGAGGCCCTTCAGGTTCTTATTTAGGAACCCGGCGATCGCCTCCAGGTCCGGAATCTCAGGCATCACCCGCCGCCCGGCGGGGGTACGAGCCAAAGACGCGCAGCCACGGCGTCGCCTCGTCGATGTCGCGCAGCGTGTCGGCGACCTCGGCATCGGTGCGGTGACCCTCGAAGTCGATCAGGAAGACGTACGTGCCAAGCTGCTGACGCGTGGGGCGCGACTCGATCCGCGTCATGTTCAGGCCGCGCTTCGAAAGGTAGCCCAGCACCTCGACGAGTGACCCGGGGCGGTCGTGGTACGCCGTGAAGGCGATTGATGTGAGGTCGCTGCCGGTCGGCTCCTCGTCGGCGTCGGAAATCACGAGAAAGCGCGTCTCGTTGCCCGCCTCGTCGGCAATGTCTTCCGCGTAGACAGTGGCGCCGCTCAACTGCGCCGCCAGCATGCTGCCCACCGCGATCGCGCCGGGCTCCGCCATCGCACCCTCGATCGCCGCAGCCGTCGAGAGGGCGGCCACGGGCTCAGCGTTCGGCGCGATCTCTCGCAGCCGGTGGCGGCACTGCGCGAGCGCCTGCGGGTGCGAGTAGACGCGCGTCGCGACGGCGGGATCGACGCCCGGCGCACCAGCGAGGATGTGCTTGATCTGCACGACGACCTCACCGCTGACCGAGAGCGCAAAGTCGTCCCGCAGCATCAGATCCAGAGTCTCGGTAACGCCACCTTCGACGGAGTTCTCCGCCGCGCAGACGGCAGCATCGGCCTCGCCGCCCTGGACGGCCGCGATCGCAGCAGCGACGGTCGCTACCGGCAGCAGTTCGGCGCTCGCGTCGTGGGCGACAGCGGCGGCCTCCGAGTAGGTTCCGCGCGGGCCGAGGTGTGCGAGGCGGCGTGCAGCCATCGCTAGCTCTCGTCCTCGACAACGTCAGTCGGGTCGTTCGCCGATGCCATGCCGGGACCGGCGAAGAGGCCTCGCAACTTCTCCTCGGCAGCCTCGGCGATCACGGCAATCACCTCGTCGCCGGTCTGCAGCACCGTTTCGGCGGTGGGGATGCGCGGCGCGCCGTCGATGCCGACGACCAGCGAGATCACGGTCTGGTAGGGCAGCGGCAGATCACGGATCGCCGAGCCCTCGGCGGTGGAACCCTGCAGCACATGGAGATCGACGATCTCAAGGCCGGAGCCGGAGAGGTGCATCAGCGGCACCACAATGTGCTCCGGCAGCGTCGCCTCGATCTGCGCCAGCGCGGCGGCGGCGGCAGAGACAGTGGCGTCGACGCCCAACGTCTTGAAGAGCCGCTCGTTTCGCGGGTCGATCACGCGCGCGATCGTGCGGTCGACGTGGAACCAGTGCTTTGCCACCTGGCAGGCGACAAGGTTGCGCCCGTCGTCGCGGGTGAGCGCGACCAGCAGGTCGGCACGGCCCGCACCGGCGGCTTCGAGGAAGACGACCTCCGTGCCGTCGCCCTCGATCACTATCTCGCCGAGCTCCTCGCGGAGATCGCGCGCCACGGTCGGATCGTTCTCGATCAGGACGACCTCGTGGTCGGGAAACTCGAGCAGTTCAAGCGCCAGCCCGTAACCAACCGCCCCGCCACCTACAACGATGATGTACACGCGCTACTCCCGGGTCAGCTCGTCGTAAGCCAGGTCGGCGCCGATGTTCGTCGGGCTGAAGGTGCGCAGGCCGAGCCGCTGGAACAGCTCAGCGCGGAACGGGTCAGCGAGGCGGGCAACGACGCGGTCAACGCCGTAGATGTACTTCGCGATCTGCGCCGCCAGCACGTTGCGGTTGTCGCCCGGCGTGAGCGCGAGGAAGGCGTCCGCACCCTCGATGCCGGCCTCGAGCAGCACTCGGTGGTCCGCGCCAGAGCCGGCGAGCACGCGGCCCTTGAATTCCGACGACAGGAAGCGTTTGAACTGCGATGCATCGCGATCGATGATCGTGACCTCGTGGCCCTGCTGATCGAGTCGAATCGCGACCTTGGAGCCGACGCGGCCACAGCCGACGATTACGGTTCTCATTGGCCGTCGCCCTCTCGCTCCCCGAGCACCTCATCGAAGGTGTAGCGGATCAGCCAGACCTCGCACGGTGCGTTCGCCAGAACGTACTCCGGGAAGCGTCCGATCTCGAATCGTCCAGAAGGCCGACGATGATAGTCTAGCCCCATCACGATCGCACCTGCGCCGATGTCGACAGCTTCGTCGACCAGCGCCTGCCCGGCGTCGCGCGCCTGCAGCAACTCTCCATCAAGCTGCACGTCGTGCTCGTCCGCGATCTGCTCGGCGCGCGTCAGGATCTCTTCGCCGCGCTCGGCCTCCGGCGCTAGATCGGCTTCCACCGGCAGCGCCCGCGGCACCTCGATCACATGGAGGGCCGCAACCTTGGCGCGATTCTTCCGCGCCAGGTCGCACGTCACGGCGAGCGCGTTGTACGCCGCCGCAGTGCCATCGACTGGTACGAGGAACAGGGTGATCTCATCGAGCGGATTGACCGCCACGGCCGCCCCCCTTCGGGGCTCCAGGCGCCGGGCTGGTTACTCTCGCTCCACCATGCGGTAGCGAACGTACCCGTTGGTCAGCAGCACTACAGCGAGTACGTAACCAACCATGCCCCCGCCCTGGAAGAGCGTCAGCACGAACGCCAGCAACCCTATCGAAGCTGAAGCGATCGCGAGAGTGAGATTAGTGCGCCGCACGCTTGTCCGCATCCTGTTTGCGCGGTTCTGGCTGTCCTTTTCGCGTCAATGCAATTGCTCGATCCAGGCATCGACGCGACCCCGGCGTATCTCCATGAACCCGAGCGTGCCGAGCTGTGTCTGCAGGTTCCGCGGATAGGTCGGCGAACCCGAGTTCACGATCAGCACGCCGTATGAGGTCATCACGAGCGGTACGTGCGTGTCGCCGGCTACGACGACGTTCATCCGACCCTCGAAGCGGTGATCCATTCGCTCCTCGAAGCTTGAACCCGGCAGGTCGAGGTGCGGGAAGTCGTGGGTCATGCCGATGCTGAGGTCGCCAACGTCGATCACCTGATTCTGCGCGAGCCGGGTGTCATCCGGCGCGATCGGGCGGCCGCTGGAGCCGTCGTCGCCGTTGCCGCGCACGCCGATCACGGGTGCGACGTCCTCCAGCCAATCGAGCACGATCACATCGTGCATGTCGCCGGCGTGCAGGATCAGATCAACCCCGCGCAAGGCGTCGTAGACCTCGTCCCAGAGCGTCTTGCGCGCCTCCGGGACATGCGTGTCGGAGATCAGTCCAATGCGGATGTCATCCGGGAACTGATGCCGGTTCAGCCAGGGGCCTGCTTCCACCATCCTGGGAGCGTACCGCGCTTCGCCGCCGCCGGGTACAGCTGCAAGCTGCGGTGCCACACCGTAGCCACGGCGTGCACGTCCTCCAGCAGTGAATCGCATACAATACGTAGTCAAAGAGCGCCCCCACGGGGCCAGTATCGGGAGCACCATGACGACCACCACCGGCAATTCCGCGACCGGCACGCCATCCGCCAACGGTGGCAGCGGCGAAACCGCGACCTGGACCGTGAAGGCCGGCCTGGCACAGATGCTCAAGGGCGGCGTGATCATGGACGTCGTCAACGTGGAGCACGCAAAAATCGCCGAGGAGGCCGGGGCCTGCTCCGTGATGGCGCTGGAACGCGTGCCGTCCGACATCCGCGCTGACGGCGGCGTGGCACGGATGAGCGATGTCCAGATGATCGAAGAGATCATGGATGCCGTCTCGATCCCGGTGATGGCAAAGGCGCGCATCGGTCACTTCGTCGAGGCGCAGATCCTCGAGGCCGCGGGCGTCGATTACATCGACGAGTCCGAGGTGCTAACGATGGCGGACGAGAGCCACCACATCGACAAGCACGCGTTCGGTGTGCCGTTCGTCTGCGGCTGCCGTGACCTCGGTGAAGCGCTGCGGCGCATCGCGGAGGGTGCGGCGATGATCCGCACCAAGGGCGAGGCCGGTACCGGCGACATCGTTGAGGCCGTGCGCCACATGCGGCAGCTCTGGGGCGGCATTCGCCGAGTGCAGAACGCACCTGACGACGAACTGGCATCGATCGCCAAGGAACTACAGTCACCGATCGCGCTCGTGCAGGAAGTGAAGAAGCTCGGTCGCCTGCCGGTCGTCAACTTCTCGGCTGGTGGCGTCGCCACCCCGGCAGACGCGGCGCTGATGATGCAGCTCGGCGCGGACGGCGTCTTCGTCGGCTCCGGCATCTTCAAGTCGAACGAGCCGGAGAAGATGGCGGCCGCCATCGTGAAGGCCGTGACCAACTTCAGTGACGCGAACGCGCTCGTCGATGTCTCGCGCGGCATCGGCAAGGCGATGCCCGGCCTCTCAGTCGCCGCGCTGCCGGCCGACGAACTGATGGCCGGGCGAGGGAACTAGCCGCCACGGTCACCCGTTCACCCCTCTCCCGCGACGCAGAGGCGTCAGCATGAACCCCCGCATCGGCGTACTGGCGATGCAGGGTGACTTCGAAGAGCACATCACGCTGCTCTCGCGGATCGACGTCGACGCCTACGAGGTGCGGACGCTGGCGCAGCTCGATGCCTGCGACGGCCTGATCATCCCCGGAGGCGAGAGCACGACGATGGCGCGGCTGCTGATCGCGTTCGAGCTGATGCAGCCGCTGCGCGACCGCATCGCGGACGGGATGCCCGTCTGGGGCACCTGCGCCGGCGCGATCATGCTGGCGAACGACGTACCTGAACTCGACCGCCCCCCGATCGGCGCGATGGACATCCGCGTCAAACGCAACGCGTTCGGACGCCAGATCGACTCTTTCGAGGCCGATCTCGAGATCGCGGGCATCGATGGCGCGCCGATGCATGCCGTCTTCATCCGCGCGCCGGTGATCGAGGCCGCAGGGCCGAACGTCGACGTGATCGCGCAGCTCGACGATGGCCGCATCGTCGCCTGCCGCGAGGGCACCATGCTGGCGACATCGTTCCACCCGGAGCTGACGGCCGACACCCGATTCCACGCGCTCTTCGCCTCGATCGTGAGCGAGCGCATGCGCAGTGCGGTTGCGGCGGAGGAGGCGACGGCATGACGAACGCGCCACAGAACACTCCGCACGCGTCCGCCACCGCGCACGCTCCGCGTCCGATCGACCTCGTGGCCCTCGTTACTTTCGACGACGAGGTCTACGAGAATCAGGCCGTGACGCGGCAACGGCTTTCCCGCCCCACGGCTGCCCCCCCGGCGCTGAACGCGGCGATCGAGCAGTGGCTCGTGCGCAGGCGTCACATGTGGATCGATGTGCTCGGCCGCCAGATCAATGGCATCGCGACCGCACGCCCGCTCGCCGCGAACGACACGTGGATCATCGACACGTTGATCGATGCGTCAGACGGTCCGGAGAGCGGCGCGATCTTCGCGCTGCTCGACCAGGCGCTACAGGCGGCGACTCAAGCGCAGGTCGGTCGCGTGCTGTTGCGCACGGCAGCCGACGCTCCCGTACTACCCGATGCGATCCGGAGCGGCTTCAAGCACGCGCTCAACGAGCAGCTCTGGACGGCCGCAGCGCTGACGCCGCCCGCCAACGAACCCGCCGCCCCGGTCGACGTGCGCGAGCGATCAGACGCGGACGCGTTCGACCTCTTCCAGCTCTTCAACCAGGCGCTGCCGATCCAGGCGCGACAGGCGCTCGCGCTCACGCTGGGCGAGTGGGAGGGCCTGCAGGACCGTCGCTGGCTCGGACGCAACTCGCGTGAGTGGGTGGCGACGGCGGACGGCCGCATCGTCGCCTCGCTGCGTCTCTCGCTCGCCGACGACGGCGCGCAGTTCGACCTCACATCCGCTCCGGACACGACTGCGGGCGCGGAGGCGCTGCTGCGGGTCGCCGCGAAGGAGACGCAGGGTCGCGACCACGTGCTGGCGCTGATCGCTCGCTCCGCCGCGCCGCTCGAGCGCGTGCTGCGCAACAGCGGACTTGAGTCGCAATCCGAGTACGTGCTGCTCAGCCGTCGCACGATGCAACCAATCGCGGAAGCGGCTCGCGCCCAGCAAGGAGTGGTGGTCTCCCGTGGCGTCTGACAGAGCCGTCGATGGAGGAGCCGTCGAGCCTGCTGCCTCGGAGACTGCCGCGCTGAACGGATCGGAGGCGATCGCGGGCAGCGACGAGCAGGCGGTGCTCGACGCGCTCCTCGACGTGATGCCAGCGCGCGTCGCTGATGCGGTGCATGCCCAGAACGCCGGTGCGCTACTGGAGATCGTGCTCGACCTTGGTCGACCGCCGACCGCGCGCTACACGAGCGGCGAGGTCGTGCTGGACAGCGACGATGTCACCAAGCAGGAGCTGGAGAACGTCGTCCACCAGATCTCCGAGTTCGGCGAGGACAACCGCGCCGGAATCGAGCGCACCCTGCACCGCATCTCCGCGCTGCGGAACCGCCGAGGGCGCATCGTTGGGCTGACCTGTCGCGCCGGACGTGCCGTCAGCGGGTCGGCGAGCGTGATCCGCGACCTGATCGAGACCGGCCGCAGTATCCTGTTGCTCGGCCGACCCGGCGTAGGCAAGACCACGATGCTGCGCGAGGCCGCGCGCGTGCTCGCCGACGAGCTGGAGAAGCGCGTCGTGATCGTCGACACCTCGAACGAGATCGGCGGCGATGGTGACATCCCGCACGCCGGCGTCGGTCGCTCGCGCCGCATGCAGGTGCCTCGCCCCGAGCTGCAGCATCAGGTGATGATCGAAGCCGTCGAGAACCACATGCCCGAGGTGATCGTGATCGACGAGATCGGGACGGCGTTGGAGGCCGAGGCGTCGCGCACGATCGCCGAGCGCGGCGTGCAGCTGATCGCGACGGCCCACGGCAACACGCTCAACAACCTGATGCAGAACCCGACGCTCTCCGACCTGATCGGCGGCATCGAGTCCGTCACGCTCGGTGACGAGGAGGCACGACGGCGCGGCACGCAGAAGACGGTACTGGAGCGCCGCACCGCGCCCACCTTCCAGTCGCTCGTCGAGATCCAGTCCTTCAGCCGCGTCGCCGTGCATGAGGACATCGCCGCCACCGTCGACGCGCTACTGCGCGGCTTCGACGTCGAGGCGGAGATCCGCACCGTCGACGACAGCGGCGAGATCGCGGCCGTCGAGCGCCTCCAGTTGAGCGCCGAGAGCGACGAGGACGACGAACGAGCACCAGAGGAGCGCGCGACCGCTGTCCCGCCCGCTCCCGGTGGCCCGCCGCGTCGCATCCTGCCCTTCGGCGTCAGTGGATCGCGGCTCGAAGACGCGATCGGCAGCACACGCTCGGCCGCGACGGTCGTCGACAGCCTGAAGAACGCGGACGCCGTGATGACCCTGCGCCACTACTACCGACGCCGCAGCGGGCCGCTCAAGGAGGCGGAGTCGCGCGGCATCCCCGTCTACGTGCTGCGCAACAACACCGAGGAGCAGATGGAGCGCTCGCTGATGGCGATGCGCGACGAGGGCGAGGAGTTTGACCCGATCACCGCCGCGCTGCGGGAGACGGAGGAAGCGATCGCCTCCGTCTCGTTCCACGGCCGTCGCAGCATCGAGCTGGCGCCACAGAACCCATACATCCGCAAGCGGCAGCACGAGCTGGCGACCCGCCATGGTCTGCACTCGACGTCGCGCGGGCGTGAACCGTACCGCCGCATCACCGTCTCCGGCGGGAACCGCCCGCCGAACCGCGACCTGCCGTGGAACGCCACAGAGTAGGCCCGTGTCCCACCTCAGCGGGCTCTTCATCACCTTCGAGGGCGGCGAACGCGCCGGCAAGTCGACGCAACTGACCGCCGTCGCGGAGCGCGTGCGCGGCACCGGCCGCACGGTCACAACGAGCCGAGAGCCGGGCGGAACTGAACTCGGTGAGCGTCTGCGCTCCGCGCTCTTCGCCGGTGAGTCGCCGGGGCCGGAGGCGGAGCTGCTGGTCTTCGCGGCGGCGCGCGCGCAGCTCGTGCACGAGGTGGTCCGCCCCGCCCTCGCTGATGGCGCGGTCGTGCTCTGTGACCGCTTTGCCGACTCGACGGTTGCCTACCAGCAGTACGGCCGCGGGATCGACGCGACAACGATCGCGACGATCAACGACGCCGCGACGGGTGGCCTCACGCCGGCGCTGACGGTGCTGCTCGACCTCTCGCCCGCCGATGCGGCGGCACGCGGCAGCGAGACGGACTACATGGAGCGTGAAGCGAGCGAGTTCCACGATCGTGTACGCGCCGGGTACCTGACGCTGGCGAGCGCCGACCCCGGCCGCTGGCTCGTGCTCGACGCCACATCCGACATCGATCGACTGACCGACGCGATCTGGGAGCGACTCGCGCCGCTGCTCTAGCGGCGGCTGCGCGCGTCGGAGATACAAAGAAGCCGGCCAGTGGCCCGCTTCTTCTTCGTCGCTGGTAGCGGACTACTCGACGCGCTCGAAGATCGAGGCGATGCCCTGGCCGCCGCCGATGCAGAGCGAGACGAGGCCGTAACGGCCACCGGTGCGCTCCAGTTCGTACATCAGCTTCACGGTGAGGATCGTGCCCGTTGCGCCGACCGGGTGACCAAGCGCGATCGCCCCACCATTCGGGTTCGTCTTCTCGCGCGGCAGGCCGAGCGCCACCGAGCAAGCGGCGGTCACGGAGGCGAACGCCTCATTCAGCTCGATCACGTCGAGGTCGTCGACGGTCAGGCCGGCCTTCGCCAGCACCTTCTCGACCGCCGGAATCGGGCCGGAGCCCATGATCTTCGGGTCGACGCCGGACTCGGCACGAGCGATCAGCCGCAGCCGGGGCTTGATGCCCAGCTCGTCGGCCTTCGCCTGTGTCGTCACGACCATGGCAGCCGCGCCGTCGTTGATGCCCGAGGAGTTGCCGGCCGTCACGCTGCCGCCCTCGCGGAAGACGGGGCGCAGCCCGGCCAGCCGGTCCATGTCGACCTGGCGCGGGTGCTCGTCGGTGTCGAAGATGACCGTATCGCGGCCCTTCTTCACTTCGAGCGGGAGGATCTGGTCCGTGAACCGCCCCTCCTCGATCGCCGCGTGGGCGCGATTCTGTGACTCAACGGAGAACTCGTCCTGCACCTCGCGCGAGACCTCGTAGCGCTCCGCGAGGTTCTCGGCGGTCTCGCCCATCAAGATCTTGTCGAAGGGGTCGGTCACGAGGTGCATCGTGCCGTCCTCGATCTCGGAGTGACCGTACTTGTACCCGTAGCGCCCCTGGCGCAGGTAGTACGGCATCATGCTCATGTTCTCGGTGCCACCAGCAACGACGATGTCGGCGTCGCCGGTCTGCAGCCAGCGAGCGGCGGTGTTGATCGCCTCCAGCCCTGAGCCGCAGATACGGTTCACCGTGTACGCCGGGGTCTCGATCGGCATGCCGCCCTTCACCGAGGCGTGGCGCGCGATGTACCCGTCCTCCGCGACCTGCCCGACACAGCCGAGCACGACCTGATCGACCTGCGCCGGATCGACGCCGGCGCGCGATACGGCCTCGCCGATCACCTTCGCCGCGAGGTCGGATGCGGATGTCTCCGCGAGAGCGCCACCGAAGGCGCCAATCGCCGTCCGCACGCCGCTAAGAATTACTACGTCTTCCATGAATTCCCCCAAGTGCTCCCGCCACTGAGGCGGCTCGCAACACGCTCCGAAGTCACGGAGAGAGGCACAGTATATGCACGCGCTGTCACTGGCACGAGGAGTCCGGGCGCAAGACCCGAGCGAAGCTCCGCCTCGATAGCGTCCGGGGCAGCGCGCTCCTACACTGCGAATATGCCAGCACGAAGCGCCACGGTGCGCGTCCCCGCCACCTCCGCCAACCTCGGCCCGGGCTTCGACAGCCTCGGCTTTGCGCTCGACTGGACCGCCGATATTCGCATCACGATCGACGATGTCGAGTTGCAGCGCCCGCGCGGCCCGATCGACGCGATGGCCGCCACCGCCGCACGCACGCTCTTCCAGCAGGCGGGCGCCAAGCTGCCGGTTGGCCTGCAGGCCGACTACGAGGGTGACATCCCCGTCGGCCGCGGACTTGGCGTCTCGGCCTTCGCCCGCATCGCCGGCCTCGTCGCCGCGAACGAGCTGATCGACGGTGACTACTCGCCGGACACGCTGCTCGGGCTGGCCGCGAAGCTCGAGGGCCATGCCGACAACGCTGCGCCCGCGCTCTTCGGTGGACTGCAGATCACGGTCTCAGACGAGGACGAGCTGGCGCACATCGGCGTCCAGCCAGACGACGACCTGCAGGTTGCGCTGCTGGTACCGAACTTCTCGATGCCGACGGAGGAGTCGCGCAAGGCGCTGCCGGAGCGGCTGACCCGCAACCAGGCGGTACACAACATCGGCCGTTCCGCGATGCTGATCGCCGCGCTACAGCAGCGCCGCTACGACCTGCTCCGCGTGGCGACCGAGGACGTGCTCCACCAGCCGGCACGAGGGCAGATCTTCAAGCCGATGTACCAGATCTTCCAGGCGGCGCGCGATGCCGGTGCGCTGGCCGTCTACCTCTCCGGCGGCGGCCCAACAGTCGCGGCGCTGGCCACGGACGGCCTCGAAGGCGTCGCCGGTGCGATGCGTGAGGCCGCCGCAACCCACGGCATCGAGGGTCAGACCCGCGTCTGCGGGATCCGCGCAGCCGGTGCGGAGTTGATCGCGACCGACTGACGCAACGCAGCGCGCCCGTTAGCCTGAGATCGCAGTAAGCAGAAGGTTCGGGCTCTCAACATGTCCCTCGTGGTGCAGAAATACGGTGGCACCTCCGTCGGTGACGCGGAGCGCATCCTGCATGTCGCCGCGCGCATCGCCGCGCGGGCGGAAGGCGGCAACCGCGTCGTCGCCGTCGTCTCGGCGATGGGCAACAGCACCGACGAGCTGCACGCGCTGGCGCGCGAGGTCTCGCAGAACCCCCATCCGCGCGAGATGGATGTGCTGCTCGCGACCGGCGAGACACGCTCCTCGGCGCTGCTCTCGATGGCACTCGACGACCTCGGATGCTCCGCCGTCAGCCTCAGCGGCGCGCAGGCCGGCATCCGCACCGACACGGTCTACGGCCGCGCCCGCATCGCCGACATCAACACCACGCGCATCGAGCAGGAGCTGAGCGCTGACCGCGTCGTGATCGTCGCGGGCTTCCAGGGCATCTCCGAGGAGCTGGACATCACGACGCTCGGTCGCGGGGCGAGCGACACGACGGCGGTTGCGCTGGCCGCGAGCCTGCAAGCCAACGCCTGCGAGATCTACACCGATGTCGCGGGCATCTACAGCGCCGACCCTCGCGTCTGCCCGAGCGCGCGCCCGCTGAAGGACATCGGTTACGACGAGATGCTGGAGCTGGCTACCACCGGCGCCGGGGTGATGCACTCCCGCGCCGTGGAGATCGCGGCTCTCTACGACGTCGAGGTGCTCGTGATGAGCAGCTTCGACGATTCCATGCCCGGGACAGTGATCCGAGCGGAGGCAACGATGGAACAGGCGAGCAAGGTACGCGGCATCGCGCACCAGAACCACATCGCGAAGGTCACGATCCGAGGCGTGCCCGACCGCCCCGGCATCGCCGCCGAGCTCTTCGAGCCGCTGGCGAACGCCGGCGTCTCCGTCGACACGATCGTGCAGAACGCGAGCGTCGAGGACCTCACGGACATGACCTTCACGCTCAACCAGTCCGACCTCGAGGCCGCCGTGCAGACGGTCGAAGCCAGCCTCCCGGCAATCGGGGCGAGCGAGGTGGTGACGGACCCGGACCTCGGCTCCGTCTCGATCGTCGGCACCGGAATGGCGACCAGCCCCGGCTACGCGGCGCGCATGTTCCGCACGCTGCACGAGCACGAGATCAACATCGAACTGATTTCGACCTCAGAGATTCGCATCACGTGCATCGTGGACGCGGATCAGGTCGCGAACGCCGTCGAAGCGTTGCACGACGCTTTCGAACTCGACCGCGAAGACTGAGTACCCCCAGATTCGGCTGAATCTGAAGCAGTCTCGCCGGAAGCTAGACTCGTATCGTCGTCGGAACCTGGATTGTGCTAAGATGCCGCACGCCCGTTCGCGTAACGATATAAGCAGTTTCACCGATGTTCACCCACCTTCATACGCACTCCGAATACTCGTTGCTCGATGGTCTGAGCAAGATTCCGGATCTCGTCGATCGCGCGAAGATGCTCGGCCAGGAAGCGATCGCGGTCACCGACCACGGCGCGATGTACGGCGCGATCGAGCTCTACGAGACGGCGCGCGCGAACTACATCAAGCCGATCATCGGGCTGGAGACCTACGTCGCGCCCGGCGATCGACGCGTGCGCGATCCGAACAACCGCTCGCCGTTCCACCTCACGCTGCTCGCGCAGAACGAGGTCGGCTACCACAACCTGATCAAGCTCTCCAGCGCCGCGCACCTCGAAGGCTTCTACTACCGTCCGCGCGTCGACCGCGAGCTGCTTGAGCAGCACAGCGAGGGCATCATCGCGCTCTCCGGCTGCCCGTCCGGCGAGCTGATGGGCGCGCTGCGCGATGGCCGCGACGAGGACGCGCTGGCGGTCGCGGCGTGGTACCGCGATGTCTTCCCGGGCCGCTACTACCTCGAGATGCAGGAGCACGGCCAGGAGCAGTTCAGCCGCCTGATGCCGGGCGTCGTCGATGTCTCGAAGCAGCTCGACCTCCCGCTCGTCGTCACCAACGACTCGCACTACACCAGCCCGGAGCAACACCACGCCCACGACGTCCTGCTCTGCATCGGCACCAACTCGACAGTCCACGATGCAAATCGCTTCAGCCTCGAGGGCGAGTCGTTCTATCTGAAGTCGGAAGAGGAGATGCGTGCGCTCTTCCCGGAGCTGCCGCAGGCTGCCGATAACACTGCGCTGATTGCCGAGCAGATCGACATCAAGCTCGAATTCGGGCAGTCACTGCTGCCCGACCCCGGCATTCCCGCCGGCACAACCCCGGCCGCCTACCTGCATGATCTCTGCGAGCAGGGCGTGCAGCGCTACTACCACGGCGAGGTCACGGCGGAGCAACGGGAACGCCTGAACTACGAACTGGCCGTGATCGAAGAGACCGGCTTCATCGAGTACATGCTGATCGTCCGCGACATCGCGAACTTCTCGCGCGAGCGCAAGATCCCCATGGGCGTGCGCGGCTCGGCGGCGGCGTCGATGGTGCTCTACTGCCTCGGCGTCACCGACATCGAACCGACGCAGTACCGGCTAGTCTTCGAGCGCTTCCTCAACCCGGAGCGCATCTCGATGCCGGACGTCGACTTCGACTTTGCCGACGACCGGCGCGATGAGGTGATCCGCTACGCCGCGGAGCGCTACGGCCGCGACCACGTGGCGCAGATCATCACCTTCGGGACGCTCGGCGCGAAGGCCGCGATCCGCGACAGCGGTCGCGCGCTCGGCATGCCGTACGGCGACGTCGATCGCGTCGCGCGGCTGATCCCGGACTTGCTGCACGTCTCGATCGACGGGGCACTGAAGGACGTCGACGAACTGCAAACCGCCTACGAGAACGAGCCACCGGTACGCGAGCTGATCGACACCGCACAGGGACTCGAGGGCGTCGCGCGTCACGCCAGTACGCACGCCGCCGGCGTCGTAATCACGCGCGAATCGTTGAACGAGATCCTGCCGCTACAGCGCTCGATCAGTAATCGCGCCGCGAAGGACGACGACGAGTCGACGCCGAACGAGTCACTGCCCACCACGCAGTACGCGATGAACGAGATCGACAAGATCGGGCTGCTGAAGCTCGACTTCCTCGGTCTCACGAACCTCACGATCCTCGGTCATGCGATCGAGCTGATTCGGGAACAGCGTGGCGAAGACGTCGACCTCACCTCGCTGCCGGACGCCGACCCGGAGACGGCTGCGATCTTCGCCGCCGCTGACACGTTCGGCGTCTTCCAGTTGGAGTCGGCCGGTATGCGCCGCCACGTCGCGGATCTGCAACCGCAGAACATCCGCGAGGTCTCGGCGATGGTCGCGCTCTACCGCCCCGGCCCGATGGAGCACATCAGCCGCTACATCGACGCCAAACACGGCCGCGCCGCGCCGGAGTACCCCCACGCCGACATGGCCGGGATTCTCGACGAGACGTACGGCGTGATCACGTACCAGGACCAGGTGCTGGAGATCGCCAAGCAATTCGCCGGGTACTCACTGGGCCAGGCCGACGTGATGCGCAAGGCGATGGGCAAGAAGATTCCCGAGGTGATGCTCGCCGAGCGCGAGAACTTCATCGCGGGCGTCCAGAACGAGGGCTACACGCAGCAGCTCGCGGAGTTGCTCTTCGACCTGATCGAACCGTTCGCCGGATACGCCTTCAACAAGGCGCACGCCTTCTCCTACGGCGTAATCGCGTACCAGACCGCATACCTGAAGGCGCACTACCCGATCGAGTTCATGACCGCCGTGCTGGTCTCGGCCGGCGGCTCGCAGGACCGCATCGCCGTCGCAGCGGCCGAGTCGACGCGGCTCGGCATCGAGGTGCTGCCGCCCGACGTGAATACGTCCGGCTCCCGCTTCACGATCGCAAGCACGGACGCTGGCGATGATGGCAGTGAATCTTCCGCGATTCGCTTCGGCCTCTCGCAGATCAAAAACGTCGGCGCCGGCGCGATCGACGGGCTGCTCGAAGAGCGGACGGCCAACGGCCCATTCGAATCGCTTGAGGACTTCGCGCGCCGCATCAACCCGCGCGACCTCAACCGTCGGGCGCTCGACTCGCTCGCCAAGGCGGGCGCTCTCGACTCGCTCGACGGCGCGTCGGGCCGCGCCAGCGTCGTCGCCGGCGTGGAGCGCATCCTCTCGCTCGCACAGCAGGAGCAGCGGCTACGCGAGACCGGGCAGACCTCGATGTTCGACATGTTCGGCAGCGAGCAGGACACCCCATTGCCGGCGCTGGAGCTGACCCACCAGGACGCACCGAAGCAGGAGCTCCTCGGCTGGGAGCGCGAGTTGCTGGGCACCTACATCTCCGACCACCCGTTCAAGGAGGCCGGCAAGGCGCTCAGCCAGTACGTCACGGCGCAGGGCGCAGATCTGACGGCAGAACTCGCGGGGCGGCATGAAGTGATCGCCGGCGTCGTCACCTCCGTGCGCTCGCTCTCGACGCGACAGGGCAAGCCGTTTGCGGCAGTCACGCTCGAAGACCTCAGCGGGCCGGTCGAAGTTACGATCTGGCCCGACTCATACGAGCAGCAGCGAGCGCTGTTGATCCAGAGCAACGTACTGCTCGCACTCGTCGACATTCGCGAGCGCGGCGAACGGGTGACCGTCGCCGTCCAGAACCTCGCCGCGTACGACATGGAGGCGCAGGCACCGATCGACTTCAACCCCGCGCTCTTCGCCTCGCGTGGCCCGCGCCCCGGGCAGCGTGGCCAGTACGGCGGCCAGAACGGCGGTGGCTATCCGCCGCGGAACGGCCGCGGCCCCGGACAGTCCAACGCGCCACCGCAGGCGAACGGCCGGCCGCAGCTCCGCGCCGTCGACCCGCCGCAACCCCCGCCCGGTCAGACATCGGCCGAGGTCGCCCCGGACCCCGGTGGCCCGCGCCGCCTTCGCATCTCGATGGAAGAGACGACCGACGAGCGCTCGGATACCCGGCGGCTGAAGAAGATCTTCGCCCGCATCGACGCGAACCCGGGTGGCCTGCCCGTCGAGCTGATGATCCAGACGCGAACCGGTGAGATGCAGTGCCTGAGCCTCGGTACCGTCGCACCGGACAGCGACGCGATGGCACAGATCCAGGCGTTGCTCGGCGTGCTCGGCAGCGCAGCCGAGGTCGGCGAGGCCGTTCCGGCCACTACTTCCGTTGACGGCATCATGGCAGCGAGCGGCGGCTAGAGCTCTCCCCTCGGGACCACTCGACGGCCGATCCACCGTCTCCACTTCGGCAATCTAGTCATCGGCGCTAGGATGGCGTCGTGCCCGGATTCACCACCTCTGCCGTCGCCGCCGGAGATCGGCTGGTCAACCGCATCGGATCGCTGCTCGATGAGAACGAGCGAGCGGGGCCGATGCTGCTCGCTGCGGTCGTTGGCACGCTGACGGGACTGGCAGCCGTCGGCTTCGCTGGCCTGCTTGAATTCGCGGAGTGGGTCTTCTTCGACCAGTTCAACGACCGCCTGCTCGTCGATCTCCCAAGCTGGCGGATCGTGATCGTGCCGGTGATCGGAAGCCTGCTCGTCGGTCCGATCGTGGCGCGGTTCGCGCGCGAGACCCGAGGGCAGGGCGTCTCCGACGTAATGCTCGCCGTGGAGACAACCAGCGGCCGTATCCGCGCGCGCGTGGCGCCGATGAAGGCGCTCGCGACCGCCACGTTCGCGGCTCAGCTCCTCGTTCGCGGCAGCATCTACACGATCGGCCTCGAACGCCGCGGCGTGACGATCGAGGCGGAACCGGGGCCGGTCAGCGTTATGGAGTCGCTGGCCGTCGCCGACGCGATGTCGCCTGTCCCTGTCACGATTTCCGCCGACACCGAGGCCTCCGACGTGATGCGCGCGCTGCGCGGTGACCCTGATGGTTCCGCGATCGTGATGGACGACGACGGGGGCCTGGTCGGCATCATCACAAACATCGATCTCAATGACGTGATCGCCAGCGGTGACTCGCAGCGCCCGGCATCGGAGATCGCGACCCGCGGGCTGCGCACGATCTTCGCCGACCAAACGCTGCATGAGGCGCTCAGCATCCTCGGCAGCCGCAACTTTTCCGCGCTACCGGTCGTCGAGCGAGACAATCCCGGCGCCATCTGCGGCATCCTCCGTCGCGCCGACATCACGCAGGCGTACTCCGCCTCGATGGAACGTCGGTCGGCGGCCACGCGGCGGCGGCGCATCAGCCGCGTCACGAGCGACGACGTGCGCTACCTCGAGCTGCGGGTGTCGCGCGGCAGCGTGCCCGATGGCCACGAGCTGAGCGAGGTCGACCTCACCGAAGACGCGGTGGTCGTGGCCGTACGCCATGACGGCGTGACCGTGATCCCGCGCGGGCACACGCGACTCGCGGAAGGCGACCGCGTGACGGTGCTCGCCACGGCAGCCGTTGCTGACGCCGTGCGCGCGACCTTCGAGCGCCCTGCGCATTAGCGCGGACGGTAGACTGGATCGCATGGCACAGCAGACGACAGAGCCAAATCCGCGCATGCAGCAACAGTTCGAGCAGGTTCGCGCGATCCGGACACAGATCGGCCGCGTGATCGTCGGCCAGGATGCGCTCGTCGATCGTCTCCTGATCGCCCTGCTCACAAACAACCACGCGCTGATCGAGGGCGTTCCGGGGCTCGCCAAGACGCTCACGGTTTCCACGCTCGCGCAAACGATCCGATGCTCATTCACGCGCGTGCAATTCACGCCGGATCTACTGCCTGCTGACATCACGGGCACCACCGTCTTCGACCCGCAGAAGACCGAGTTCCACGTTCGCCAGGGGCCGATCTTTGCGAACATCGTGCTCGCCGATGAGATCAACCGCGCGCCGGCCAAGGTGCAGTCGGCGCTACTCGAAGCGATGCAGGAGCGGCAGGTCTCGATCGGCGGCGAGACGATAGCGCTGCCCTCGCCGTTCCTCGTGCTGGCTACGCAGAACCCGATCGAGCACGAGGGCACCTACCCCCTGCCGGAGGCCCAGCTCGACCGCTTCATGCTGAAGGTGCTCGTCGACTACCCCGAGCGCGACGAGGAGCGCGCGATCCTCGAACGCGGGCTCGCGGGCGAGCAACAGACGATCGACCCGATCACCGACCCCGCGGGCGTCACCGCGCTATGCGCCGCCGCAAGCGCCGTCGACCTCAACGAGCGGCTGCGCGAATACATCGTGCGGCTGATCGAGGCGACGCGGTCGCCGGACCGCTACCAGATGGAAGAGCTCGCGCCGCTGATCGAGTTCGGCGCCTCGCCCCGCGCCTCGGTCTTCCTCGCGCGCGCGGCGCAGGCCTACGCGCTGATCAACGAGCGCGACTACGTGATCCCGGACGACGTGAAGGCGCTGGCCCCAGATGTGCTCCGCCACCGCATCGTCACGACATACGAGGCCGAGGCGCAGGCCGTCGACGTCGAAGAGATTGTTGAACGTCTGCTGCAGGGCGTCGGGATTCCCTGAGATGACGACCCGCCCGGTCGCCCGGTCGGCCACACCCGATACGGCACCCGCAGCGTCCGATCTCGGCGCGAGCGACCTGCACGACTCGACCCTGCCGCCGGAGCTGCTCGCTCAGATTCGACGCATCGAGATCAGAGCGCGCCGCCTCGCCTCGACACTGCTCGCCGGCGACTTCCGCAGCATCTTTCGTGGCTCCGGCATTGAGTTCGCCGAGGCGCGCGAGTACGTGCCCGGCGATGACATCCGGCTGATCGACTGGAATGTGACCGCACGCATGGGCACGCCGTGGGTGAAGCACTACGTCGAGGAGCGCGAGACGAACGTCGTCTCCGTCGTCGACCTCTCGGCCTCGCAGCTCGCCGCGCAGCCCCGAGCGGGACGCCTCGGCGTAGCAGCGGAGGTCTGCGCGCTGCTTTCGTTCGCAGCCGCGTACAACAACGACCGCACCGGGCTGCTCACGTTCTCGGACCGCGTTGAGCAGTTCGTGCCCCCGGCTCGCGGCACCCGCCACGTGCTGCGGCTAGTCCGCGACGTGCTCTTCCACCCACAGCCACACGCCGCGACCGACCTCAGCGCCGCCACCGAGTACCTCGCGCGCATCCTCAAGCGACGCAGCATCGTCTTCATCCTTTCCGACTTCTTTGACGAGGGGTACGAGCAGTCCCTGAGATCGCTCGCTCGTCGTCACGACGTCGTCGCGCTGACGCTCGTCGACCCGCTCGACCTCGCACTGCCGAACGCCGGGCTCGTCGAGATGGCTGACGCCGAGAGCGGGACACGCATGCTCGTCGACACGTCCGATGCCTCGGTGCGCCGTCGCTACGAGCGCGCGGCGGAGGATCGCGCCGCACGACGCCGCGCGACGCTGACCGCCGCTGGCGTCGACGAGGTTGAGCTGCGGCTCGACGAGGATCACACCGCACCGCTGCTGCGCTACTTCCGCAGGCGGGCCGCGCTGCGATGAGGCGCATCCCGGCCGCAGCGATGCTGCTTGCGGTGCTCGTGGCGACGCCACTTGCGATGCTGGGCGCAGGCATACTGATCGCCGGCACAGCCGCCGCGCAGGAAGCCGCCGAGCCACGGATCGATGTGCAGATTCGCTTCGAGCCACCCACGGCGGGGCTCGGCGAGCACGTCGAACTCGTGCTCGCGATCCAGCACCCGACGACCCTGCTGCTGACCGCGACCGCGCCGGCCCCGAGCGCCGGGCTCGACGTGCTCTCCAGCGACCAGCCGACGATCGAGCAGGCGGGGGAGAGCGCGGTCACCTTCTTTCGCTACCAGATGGTCGGCTTCGACCTCGGCAATCTCGCCCCCGGCGAGATCCGCATCTCCTGGCTGGCTGCGGACGGCAGAGGCGACACGCTCACCATCGCGCCGCCGCCGTTGCTGATCGCGACAACGCTGACGGACGACGCCGAGCTGCGACCGCTGAAGGCGCAGGTGTCGATCGACGGTGGCCCGCCCGCGTGGCAGCGCCCGGCAGCCGGTGGCGTGCTCGCGTTCGCGCTGCTCGGCATCGTCGCGTGGGTCGTCGTCCATCAACGTGAGCGCGAGTCCGTCGACGTGCCGGCCGAGCGGCAAGAGGGGCCTGAGAGTCGAGCGCGCGACCAGCTCAACCGGCTCTCGGCGGCGCGCCTGATCGAGATCGGTGACCTCGAAGGTTACTACGGCGCGATCTCGTTCGTCGTGCGCGGCTACGTCGAGGACCGCTTCGCGTTTCGCGCGATGGCGATGACGACCTCCGAGCTACAACAGCAGATGGAAGATCGCGGCGTCGAGCGCTGGCAGGCGCGGCTGGTCGCGGAATTGCTCGACCGTTGTGACGCCGCGGTCTACGCCGGCCGTCATCCCGACCCAACATCCGCCGATCACGACCTCACGGTCGCCTTCGAGATCGTCGAACTGACGCGCCCCGCGTCGCTGGTTGCACCGGCATGACGTTCGCCACGCCCGCGCTGCTACTGCTGCTTCCGATCGCGCTGCTGCCGCTGGCGTGGGGCTGGCTGCGCGCGCGTCGACGGCCGTCGATGGCCGTGGCGGACCTCGGTGCCGTGCGCGAGGCGACACAGTCGCGGGCCGGCTGGCGCGTGCGACTGCGCTTCGTCCCCGACCTGCTGCGTGCGGTCGCCGTGATCGCGCTCGTGCTCGCGCTCGCCCGGCCGCGCGAAGGTCTCGCGACCGCCCTGATCCCGGAAGAGGGCATCGACATCGTCATCGCGCTCGACGCCTCCACCTCGATGGAGTTCGCCGTCGGCGGAGGTGCGAGCAGGCTGGAAGCGGCCCGCGAGGTCGTCGAGGAGTTCGTTGGCACACTTGAAGGCGACCGCATCGGGTTGGTGATCTTCCAGTCGCGCTCGCTCACGCTCTCGCCGCTCACGCTCGACCACAACGCGCTGACGCGCGCCGTGCGTGACGTGCACGCCGGATTGCTGCCGGATGGCACCGCAATCGGGCTCGGGCTCTCGGAAGCTCTCAACCTGCTGCGCAACTCGGAGGCAAAGAGCCGCGTAATCGTGCTGCTGACCGATGGTCAGAACAACAGCGGCGAGATCTTCCCCACCGACGCCGCCCAGGTCGCCGCCGCCCTCGACATTCGCGTCTACACGATCGGCTTCGTCAGTCGTGGTACCGGACAATTCGCCGACAGCGGCGGCGTGGACGAGGCGACGCTGCAACGCATCGCCGAGATCACCGGCGGTGAGTACTTCGACACGGCCACGCAGGAGGAACTCGCGGACGCCTACATGGCGATCAGCGACCAGGAGCGCAGCCGCGTCGGCGAGCGGGAGTTCACGGCATTCGATGAGTTCGCACCGTGGCTCGCCGCGCTTGCGCTCGCTCTGCTCGCGGCGGAAGTGACGCTGCGCTCGACAGTGCTGCGCAGGTACCCCTCGTGATCGGCTTCGCGTCGCCGCTCGCGCTGCTCGCGCTCCTCGCGGTCGTGCCCGTCGCGGCGGCACTCGCATACCAGCGGCACCGCGATCGCCTCGCCGGCGATGCCTTCGGCGGTGACCGGCCACTGCGGCTCGGGCTCAGCCCGCTGCGACGCCAACTGCGCCTCCTACTCGTGCTCGCGGCGATCGCGCTCACGGCCATCGCCATCGCGCGTCCGCAATGGGGCGAGGCCGACCAACCGCTCGTGCGCAAGGGCATCGACATCGTGATCGCGCTCGATGTCTCACGCTCGATGACCGCGCCCGATGTCGCACCGACCCGCGCGCGAGCCGCCGCCGAGGGGCTCGGCGACCTGCTCGACCACCTGCGCGGCGACCGCGTCGGCCTCGTCAATTTCGCGGGCAGCGCCTTCATGCGCTCGCCACTCACGCTCGACCTCGGGGCGATTCGTCAGCTCGTCGACCAGGCGCAGGGCGAGGCAACGCTGCTCCGGCCCGGCAGCGACCTCAGCGCGGCGATGCAAGAGTCGCTCCGGGTGCTCGATATCGACGACGCGGCCGCATCCCAGGTGATCGTGATCGTCTCCGATGGCGAGGAGCAGACGCAGGCCAGCTTGCAGAGCACGATCGATCGAGTGCGCCTCGAGGGCGTGCGCGTTTACACCGTCGCGGCCGGCACCGACGTGGGCGTGGACATCCCGCTCAACCGCGCTGGAGCGACCGAGCACACGGCGCTCGACCGCGACGCGCTTGAGCGGATTGCCGACGGAACCGGCGGCGGCGTCCGCGACACCAGCAGCGTTGCCGGTCTCGCGGTCGAATTCTCGCGCCTCCGTCAGTCACAGTTCGACAAAGCGGATCAGCGCGCACCCATCGACCGCTTCCAGTGGTTCGTCGCGGCGGCGCTCGTCCTGCTGATGCTGCAGACGCTCGTCGCGGAGGGATCGATGCCGGCGCCGCTGCGAGCGACCCGCATCACCATCGGCTCGCTCGCCCTGCTGCTCGCCACGGTCGTCGCCTGCGGCGGCAGTGCGGCCTACACCCACGTCAGCAGCGGCAACGACGCCTACGACGACGGCCAGTTCGACGACGCACTCACCGAGTACCGGCTCGCGGCCGACCTGCAACCCGATGACCCCTCGATCGCCTACGACACCGGAAACGCGCTACACCGCCTGCGACGCTTCGAGGAGGCGACCGCTGCCTCCTCCGTCGCCGCGACGACCACCGAGGACCGCGAGATCCTCCAGCGCGCGACCTACGCGCTGGGCAGCCACGCCGCAGAGCGCGGCGCGCTCGAGGAAGCGCGCGCTGCCTTCATCGATGTGCTGCGCCGGGACCCCGACGACGATGACGCACGGCACAACCTGGAGATGGTGCTGCTGGCGATGCGCCCACCCGCACCCGACTCGCCGCCCGAACCCGACACGCCCAACCCCTCGCCCCCGGCGACCGAGCCACCAGCGGGCGCGACGCCGGAGCCCGACGGCAGTTCCCCCGACGGTGACAGTGGCAGTGGGACGAGCGACGAGAGCGGCACGGAGAGCGGGACCGGTCAGGCGGACGATGTCACCCCGGGAGCGGCAGACCCCGGCGGCGAGCAGGTACTCGCGGGCGTTCAGCAGCAGCTCACCGACGCGCTGGTCGACGCGGGGACGGCGGTCACCCTCGACCAGGCGCTTGAGATTCTGGACCTGCTCCGGCGGGTCAACACGCTCGTGGCGATCGAGGACTCAGGCTCCGGCAGCGGGAACTTCCCCGCTCGCTGACGGCACATAGCCGAACCTGATCCAGCGCATGATCACGCGCCGGAACAACCGATTCCGCACGGTGATGTAGAGGTCGGTCAGCGCCTCGGCCTCCTCGCCGTCGTCATCGGCTTCGTCGGCACTGTTGCCGTAGCGCTCCTCGGAATAGGCGCGGGCCAGCGGACGCACGTCGTCATCGATGCCAGCGACGGCGCGCAACTGAACAGCGCTCTCGCGCGGCGTGCGGTTGAGCCGCATCGGTTGCCCCGCCCAGCTCGAGAGCTGCTGTAGCTTCGCCCAGCGACCGCCGGCCCGACCGAGGCCGCGGAACCAGTACGCCCACAGCGCACGCATCGAGACGCCAGCCGCGAAGAGTAGCGCGGTCAGTGATACACCCCACGTGACGACCGCCGCGACGATTTCCGCGATGCGCCCAGACTCCTCGACGAGCGGCGTCGCCAGCACGCTGTCGTCCGGCACGTCGATCTCAAGGATCTCGTCAAAGAGCAGATCGAGAGCCTGCGCGCGGCCAGCGTCGTTCAGTGCGGCGTCGAACAACTCCGAATCGTCCCCGGGGCGCGAGATCAGACGCTCGGCGGGCGTCGGATTGAACTCGACCCAGCCGAGCCCTTCGAAGTAGACCTCGGGCCACGTCCACGCGTTCGCCTCGGTCACCTCGTACTCTTTCGTCTGCTCGTTCACGTCGCCGGGGTCGAGCGCGAACCCGACGGCGACGCGAGCCGGCACGCCGAGCGTCCGCAGCAGCACGGACATCGCCGAGGCGTGATGGTCGAAATAGCCGACGCCCGAGTCGAAGAGGAAGTAGGCGACGCTATCCGTGCGCGGCGGGCGCCTTGCGATGGTGAGCGTGAACGGATACTGGGTCCGCAGGTAGGCCTCGACGCTGCGCGCGACGGTGTACGGCTGGTCCAGCCCGCCGACGATCTCTGCGGCCAGCGCGGCCACCTCCGGCGGTAGGTCGTCCGGCAGCTGGAGGTAGCGGTCGGTGATCGCCGGCGGGTAGTTGCGCCCGCTCGTCAGCAGACGATCGAGCGCTGCGCCCGAGACCGAACCGACGGTGATGTAGTTGTCGCCGCTCTCGACGCGCTCCTCCGGCACGAGGCCGATCGCGTCGAAGCCGCTCTCATCCGTCAGCAGTTCTGCGGCCACGTCGGCGGTCAGCGGATCGCCAGCGGAGAAGAGCCGCCGGCTCGCGACCGACTCTTCGACGGTGACCTCGATTTCTATCGGTACGCGAAGCTGCGCGCGGGTTCCCGGCGTGCCGAACCGCGCCGCTTCGACGCTCGTCCCCGGGAGCGGCAACGTCGCAAGCTGCGAGACGACCCAGCCCTGCCCCGAGTACTCGTCGTAGACGGCGCCGCGCAGGTAAAGCGGGCGGTCGTTCGGCAGATCGGGCGCGACGACGGTCATCAGCACCGTCTCGTCATCTAGCGTGACCCTGCCCTGCAGCGGCAGCGTGCTGCCAAAACTATGGACGTGCTGCTGGCGCTTGGAACCGATGCCGATGAAGAGCCGCCCGACGCGGTCTACGCGTTCGGTGACCGGACTCATCGCCGCCGACCAGCGGTCGGCGATCGGACCCCAGTTGTTCGCCGTCGGCACGATCCACGCGAAGAGGATCAGCGTCAGTCCGACCCACATCGCGAACGTCATCACCTCGTACGAGAGATACGGTGCGCGCCGCACGCCCTGCGCCTCCCAGCGCTTCGACTCGCGTACGAATTGCAGACGCGCGATCAGCAGCACCGCCGCGAAGAGGTAGACAACCAGATCGCGCGATGGCTGACCCGGCTGGTACGAGACGTTCGTGAGCAACGCGAACCCGCCCGGGATCAGCGCGACCCAGGCGTTCTGCCAGCGGAAGACCGCCCACGTGCCGAGGTACCCGATCAGCCAGACCACGAACACCAGCATCAGCACGAACGGCAACGGATCGCTTGAGATGCCGCCACCGACGACGGCCTGCAGCCACTCTCCGATGCGGGCGCCCATCTCGCTGAAGCGGGCGCGCAGTCCGCTGCGCAGCAGCTCGTCCTCCAGCTCCATCGAACGCAGCGCGAGCGCGACCGCGAAGAAGAGGCCCGACCCGACGCCGAGCAGGTGCAGCGGCAGCGCACGCCCGCGCAGGTTCCCCAGCAGCCAGCCGGTGACCAGCCCGATCCCCCCGGCCACGACCAGCGAGGGCATCTCCGAGACCCAGTTGGCGGAGTGGATCGACCCGATCACGGAGCCGAAGGCGATGATCGCGACGAAGAAGGTCAGCCACGCCTCGCCCGAGCGCACGAAACGGAAGGCACCAAGACGCTGATCGAGCGTGACCGTCGAAGGATCGCTCTCGGGCAGCGATTCATCCCAGCCGACGTTCAACGTCACGTTGTCGCTCCGCCGGGTGTCTCGCCACTCGGCGTGCCGGCGATCGGCTCCTGACCCGGCACTTCCGAGCCGACCCCGAGGATGCGCGCAAAGTCATCGGCGCGCTTCACGGTGTAGGTGTAGATGCCACCTGCGGCCAGTGTGCCGTAGACGTCCAGCGAACTCGCCTCCGCACCCCATGTCTCCGCCTCAAGCAGCACGGCGGCGACCTTCACGCCGCGACTCTGCAGCGCCATCAGCGTCAGCGGCCACTCCTCGTTCGTCGACGGCGTCACGACGACGACCGTCGTGTGCCGCCCGAATCGGCGCGACTCCTCCATCAGCAGTTGCGAGAGCGTCACATCACCCCGCGAGCGTGCCAGCGCCAGTGACTCGAGGATGCGGGTGAACTGGTTCGCGCCGCGATCCGGCTCGTCCACGCGCAGGTCATCGCCAAACTGCACCAGCCCGACGGAGCGGTTCGCGTTGATGAAGTAGCGAGCGACGGAGGCCGCGATCGAGACCGCCACCTCCTCGGTGTTGTCATCGTCGTCGCTTGGCACGTGCGACTCGGCCTCGAGGTCGACGACGAGCCAGATATCCGACGCCGGATCGAGCTCAAAGAGCTTCACCATCAGGTCGCCGGTGCGCGCGGTCGCCGGCCAGTGAATGCGGTTGTATGAGTCGCCTGCCTCGTAGGCTCGCACGCCCGCGACGTTCGGCGTCACGTTGTGCGTCCGACGTCGAAAGCGCCCCTCACCGGGCAGGTTCGCCGGTGGGATGTAGAAGCTGGGCAGTTCCGGGGCGCCGGGGTAGACCAACACTGAATCGGTCTGACCGAACTCCTTCGTGACGCTAAAGAAGCCGAAGGGGTCGCGCGCGGTGACCTTCACCGGGCCAAGCTCGTAGAGCCCTCGACGGCGAGTGCGGGTGCTGTAGCTCCATGCCACCACGCTGTTTGAGCCAAGCGTCATCACCCGCCGCGCCTCGTGGCCCGGCACCGACGATGTGTCCTCGACCTCCAGCCAGATCTTCGGCCAGATCGAGGTCGACCGCACGATGATGCGGCCCTCCAGGTGCTGCCCCTGGCTGACGCGCTGGGTGCGCCGGAAGATCTCGACGTCGAGCCCTCGCAGCATGGAGTGCGTCCAGAGGTAGACGAGCGGGATCGCCAGCCCGACTACGTATGCGAGGCGGAAGAGCAGCCAGAAGCCGGTCGCCAGGCCGACGAGTACGCAGATCAGCACCAGCGCACCCGCCAGAGAGACAGCGCCATGCTGCCTCAGCGAATTCGCCAGTTCGATCAGACGGGACACACTACCCTCGCGGGTTCTCCGTGGCCTGTGCCACGGCTAGATGCCACGGCCAGCTGCCACGATCAGGCGCCGCCACGCGCCCGCACGCCGGGCACCGGTACGCGCTCGATGCACTCGTCGACGATCTGCGCACTGTCGATGCTGCGCACGCGCGCACTCGGGCTCACGATCACGCGATGTCCGAGCGTGGGGTAGGCGAGCATCTTCACGTCGTCCGGCTCGACGAAGTCGCGGCCTTCCAGCATCGCGAAGGCCTGCGTGCTGCGCATCAGCGCCAGCGAGCCGCGCGGCGAGGCGCCCAGGTACGCACTCTCGTGTTCTCGCGTGGCGTTCACCAGCGAGACGATGTACTGCTTCACAAGCGGATCGATGTAGATGTCGCTAACCGCGCGCTGCAGCTCCACGACCTCCTCGGCGCTCGTCACCTGCTGCAGGCTGTCGATCGGGTGCGCCGTCTGCTGGGCGTCCATGATCAGCACCTCGTCCGTCGCGTCGGGATAGCCGAGGCGGATGCGCATCAGGAAGCGGTCGAGCTGCGCCTCTGGCAGCGGGAAGGTGCCTTCATACTCGATCGGGTTCTGCGTCGCCATCACCATGAACGGCCGCGGCACCTGGTGGGTCACACCGTCAACGGTGACCTGTCGCTCCTCCATCGCCTCCAGCAGCGCCGACTGCGTCTTCGGGGTCGCCCGATTGACCTCATCGGTGAGCACGATCTGGGCCATGATCGGCCCTTCCCGGAACTTGAAGCTGCCGTCCTGCTGGTTGTAGACGGAGACACCTGTCACATCCGTCGGCAGCAGGTCAGGCGTGAACTGGATGCGCCGGAAGGTACAGCCGATGGAGTCCGCGAGCGCACGCGCCAGCATCGTCTTGCCAACGCCCGGCACATCCTCGATCAGCAGGTGGCCCTGACACATCATCGTGATCAGCGCGAATCGCGTCTCCTGCGTCTTGCCGATGATGACGCGCTCGACGTTCTCGATGATTCGTTCCGCTACTAGTTTCGGATCTTCCACAGTGTTCTCCGCGGGCGGTGGCGTGACGGCCTGAGGCCGACGGTCGCCCGGCAATTATTGCAATGGTGGGAGTGCGAGTGTCAGAGGTTCGCCGGGGCCCATGACACGCTCGAAGTATAGCAATCGGCGGGCGCCGATATGTGTGCTTGCTCCCGATCCTGTGACCTGAGGAGTCACTGTGAACGCGGCGTCACGTACGATGGACGCCAGATTGGCGGGCAGCGGGAGCCGACGTGCGACAGAACCCTCGACGCCTCTCCTCGCAACGACCCTGGTACGCCAGCAACGAAGCGCGGCTCGGAGCCGTGATCGTGGCGCTGATCCTGCTCGCGGGCGGCGCGGCGCTGATGCGCACGAACGAGCCGATTCCCGGCGCCGGCGTGGTGCTGGTGCCGTCGGTGCCACCGATCGATGGCCTCGCCACCGCTGCCACATCGAACGGCAGCGCATCGCCATCCGCGAGCGGCGCAGCGACAGAGACGCCCACCCCCTCGGCGACCCCCCAGCCGCTCCTGATCGACCTGCGCCCACCGACCGTGGGGCAGGGCGAGACGATGCTCGTGTGGGTGCACGCGCCCGGCGCGTTCAACGTCGCGCTCGACTTTCGCGGCGAGATCTACAACCTCGTTCCCGAGGGCGAGGTCTTCTGGGGCGTCGTCGGCGCACCGCTCGACGCCGCCCTCGGCGCCGACGAGCTGACCGTGACGGCGACATCGAGCAGCGGCGATCTGATCGAGACGCAGAATGCGCCCTTCGAAGTGATCCACGTCGAACGGCCCGTCGACTACATCACGCTGACTGACGAGGTCGCATCGGTGCTCACGCCCGAAGCTGCGGAACAGGAACGCCAACTTCGCGAGCGCATCTTCACGGAGTTCGACCGTGGACGGCGCTGGTCGACGTACTTCCGCTTCCCGACGGAAGGGCCGATGAGCAGCGAATTCGGCCAGGGGCGCTCCTACAACGGCGGGCCCGTCGGCGGGTTCCACACGGGCACCGACATCGCCGCGCCGGAGGGGACGCCGATCCTCGCCGCCGGTCCGGCCCGCGTCGACTGGGTCGGCGAGATGCCGGTGCGAGGAATCTCGGTGGTGCTCGACCACGGCGCGGGCGTGAAGACGGGCTACCACCACCTCAGCGCCGCGTTCGTGGCGGTCGACGAGATCGTGGAGGCGGGTCAGTTGATCGGCGAGGTCGGCTCGACCGGCCTCTCGACGGGTCCCCACCTGCACTGGGAGCTGACCGTGTGGGGCGTCAACGTTAGCCCCGTCTCGTGGACGCTGAAGGACTTCACGCCCTAGCAGCGGTCTCTGTCAGTCGCTGCCGGTGCTACGCGATGCTCGATGCCACGATGCAGCGCCACTCCTCGTCCGCTTCAACCGCGATCGTGCGCAGGTACGACGACGCGAAGGCGCCCTGCACGCTCTCCTGCGTCTCGTCGATGAATCCGCTGCCGATCAGGTGCGCACCCCACTTCAGCACCGCGACTGCACCCGACGTCAGATCGATCAGCGCCGCCGACGAGATGTTCGCGACCACGACGTCGGCTGACTGCGGGTTGATCGCGGAGGGGTCGAATTCACCGTCGAGCACCGTGACGATGCGTTCGACGTCGTTCACGCGCACGTTCTCCTGCGCCACCCCGGCCGCCTGCGGGTCGTTGTCGATCGCCAGCACCGAGGCCGCCCCCAGCTTCGCCGCCGCAATCGCGAGCACACCCGACCCGGTGCCGATGTCCACCACCACATCGCCGGGGCGAACGTACTGCTCAAGCGCGGCCAGGCAGAGCCGCGTCGTCGCGTGTTGGCCTGTCCCGAACGCGCGGCCCGGGTCGAGCGAGATCACGATCTCTCGCGACTGCGGCGCGTACTGCTCCCATGAGGGCACGATCACCAGCCGACGCCCGATGTGCCGGATCCCGAAGTGCCTCTTCCAGTCATCGGCCCAGTCACGGTCGTCCACGTCCGCGAACTGCAGCGGGGAGAGCGCGGCGGAGAGGTTCAGCGCGTCGAGTTCCTGCTGGAGTGCCTGCCGACGTGGCCCGTCAAACGGTGCCGGAACGCTCGCGCGCAGCAGCGACGGCTCATCGAGCTCCTCGTAGGCAAAGTCAGCGTCGGAGAGTGGACGGATCGCGGGCTCGATCGCGACGATACCCGCGAGCGCGCGCAACACGTCGGCAACCGTTTCAACATCGGGGCGGGCGACGTGGAGACTGACCTCGACCCAACCACCATCGGGAGGGTCACCATCGGCGGGGACCCCGGCAGCGGAATCTCCCGAAGCGTCCTTGGCTATGAGAACGCGTCCCGCAGGCGGTCGAAGAGCGCCTTGTCGCGTGGCACGCGCGGCGTCCCCAGCGATTCCGCGAGCTGCTCCAGCAGCACGCGCTGCTCCTCGGTCACCTTCGTCGGCGTCACGACGTGCGTGCGCACGAGCAGGTCACCACGCCCAGAACCGCGCAGATGCGGAACGCCGCGCCCGCGTACGCCGAAGACGTGCCCGTGCTGCGTGCCGGGCGGGACCTCGAGGTCGAGCGGTTCTCCATCGATCGTCGGTACCTGCAGTTCGGCGCCAAGCGCCGCCTGCGCGGGGTTCAGCGGCAGCTCGTAGATCAGGTCATCCTGCTCACGCGTGAACTTCTTGTGCTCCTCGACGCGCACGATGACGTAGAGATTGCCGGTCGGCGCACCGCGTGGGCCGGCATCGCCTTCGCCGCTGATGCGGATCTGGGCGCCGTCATCGATGCCGCCGGGGATCTTCACCGTCCGCTTCACGTGGCCGCGCCTGATGCCCTGACCGCGACACGCCGGGCATGGGTCGGTCACGACCTGACCCTGCCCCTGGCAGGCGCTGCACGTTGCCAGATTGACGAACTGTCCGAAGAGCGATTGCTGCGTCCGACGCACCTCGCCAGTGCCCTCGCACTCGGCGCACGTCAGCAGGTCCTTGCCCTTCGCCTGGCCGACACCGCGGCAGTCGTCGCAGGCTTCCGTGCGCTCGAACTCGATCTCGTGATCCGCGCCAAAGACCGCCTCTTCGAGACTGATCGTGAGCGCGGAGCGCAGGTCTGACCCTCGCTGTGCCCGCGCGCGGCTGCTGGAAGTACCGCGGAAGAACGCATCGAAGATATCGCCGAAGCCGGAGAAGTTTTCGGAGCCGGAGAAGCCCTGCTGCCCGTTGCCGTTGACCCCGGCCATGCCGAAGCGGTTATAGGCCTCGCGCTTCTCCGTGTCGGAGAGCACGTCGTAGGCGGCCGCGATCTCTTTGAAGCGATCCTCGGCACCCTCCTGCTTGTTGCGGTCGGGGTGGTACTCCATCGCCAGCTTGCGAAAGGCGCGTTTCAGCTCCTCCGGCGACGCATCGCGGGAGACACCGAGAACCTCGTACAGGTCTTGCTGTGCGGTCATGAGTTCGACATCCGACGTTCTAGTGTAGCAAGCGTTCGCGCTTAGGCACTGCGATAGTTCCCTAGGAGCTTCCCGCCTACTCCAGCAGCAACTCCGACAGGCGATCGAAGGTCGCTGCCTCCACGCCCTGCGCCTCGAAATAGCCCCGCGCGGACCCGAACTCGTCGCGGATCAGCGTCATGAAGTCGCCGATCGTGCCCAGCGGCACCGGCAGCCAGTCGTCGGCGGGTCGCTCAGGCAGCCCCTCGGGCGGAACGTCGCCGGTCACCCGCCGACGCTCGGAGTCGCGCGCGGTCTGTGCGATCAGCCCCTCGCGAGCGAGGTTGCTCAGCTCGTAATCGGCCTCGATCGTCGCCATGTCCACGCCGAGGATGTCGAGCACGAACGCACCAATCACGCCGGTGCGATCCTTGCCCGCCGTGCAATGGAAGACCGCCGGGTACGTCGACGGCGTCGCCAGCAGCTCGATCGCCCTCACGAAGTAGTTGTCGTGGTCTGGGCCGGCGAACTCCATGTACCCGCGATAGCGAGCGCCGGAGATCCCCTTGCCGTAGCGCTCGTTGAGCTGGTCCGAGCCCTTGTGCGGCACCACGGGCAGCGGGTGGTACGCGATCGAAGCATCGACATGCTCCCCCGTGCCCTGGTAGCCAATCTCGTCGGGCCGTCGCAGGTCGAGCACGCTGCGCACACCGAGCGCCTGCAGATGCTCGCCGTCCGCTTCCGTCATGTAGTGCAGCGAACCGCTGCGGAAGAGCTTGCCCCATCGCAGGGTGTCGCCACTCGACGTGCGATAGCCGCCCATGTCACGGAAGTTGATCACGCCTTCAAACTCAAGGTGTCGCTCGGGCATCGCCGTCACTCCAGTCGTCCCTACTCCAGCAGCAGGTCAGCGAGGCGCAAGAGGTCCGCCCCCGCGACCTCTTGCGCCTCAATGAATGCGCGCAGTGACCCGTGTTCTGCTTGAATCGCATCAAGCGCCCCCCGCATCCAGATCTGCGGGGACTGGTACGCCTCCGGCTTCATCGGCGCCTGCGGCTCCTCGCCCTTCTCACGCGACTTACGAACGTACTCTTCGCGGTTGGCCTCATAGCGCTCGCGGAGCGGCCCAAGGTTGCCCTCGCTGAGCGCGTAGTCGTCGACGATCTGCTGCACATCGACGCCAACCGCCCCGAGCAGCAGGGCTGCCATCAGACCGGCGCGATCCTTGCCGAGCGAGCAATTGAATGAGGCCGGGTACGTCGCCGGGTCGCAGAACACATCGAACGCCTGCCTGATCACCCCGCTCGCCTGCCCGCGCTGCAGGACATCCGCGTACCACTCGCTGGAAGGGATGCCGTCGAACTGCTCCGAGAAGGCGCGCAGCCCCTCGTCGTCGATGAACGGCAACGGGTGGACGGTGACCGGCTGCGGGACCGCCGCGGGACCACGCTCGACCGACGTCGGGTTGCGCAGATCGACGACCGTGCGAATGCCCAGGTCGCTGAAACGCGAGCGGTCGGCATCCGTCATTGCCTGCAACCCGTCGCTGCGAAAGAGCGTCCGCCAGCGGAGCGTGCGGCCATCGTGAGCGCGGTAGCCACCGAGATCACGGAAGTTGAAGACTTGCTCAAACGGGATGCGGCGCTGTGGCGCTGGATCGCTAGCGGTCATTCGCCCGCCGGCTCGAGCAACAGTTCGATCACGCGATCGAGTGAGTTCGCATCGACGCCCTGCGCCTCGAAGAAGTTGCGCGCGGTGCCGTACTTCTCCCCCAGCACGTCCAGCATCTCGCGCATCGCGGCCGGGACGACGCCCATCGCCGGGTTGCGCTCCTCGTCGGCTCCGACGATGCCGCGAGCCTGTAGCGACTCGAACATCGTGTCCATGCCACGCTGGCTGAGGCCGTAGTCCTCGATGATCGTCTGGTCGTCGACGCCGAGGAGGTTGAGGATCAGCGCGCCCATCACGCCCGTGCGGTCCTTGCCGGTCACGCAATGGAAGAGCGCGGGGTAGGCGTCTTCCTCCGCCAGCGCACGAATGGCCGCCGTCCACTGAGCCGCGCCGCTGTCGAGGGTGGAAGCGAAGCCGGGCGTCCACTCCCCCTCCTCGCGCGCACGGTACTTCGCCTTTGGATCGCCCATGCCAAGGTGGAGCCGCGTCACGCCATCAGTCACCAGCGGGCCGGGCTCGAGTCGGTGTTCCGTCTCACCGTCGGCGCGGAAGTCGATAACGGTCGCGAGCGGGACCTCGCTGACGAATGCGGCCGCCTCGGCCTCGGTCATGCGGTGATGCTCCGACGACCGGATCAACCGACGCCAGCGCACCTGACGGCCGTCGGCGGTCAGGTAGCCGCCCATGTCGCGGAGATTGAACACCTGCTCGAATTCGAAGTGCCGATCGTACTCAGGCATGCGGATCCCCCACTCGGTGAACAACCGAAAGCCCCGCCGGGGGGCGAGGCTTCAGTTTTAGCACGTTCGTTACCGGCATAACGTCGACAGCCGCGTTAGACCTCGCGGAACTCGCCTTCGACGGTGCTCGCTTCGCCTTCCTCGTCGTCAGCAGGCGGGGCACCTGCGGCGCCCATGTCCGGCATGCTATCGGGCATTGCGCCGTCTGGCATCGCGCCCTCGCCCGCCGCCCCGTAGACGGCCTGCCCGATCTCCTGCATCACCTGCGAGAGCTCCTCAGTGGCCTCTGTGACCACCGCGTCGTCGTCGCCTTCAAGCGCCGCACGTACCGCCGCCACGGACTCCTCAACGCGCGTCTTCAGTTCGTCGTCGACCTTGTCCTCGTTGTCGTTCAACGTCTTCTCGGCTGAGTAGGCGAGGCTCTCAGCGGTGTTGCGAACCTCCACGGCGCTACGGCGCGCCTGGTCCTCTTCCGCGTGCGCCTCCGCCTCCTCGCGCAGGCGGTCGACCTCCTCGTCGCTGAGACCGGACGAGGGCTGGATTGTGACGTGTTGCTCCTTGCCCGTCGCGCCGTCACGCGCCATCACGGTGACCAGGCCATTCGCGTCGATATTGAACTCGACCTCGACCTGCGGCACGCCGCGCGGCGCCGGCAGGATGCCATCGAGGATGAAGCGCGCCAGCGACTTGTTATCGGTCGCCATCGAACGCTCGCCCTGCATCACGTGGATTTCGACGGACGGCTGGTTGTCGGCGGCCGTTGAGAACGTCTGCTTCGCGCTCGTCGGGATCGTCGTGTTGCGCTCGATCAGCGATGTCATCACCTCGCCGAGCGTCTCGATGCCCAGCGTCAGCGGCGTGACATCGAGCAGCAGCACGTCCTTCACATCGCCCTTGAGCACGCCCGCCTGGATCGCCGCGCCGATCGCGACGACCTCGTCCGGGTTCACGCCCTTGTGCGGCTCCCGGCCGAAGAACTCCTCGACCTTCTGCTGCACAAGCGGCATCCGCGTCTGCCCGCCAACGAGCACGACTTCGTCGATCGCCGACGCCTGTAGCCCGGCGTCGGAGAGCGCCTTCTTGCACGGCTCGATCGAGCGGTCGACGAGGTCGCCGACAAGCTGCTCGAACTGCGAGCGCCCGATCGTGATCGCGAGGTGCTTCGGCCCGGAGGCGTCGGCCGTGATGAACGGCAGGTTCACCTCGGTCTGCTGCGCCGTCGAGAGCTCGATCTTCGCCTTCTCGGCCGCCTCCTTGAGGCGCTGCAGTGCCTGCGCGTCCTCGCTGAGGTCGATGCCCTGGTCCTTCTTAAACTCGGCCACAAGGTGGTCGATGATGCGGCCGTCGAAGTCGTCGCCGCCGAGGAAGGTGTCCCCATTGGTCGCCTTTACCTCGAACGTGCCGTCGCCGATCTCGAGGATCGAGACGTCGAAGGTGCCGCCGCCGAGGTCGTAGACGGCGATCAACTGGTCTTCGGTCTTGTCGAGGCCGTAGGCGAGTGACGCGGCGGTCGGCTCGTTGATGATGCGCAGCACTTCGAGGCCGGCGATGCGACCAGCGTCGCGCGTCGCCTGGCGCTGGGCGTCGTTGAAGTACGCGGGGACGGTGATCACCGCCTCCGTCACGTCCTCGCCGAGGAACGCCTCGGCGTCCGACTTCAGCTTCTGCAGCACCATCGCGCTGATTTCCGGCGGCGAGTAGCTGCGATCGCCCATCGTGACGGCGGCGTCGTCGCTCTCGCCCTTCACGATCGCGAAGCCGGAGTTCTTCTGCGCGCGATCGACCTCGGCATCCGCGAACTTGCGGCCCATCAGTCGCTTCACGGAGTAGACCGTGTCTGCTGGATTCGTGACCGCCTGCCGCTTCGCGACCGCGCCCGCCAGCCGTTCGCCGTCCTTCGTCATCGCGATCACGGACGGCGTGGTGCGGCCACCCTCGGTGTTCGGCACCACCTGCGGCTCGCCGCCCTCCATCACCGCCATGCACGAGAATGTCGTACCCAGATCGATTCCGATTACCTTCGCCATTGCTGTTACCCCTCCCCGCTCTCACGGGACTGCGCTTCGTCGTTCGTCTCCTCGGCCGGGGCCGAGGCTGTGTCGTCTTCTCCGTTGCCGATCAGCACCATCGCCGGTCGGATCACCATTCCATCGACCGTGTACCCGTCCTGCGCGACGAGCATCACCTTGCCGGAGGGCCCAGCGATGGTTGAGACCGACTGGTGTAGTTCCGGGTTGAAATCTCCGTCTGTCTCGATGCGCTCGACGCCGCTGGCTTCCAGCACCGCCACGAATTTGCGCTGTACCATGCGCACGCCTTCGAGCCACGGATGATCCGTCAGCTCCGCGTGGTCCCCGACCGTGTCGAGCGCGCGCGTCAGGTCATCGAGCATTGGCAGGTAGTTCAGAACCTGCGTCTTCTGCGTCAGTCGCGAGTGCTCGCGTCGCTCCTCGGCCTGGCGGCGCCGCAGGTTCTGGTAGTCGGCCACCGCCCGAGCGTGCTGCGCGGTGAGCTTCTCCAGCTCCGCGCGCAGGCCATCGACGTCCATATCGGCCGGGTCGATCGCAACCGGCTCGGCCGCGGCGTCGCCGTCCTCGCTGATCTCAGTCTCGCTTGTGGTCTCGTTCGCGGCGACGTCCTCAGCGGCGTCATCGATGGAACTCGCGTCGGCGGTCTCGGTCTGGTCCTCGGTGCCGGGGTCGGTGCGCTCCATCAGGCGACGACCTCATGGATCAGGTCGCTCATCAGCGATGCGACGTAGCGCACCCTCGGGATCGTGCGTGCGTAGTGCATGCGCATCGGCCCGACGACGGCGACGGTGCCCGACGGGCCGTTCACGTCGCCGTACATCGAGGCGACGACGCTCCACTCGTGCATCCAGCCGTCCTCGTTCTCCGAGCCGATGATCACGCGCAGGCTGCCCGGCGTTGCGATGCCGGCCGTCCCGGCGGACTCCTCAACGACCTCGTACAGGTCGTAAGCAGCAAGGTGGCGGCTGGCCTCGAGCATGCGCCCGGGGTCGGCGAACTCGGGCTGTTCGAGCACCGCCTGCACGCCGTCGAGGTAGGTGCTTTCGGCGGGCGGACGTTCGTTGATCAGATCGCCGGCGACGGTCGCGACCATCTCGTCATCGAGGTCGGCCATCTCCCTCGCGGCGGCGAACGCCGTGGCCGCGTCCTGCCCGGCGAGGCGCGCATTCACGCGCTCCGCTCGTTCGCTGAGCATCTGTTGGTCGGCCGCGACGGCGAGCGGGAGCACCCGCTGGCGGACGCGCGCGTCTTCCATCACCGCCACCAGCAGCGCAGAGTCATCGCGCAGATGTACCAGTTGCAGGTGCTTCAGCCGGCCGATCGGCGCTCGCGGCCGCGTCACGACCGCCGCATTACCGACCCAGCCCGCGAGCACTGCCGCGGCGAGCCCCAGCCAACCATCGAGGTCAGCGCTTGCCTGGTGGAACTGGTGCTCCACCGTGCGCTGCTCAGCAGGCACCACCGGCTCCTCGGCCATCAGAGATTCGACGTAGAGGCGATAGCCGAGGTCGGACGGCACGCGCCCGGCGGACGTGTACGGGTGCGTGATGTACCCGTCCTCCTCCAGCGCCGCCAGCTCGTTGCGGACGGTCGCGCTGGAGACATCCAGCGTCTGCTGGTCCACGAGAGCGCGTGAACTCACGGGGACGGCACTAGTGATGTATTCGCTGACAAGCATGCCGAGAATGTCGGCACGTCGCTCCGTGAGCACCGATTCCTCCGAGATTCAATCGTTAGCACTCTCACCGTGAGACTGCTAATTGAAGTAGAAATTGTATCTGGAACTGGCCCGGCGGGTCAATTCCCGGACTGCCACGCCGAAAACGATCGCATTTCACGTCAGTCACCTATACTCCCGCTGGAAGCCGCCCGATCCCCGCTGGCTGGAGACGCTCACGGCCAATCGACGCCCTCGCAACCGTGACGACGCCCGGGATCCCGACGAGGAGCGGCTGGCGAAGCTCGCCCGCACCGATCGCAGTGCGTTCTCGGAGTTGTACGAGCGCTACTCCGGTCGCGTCTACGCCTACCTGCTCAGCCGCACGAGCAGCCCGACCGACGCCGAAGAGCTGACCTCGCGCGTCTTCTTGAACGCGTTTTCCAACCTCGACCAGTACCGGGCTCGCGGCAAAGGGTTCTCAGCGTGGCTGATGAGCATCGCCCACAACCTGCTCGCGAACTGGTACCGCGACCGCGGGCGGCGCCCCCCGACGGCGCAACTCGACGAGGCGCTCGACGTGCCGTCGGACCTGCCGGCCCCCGAGTCGCGGCTGGAGGCGAACGAACTCAGCCAGCGCGTACAGGCGGCGATCGAGACGCTGGCCGTGGAGCGACGGGAACTGATCACGATGAAGTACGTCGATGGGCTATCGAACGCGGAGATCGGCCGTATCATGGGGCGCACCGAGGGCGCGGTGAAATCACTTCACCACCGCACCCTGCGTCAGTTGCACGGCGTTCTCGCCGAGATCGAATAGGAGAGCGCATGCGACAGGCGGCACGGATCACCGGTGTCGGCCACTACGTCCCGGAGCGGCGCCTTACCAACGCCGACCTTGCGAAGATGGTCGACACCACCGACGAATGGATCACGGAGCGATCCGGTATCCGCGAACGTCGCATCGCCGCCGAGCACGAGAGTTCAAGCACGATGGGCGCCGAGGCGGCCCGCCGCGCGCTGGCGACCGCGGGCCTTGAGCCGTCCGACATCGACATCGTGATCACGGGCACCTGCACGCCCGATGGCATGTTCCCGGCGACCGCGACACGCATTCAGGACGCAGTCGGTATCAGCGGTGCCGCGGCATTCGACGTCAACGCAGCCTGCAACGGGTTCCTCGTCAGCATGAGCACGGCCGCGCAGTTCATCAGCGCGGGCAGCGCCGAACGCGCACTTGTGATCGGCACGGAGACGATGTCCCGCATCATCGACTGGACTGACCGTGGGACCTGCGTGCTCTTCGGCGATGGCGCCGGTGCCGTCGTCTTGGAGCGCACGCCAGATGGCGAGCAGGGGGCGATCGAGTCGTTCTTGCTGCATTCGGACGGTAGTCAGTCGGATCTGCTCTACGCACCCGGCCCGGCCAGCCCCAACCAGAACGGCGACCTCGTGAAGTCGATGATCGTGATGGACGGTCGCAGCGTCTTTCGCAAGGCCGTAACTGCGATGTCCGAGGCCGCGCAAGAGGCCCTCGATCGCGCCGGGCTGACGATCGATGACATCGCGCTCTGCATCCCCCACCAGGCAAACGTGCGCATCCTCACCGCAACCGCGAAGAACCTGAAGCTGCCCGAGGATCGCGTCTTCGTGAACCTCAATCGCTACGGCAACACGTCAACCGCCACGATCCCGATCGCGATCGCCGAGGCCGCCGCCGAGGGGCGGCTCGCGCCGGGCGACCATGTGCTCTTCGTCGCCTTCGGTGGTGGGCTCTCATGGGGCGCGATGGTCGTGGAGTGGTCCGGAATCCCGCAGCTGACCGTCAGCTAGCCACTCTCCCGTGAACCTCTGCCGATGAGCCTCCACCCGTGACCTCGTTCGAGTCGCCCCCGGATCGCGCCCGCGTCGTGATCACGGGCGCGGGCGTCGTCTGCTCGCTCGGCCGCACCCGCGACGAACTCTGGGATGCGATCGCGCAGGGGCGCAGCGGCGTCGGCGCGATCACGCGCTTCGACGCCAGCCGCTTCACATCGCGCATCGCCGCCGAGGTGCCCGACGCCGATGCTCGCGACGAGCGGCTGGACGAGGCGTACTGGGACACGCTCGACCGTCGATCGAGGTTCGCCGTCAGCGCCGGGCTGAGCGCGCTGCAGGACTCCGGGCTCTCGCTCACCGCCCAGAACCGCGGCCGCATCGGCGTACTGATGGCATCTGAGCGACCCGAAGAGGATCTCCTGCTCGCCGCTGCCGGGCAGCTCGGCGCGGGAGACGTCGATGCCGCCGCGACCACGCTCGCGGCCAACGCGCGGCCGCACGCGCCGGCGGAGCGCATCGGCGCGCTGCTCGGCGTCACCGGGCCGGTGATCCAGTTCCAGAACCGCTCGGCCGGAGGGCTGACCGCGATCATCGAGGGTGCGGAGATGATCCGACGCGGCGACGTGGCGGCGGTGCTCGCCGGCGGCGCGGACACACCGATCACGCCGATCACGCTTGCCGCGTTCCAGGGCACTGGTGCGCTCTCACGTCGCAACGACGAACCGCAGGCGGCCTCGCGCCCCCTCGATGCGGATCGCGACGGCTTCGTGCTCGGCGAGGGTGCTGCGGTGCTCGTGCTCGAGTCGCTGGAACTCGCTCGTTCGCGTGGCGCACGCGTGCTGGCGGAGATCGAGGGCGAGGGCATCACCTTCTCCGCGAGCGAGGGCGGCCACCCGACGACCGACCCCGTGCAGATCGGCGCTGCGCTGCAACACACGCTCACCACGTCCGGCCGTATCCAGGGCGAGATCGATGTGATCGCGCTGCACGCGGCGGGCACGATCGATGGCGACCGCGTGGAGGCGGCCGGAGTACAGCGCATCTTCGGCGCGTCCGCCCGCCACCACCTCTACACGCCGGCGCTCAAATCGATGACCGGCCACCTGCTCGCCGCCTCCGGCCCGCTCAGCGCCGTGATCATGCTCGGCGCACTCGCAGCGCAGCAGATTCCCGGCACGATCAACCTCGAACGTGAGGACGACGAATGCGACCTCGATGGCAACGCGAGTGGCACGCGGGCGGACAGCGTTCGCGTGGTGATCGTGAACGCGACGGGATGGGCCCACAATGCCGCGATCCTGCTCGCGCACCCCGATGCGATGCGGCCCGATCCGGAGCCAGTCGAGAGCGAGTAGCCGCCCACGATCGCGCCCGCTCGATGGACGGCGTTCAGGTGGCGGTTGAACCTCGCCCCAGATACGATACGGGGACTCCCGGGACACGTGCGGAGGCACCGTGGATATCACCTGGCTTGGCCACGCCGCGACGCGCATTCGCGCCCGGCAGACATTCGTGATCATGGATCCCTGCGACAAGGAATCCGGGTTCGACATGGGCCGGCCAACCACCGATGTGATCACGATCAGTAACCCCGGCCCGCACCACAGCAACGTCAAAGGCGTGAAGGGCGACTCGATCGTCGTCGATGGGCCGGGCGAGTACGAGATCGAGGGCGTTCAGCTGATCGGGATCGCGACCTACCTGAATCCGCCCGAGGAGGAGAAGCCCGCCCAGCGCAACACGGTCTTCCTGCTCGAGGCCGAAGAGATGCGACTGGGGCACCTCGGCGCACTCGGCGCGCCGCTGACATCCGACCAGGCCGGGCAGATCGCGGGCGTCGACATCCTGATCGTGCCGATCGGTGGCGTCGAACCATTCGACGCCGCTGAGGCCGCGCGCACCGTGCGCCAGCTCGAACCGAAGATCGTGATCCCCGTCGCCTACCCCGTGAAAGGCAAGGGCGCCGGCAAGGACGGCCCGCTCCAGCAGTTCGTCAGCACGCTCGGCGTCGAGCCCGAGACATCCGAGGCTCGCATGACGATCGCGCGTCGCGACCTCGGCGAGAGTCTGCGGCTCTTCCAGCCGTCGCCTCGCGGCTAGGGGTCACGGCCCCGCTCGGAACCGTCCCACTCACATTCCTCAGTCCTGCGAAGCGCTCGGACCGATCGACGTCGTACGCGTCGAGATATCCGGCGTCGGATGGCGGACGCTCAGAGGTGAGAGTGGACTACGGCAGGAACTGCAGCGGGTTCTGGGTCACGCCGTAGCGCTTCAACTCGAAGTGCAGGTGCGGTCCCGTCGAGCGGCCGGTGTTGCCGCTGAGTCCGATCACCTGACCACCCTCGACCCACTCGCCGATTTCGACGTAGATCGATGAGAAGTGCGCGTAAAGCGTCTCGTAGCCGTCGCCGTGATCGACCTCGACGTAGTAGCCGTATGAGACCAGCGGGTCGCCACCGGCAAACACAATCTTGCCTGCGGCCGAAGAGACGACCTGCACGTACGGCGCGTTGATGTCGATACCGAGCGGGTGGTACGGCCCGTACCAGGACGTGATCTCATCGATCACCGGCCAGATGAACCCGAATCGCGAGGCCTCGCGATCGACGAACGTCGGTGTCGGCCGCAGCGTCGGCGCGGGCGGCGGTACGCGCTTACCACCGACGACGAGGATCGACTCACCGACCCGCAGGCGGTTCGGGTCGGAGAGGCCATTCGCGCGGAAAGCGATGATGTCATCGACTTCGGCGTCGTACTGCAAAGCAATCTCGGTCAGCGTATCGCCGTCGCGCACGCCGTGGATGATCCCAGCCACGCTTGGCACCTGCAGTATCTGGCCGACCGAGAGCACGTCGGCGTCATCGATCACGTGGGCGTTGTTCCACTCGAGGTAGCGAGCACCCACCCCGAAGCGGTCGGAAATCGAAGAAAGCGTATCGCCCTGCTGCACCTCGTAGCGGTAGTAGAGAGGCACGCGCTCCGGCTCGCGGGACGTTGTGATCTCCACGGCCACCGACGCGTTGCGCTGCGCCTGTTTCAGCGAGGAAAGCGTGGCCGCGGTGCTGTCCGCGGCAGCCAGTAGTGCCTCAGCCGTTACCGCGGGCGCGACAACGGTCAGCGGCACCGGTGCGGCCTCCAGCGAGGTCACGGCGGTCATTGGCGCGGAGGCAGCAAGGCCCGGCAGCGGCAGCGCCGAGGCGTTGAGCACCGGCAGCGACTGGGTCGTCGGAATCGTGACGGGGAAGAGGCCGCCGAGCATGATCAGCGCGAAGAGCGCGGCAGCGACACCTCCGTGCAGTAGCGCACGGAAATGGAACGCACGGCCTGCGCTCGTCTGGCGGCGTGCCCGCGCCAGGGCCCGACTCCGACCCCGCTGGGGTGGCGGCGATACCGTCCCGGGAATACGCGTCTCCTCTTGGCGTGAACCCACGCCTACGTCAGGAAAATCGCCCGCATCGTAGCACGGGCTGATCTTCGCTTCAGGTACATCTTCGATAGATACGCACAGGTTGCCCACATAACGCTACGTCGCGGACGAACTCGATGAATGAGGGAAAACCCTCACGAAATCAGTAGATATCCCAACCTGCGAGCCGCCGTCGTATCGGGAGGCGTTGAATCTCCCCAGCTTCGTCAGAAACCTGAACAAGTAGTTAGATCGACTCGTCTTTCAGTCGATTCAGGAAGTCTTCGTTGCTCTCGGACTTGCCGACACGCTCAAGTACGCGCTCGGTAGCATCGCTGCCGCTCTCCTCGACCATCGAGGCCATGCGGCGCAGCAGCCAGATCTGGCGCAACTCTTCTTCGCTGAAGAGCAAGTCTTCGCGGCGCGTCGAGGACGCGAGCACATCGATCGCGGGATAGACACGCTTTTCAGCGAGTCGCCGCTGCAGTCGCAGCTCCATGTTCCCGGTGCCCTTGAACTCCTCGAAGATCACCTCGTCCAACCGTGAGCCGGTCTCAACGAGGCAGGTCGCGATGATCGTCAGCGAGCCGCCTTCCTCGGTGTTACGGGCAGCCCCGAAGAAGCGCTTCGACGGGTAGAGCGCGATCGGGTCCATGCCTCCGGAGAGCGTGCGACCACTCGTCGGCATCGCGAGGTTGTAGGCGCGCGCCAGTCGCGTCACCGAGTCCATGAGGATGACAACGTCTGTGCCGCCCTCGACCAGCCGCTTCGCGCGCTCCAGCGCCGCCTCAGCGACGCGGGTGTGGTCCTCGACCGGCTCGTCGAACGTCGACGCGACGACCTCGCCACGCACGGAACGCCGCATGTCGGTGACTTCCTCGGGGCGCTCACCGATCAGCAGCACCAGCAGATGAATGTCGGGGTTGTTCGCGGTAATGCCGTCGGCGATCGACTTCAGCAGCATCGTCTTGCCGGCCTTCGGCGGCGAGACGATCAGCGCACGCTGTCCGCGCCCGATCGGCGCGAAGAGGTCGACCATGCGCTGACTGAGTTCAGCGTGGTCGGTCTCCAGGTGGATCATCCGGTTCGGGAAGATCGGCGTCAGCGTGTCGAAGTCGACGCGACGCTTAGCCTCTTCCGGGTCCATGCCGTTGACCGCATCGACGCGCAGCAGGCCGTAGTACTTCTCTGAGTCCTTCGGCTGACGCACCTGGCCGGTCACGTAGTCGCCGCTGCGCAGGCCGAAACGCTTGATCTGGGTCTGCGAGACGTAGACATCGTTCGGGCCGGGAAGCAGACGCTCGCCGCGCAGGAAGCCGAAGCCGTCATCGACGACCGTCAGCACGCCACCGGAAAAGATGTTGCCGCGCTGTTCCGCCTGCGCCTGCAGGATGCGGAAGATCAGATCCTGGGTCGGCAGCGCCGCAGCGTTCTCGATCTCCTGGCCAACGCCAAACTCGATCAGCTCGTCTCGGGAGCGCTTCTCCAGCTCGGAGATGTTGAGCGGGGCCGGCTGCGAGCCATCGCCGTTTCGGGAGCGACCGTTGCGCCCACCGCGGCCGCGGCCACGGGGACGTTCCTCGGTCGCTTCGACTGTTTCGCTTGTCTCGTCAGCAGGCGCGTCATCGCGCTCGCGTGATGGGGTTCTCGCCATAAGATCAGCAACTCACAATTCGGCAGATCACCATTCGGCTGGGTGCCGTAGTTTCTGGTGGAAGGGGTGGCCAAGTTCCGCCGAGGAGAGCGGTGGAGTACTCCGGCTCGCGTCTAGTGTACCGAATCTGACACCGCCGCCACAACTGTAATTTCCTGATACCGCCACCCTTCAGACTGCCGTGTACTTCTCAGCATCAGCGAGGAAGCGCTCGATTCCGGCGTCCGTCAGTGGGTGTCGAGACATTTGCTCAAGCACCGCGAACGGGATCGTCGCAATGTGCGAACCTGAGAGCGCCGCGTCGGTGACGTGCCGCGTGTGGCGCAGGCTGGCAGCGAGGACCTGCGTCGGCAGGTGGAACGCCTCCAGAATCTGCACGGTCTCGCGCACGACCTCCATGCCATCCTGACCGCCGTCATCGAGCCGTCCGACGAACGGCGAGACGAAGGTCGCACCGGCGCGGGCCGCGAGCAGCGCCTGATTCGCCGAAAAGATCAGCGTGCAGTTGGTGCTGATGCCCTCCGCGGAGAGCCGGCTGATCGCCTGCAGCCCAGCCTCGGTCATCGCCACCTTCACGACCACGTTCTCGTGCCATGAGGCGATGCGGCGACCCTCCTCGACCAGTTCGTCGGCCGTCTGGGCGATGCCCTCGGCGGAGATCGGGCCATCGACGGCCTCGCAGATCTCCAGCACGCGGTCGCGATACTGCACGCCCTCCTTCGCCAGCAGCGAGGGGTTCGTCGTCACGCCCGCGATCACGCCCATCGCCGCGCCGCGGCGGATGTCATCGATGTTTGCCGTGTCCAGGAACAGTCTCATCTCAACCCTCCCTCAATCAGAACGGTTTGAATACGGGGAGCCACACCATCACTGGCACACTCAGCATGATCAGCGTGCCGAACACCAGCGGGACGTTGTCGGCCAGTGTGTCCTCCAACGCCTCAGTCATCTCGCCCTGCTTCTTCGCCTGCAATGCCAGTAGCCGCACCCGCCGCAGCCCAACGCCGAGCAGTGGCGTGAACACGAAGAGATCGATCGCGAAGACCGCCTCCAGCGCTACAAGCCATCCGGTGCCGACGACGTTCCAGTCGGACGCCGCCGCCCAGGCGAACCCCGTCGTTGCCGTCGCCAGCATCCCCGGGAGCAGCCATGCCGTCTCGTTGCGCGCGGCATCAGAGAGCAGCAGCGCCTTGCGGTCCAGCTCGTCGGTGAACCATGCCTTCCATGTCGGGACGATCGTGTTTCCGATGCCAGCCATCATCCAGAAGAGCGCCAAAATGTGCAGCGCACGCCAGATCACGCGCGCGACATCTCCATGCCGGCCTCATGCTCCGCTGACGGCCCTTCGGCTCGCGCAACCGCCGCACCAACGAAGTCGCGGAAAAGCGGCGACGGTCGGTTCGGGCGTGAGGTGAACTCCGGGTGGAACTGCGCCCCAACCATCCACGGGTGGTCGCTCAGTTCGACGATCTCCACCAGTTCACCGTCGAGCGTGCGACCGGCGACCACTAGGCCGTGTTCTTCCAGCGTCGGCAGTAGCTCGTTGTTCACTTCGTAGCGGTGGCGGTGGCGCTCGCGCACGACCTCGACATCGCCATACGCGGCAGCGGCCTTCGTACCCGGTACCAGCCGGCAGTCGTACCCGCCGAGGCGCATCGTGCCGCCCATGTCGGTCACCTTGCGCTGCTCGGAGAGCATCGAAATCACCGGGCAGGCGGTCTCGGGGTCGGCCTCAGTCGTATTCGCCTCGGCCAGGCCGGCGACGTTGCGGGCAAACTCGACGACGAGCATTTGCAGACCGAGGCAATCACCGAGGTACGGGATCTTGCTCTCGCGCGCGTAACGTACCGCTGCGATCTTGCCCTCCATGCCGCGATCGCCAAAGCCGGGGCAGAGCAGGATGCCCTCGACGTCGCCGATCACGTTGGCGGCGGTGTCGGCCTCCAGGTCTTCAGAGTGGATCCAACGGATATCAACGGCCACGCCGTGGTGCACCGCACCGTGGACGAGCGCTTCCTTGATCGAGAGGTACGCGTCGTGCAGTTCGACGTACTTGCCGACGACGGCGATCCGAATCTGCCGGGACGGCGCGCGCAGGCGATCGACGAAGTGTGTCCATTCCTCGAGCTCCGGCGGTGGGCTCTCCAGCCCGAGCTGGCGACCGACGATCGAGCTGATCTGGGCCTCTTCGAGGATCAGCGGCACTTCGTAAATCGAATCCTTCACCGTCTCCATCGGGATCACGGCATCGCGCTCCACGTTGCAGAAAAGCGAGATCTTCTCCAGCACCGGATCCGGCACCGGGAAGTCGGAACGAGCGACGATCACATCCGGCTGGATGCCAAAAGCCCGCAATTCGCGCACGGAGTGCTGCGTGGGCTTCGTCTTCAGTTCCTGGCTCGCGCCGAGGTAAGGAAGCAGCGTGACGTGAATCGACATCGTCTCGCTCGAATCAAGCTGGTGGCGCATCTGGCTGATCGCCTCGAGGAACGGCTGCCCCTCCATGTCGCCGACGGTACCGCCGACCTCGACGATTACGATTTCGGCGTCGAGCGCCTGCCCACCGACTTCCATCCGACGTCGAATCTCGCGCGTGACGTGCGGGATCGCCTGGATCGTGCCGCCGAGGAAGTCGCCCTTGCGCTCCTTGCGGATTACCTCCTCGTAGACCTGCCCCGACGACGTAGAGTTGGCCGCTGTGAAGTTCGCATCGAGGAACCGCTCGTAGTGACCGAGGTCGAGGTCCGTCTCAGCGCCGTCGTCGGTGACAAAGACCTCGCCGTGCTGATAGGGCGACATCGTGCCGGGGTCGACGTTGATGTAGGGATCGAGCTTGACGATGGAGACGGAGCGTCCCTGTGCCTTGAGGATGCGGCCGAGCGAGGCGCTCACGATCCCCTTTCCGACAGAGGAAACGACGCCACCGGTTACGAAGATGTACTTCGGCATTACGCCTCAAGTCCGGGGGAGAGACTGGGTTGAGGTCTGGTGTTGGGGGACACGGCCCATCTTCGATGCAGCCGTCTGACGTGTCAAACGAGAGAGGCAGCGGGGGCGACTCGGTCAGGATTCCGGCGCTGACAGCGCCTCAGCCGCCCACCATCTGCGTCACCAGTTCGATCGTGTCGCCATCGTGCAGCGGTGTCCCTTTCTGCGCCTGCGCGGAGTTCACCATCACGACGATCGCCTGCGCCTCAGCGCCGGAGAAGCCTTCGCGGCTGACGACGTCGCCGGCCACCATGCCGTCCTCGAACGACATCTCAAGCTTGAGCGAGTCGCTCTTCGAACGCTCCGCAAGGATGTCCTGCATGCGCACGCTCAATGACATCGCGACTCCTCTGACATGGTGACCGTTGACCCCCGGCAGCCCTATACGCCCAGCGAGTCCGCGACGTCGGCGAGGCCGAGCGACTCAAGCTTGGCGCGCGTCGGCTTGCCGGACGCCTCGTCCCAGCCCGCCTCCTCGTACCACTCGCGCTGCATCGTCGCGACATCGACGGTCACGCCCTCAAGCGGGCCCTCGGTCTGCGCCGGCTCGCCATTGATGCGACCGTTCACCTCGCGCGCGGCGGGGTTGTTGCCGTGCTTGAGCGCGAACCCAAGGCGCAGGTTCGCGACGCGCTCGCCGACCTCCTGCAGCTCAGCCTCGTCGGTTTCCCAGCCGGTGACGAGGTTGATCCACTCGGGGATACGATTCGTCGGCGACATCGTGTAGACGAAGTAGCACATGCCTGCGGAGTTCATGATGTGCGCGGACTCGTGCGCGTGCTTGAGCGGTCCCCCCATGCCCTCCGCCTGCCCCTTCACCTCGGGCATCGACGGCTTGCTGCCGAACTTCGATGACTTGCCGGGCGACCAGATGGTGTGACGCCCCGGCGTGGGGTCGAGCTTGTACGAGGCCCCGAACCCGATGTCGAGCTTCGGGTCGTGCATCGGCAGCTCCTCGCCGTCGATGTGGATCGCGTACTCGCTCGCGCCCTGGCTGATGCGCTCGGCGGCGACCTTCGTGCCATCGGCGAGCAGGTCGCCGATGCCGTCCTCGCGCCGCCCGATCTGGTGCAGCGTCTCAAGGATCGAAGAGGCGTTGCCCCACGTCAGCTCGATGCCGTCCGTGTCTTCCTTCGTCAGCAGGCCGCTCTCGAAGCACTCGATCGCGAACGAGATCGTGGCACCGGCGGAAATCGTGTCCAGCCCGTACTGGTTGCACCAGTGGTTAAGCGCGATCAGTGAGTCGACGTTGTTGTTGCCGCTCATCGTCCCGAAGGCGCCCATCGTCTCGTACTCCGGGCGGTGCGTTCGCTTCGGGAACGCGAACTCGCCGCGGTCGGAGCCATCGACGGACTCCGCGCCACAGGCCACCGGGCAGTGCCAGCAGGCGTACTTCTTCTCCATGCTCGCGTTCACGACCGGGCCGGTCGCGCCCGACATGTCGTACTGGCCGACGAGGTCGACGATGCCGACGCCGCCCCAGTTCTTCACCGGTGAGTCGCCGGAGACGGCGGAGTTCGACGTGATGCCCGTGGTACCGAAGCTGGTGAAGAAGCGCTTGGACGCCTCCGAGAACTCATCGAGCGATGCGCGCACCGTCTTCAGTACGTCCTTGTCCTGCGAGAGGATCTTGCGCGTCGGCTTGGCGACCACGGCCTTCAGCCGCTTGGAGCCCATCACCGCGCCGACGCCGGAGCGCGCGGCCAGCCGCCCGCGCTCATTCGCCACACCGGCCATGTACGAGAGGTTCTCGCCGGCCGGCCCGATCAGCGCCACGCTGATCTTCTTGCCGAGTTCCTCCTTGAAGCGGTCCTCGCAATCGATCGCGAGCATGCCCCAGTACGGCTCCGCGTCCCGCAGCTCGACCGTCTCTTCGTCGATGTAGAGGTAGACGGGCTTCTCCGACTCGCCGAAGAAGAGGATGCCGTCATAGCCGGTGAACTTCAGCATCGGACCGAAGTCACCGCCGCAGTTCGCGTCGCCCCAGCCGCCGGTCTTCGGCGACTTGCAGACGACCTGGAAGCGCTGGCCAAAGAGCGGCGTGCCGGTCAGCAGGCCGGGAAAGAAGCCGAGGATGTTGTCCGGCCCCATCGGGTCGGCGTCCGCAGGAATGCGGTCGAAGAGCAGGCGCGCGCCGAGCCCGTAGCCGCCGAGGTGCTGACGGTACATCTCCTCAGGCAACTCTTCGGCGTCGATCTCGCCGGTCGTGAGATTCACGCTGAGGATTCGTCCGTTGTAGGCGACTTCTTCGGGCATGGTCATGTCCTTCCAGCCGGTGCCGGCGTGTGGCCATCGGGAGGTTCACCCACAGCTTGCCGGTCTATCGTGAGCCACCTACGCTGAGGCGACCCTCACAGATTCGGGCTAGCGGCGGGATTTGCGATGTCAGACGATTCCAAAATTACCACATTGGACAACGGGTTGCGCGTCCTCACGGTCGCCTCTGAAACCTCGCAGGCCGCCAGCATCGCCTACTTCGTCGGCATCGGTTCGCGCGGTGAGCAGCCACACACCAACGGCCTCTCGCACTACATCGAGCACATGCTCTTCAAGGGCACCGAGCGCCGCCCCAGCGCCCCCGACATCTCCGAGGCGATCGAGGGCGCAGGCGGCCAGCTCAACGCCTACACGACCCGCGAGGTCACCTGCTACTGGAACAATCTCCCCTTCGAGGAGCTTGCGACCGGCATTGATGTCACCGCCGACATGATCCAGCACTCCGTGCTCGACCCCGAGGAGGTCGAACGCGAGCGCCCCGTCGTGCAGCAGGAACTGCGCCGCTCACACGACAACCCTGCCGCGTGGGTCGGCGAACTGCTCGGCAACGCCGTCTTCGGCGACCAGCCGGTCGGGTGGCCCGTCGGCGGCACGCTCGAACTCGTCGAGGGCATGCAGCGCGACGATTTCCTCTCGCACATGAAGACCTTCTACACGGCGGAGAACGCCGTACTTGCCGTCTCGGGCAACGTGGAACACGACCGCGTCGTCGAACTCGCAACTGAGCACTTCAGTGAGCTTCCGAGCGGCGCACCGCCGCAGATCGCGCCCGCATCGCCGGGCCTTCCTGAGGAGCGAGTGATCGTCGAAGAGCGCGACATCGAGCAGACGAACGTGGCGCTGGCGATGCAGGCGATCGGCCGACGCGATCCGGACCGCTACGCGCTGGACATCATGAACACGGTGCTCGGTCGCGGCATGTCGTCCCGCCTCTTCAAAGAGGTGCGCGAACGTCGTGGTCTCGCCTACTCCGTCTCCTCCGGCGCGTCGCGGCTGACCGACATCGGCACGCTGCAGGTGAGTGCCGGCGTGACGCGCGAGCACGAGGAGGAGGCACTCGAGGTGATCGTCGCGGAGCTGCGCCGCCTCGTCGACGAACCCGTCGAGGAAGGCGAACTGCGGCGGGCGATCGACTACGTCGCCGGCAGCCTGCGCCTCTCGCAGGAGACGGCGCGCGCTGGCGGCCAGCGCTATGGCAACCAGCTCCTGATGGACAGTGAACTTGAGACCGTCGACGAGACAATCGCGACGATCCGCTCGATCACGGCGGACGACGTGCAGCAGGTGGCGAAGCGCATCATCGGCCCCGGCGAATTCGCACTCGCGGTCGTCGGCCCGTCCGCCTCAGCCGACCGCCTCGACAGCATCCTCACCGCCTGAGGCGCATCGCGACCGATGGCATTGCCCACGCTCGCGCACCGCATCGATGGCCCCGCCGGCAGCACGGCTGCTCCGCTGTTGCTGCTGCACGACCTCGCGGGCGACCGCCGCCTCTGGCGACCATTGCGGCCGCTGCTCTCGCAACAGCGCCGCACCATCTCGGTCGACCTGCGCGGACACGGCGAGTCACCCGTTCCCCCGCTCGGCGATGGCTACGACGTGGCGACCCACGCCGCCGACCTGCTGCGGCTGCTCGATGCGCTCGACGTCGATCGCGCGGTGCTCGTCGGCAGCGACCTCGGCGGCGCGATCGCGCTTGAGATCGCCTGCAACGCTCCGGAGCGCGTCGAGGCGCTGGTCGTCTCCGACTGCACCCCGGCACCCGGCTGGCCCGCAGACGACCGCGGCGTACAGGGATTCGAACAGACGCTGACACGGCGGCTGGCTGCCGCCGAAGCCGGCGGCATGGAAGCCGTCGCGCGGTCAGTGCTGGAGCATGAGGCAGAGCCGCGCGTATCGCACGACCCCGGCCCGCGCGAGCGCGTGGTCAACCGATGGCGCATGGTCCACGCCGATGGCTACATCGGCAGTGCGCACGCACTGCTCGAACGGCCCGACCACACCGCTGACCTCGCGACGCTGCCAATGCCGCAGCTCTGGCTCGTCGGACAGCTCAGCGCGATGTCCGCGGCGATCAGCGGCGTGGCCGCGCTCGCACCGCAGGCACGCATCGAGCAGGTGAAGCTGGCCGGAGTCGGCTGCGCCTGGCAGCGCCGCGACCACTGGACGGACTACGTCAACGCGTTCCTCGCCGACGTCGACGCCGGGGTGGTGCTCGGCGGCAGGCAGCCAGCCTGATGGCGGGGCTCGACCAACTCCCGGACGCGACCGGCGTCGCGCGCATCGTGCGCGCAGCAACAGGTCGCGATGCGCGCGACATGCAGATCGTCGGCAAGGGCTGGACCCGCCTCTGCTGGCGCGTCGAGACGGACGAGGGGCCGCTCGCCGTGCTGATCGCGGTCCCCAAGCCGTCGGACGGCTCCGACTGGGACGAGGCGCGGATCGAGAGCGACTTCGCGGTCCTCAGCCGGCTCAGCCCGCTCGATGACCGCGTTCCCCGGCCCTTCGCGACCAACCGCAGCGACGAGGTGCAGGGGCTTGCCCCGACCGACGTCGCCTGGCTGGTCACGACCTACGCCCCCGGCACACTGCTCGCCAACGTTGATCCCGCCGCCGTCCCGACTCCCGAGGTGCTCGGCCACGAGATCGGCACGCTGCTCGCGAAGCTGCACGCATTCCCCGCCAGCGGCTTCGGCATGCTCGTGCAGCAGCCCGACGTGCTGCGCGAGACGTTGCAAGGCCGCACCGCCGACCGTCTCAGCGCATTGCTCGATCGCTGGCCGGATCTCTGGCCGTTCGACGGCAGCGCCCTGATCAGCCACCGCATCGCGCGCAACGCGCCGCAGTTCCTCGCCGCGCTCGGCACGCTGCGTGAACCGTTGCTGCGCTTCGCCGAGGTCGGCGAGAGTGTGGTGATCCACGATGACCTCAATGCCGCCAACCTCACGGTCCGAGACGGGCACCTCGTATCGGTGATCGACTTCGGCGATGCCTTCGTGGGGCCACCCGCGCTGGAATTCGCAACGCTGGCGGTTCGTCATGGCTGGACACTCGTCGGCGCCGCCATCGAAAGCTACGAGCGCAACACGATCCTGCGTGAGGTGCGCCTCGCCGAAGCGCACCAGCTCGCGGTCGTCGAAGTACTGGCGCGCATCGGCACCCACCCCGAAGAGCCACGAGAGCAGGAGTTGATTGCCTTCCTCGAGGAGACGCTGCCGCTCGCGCTGGCGCAGACCCGCGCCGTCTGACGCTCCTCGGGCCTGCGCCTGTCCGGCGGTGATACGATTCCGCCGATGCCCGACAGACCCGCCATCCCCGCACTCGCACTGCGCAGCTCGCTGCTGCTCGCCCCCGACAGCGACGTTGACCCGGCGACGTCAGCCGCGGACGTGATCGTCGTCGATCTCGCGGCCGAGAGCCGCGGTGCAGCCCGCGCAGCAGTCGATGCACGCATCGTCGCGATCGCACGCGCACGACGCAGCGCCCACGTGCGCGTCTCGCCCGCACGAGGCGGCGAATTGCTCGACGACCTCGCCGCCTCGATCAGCCGACGGCTGACTGCGGTCGTGCTCACCGGCGCAGAAATCGCGCAGGACGTGCGCGACGCCGACGTCGGCATCCGCCGCCACGAGATGCGGCTGCGCATCCGCGCCGGCACGGTGCGGCTGATCGCGGAGATCGACAGCGCCACCGGGCTGCTCGCGCTGCCCTCGATGCTGCGCGTCGTCGATCGCCACAGTGCCGTCGCGCTGAACGCCAGCGCGCTCGCGGTCGACATGGGTCTCGATAGCGTCACGGGGCCCGCGCTCGATCACGCGATATGGGACGTCGCGCTGGCCAGTCGCGACGCCGCGCTACCGTGGATCGTCACCGCGCCGACCGCATCAGCCGAGCAACGCGCACGGCTCGCAACCCGCGCTCGCCAGTTCGGCGCTTCAGGTGCGGGGATCGCCGCCGAGGCGGAGGCGCGAGGGATCAACGCCCTCTTCACGCCCGCGCCGGAAGCGATCGACGCCGCCCGAGCCACCGTCGACGGCCCAAACACCGACCGACACGAGTCGAAACGGGCGGCCAGCCTGCTCGCTCAGGTCGACGCGATCGAGCGTCGGGAACGCGCCCGCTAGCCTTCGCCCTCGCTCACCTGCAAGCGCGAGCGGCAATCGGACGCGACCGTACGCGGTGAAGCGCTATGATCTTCCGGGCCTCGGCGCAGTTGCCGGGCGGCAGGGAGGCGATTTTGCCCGCCACAGTGATCATCGGCGGCCAGTGGGGTGACGAAGGCAAGGGTCGCGTCGTCGACTTCCACGCGCGCACCTGCACGGTGATCGGCCGCTACTCCGCCGGCACCAATGCCGGACACACAATCATCAACGAGCTCGGCAAGTTCGCGCTGCACCTCGTCCCCGCCGGCATCTTCTATGGCGACAAGACCTGCGTGATCGGCAACGGCGTCGTGATCGACCCGAACGGCCTCTTCCAAGAGATCTCGATGCTCGAAGAGCATCAGGTCGATACATCGTGGCTCGTGATCAGCGACCGCGCGCACGTGATCATGCCGTGGCACCCACTGATCGACCGCCTCGACGAGGAGATGAAGGGCGAAGCCGCGATCGGAACGACCGGCACCGGCACCGGACCTGCCTTCCACGACAAGGGCGGGCGCATGGGCATCCGCACGATCGACCTGATCACACCCGAGATCTTCGAGCAGAAGCTGCGCACCATCCTCCCCTACAAGAACCGCGTGCTGACCCAGCTCTACGACGCCGACCCGCTCTCCCACGACGAGATCAAGGAACAGTACACCGAGTACGCAGACCGACTGCGTCCGTACATCACCGACACCGCGGCGCTGGTGCAGGACGCGCACGAGCGTGGTGAGAACATCCTGCTCGAAGGCGCGCAGGGCTCGCTGCTCGACCTCGATTTCGGCACGTACCCGTACGTCACCTCCTCGATCCCGGCCCCCGTCGCGTCCGGTGCTGGCACCGGCATCGGCCTCGGCCCGAGCGCGATCGAACGCGTGGTCGGCGTCTACAAGGCCTACCAGACGCGCGTCGGCAACGGCCCGATGCCGACCGAACTCTTCGACGAGACCGCAGAACGCCTACGCGACCCGGCGGCAGCTCAGGGGCAGGGCGAAGTCGGCACAACGACCGGCCGCGTTCGCCGCGTCGGCTGGTTCGACGGCGTGCTCGCGCGCTACACCTCGCGCGTCAACGGCGTCACCTCGGCGGCGCTGACGCGCCTCGATGTGCTCTCCCAGTTCGATGCGATCCAGGTCTGCACCGGCTACGAACTCAACGGTGAGCGCGTGGCGACGCTGCCCGCCGCGCTGCAGGACTCGGAGGCGGTGACGCCGGTCTACGAGGAGATGCCGGGCTGGAGGTCAGACGTCTCCGCGATCCGCAAGCTCGGCGACCTGCCAACGGAGGCGCGCCAGTACGTGCGACGCATTGAGCAGTTCCTCGGTGCCCCGATCGATATGATCTCGGTGGGGCCTGAGCGAAATCAGGTGATCGTGACCCGCGACATCTTCGGCAGCGCGCTCTAGCAGCGAGATCCGCCCCGGCAGAGAGCGAGCGACTGATGGACACAATCGTACTGATCCTCCACGGCCTCGCCGCTGCCGTGCTCGTCGGCGGCATGGTGCTGATGTTCTTCGCCGTCACCCCCGCCACGTGGATCATGGAAGACGAGGCACTGCGCAGGATCATCACCCGCGTTGTCGCCCGCCGCTTCGCGGTGCTGTCCATGATTTCGCTCGGGGTGCTGCTCGTAACCGGGCTCCTGCAGTTCGCGAGCGATGGCATCCTGCCGCCCCACGTGCGCGACAACATGATGTCGTACCGCTTCGGGCTCGTTTTCACCGCGAAGATGATCACGACCATCGTGCTCGTCGTCATGATCGTCGGACACGGCATGTGGCTCGCACCTCGCATCGCACGCGCCACCGAGACGGTGATCGAGTCGCCCGGCGATGAAGACGCCCGCATCGCGCTTGAGAACATCCGACGCCAGTCGTTCGCCTTCTCCTTCGTGATGCTGCTCGCCGCCGCCGCCGTCTTTGCGATGGGCGTAACCCTCGGCAGCCACGAATACGCCCACGTCCTCAACTGATCCGCCGGCGCACCCATCCGATGACGACGCCACCTCAACCTCTGCAGGCGCTCTCCCCGGAGACAACCCTCCCGGCGACCCTGCCCGACCTGCTGCAGCCGGGACTCGACCTCGTCTTCGTCGGCATCAACCCCGGCGAGCAGTCCGCGCGCGCTGGTCACTACTACGACCACCGCGGCAACGTCTTCTGGCGCTCGATCTCCGGCTCCGGCCTGGCCGGCCGCGAACTCGGCCCCGCCGACGACCACCTGCTCCCGGACGAGTGCGCGATCGGCTTCACCGACGTCGTTAAGCGGGTCGTCACCGACAGCACAGCGGTCACCAGCGACGAGCTGAGGGCCGCAGCACCCACCTTCCTCGAACGTATCGCCGCCGCCGATCCGCGGGTTGTCTGCTTCACGAGCACTCGCGCCTTCGAGTCGCTCTTCCCCGGCGTGCGCAGGGCGGAGCACTGGGGCCGCCAGCCGGTCACGATCGCGGACGCCGAGGTCTGGGTGATGCCATCGACGTCGGGGCGCGCCGCAAAGTGGCACGACCGTGGGCGTGCGGTCCTCGCTGAGCTGTCCGCGCACCTCGGACGAACCGCATGAGCGCCGAACAGCGCGACCCGGAGGAGCAGGTCTACCGCCCGGACGATGACTGCCCGCTCTTCAGCGAGCGGCTCGCTGACCACATCGTCGCCGTCACGCGCGGCGAGATCCCGAACCGCGGTCGTTTCTGCGGCAACTGCTACACGCCGATGGCGACCGAGACCGCGCGCTGTCCGCATTGCGAAACGTCAACGGCAGATCTCTCCACCGTCGACCAGGTGCCTGAAGAGGTGATCACGATGCTCCGCATCGTGCGCGGCACCGAACGACGCTGGGTCAACGGCTTCGCCTACGTCGGCGTGCTGATCGCGGTCCTCGGCGGACTCGCCTTCGTGCTCGGCATCAGCTACCTGCGGGAACGTCTGATCGCCGCCACGATCGTCTACTTCATCATCCTGCTCGTCGGCAGCCGTGCCCTCGCCGGCATCCTCGGCGGGTACTACGGCGATCACATCGGCTACAACCGCGCGCGCGCGACGTTGCTCGATGACTGGGCGCAGTGGATCGAGCAGCGATAGTACCGGCGAGTCGCCGCGATCAGGGTGCCACACCGCAAAGCGCACCCAATGCGACGCTTCCGAACAGATTCCGTCGGAATGTCAGGCTTGCGTAAGCCTTCCCAGCCTCCCGACACCCATACTCCACGCTCTCCCTCGCATTCCGACTTGGCGTCGCCGGAGGTGCCGCATCTCACTGCTCTACGCGACATTGGTTGACCCGGAGCTCGCGCAGGTGCTCGGAAGCCTCCAGACCGGCATCCTCGTGCGCGACGCGGACGGTCGCTTCGTGCTCGTCAACGAGGCACTGAGCAAGTTGCTGGGGCACAGCCAGGAAGAGCTGCTCGGAAAGTCCGACATCACCGAGTTCATCCATCCGGAAGAACGTTCCGCAGCGAAAGAGCGTTTGCAGGGACTGGCGATCGGGGTGATCCCGGCTGATAGCGACGTCACCCGGCGGCTACAGCGGCCGGACGGCTCCACGATCCACGCACTGATCTCGCGCCAGCCTCTGACCCTCGCTGACGGCTCATCGGGCGTGCTCGTGGAGTTTCGCAACGTCACCAGCGAGGTCAACGCCACCACGGCGCTGCGCGAGAGCGACGACCGCTACCGCTACCGCATGGCATTCGAGACCGCCCATGATGGCATCCTCGTCTCGACCCCCGACCGCGTGATCGTCGACTGCAACATCGCGCTCTGCCGCATGCTGGGCTACGAGACCGGTGAGCTGGTCGGCAAGACGATCCCGCATGTCGTGCATCCGGCAGACGTCGCGTGGCTGCAGGAACAACGTACCCGGCGCCTCGCCGGCGAGTCCGTGCCCGCTGTCTACGTCGTCCGGCTCGTGCGAAAGAATGGGGAGACCGTAACGGTCGAGGCTTCTTCCTCGATCCGGGGTTCGCTGCACGAAGCCCCGGTGAGCATGACCACGTACCGCGACGTGACGGCGCGGATCGCGGCAGAGCGGGAGCTGCAAGACAGCGAAGAGCGTTTCCGCAGAATCTTCGAAGACTCGCTGACCCCGATGGCGCTCATTCTGGACGCCGATCGAGAGCACGTACTGCGGAACGACGCGTACGCGAAGATGCTCGGATACTCGCTCGAAGAATTCTCTGCCCTCCCCCACAACGCATTTGTGAGGGCAGAGGACGTGGCGATCGGTTCCGCGCTGATCCAGCGCCTGATCGACGGCGGCGAGCGCGATTCGGAGCCGGCCGCGCGACGCCAGATCCACAAGGACGGGCATCTGGTCGATGTCCTCGTCCAGGCATCACCACACGTGATCGACGGCGAGCAACTAGGGGTGCTTCTCTCGCTCCGCGACGTAACGATCGAACGCAGGGCGCAGACTGCCCTGCGGGAGAACGAGGAGCGATTCCGCGCCGTCTTCGAAGATTCACTCACCCCCATGATGCTGGTGACAGCCGAATCCCGAGAGGTGCTCCGCAATCAGGCCTACGCGAGCATGCTCGGCTACTCGATCGAGGAACTGGCGGAGCTACCGCGCGAGGCGATCCTTCCGCTCGACGACGACGAAGACTCAACACGACGCATGCAACACCTGTTCGATGGTGGAGACCCCGCGCCGGATCCCTACTCGCGGAACTACGTCCACCGTGACGGACGCACGCTCAACGTCGTGATTCAATCCTCCCCGATCGATATCGGCGGGAAGCGTTTTGGCGTACTGATCACCATCCGCGACGTCACCGTTGAACTGACTGCCATGACGGATCTCCGGGAGAGCGAGGAACAGTTCCGTGCCGTCTTCGAAGACTCCCTCACGCCCCTCGTGCTCGTGGACTCGCGGACAAACGAGTTGCGACGCAATCGAGCGTTTGGCGACATGCTCGGATACTCCGCCGAGGAGATTAGAGATCTCCCACGCACCGCATTCATGTTGCCCGCCGATCTGCGGGGCGGGCCCCGGCGCATCCAGAAGATGATGGACGGCATGAGCGCTGACACGGCACCGATCGCTCGGCAGTACGTTCACCGGGACGGGCACCTGGTCAACGTGATCCTCCAGGAGTCGCCGCTGGAACTCGCCGGGGAGCGCGTTGGGCTGCTGCTCTCCGCCCGCGACGTGACCGCGGAACTGACCGCCGAACGTTCTCTGCGGGACAGCGAAGAGCACTATCGCAGTCTGTTCGAGACCGCGCAGAACGGGAGCGTCGTCGTCGGCCGCGATCAACGCATCCGCTTCGCGAACGCGGCGGCGGCCGAGCTGCTGAGACAGCCAGCGAACGAGCTGATCGGCAAGAGCTACAGCGAAATCGTGGACGTGGACGAGCGCGAGATCGTGGAAGTCTCGATGGAGTCAGTCTTCGCCGATGCCGCAGAGCGAGACCCGACGGGGCGCGGACGCCCGCGCCGCCTCCTACGCGCTGATGGCACGATCGTGACCGTTCACGCGTCGGCCGCGCTCTACCGCGAGAGCGGCGAAGTGACCGGGATACGGCTGGAATGGACCGACCTGTCCGAGACGCTGCGGTTGCGAGACGAGTTGCTCCAGGCTCAGAAGCTGGAGTCCGTCGGAACGCTCGTCGCTGGCGTCGCCCACGACTTCAACAATCTCCTCGCCGCGATCGGCGGCAGCATCGAGATGGCGGAGACGACTGGCCCGCAGGAGCTCTGGCTCGGCCGAGCCAAGGAATCCACCGCGCGCGCATCCGACCTGGTCGCGCAACTACTTGCCTTCTCACGCCGCAGCGACGGTGTCAGGAGCCTCGTCGATGTCGCCGCACTGACGCGCGAGACGGCGAGCCTGCTGGCGCAGACGATCGATCAACGCATCGACGTTCGCACCGAGATCGAGGAGTCCATCCCAGACGCCTGGGCCGTCCCCGGCGAGATCCACCAGGTGCTGATGAACCTGCTGGTCAACGCCCGTGACGCCGTGCTGGCGCGGCTCTCCGAACGCTCCGACAGCAACTCGTACCAGCCTCGGATTAGCGTCGCGGTGGAGCAGCACGTCGACCAGATCGACGATCTGGACAGCCCGCAATCGCCGACGATCCAGATCAGCATCCGCGATAACGGCACCGGAATCTCCGTCGAGGCGGCTGAGCGTATCTTCGACCCCTTCTTCACGACGAAGGACGTCGGCGAGGGCACCGGTCTCGGTCTCTCGATCGCCTATCGCATCATCACGGACCACGGCGGCTCGATCGCCGCCGAAGCAGGGCCGGACGGAGGATCGACGTTCGTGATCGTACTTCCGACGGCGCCGGCCGCCAGCAATGACTCCACGCCGGGCAACGACGCCGATGCCGCTCGCCCGCCCGACGGGCGCGTCCTCGTCGTCGACGACGAGGCGATCGTGCGCGAGGTGATCTCGAAGTTGCTGACTGATGCTGGCTACGACGCGGTGCGTGCGGCCAGCAGTACCGAAGCCCTCGAGATCGCCACACGTGAATCGCTCGACCTCGTGCTGCTCGACGTGCGAATGCCGGCCCCGGACGGCTGGGAGGTGCTGCGCACGCTGCGCACGAATAACCCCGATCTCCCCGTCGTCATGGTCAGCGGCCATGCGCTTGGGGCAGAGGCGCTCGAACGAGGCGCACACGCGCTCGTCCAAAAGCCGTTCGATTCCCAGACGCTACTGGCGGCGGTGCAGAGCCACATCCGCACGGCCAGCGAGGACCGCTAGCGAACGGGTACCGGCAGGTCGATCTGGTGCTTCGCCAGTTCGGCGCGAATCACCTCGGCGGCGGCATCAGAGGGCGGCACCATCGGCAGTCGCGGCTCACCGACAGCGAACCCGATCTCGTTCAGCGCGAACTTCACGGGGCTCGGGTTGCTCTCGACGAAGAGCGAATCGACGAGCGGCATCAGCCGCCGGTGGAAGTCGAGCGCTCGCTGATTTGAACCGGCGATGCTGGCGGAGATCATCTCGCGGATCTGCCGTCCGACGAGATGCGAGGCGACGGAGACGACGCCGTAGCCTCCGACGTTGAGCGTGAACACCGTGTCGCTGTCGTTGCCCGACCAGACGCGGAACTCGGGCGCGGCGTCCGCCACGATCTCGCAGATCTGCTGCAGGTCGCCGCTCGCCTCCTTGATCCCGGCGATGCCGGGCACCGCTGAGAGGCGGACCGTTGTCTCTGCGGTCATGTTCAACGAGGTGCGCCCCGGCACGTTGTAGAGCAGCCCCGGTAGCGTGGTCGCTTCCGCGATCGCGGTGAAGTGCCGGTAGAGGCCCTCCTGCGTCGGCTTGTTGTACGCGGGCACCGTCAGCAGTACTCCGTCGCAGCCGACGCGCTCCGCCTCCTGCGCCATCGCGATCGAGTGCGACGTGCTGTTGTCCGTCGCTCCCGCGATCACGGCGACGTCCGCATCGACGGCGGCCCGCACGGTCGCCCACGCGCCCACCGTCTCCTCGTCGGAGAGGGTCGGCCCCTCGCCGGTCGTCCCGGTGACGACGAGCCCCTCGGTGCCGGACGCGACGAGTGCCTGCGCCAGCTCGGCGAGCGCGGCGTCGTTCACCGCGCCGGATTCAGTCATCGGCGTGATCATTGCCGTCAGCAGGCGGCCCCACTCAGCAGCCATCGTGACCCCTCCGCCGCGACCCGGTTCCGGCGTCTCCCGCCGCATCCCGGGTCAGCAGACTCTTACAGTTTGCCCCGGCGGATCAACTCTTCGCCGATCTGAATCGCGTTCGTCGCCGCGCCCTTGCGCAGATTGTCCGCGACACACCACATCACGAGGCCATGTTCCACCGTCGGATCGACGCGCAGCCGGCCGACGAATGCCCCGTCGTCGCCCTCGGTGTTCAGCGGCGTCGGGTAGCCGTGGTTCGCCGGGTCATCGAGTAGCGTCAGTCCGTCCTGGGCGATCAGCGCCTCCCGCGCGGCAGCGAGGTCGATCGCACTCTCAAACTCGACGTGCAGCGAGATGCCGTGCCCGATCATCGTCGGCACACGCACGCAAGTCGCGGCGAACGGCAGATCCTCGTCGTGCAGGATCTTGCGCGTCTCGTTGCGCATCTTGTTCTCCTCGGCAGTGAAGCCATCCTCGCCAAAGGTGTCGACCTGCGGGATCACGTTGAGCGCGATCTGGTGGGGGTAGACAGCGGGGGCGGGAATCTGCTCATCGCGGCCGAAGGCCTGCATCTGCAGCTTCAGTTCGTCGGCTGCCGCCGCGCCGGTGCCGGTCACGGCCTGGTACGTCGATGCGGTGACGCGCTTCAGCGGGGCGAGCGCGCGCAGCGGATGCAGCACCATCACCAGCGGCGTCGTCGTGCAGTTCGGGATCGAGATGATGCCCTCGTGCCAGTCGAGGTCGTCGCCGTTCACTTCCGGCACGACCACCGGCACGTTCGGCGCCATGCGGTAGGCGGAGCCGTCATCAATCATCACGCCGCCCGCCTCGATCACCTGCGGGCCCCAGTGCAGCGATGCCTCCGACGTGGCCGAGCAGAAGACGAGGTCAGCGCCCTGCAGCGTCTCGGTGGACGTCTCAAGCACGGTGATCTCGGTGCCGGCGTACTTCAGCTTGCGACCGGCAGAGCGCGACGTGGCAAGCAGTCGCAGCTCATCGACGGGGAACTTCCGCTCCTCCGCCACCCGCAGGAATACATCGCCAACGGCGCCGGTCGCGCCAATCACCGCCACGGTTAGTGACATCGTCTCGCCTCGCTAGAAATAGGACACCATCCAGTGCAGACGGCCGTCATGCGATCATAGAAGCGCGCGAGGCAGGGTGCGAGTTAACGCAGACTGCTATTTGAGTCCGATCAACGCGTCTAACCCCACAACCAGTTCCTCGCGCCGCATCACCTCGCGGATCGCCAGCAGCACGCCGGGCATGAACGAATCGCGACCCGTGGAATCGTGCCGCAGCGAGAGTGTCTGTCCGACGCCGCCGAAGATGACTTCCTGGTGCGCCACGAATCCCGGCAACCGCACCGAATGGATGCCCACGCCACCTTCCGCGCCGCCGCGCGTGCCATCGATGTGCGTCAACTCCGGCTCCGGATGCTCGAAGTCGCGGCCGCGCGCCTCGCGCATCAGCCGCGCCGTCTCCAGCGCCGTGCCGTACGGGGCGTCGACCTTGCCGTCGTGGTGCAGCTCGATGATCTCCGCCGCGTCGAAGTAGGGCGACGCGACCTCAGCGAGATGCATCAGCATCACCGCACCGAGGGCGAAGTTCGCCGCAACGACCGCGCCCCGCTGCTCCGACGCACAGCGCGCGCGCAGCGCGTCGATCGTCTCGCCCGTGACGCCGGAAGTGCCGACGACCGGGCGCACGCCGGCATCGAGCGCCGCATCGATCAGGCGGGGAGTGAACTGCGCGTTCGTGAAGTCGACGACGACGTCGGGGCTTGCCGCAGCAAAGAGCGCCGCGGGGTCGGCGTGCAGCGGGTAGTTCTCGCCGCTCGCAGAGACCCACACCGCCGAAGTGCCCGAGGGTTCTTCGACGAGCGGCTCGACGAGGCCGACGACCTGCATCTCGCCGCCAGCCTCAACGGCCGCGACGACCGTCGTTCCCATCGTCCCTGAGCCGCTGACTGCTACACGGATCATCTCAGGCCCCCGTCACTGGCTCATCACGATCGCTGGTCGACCCGGCTCACGTGAGACAAAACTACGCCCCGGTCTCCCGGGGCGCAGTGTATTCGCAAATTCGCTTCGCGGTTACCAGCGACGTCCGCCGCCACCGCCACCACGAGCGGGCTTCGAGCCGCCATCGCCGCCGCCACGGTTACCACCGTCGTCGCCACCACGGTTGCCACCGTAGCCGCCACCGCTGCTGAGGCCGCCATCGCGACCGCCACGGTTGCCACCGTCGCCACCACGGTTGCCGCCTTCGCTGCCGCCTCGGTTGCCGCCGTCGCCGCCGCGACCGCCGCGACCGCCGCCGCCTCGGTTGCCGCCGCCACCGCGACCGCCACGGCTACCGCCGCCGCCGCCGCCTCGGTTGCCACCGCCACCGCGACCGCCACGACCACCGCCGCCGCCTCGGTTGCCGCCGCCGCCACTGCCACCGCGGCTACCGCCACGGTTGCCGCCACGGCTGGCACCATCGCGGTTGCCACCGCGACCGGCACCGGAACGCTCTTCCGGAACGGTCCCACGACGCGGAATGTTGTCCTCGTCGAAGTCCTCGCCGTCGCCGTCATCGTCATCGTCATCGAAGTCGTCAACGATATCCTCGTCATCGTCATCGACGAGGTCATCTTCTTCATCGTCGTCGAAGCGATCCGCCGCCGGGGCGGGGGCGTCATCGAGCAACGCGGCGCGGGAGAGGTTGATGCGACCGAGGTTATCGATCTCAATCACCTTCACCTTGACCATGTCGCCGACCTCAAGCACATCCTCGACGCGCTCCACGCGACCGTGCTCCAGCTCAGAGATGTGGCAGAGCCCATCCTTACCGGGCAGCAGTTCGATGAATGCGCCGAAGTTGAGGATGCGCGTCACCGGCCCCTCGTACTCCTCGCCGACCTTCACTTCCTTGGTCAGGCCCTCGATCCAGTCGACGGCCGCGTCAACGCTCTCGGATTCAGCACCACCGACGAACACCGAACCATCGTCCTCGATGTCGATGCTCGCGCCAGTCTCCTGCGAGATGCGGTTGATCATCTTGCCGCCGGGCCCAATCACCAGGCCGATCTTCTCCGGGTCGATCTTGATCGTCACGATCTTGGGTGCGAACTCACCAACGCTTTCGCGCGGCTCCGGGAGCGCCTCCGCCATCACGTCGAGCATCGTCATGCGCGCGGTGCGCGCGTCCGCGAAGACCGCTTCCAGCATGTCCGCCGGGAGCGCCTTCAGCTTCGTGTCGAGCTGAATCGCCGTGACACCGGTTGCGGTGCCCGCGACCTTGAAGTCCATGTCACCAAAGGCATCTTCGATGCCCGCGATGTCGGTCAGCACCTTGTACTCGTCGCTGTCCGGGTCCGTGATCAGGCCCATCGCCGCGCCGGCCACCGGTGCCGAGATCGGCACGCCCGCGTCCATCAGCGAGAGCGTCGAGCCACAGACGGAGGCCATCGAAGTCGAACCGTTCGACATCAGCGCGTCTGAGACGACCCGCATCGTGTACGGGAAATCCTCGAACGCCGGCAGCACCGGCATCAGCGCGCGCTCGGCGAGCAGTCCGTGGCCAATCTCCCGACGGCCGGGGCCGCGCATGAAGCGAGCCTCACCCACCGAGTACGGCGGGAAGTTGTAGTGGTGCATGTACGGCTTGAACTCGACCGGGTGGATGTTGTCCAGCCGCTGGCGGTCGCGCAACGGGCCGAGCGTCGCAACGCTCAACACCTGCGTGCCGCCGCGCTGGAAGAGCCCTGAGCCGTGCCCGCGCGGGATCAGTCCCACGGTGGCGCTCAACTCGCGGATCTGGTCGTGCGACCGGTCGTCGACACGCTTGTCCTCGCTCAGCACGCGTGCACGCACGTACGCCTTGATCGGGTCCTCAATCACACGGCGCACCGTGCGGTAGTCGACGTCGTCGTCGCCGATTTCAGCAACGACCCAGCGCGCGAGCGCGTCGACGCCACGGAACCCCTCGTCCTTCACGGCGTCGAGCATGCGCTCGCCTTCACCGTCGAGGACGCCATTGATCTTGCCCAGCAGCTCGTCGTCCGAAGCCGGCGGGTCGAAGTCCATCTTGTCGACCGCGAGCGCGGCGAAGACTTCCTGCTGCAGTTCGTTCAGCGTCGCGATCACCTCGCGCGCGTAGTCGATCGCCTCGATCACCTCGGCCTCTGGCACCTCATTGGCACCGGCCTCAATCATCACGACCGAGTCCTCGGTCCCGGCGACCACGAGGTCGAGGTCAGCCTCTTCCAGCTCCTCGTATGTCGGGAATGCCTTGAGCTGACCGTCGATGCGCCCGATGCGGACGGACGAAACGGGCGCCTGGAACGGGATGTGTGACATCCCGAGCACCAGCGACGCGCCGGTCGTGCCGAAGACATCGGCGGGGACGTTGCGGTCGGAGGAGAGCAGCGTCAGTACAACCTGCACCTCGCGCCGGAAGCCCTTCGGGAAGAGCGGCCGGATCGGCCGGTCGGTCATGCGCGCTGCCAGCGTCGCGTAGTCGCCGGGGCGACCCTCGCGGCGGAAGAACGAGCCGGGGATCTTCCCGATCGCGTACATCCGCTCTTCGACGTCGATGGTGAGCGGGAAGAAGTCGATCCCCTCGCGCGCCTCGCCGTCGCAGACCGTCACCAGCACCAGCGTGTCGCCGTAGCTAATGGTGCAGGACGCGGCTGCGTTCTGCGCCAGGACACCGGTGCCGATCTCGAAGGTCGTGCCCTCGATCTCACGGCTGAATGTTTGTGTGCTTGTCTTGCTTTCAATCTCTGTCGTCAAATTCGTATACCTCTTCGCGATTCGCCTTGTTGCGAGTCGTCTGCACTATGCGAATCCGCGCCAACTGTGGCGTGGCCTTCGCTCCTGGTTGATGTGATTTCTCGTGCCTCGCGAGCCTGTCCGCTCGCTCGATGGCAACGTGATTCTCTAATCCGTGATCCCTCGAACAGGGGTCCTGTCTCTGCCTTGCTTTCCGCCCCTGCGATACGCGGAGCACACCCGGCGGCGCATTCCTTGCGCGGCCCTCTGACTAGTCTGGATCGACCCCTACCGGGTCAAACATCCGATCGACTAGCGGCGCAGCCCCAGCCGCTCAATCACGCTGTTGTAGCGGCCTACGTCGTTCTTGCTCAGATAGCGGAGTTGCCGCCTGCGCTGCCCAACGAGCTTGAGCAGTCCACGGCGGGTATGAAAGTCGTGCTTGTGTTCGCGCAGATGATCCGTCAGCCGAAGGATGCGGTCGGTCAGCAGTGCGATCTGCACTTCCGACGATCCGGTGTCGCCCTCGTGGCGAGCGTAATCGGTGATGATCTGTTGCTTGTTCTCGTCTGTCGGCACGTTGCTCACAAACTCGGGCGACCCATGTCGACCCTGCACTTCACTATCGAACGGTCAGCCTTTGATGGCCGGTACCCGCTTGCGCCCCCGATAAACCTTGCGTGTCGGGCGCCCTTGTGCTCCTTGCCGCACTCAGCGGCAACAGCTGTGGGTACGCAAGTAACGCTAGCACAGCGATCCGAGGAACGCGAGTCCCCTCACCACCCGTGCACAATCGACGCCGCCGCGATCATCGCCTCAGCCGTCGGGCGCGACGCGCTCGGCCTCGGGCGCACCGTCGGCGAGGCGCTCCAGCGTCGCGATCAGCGAACGCACCCCGGGGTAGCCGTGGCGCTGCAGCAGGAGCCCCACCGCCAGCGCGGCAGCGCAGACGACGAGGCCCGCGACGCCGTCGAGGATGAAGTGGTTCGCCGTGCCCACGACCGCGACCGACTGTGCGATGAAGATCGCGACCATCGCGCTGCGCGGCCCCCAGTGCGGCGTCGCCTGGAAGACGGCCACGACCAGCAGCATCGCCCAGCCGACGTGAAGCGAGGGCACCGCCGCAAACGGATTGACGAACGGCCGCATCGACTGCGCCTGGTAGGAGAGGTTCGAGAACTGCTCAACGGTGTCGACGAACCCCCACTCCGTGAGGTAACGCGGTGGCGCGACGGGGAAGGTCCAGTAGAAGACGAGCGCGAACGCGCCCGAGATCAGGATCGAGTCGCGCAAGAGCGTGTAGCAGTTGCGACGACGCCAGAACAGCAGCAGCCCGACACCGACGACGAGTGGGAAGTCGAGCCAGAAGTAGACGAAGTTGAGGAAGCGCATCACGACGCGGTGGTCAACCACCCAGGCATTGAACTGGGGTTCGATCCAGATCCCCATCGCCTCCTGCAGATCGATGATGCTGCGCGCATGGCTGAAGGCGTCCGCCTCGCGGTCGATCACGGCGCCGCGCACGAGGAAGTAGGCGAGGAACCCGACGGCGACGAGCGCGATCTCGATCAGGTCCCACCACGCCAGCCCCGTGCGCTGCGGGTGGGTCACGTTCAAGAGATATCGGAGCAGCAATTTCGTCACAGCAATGGGCAAATTGTACCCACGGAGGCAGCCTAGCCGCGTCACCGGGCAGGGCATGACCCGCCGCGCGCCTTGCTGCGGGGCGGGTCGCGTCGCTATTCTCCCGGCGCCCTCTGATCGTAGCGGCACCGAAGCGAATGGAGCCCCCTCGTGGAAATTCAGGTCACCACCGGCAGCATCACCGAACAATCGACCGACACCTACGTCGTCACCTTCGAGGAACGCGGCAGCATCGGCGGCGAGCTCGCAGCCGTCGACGGCGCTCTGAGCGGCGCAATCACCCGCCTCCACCGCGACGAGATACTTGTCGGTAAGAACGGCGAGGTCCACGCGCTCGGCCGCAGCGGCCGCGCGCGCGCCAGTCGCACCGTGATCGCGGGCATCGGTCGCGGTCCGCAACTGACGCTCGACCGCCTGCGCAACAACATCGGGACGCTCGCCCGCCGGCTGCGCGACATGAACGCTGGCAAGGTCCTGATCTCCACCGAGGGCCTGACCAACCGGCTCCCCGCGGAGGACGTCGGTCGCACGATCGCGGAGGGGCTGGTGCTCGGGCTCTACCGCTTCGACAAGCACCACACGAAGGCCGCCGACCGCCCCTCCGGCTCCGTGGAGTCGGTCACCCTCGTTGAGCCGCGCACGCGACGCGCTGCGCAGGTGCGTCGGGGCGTTGCCACCGGCACGATCCTCGGCGAGGCAGGGAACCTCGCACGTGACCTCGAGAACGAGCCGGCCAACATGATGACGCCCTCGCACATGGCCGAATGCGCCGCGGCGGTGGCGGAGGCGAACGGGCTGGAGTGCACGATCATCGAGCGGGCCGAGGCGGAGCGCCTCGGCATGGGCTCCTACCTCTCCGTCTCCAACGGCTCGGTGCAGCCGCCGAAGTTCATCGTGCTGCGCTACAACGGCGGCGGCCGTGGCCGCCCGATCGCCCTCATCGGCAAGGGCATCACGTTCGACAGCGGCGGCATCTCGATCAAGCCCGCCGCCGGCATGGAGGACATGAAGGCCGACATGAGTGGCGCGGCCTGCGTGATCGCCGCCATCGGCGCGATCGCCCAGCTCAAGCCACGCGTCAACGTGATCGCGGTCGCCCCCTGCACCGAGAACCTGCCCAGCGGCTCAGCGACGAAGCCTGGCGACGTCGTCTACGCGATGGACGGGCAGTCGATCGAGGTGATCAACACCGACGCAGAGGGCCGCCTCGTGCTCGCCGACGCCATCGCCTACGCACGCACGCAGAACGCGAGCGCGATGATCGACATCGCGACACTCACCGGCGCGATGAGCATTGCCCTCGGCAACGTCAGGTCCGGCGTCTTCGCCACCGATGAGCGCCTCTGGGCCGACATTCAGCGCGCAGCCGATGCCTCGGGCGAGAAGGTCTGGCGGATGCCGCTCGACGACGAGTACGAGCGCCAGATCAAGTCCACGGTGGCCGACATGAAGAACACGGGAGGCCGCCCCGCGGGATCGATCACCGCAGCGAAGCTGCTGCAGCACTTCGCCGGTGACACGCCGTGGGCACACATGGATATCGCCGGCATGATGGGCGTGGGCAGTGACCGCGGCTTGCTGGTGAAGGGCATGTCCGGGATCCCGGTGCGCACGCTGGTGCACTGGGCCGTCAACAAGGGTCGCTAAAGAGCGCTACGAGAGGCCCTCGGGCCCGCCTAATCGTCGCGGTCGCGGCGCTCGATCATCAGCGCCACAACGCGGTCGAGCACGCGCACGGCCACGTCGTACTTCGACATTAGCGGCAGCTCATCGACGCCGCCGGCGACATCGAGGATCGTCACGCGATTCGTGTCGGTGCCGAAGCCTGCGTCGGTGGCGGTCACGTCGTTGGCGACGATCAGTTGCGCGCCCTTGCGCTCGAGCTTGCCGATTGCGTTCTCGACCATGTTCTCGGTCTCGGCGGCGAACGCGACCTTCACGAAGTCGCCCTGCACTGATGCGATCACGTCCGGGTTCTCGACGAGGTCGACGCTGATCTCGTCCGCCCCGGCGCGCTTCATCTTCTGCTCGACCGCCTCCGAGGGGCGGTAGTCGGCGACGGCTGCTGCCATCACCAGCGCGTTCGTGTTCGCGCACTCCGTCTCAACAGCCGCCTGCATCTCCAGCGCGCTGTTGACGTGGATCACGCGCATCGCGTGCGGGTCCGGCAGCGCAGCCGACGTGATCAGTGCCACGTCCGCGCCGCGATCGCGAGCGGCCTCCGCCAGCGCGTAGCCCATCTTTCCGCTGGAGTGGTTGCCGACGAAGCGCACGGGGTCGATCGCCTCACGCGTCCCCCCGGCGCTGATCACGATGCGCGCCGACGCCATGTCGCCGCGCGTGCGGCCAAGCAGCGCCTTCGCGGCGTCAACGATCGTCGCCGGCTCCTCGAGCCGGCCCGCGCCGATGCGGCCCGACGCCAGGCGACCGGCAGCCGGTCCGATGAAGCGGGCGCCGCGGCCCTCCAGCTCGAAGTGGTTTGCCTGCGTCGCCGGGTGCTCCCACATCTGCGAATCCATCGCGGGGGCGATCAGCAGCGGCGCCTGCGTCGCGACGGCGGTCAGTGAGACAAAGTCGTCGGCTAGCCCGTTCGCCAGCCGCGCCATCGTGCTCGCCGTCGCCGGGGCGATCAGCATCAGGTCGGCGCGCCGCGCCAGCTCGACGTGCGCCTCGCCGTACTCGCCGTGCGGCTGGAACATATCGACGTACGGCTCGCGGCCGGTCAGCGAGCGGAACGTCAGCGGCGTGATGAAATTCGTCGCGGACTTCGTCATCGCGACGTCGACCTCGGCACCGGCCTGAACGAGGCGGCTAGTCACCTCCGCAGCCTTGTAAGCGGCGATCGAACCGGAGACACCCAGTACGACCCGACGCCCGGTCAGTGGCTCACTCATGCTCCGGCCTCCGGCTGATTCATCTCGTAGACCCGTCTCAGTCCTTCTAGGTTCAGATCATCCTCGATCGCGTCGAAGCAACCCGCCTCATCGGCGACCACGCGAGCGTACCCGCCGGTCGCGATCACGGTCGCATCATCGCCCAGCTCCGCCTTGTAGCGCGCGACCATGCCTCGCACCATCTCCGCGTAGCCGTAGTACATGCCGGCCTGCAGCGAGTGCATCGTGTTGCGCCCGATCACGCCGTCCGGCTCCTCGATGCTGACGCGCTGCAGCATCGACGTCCGTGAGAACAGCGCCTCCGAAGCGATGCCGATGCCGGGCGCGATCGCTCCGCCGAGGTAGTCCCCGTCGCGCGAGACCGCGTCGAAGACGAGCGCCGTGCCCATGTCGACGATCACGAGCGGCGGCTCGTAATCCGCCAGCGCCGCGACGACGTGCAAAATGCGATCCGGACCGACGGCGCGCGGATCGTCGTAGCGCACCCGCACGCCGGTCTTCACACCGGTCGTCACCACCAGTGGCTCGATCTCGAAGTACGTGCGGCAAACCTGCTGGAAGGAGCTCACCAGCGGCGGCACCGTCGACGAGATCGCTGCGGCGCCGACCTGCTCCGGCTCGATGTTGTGCGCACGCAGCAGCGAGATCAGCAGCATCGCGAACTCGTCGGCGAGGTTGTCGCGGTCCGTCGCGATGCGGAAATGCGCGGCCAATTCCTCGTCGTCATAGACGCCGATCGCGATCGAGGTGTTCCCGATGTCGATTGCCAGCAGCAGATCGTTCGCCACGCCGCATCCCCCTCGTCGCGCCTGCTCCGCGAGCAGGGCGCGAGGGCGAGTATACAGCCGCTCGCGTTGTGCTCTCGCCGCGCCGACCGGAGCGCTGCCTGTCGCCGATCTGACAGAAATCCCGCCGCGACGAGGACGAACACAGAAAAAGATCGGAAGATTCCGCCCGACTGCACATAACACGCTTGCCTCCGGATTCGTCGCGGTGCTACATTCCCGGCCGATTCACTGGCATCACTGCTTGCGGCGGGGAAGTCGGCGATAATCAACTAAGCAGCGAGGCATCCCCCTCTGCGAGGATCACCACCACTTCTAGCGCCCTGGGATCATCAACAGATTGCCAACATCTGTGGGTAGGTTTCGTGCTTTCGATCGCACGAATTTCCCGGCTTGTGACGCTCGATGTGACCCCGGCCGGGAGGTCGCCACCGTGGATCGCGATCCCGCTGCTCTCTGGCAAGAGGCACTCCACAACCTCAGCCAGCACGTCTCGCGTTCCAACTACGACACCTGGCTCGAAGGCACCGAAGGCGTCCGGCTCGAAGACAGTGCGCTCGTCGTTGGGACACGCTCCGAGTTCGTCACGGAGTGGCTGCAGAAGCGCCTGCGACCGTTGATCGTTCGCACCCTCACCGACCTCGTCGACGAGCCATTCGACATCCGCTTCGAACCGCTGCGCGCCGAGACCGAGGACGCGCTGGCGTTGCAGACCGCGCCCGGGGCGACTGACGAACCCGCCGTCCCGCGACCGCGGCTGCGCGACCGCTACACGTTCGAGAACTTCATCATCGGGCCGGGCAACCGTCTCGCGCACGCCGCCGCCGAGGGCACAGCGAGTTCCCCCGGTAAGCTCTACAACCCGCTGTTCATCTACGGTCCGGTCGGCCTCGGCAAGACGCACCTGCTGCACGCGATCGGCCATCGCGCGCTCCGCACCAACGCCCGCGTGGTCTACCTCTCCGCCGAGCAATTCACGAACGAGCTGATCACCGCTATTCAGCAACGACGGCAGGAAGAGTTCCGCGCCCGCTACCGCGCAGCGGACGTCCTGCTGATCGATGACATCCAGTTCATCGCCACGCGAGAGCAGACCCAGCAAGAGTTCTTCTTCACGTTCAACGAGCTCTACGAGTCCGAGCGCCAAATCGTGATCTCATCCGACAAGAACCCGGCCTCGATCCCACACCTCGAAGAGCGGCTGCGGACGCGATTCGAGTCCGGTCTGATCGCCGACATCCAGGCCCCCGACATGGAGACCCGGATCGCGATCCTGCGCGTGAAGGCGACCGAGCAGCACTTCTCCGTCCCGGACGACGTGCTCCAGATCATCGCCGGACGCTTCACAACCAACATCCGCGAGCTCGAGGGATCGCTGACTCGCGTGCTCGCCTACGCCCGCCTCACCGGCGAAGAACTCTCGCCCGCCCTCGTGCAGTCCGCGCTCGCATCGCTCGCCCCAGCTGAGCCCCGGCTCCCCCCATCGCCCGACCTGATCGCCGACGTCGTGTGCAAGTACTTCGACATGACCCGCGAAGACCTGCTCTCGAAGAGCCGGGAGAAGCGCGTCGCCTATCCGCGGCAGATCGTGATGTACCTCATGCGCGAGATGGCGCACCGCTCGCTCGTCGAGATCGGCACCTTCCTCGGCGGCCGCGACCACTCCACGGTCCACCACGGCTGGCGCAAGATGGAGCGCGCCCAGTCCGTCGACCCGGAGACGAAGCGCGACATCTCCAGCCTGCGCGAGCTCGTCGAGCAGGCCCGCCAGGTCGCCTAGCGCCCGGACGCCACTGACCCTGTGCCGTGTCGCGACCGCTCAACGTGATCGCGTGCAGCGCGCACTGCTGTCGACCAGCAAGTGCATCGAGAAGGTCTCAATCTGATGGCGAGCTACGCAGCAACCACTAATACGCCTTACTATTTCTCTCGCACATCTTCGTAGATATCTGTGAATCTGCTGTGGATATTCCTACCCGCGTGTGGATAGCGCGCGCTACGGGAAGACACCACCTCCCGAACGTCCACCTTTCTACATCCACCGACCCACAGCTCGTGGACACCCTGCTCCCTGAGCGCGAGCTTCATCCACAGCGCGCCCAGACTCCCTGTAGCTTCAACATGCACACTGTCCACGCTACGACGACGACGGCGGATCATTACCTTCTCAATCCCTCTGACTGATGATTCGTTCGAGTGCCCGTCACCGCACTGTGTGGGTAAAGTGAATTCATGATCGATTCCGTAGAACTCGATGTGGTCGCCGGCAACGGCGGTGCTGGTGTGGTTTCGTTTCAGCGAGAGAAGTTTGTGCCACGCGGTGGACCGGATGGTGGCGACGGTGGCGATGGAGCGAGCGTCGAACTGGTGGCTGACTCGAAGCTCTCGACGCTCAGCCGTTACCACGATCACCGTCCGCAGGTCGCGGACAACGGCGTCTCCGGGGGACCGAACCGTCGGCGGGGTTCGTCTGGCAAGACGTTACGAGTGCCGGTGCCGGTGGGCTGCGAAGTCTTCGCTGTCGCGGCCGACGGCACCAGCGAGTTGCTCGCTGATCTCGATGGCGATGAGGAGCGCGTAACGGTAGCGCGAGGCGGTCGAGGGGGGCGCGGCAACAAACGCTTCGCGACGGCGACACGGCAGGCACCGCAGTTCGCACAGGACGGCTTACCCGGCGAGCGGCAGCGTTTGCGCATCGAACTGAAGCTGCTCGCGGACGTCGGACTGATCGGTCTGCCGAATGCGGGCAAGTCGACGTTGCTACGGGCGTGGAGCGCGGCAAGGCCGAAGGTCGCCAGCTACCCGTTCACGACGTTGGAGCCCGAGCTTGGCGTTGTGGCGGTTGACTACGACAGCTTCGTCGCGGCTGATATGCCGGGGCTGATCGAAGGGGCAAGCGCTGGCGTCGGTCTGGGGCACGAGTTCTTACGACACATCGAGCGCACGAGGGTGCTGGTACACGTCCTCGACATGACTCGCGATGACCCACGTGCCGATATGGTACTGATCAACGCAGAGTTGGCGGCGTTCGGTCATGGGCTCTCCGAGAAGCCACAGTTGGTCGCGCTGAATAAAGTTGATGACCCGGATGCGCGCGCCCACGTCGACCTACTCGATGAGAGCGGGGCCGGGAGTTTCGGGGATCCGCAATTCGTGATCTCCGCGATGATTCGCGAAGGCACCGACGCCCTGGCGCGGCGAACATTGCAAGTGCTGCACGAGGCGATCGAGGAAGAGAAGCGCACCGCCCCCGTACCGGTGCTGCGCCCCGAGCCGCGACGAGAGCGCTTCGTCGTCACGACGCCCGACGGCCTGGCGACCGTTGCCGGCCGGTCGATCGAGCGATGGGCGAACACACTCGATCTCTCGGTCGAAGAGGCGCGGCAGGAGCTGCTGGCCCGGATGCGCCGCATGGGTATCGGCCGGGTGCTGGCCCGCGAGGGTGTGGTGGCGGGTGACCGGGTGCGCATCGGAGAAGTGGAAGTCGTGTGGGAAGGGTGAGAGTTGGCGTGCTGGGCGGGACGTTCGACCCGCCGCACGTCGGACATCTCACCCTCGCGGCTGCCGCCAGCCGAGCGTTGGCGCTCGATCGTGTAGTGCTCGTGCCAGCGGGTGAGCCGTGGCGCAAGGCCGGCAGCGAGGTTTCGCCGGCGGCGATTCGGCTACGGATGGCCGAGGCCGCAGCCGCGCCGTTCGACTGGATCGACGTGAGCGACATCGAGTTGCGCCGCAGCGGGCCGTCGTACAGCGCCGAGACGCTGGAAGAGCTCGCGGCCACCGACGGGGAATGGTGGTTCATCCTCGGTGCCGACGCGCTCGCAGACATGCCGCAGTGGCACGAGCCGGCACGCATCGTTACGGCCGCGCGGCTCGCGGTTGCCGCCCGCGGGGGTGAGGGCATCGTCGTGCCCCCAGCACTCTCGAGCGCGGTGCCAGCGATCGAGCAGCGCATCGACCGCGTGCCGATGTCACCGTTGACGGTCTCCGCGAGCGAGTTGCGCGAGCGTGTCCGCGAGGGGCGCTCAACCGATCTCCTGCTGACGGAGGCGGTACGTCGTGTGATCGACGAGACGGGCCTCTATCGATAGATAGAGCTGGGGCACCGTAGCGCTAGTCGAGTGACCGCTAGGCCTCGTGGCTGTGGGTCGCGCCGGGAGCGGTCTCGTCGGGCGGCACGCCGATCAGGATCGACGCGCGTGGCACCGGCGGGAAGAGGAACGGACGCAGGCCGGCGTCGCGGAAGAAGCCGAACCCCGCCAGCTCGGCGGCCTGTAGCAATGCCACCGTCGAGCGCATCTGCTGGGCGCGGCTGCCGATGAACAGCAACCGCCGGTACCAGCGGTCGAGCACGCGTTTCCCGCTGGGCGAGAAGTCCCAGATCAGCGCCAGCCCGCCGACACCGAGCACGCGCCGGAACTCCCGCAGCGACTCGAGTAGCTCGTCATCGGGGAGATGCCCGATCGCGTGGCCGCAGAGGATCAGGTCGAAACTACCGTCGGCAAAGGGCAGATCCGTCGACGTCGCGCGCGCCAGCCGCGAGGGTCGTTCAGCGCGCGCTTCGTCGCGGCGCGCCCGCTGTAGCGTCGAGGGCGACCCGTCGATGCCGGCCGGAGCGGTATCGAAGTGCACACGCGAGTCGAGCATGCGCAGCAACGAGCCCCGGCCAGTGCCGACTTCGAGCACGCGCAAGTCTGGGTCGAGTTGCAGGTTCTCCGGGAGCCGGAAGAGCGGGCTGTTCACGAAGAACGTGCCGAGCGCCCCCATGCCCCAGAGGTGCAGCCGGCTACGCAGGCTCGCGCCGGAGAGCCAACGCTCGAAGGCGCGCATGCGCGCTGCGCGGGGGCTGACTGGCGTTGTGGTCATCGAGGCATCGTTACACCCGCATCGCGCCCGTTCAACGCCAGTAGGCCGAAGAGACGCGTCGGTGCGGACCGGTGAAGGGCCGCTCCGATCGCTCTACCGGGAGATGAACCCTCGGTGCCGCTCTAGACGTCGAGAGTGGCGTCCAGGGCGTGCGTCATGATGAACGCCTTGCGCGGCGGCACTTCGTCACCCATCAGGCGCGTGAAGAGGTCATCGGCCTCGGCGCCGTCTGAGACCTCAACGCGCAGCAGGTGGCGGTGCTCCGGGTCCATCGTGGTCTCCCAGAGTTGGTCGGCGTTCATCTCACCCAGGCCCTTGTAGCGTTGCATCGAGAGGTTCTTCTTCTTGCTCGCCTTGATGAACGACTCGCGCTCAGCCTCGCTGTAGAGCCAGGTCATCTTGGAGCCCTCCTTGATGCTGAAGAGCGGCGGCTGGGCGATGTAGAGGTAGCCATCGTCGATCAGCTCGGGCATGAAGCGGTAGAAGAACGTGAGCAGCAGCGTGCGGATGTGCGCGCCGTCGATGTCCGCGTCCGTCATGATCACGACTTTGTGGTAGCGCAGCTTGGACTGGTCGTAGTCCTCGCCGAAGCCGGTACCGAGCGCGGTGATCAGGAGCCGGATCAATTCGTTGGCGAGCATCTTGTCGAGTCGCGCCTTTTCGACGTTGAGGATCTTGCCACGCAGCGGCAGGATCGCCTGCGTCCGACGGTCGCGCGCCATCTTGGCCGAGCCGCCCGCCGACTCACCCTCGACGACGTACAGCTCGGAAAGCCCGGGGTCCTTCTCCGAGCAGTCGGCGAGCTTGCCCGGGAGCAGGCCGCCATCGAGCACGCCCTTGCGTTGCACGAGGTCGCGCGCCTTGCGGGCCGCCTCGCGAGCGCGGGAGGCCGTCAGCGCCTTCTCAACGATGCGACGTCCAACGGAGGGGTTCTCCTCCAGGTGCTGGCTGAGCTTCGAGGCCACGACGGACTCCACGATGCCCTTGATCTCGGGGTTGCCGAGCCGGGTCTTCGTCTGGCCCTCGAACTGCGGATCCGGCAGCTTGACGGAGATCACGGCGGTCAAGCCCTCGCGCACGTCGTCGCCGCTGAGGTTGGGGTCGCCCTCCTTCAGCAGCTTCGCCCGGCGTGCGTATTCGTTCAGCGCGCGCGTCAAAGCGGTGCGGAAGCCGGTCATGTGGCTGCCGCCATCGATCGTCTTGATGCAGTTCGCGAATGAGAAGGTCGACTCCGCGAAGGTTGAGTTGTACTGCAGGGCGACCTCGACCATCGTGTCGCCGCGGTCCTCGTGGACGTAGATCGGCGCGGTCTGCAGCGAGCCCTTGCCGCGGTTGATGCTGCGCACGAACGCCTCGACGCCGGAGTCGAAATAGAAGGAGCGCTCGCGTCCGCCCTCGTAGGTGGGGTCGCGCTCATCGACAAAGCGGATGCGCACGCCTTTGGTCAGGTACGCCATCTCGCGGAAGCGGGAGGCGAGCTCGGCGGCGTCGTAGTCGAGCGTCTCGAAGACCTCGGCGTCGGCGAGGAAGCGGATCGTCGTGCCGCTCTCCTTCGGCTTCTGACCGCGCACCTTCGCAAGCTTGTTGACGGGTGCGCCGTACTTGTATGTCTGCTCGTGGCGCGCGCCACCGGTGTCGACGGTGACATCGAGCTGCGAGGAGAGCGCGTTCACGACCGAGACGCCGACGCCGTGGAGGCCACCGGAGACCTTGTAGCCGCCGCCCTCGCCGAACTTGCCGCCGGCGTGGAGCGTGGTCAGCACGGTCTCAACGGCCGAGACGCCGGTCTTGGCGTGCTTGCCGACGGGGATGCCCGCGCCGTTGTCGTGGACGGAGACGTAGCTGTCCTTGTCGATCGTGATCACGATCGTGTCGCAGCGCCCGGCCATCGCCTCGTCGATCGCGTTGTCGACGACCTCGTAGACGAGGTGATGGAGCCCTCGCTGGTCGGTGGAGCCGATGTACATGCCGGGGCGGCGCTTGACGGCCTCCAGCCCCTCGAGCACCTGGATGTCGTCGGCGGTGTAGGCGGCGGATGCGCCGTTGCCGTTGCCGGTCTTGCGGGCGGGGGCCCTGGACTTCGATGCCTTCGCGCGGGCCTTTGTCTTCGCTGCAGTTGCCTTGGGCGGGGCTGCCTTGGCGGCCTTGGCCTTCTTCGCGGTGGCTTTCGGCTTTGCTGCCCCGGCTTTCGCCTTGGGTGCGGCCTTCTTGGTGCTGGTCTTCGTTGCCATCGGTCCTCGCTCGTCTTCGTTACTGCCAGCAGCGAGGACTAAGCGCGTACGACGTACTACGCGGCCCTGTTTGCACTGGTCGCAGGTTCCGTTTCCGGGGGAGGAATCGGGGCGCGACAGGTCCAGATTTCAGTTCGACCCGCCACGCATCGATTCTAGCACGGAATGCGTCCCGCCGGGGTGGCGGGGCGGGTCGGAACGGCGCTGAAATCGGCATTCAATCCCGATGATCGCGAGTCTAAGTGGGTAAGGACGGCATGAGAACTTGAACGTTGAGGTTCGTCGCGCGTGAACGCTCGTATGCTCACTAATACTCGCTTTGCGACGGCGAGCGAGAGGAAGTTCTCGTCGCGCACGTAGAATGCGCACCGTGGAACCGCTGGAACTCTCTCCGATCGGCCGCGTCACGAACGACGAAAGCGACCTCTCGCGCGTCGATTGGAGCGCCGTGCGGAGCACGATCGTGCTCTCCGAGGGGCTTGGCGAAGCGCTGCTCGGGCTCGACGACTACTCCCACCTCTTTGTCGTCGGCTGGCTCGATCAGATGCCCGACGAACTGCGCGAGCGACGACAGGCTTACCCCTCAGGCGACGACCGCTTCCCGTTGCAGGGAGCTTTCGCCTTGCGCGGTGCGCGCCCCAATCCGATAGCGGTCACCGTCTGTCGCCTGCTGGCCGTCGAGGGCGATTCGCTCCTGGTGCAGGGACTCGATCTCGTCGACGGCACGCCGGTCCTCGACGTGAAGCCGTACATCGCGCACTACGACTCCGAGCCGGACGCGACGCTGCCCGGCTGGGCGCAGGGCTAGCGGGCGGGGCGGCGGTGGTCGGGACGGGCGGCCGCCTGCAGCCAGGTGAGACGGGCACCGATGGCCGCATCTCGCCGCTGCGTCGGGCGCCGACGCGCGCGCAGCTGGGCGCTGTCTACAAGCGACTGATCGAGATGCAAGGGCCGCAGCAGTGGTGGCCGTACGAAGAGTCGGACGACGACGGCGCGCTGGAAATATGCCTCGGCGCGATCCTCACGCAGAACACCTCGTGGCGCGGGGCCGCGGCCGCGCTGGAACAGCTGCGTGCTGCCGACGCGATCGACTGCGAGGCGCTGCTGGAGCTACCGCAGGACGTGCTCGCTGACCTCGTGCGGCCCTCCGGCCACTTCAACGTGAAGGCGCGAAAGCTACAGGAGTTCGCGGCCACGGTCGTCGAGGACCACGGCGGGTCGCTCGACTCGCTCTTCGCCGGTGAGCTGGACGAGGTGCGGGCGCGGCTGCTCGCGATCTGGGGCGTCGGACCGGAGACCGCCGACGCGATGCTGCTCTACGCGGCGCGGCTGCCGAGCTTCCCCGTCGATGCCTACGCCTACCGCCTCTTCGAGCGGCTCGACTTCGCGTCGGGCGAGCGCAAGTACGACGTCTACCGCGACTTCTTCCTCGCGAAGATCGGGGCCGACGTCGAGCGACTGAACGAGTGGCACGCGCTGATCGTGCGTCACGGGCAGCAGCTCTGTAAGCGCTCCAATCCGCGCTGCGAGGAGTGCGCGTTGCTCCGTCGCTGCCCCTTCGGGCGTCGTGAGCTGGGGCTCCCCGAGCGCTAGCCCGAGCGCGCGAGGCGCGGCATCCTGTGTGGCGGCGGTTCAGCGGCAGGGGTATCAGTGGTAGACCTTGGCATCATCGGCCTCGAGCGGTCGGGTAAGACCTCGTTCTTCAACGCCGTCAGCGGGCGCGACATCCCCATCGGCGAGTTCAGCGGTGGCGAGCCGAACGTCGGCATCTCGCACGTGCCGGATCAGCGGCTCGACGCGATCGCTGGCGTGGTCAAGCCGAAGAAGACGACCTACGCCGAGGTGCGCTGGGTCGACTACCCATCCGGCTTCGGCAAGGACGCGCCGGGTGCGCGCTTCCTCGCGGAGCTGGCGAACATGGACGCGCTCGTGCATGTGGCGCGCGCCTTCGATGAGCCCTCGATGCCGCATCCGGAGGGCAGCGTCGACGCGGCTCGCGACATCGAGTTGCTCGACCTAGAGTTGACGTTTGCCGACATCGCCTTCATCGAGCGACGGCTCGAGCGGATCGAGGCGGAGATGCGCTCCGTGAAGGCCGCCGACCGTGGCGCCGCTGAGCGCGACCGCGCGCTGCTGGAGCGCGTGAAGGAGCAGCTCGAGGGCGGCACCGCGATCCGCAACATGACGCTGGACGAGGACGAGCAGCGCCAGCTCATGCAGTACCAGTTCGTGACCCGCGTCCCGCTGCTGATCGTGCTCAACATCGGCGAGGACGACATCGGACGGATCGCCGAGCTGGAGGCGAGCCTCGATCCCGGCGGGGGCGGTGCTCCACCGCCGGTCGTCGCGGTCTGCGCGAAGCTTGAGGCTGAAGTCGCGTCGCTCGACGCCGAGGAGGCGGGCGAGTTTCGCAGCGGGCTGGGGCTCGACGCGGAGCCGCCGCTCGACCGCGCGATCCGCACCGCCTACGACGTGCTCGGCCTGATCTCGTTCTTCACCGCCGGCGACACCGACTGCCGCGCGTGGGCGCTGCGCAGGGGCAGCTCTGCGCTGGAGGCCGCCGGACGCATCCACACCGACATCGAGCGCGGGTTCATCCGCGCCGAGGTCGCTGGCTGGCAGGACCTGCTCGACGCGGGCTCTTACGGCAACCTCCGCTCGCAGGGCAGTCTGCGCACCGAGGGCAAGACCTACGAGGTCCAGGACGGCGACGTGATCAACGTTCTCTTCAACGTCTGACGCGGGACCGGGGGCAGCGCGCGCTGCGGCGCTGGCGTCGGTCGCTATGATTGCCCAGAGGTGCAGATGACCGGCCAACCGATCGACATCCGGCTCGAAGTCACCGCCGAGGTCGAGCGAGCGCTCGAGGGCGGCCCGCCGGTCGCGGTCGCGACGGTGACCGATGCCGGCGCGGGCAGCGTGGCCGCCGGCACGAAGATGCTGGTGCGCGCCGATGCGACCGTCGTCGGTTCGCTGCACCCGTCGATCGACGACCACATACGCGACGCGGCGACGGAGCAGCTCGTGATGCTGCCGCGCGTTACCGCGCAGGCGCTCTGGGTCAACGCCGGCCGCGGCGCGACCGATCGACGCTCGCAGGCCGCCGAGGGCGATACGCAGGTGCTCGTGCAGCTCTTCGAGTCGCCGGCGCGGCTCGTGATCGTTGGTGGCGGCCACATCGGCTACGCGCTCGCGATGATCGGCGCACAGACGGGCTTCGAGGTCGCCGTGCTCGATGACCGCGAGGACTTCGCCAACGAGGAACGCTTCGCGATGGCCGACGACGTCTTCGCCGGTGACCTCGGTGAGGGCCTCGACGCGATGACGTTCGACGCGGCGACCTACATCGTGCTCGTCTCGCGCGGGCACCAGCAAGACGAGCAGGCGCTGCGCCACGCCGTCGGGCGGGGGGCGGCCTACGTCGGCATGATCGGCAGCCGTCGACGCACGCGCACGGTGCTGGAGCAGCTACTGAGTGACGGCTTCGAGCGCGAGGCGCTGGTGGCAGTACACACACCGATCGGTATCGATATTGGCGCGGAGACGCCCGAAGAGATCGCGGTGTCGATTCTGGCGGAGATTGTGATGGAGCGACGCGGCGGCAGCGGGGAACGCATGGTCGAACGTCGACAGACGCTGCGCGACCCTGACTAGTCGCTGCCGTTGGCGCTGAGCGCCGATTCTGAATGTAGGCTGAATCTACGCTGTGTGACGGTAAGCACAGTCTGAGCGGGGATCATTTGTGCTAAAATAAAAAACGGCGACCGCCAAAAGCGGACGCCGTCAAAAATGCCAGTTCCCTCTGGAAGCGTGGGGGCCGGGTTCGCCTGGCCCTCGCGCTTTATTCATTCCAGAGTCATTACGCACCGTTTGCACGTTTGGATCTCTCGAATTTTCGCTGGCGGTGGTTATGTCGAGCACAGACTGGTGCGCGGCGATTCGGCGTCAGTTGCTACAATGCGGGCCTCGACGACGAACGACGAGCCACGACCGAGAAGAAGGACCGCGATGTCGAAAGAACTCTTTGCCGAGATCCGTGAGGCGCAGACGGCCGGTCAGCCGCGCGTACTCGCGACCGTCGCCGAGACCCGCGGCTCCACGCCCCGCAAGGCCGGCGCGCTGATGCTGCTGCGGCCCGACGGGTCCTTCACCGGCACGATCGGTGGCGGCTGCGGCGAGGCCGAGGTCTGGCAGGAGGCGATGGACACGATGGGCGATGGCGAGCCGCGCCTGCTCACCGTCGACCTCACCGAGCCGGTCGACGGCGACGACAAGATCTGCGGCGGCGTGATGGACGTCTTCATCGAGCGGATCTCCGGCTGACCACACACAAATCCCCCTGCCGCGCATGAGCCGCTTCGAGTCGATCGAGGACGTCACCGAGCGTCTGGCTGCCGTCGATTACATTGCCGATCGCGAGCTCGCGACGACCGTCTTCCTGGCGCAGGCGCTGGAGAAGCCACTGCTGCTCGAGGGCGAGGCCGGCGTCGGCAAGACCGAACTGGCGAAGGCGCTGGCGGAGAGCCTCGGCGCGCGGTTGATCCGGCTGCAGTGCTACGAGGGCATCGATTCCTCGCAGGCGCTCTACGAGTGGAACTACCCGCGCCAACTACTGCACATCCGGCTCGCGGATGGCGACACACCCGAGGGTGAGGCGGGCAACCGCGCGGCGCTTGAGCAGGAGCTGTTCTCCGAGTCCTACCTCGTGCGGCGACCGCTGCTCGACGCGATCCTCGCGGACGACGACGTGCCGCCGGTGCTGCTGATCGACGAGGTCGATCGCGCCGACGAGGAGTTTGAGGCGTTTCTGCTGGAGGTGCTCTCCGACTTCCAGATCACCGTGCCGGAGCTGGGTACATTGACGGCGCGGCAACGTCCGCTGGTGCTGCTGACCTCGAACCGCACGCGCGAGCTGCACGACGCACTGAAGCGGCGCTGCCTCTACCTCTGGCTCTCCTACCCGGACTTCGACCGCGAGTACGACATCCTCCGCACGCGCGTCCCCGGCATCGATGAGCACCTCGCGGCGCAGGTCTGCGGCTTCATGCAGTTGCTGCGCGACCGCGATTTCTACAAGAAGCCGGGCGTCGCCGAGACGATCGACTGGGGGCTCGCGCTGATGGCGCTGCACCGGGACGAGCTGGACGAGGCGACCGTCACCGAGACCGTGGGCTGCATCTTCAAGTACCACGACGACATCGAGCGCTTCACAACAGACAACCTCGTCGCCGTACTCGACCAGGTCGACATCAACCGCTCGCTCTAGCGAGGTCTCGGATGACGCTCCCGCCGATCGAAGAGTCACGGGTCAACCAGTCAGCAGACGACGACGGCGCGCTCACCGACTTCGCGCTTGCCGCGCCGGCGTCGAGACGTGGCGCGCTTGCGGAGAACGTGATCGCCTTCGCCGCGCTGCTCCGCGAGGGTGGGCTGCCGGTGACGACTGGTCGCGCTGTGGAGGCGGGGCGGGCGCTTGAGCAGGTGGACGCGCTGCGCCGCGACGACGTCCACGCGGCGCTCGTCGCCACGCTCGTTTCCCACATCGAGCAGCGGCCGCTCTTCGATGCGCTTTTCGACATCTTCTGGTCGGCACAGCCAATGCCACGCCCGACGCCGCTCCCGCAGCCCGACCTTTCAGGGGGGCGCGGCAACACGCAGGGGCCGGCGGCGAGCGCCATGAAGCGGGCCGCGACCGGCGATGTCTACGCGGGCAGCGACGACCCCTCGCAGGGCCAGCCGCAGGCCTACAGCGTCGCTGACCTCGTCACCCGCAAGGACTTCGCCTCGCTCAGCACAGCCGAGTTGCGCGCGGTACGTCGGATGATTCAGCAGCTTGCGCCGCAGCTCCGCACTGCGGTCTCGCGGCGTCGGCGCAGCGCCCGCCACGGCCGCGCATTCGACCTGCGCGGCTCGATGCGTCGGGCCGCCCGACGCGGCGGCGAGATGCACGAGCTGGCGCGGCAGCGACGACGCGAGAAGCGCACCGACGTGGTGCTGCTCGCCGACGTCAGTGGCTCGATGGACCTCTACTCCGAGTTCCTCGTGCAGTTCGTCTACGGCCTGCAGCAGGAATTGCGCGGGGTCTCGACGTTCGTCTTCTCAACGCGACTGGTCGAGGTGACGGCGATGCTGCGCGCACGCAGTTTCAGCACCGCGCTACGGCTGATCGAGGACAACGTCGACGTGTGGAGCGGCGGCACCCAGATCGGCGAGTCACTGCAGGAGTTCAACCATCGCTATGGTGCGGAGCGCGTCCACCGTCGCACGGTCGTGATCGTGCTCTCGGACGGCTGGGATCGCGGTGACGGCGGGCTGGTCGGTGCCGAGATGCAGCGCCTGCAGCGACGGGCGAAGCGGGTGATCTGGCTCAACCCGTTGCTTGGCCACGCGGGCTACCAGCCGCTCGCCGAGGGCATGTCCGCCGCGTTGCCGTTCTGCGATGACTTCCTGCCCGCGAACGACGTTGAATCGTTGCGGGCATTCGGCAGCCACCTGCTCGCCCTCGCGACCGACTGAGCACCGGATCGCCCGCTCGCTAGACACGGGGTTGCGGCGCGCCTAGAGTCCCGGGGAGTTCACGTTGGCGTGAACGTTGCCCAGAGGGGTGCTCGTGGACAACTCAGCACGATGGTTCCTGGCGGGCATCGTCATCTCGCTGATCAATACCGGTCTCGTGCTCGCTTTCATCGGGATCCCCGGGATCACCGACCTCAACGACGACGACTCCACGGTCGAGATCGTGGAGGTGGCCGGGCCCGCCGTCACCTACGTGATCGTGCAAGACGAGGACGGCAACGTGCTCGTCGAGCGCACGCGCCTCTCCGCCGACGGCGTCTCCACCGACGCGATGGCGGCAGCCGACGCGCTGAGTGGCGATTCGCTGACGTTCGAGGCGCCCGTTTTCGCAGAGCTCGCTCGACCCACCTTCATCGCAGCCGGCGACGACGTCGCGTACGTCGTTAGCCAGGGGCAGTTCGGCCTCTGGGAGATTGATCTCGAAGGCGAGTCGTCTGAGGTGGACCTCGACGGCATCGATGACCTCGGCTCCACGATGAAGGACGTCGCGGTCACGACCGACGGCACGATGTACCTGCTGGTGGCTGACGGAGTCTTCGATTGGCGGCTCTTCCATCGCAGCGGTGACGACGACTGGGTCCAACTGACGTCGTCGATCCTCGCTGGCTGGCCGGCACAGGTCGTCGCGATGACCGTCACCGACAACCGCGCGATCTATCTCACGGCGAGCCAACCCGTCGGCGTCTACCGCATGGTCGCGCCGTTCCGACAGGTCGATGACTGGGTGCCGGGTGCGGGCGCGCAAGGCGTCGATGTCGCGCCGGACGACTCGCTGCTGCTCTACGTCGCGCCGGAGACGGCGCCGCGTAACGCGGTGAATCAGGTGCGCTTCGTCCACGAGGGGCGCTTCGGCGCGTGGCAGTCGACGTACCCGAGCTGCGGCGACACCGTGGCCGTGGTCGCAACCGTGACACCGGTGCCGACCCCCGAGCCGGAGCCAGAGGCCACCGCGACCGCCACCGCTGAAGCCGACACAACCACCAGCGACGACGAGGCGGCCGCCACACCAGAGCCGGAAGCGACTATGACGCCGACGGTTGAAGCCGACGCAACAGCGACGCCAGAAGTGGTCGAGGTGGCAGCCGAGCCCGCAGGGCCGCTGGCCCCGCAGTTCCCGCGCGATGTCGCGGTCGTGGACGCGGAGCGGGCGTTGATCGTCGACACGTTGAGCCACGCCGTGCGGTTGCAGATTCGTGACGGCGGGGGGCGGGTGCTCTTCGGCGTCGCCTGCGAGGCCGGTGGCGATGACCTGCATCTGCAGAACCCGCGTGGCGCGACGATCGACGGTGCGGGCAACGTATTCATCGCGGACACCGCGAACAACCGCATCGTGGTGTTGCCTGCTCGCTAGCCGAGACCGGCCGCCGGTCGCCCTCGGCGATCCGCGCACCGACTGACTGCGTATCAATTGCACGACACACAGATCGCGTGATCGTCTGGCGTTCGCGTTGGCTAGCGCTGTCGCCTGACAGGATTGATGCTACGATCGGCGCACGGCACCTCAATGAGGGCCGGGAGGGACGGACTGATGATTGGAACGCTGGGCTGGCAAGAGCTGCTCATCATCCTTGTGATCCTCGCGCTGCTCTTTGGCGCGACACGTGTGCGCGACCTCGGTGGGGCGCTCGGCAGCGGCATTCGCGAGTTCCGCGAGCAGGCGCGCGCCGACGACGAAGAGGACGAGGATGACGACGACTCAGAGAAGGCCAGTACCACGTCATCGGACGAGGACAGCACGGAATCTTCTGGATAGCTGAGCTACCGGCACGATGAATTGGGCCAGCCCATCGGGCTGGCTCTTCTTACGTCTGCCGCCATCGGCTCTCGGAGCCTGCTGAGGCGCTCTGCTATGCTCGGTGAGCGACCCAGATCGCAACACGAGCCACACGTACCGCTCCGGATCCCAGGCCGGTTGGGCGTGATGGAGAGGACCCTTGTCTTGGAAATCGTTCCCGGCCTACATCAACTGAAGACGCCCATGCCCATGGTTGGGCTGTCATATGTAATGGCCTACGTGCTCGAAGGCAGCGATGGTCTCTCGCTCTTCGACTCCGGCCACGGCACGCCTGAGGCGACGGAAGCGATGACCGCCGGACTGCAGGCGCTCGGCTACGAGCCGAAGGACATCCGGCGCGTACTCGTCTCGCACTTCCACCCCGACCACCTCGGCATGGTGAGCTGGATCAAGGAGCAGTCGCCGGACGCCAAACTCGTGATGCTGAACGAGGAGTGGCGGCACATGAGCGAGCGCATGCCGCGCCCGGGCGCCAACGGCGATCAGCCGTCGGGCGGTCCCGAGGAGTGGATGCGTCGATCCGACGACTGGATGGTGAAGCACGGCATCTCGCGCGACGAGATCGATGAGGCCCACAAGTCCGGCAACCACCGCCCTCCCGGGATGCCGTCGTCCGAGGAGATGAAGAAACGTCGAGGGAAGCGCGGCGGGGACGGCGGGCCACGGGGCCCCTTCGGTTCGATGGGAGCGAGCATGGGCATGGAGCCCGATGTGAAGCTCGAAGACGGCGAGGTGATCGAGTTCGATGGCTGGTCCTTCGAGGCCGTCTGGACTCCCGGACACACGCCGGGGCACCTCTGCCTGTACGAGCGCAACCACCGACTGATGTTCACCGGCGACCACGTGCTGCCGCACATCACGCCCAACGTCTCGCTGCACCAGGAGCACGGGGACGGCAGCCCGCTGGCTGACTTCCAGTCGTCGCTGCGCAAGGTCGCCGCGTACGACACCGCGCTCGCGCTGCCGGCGCACGAGTTCAGCATCCGCGACCTGCCGGCGCGCGCGCAGGGCTTGATCGCCCACCACGACGAGCGCCTCGATGAGGTTCGTACCGCGATCGGCGAGGTCTCCTCGTCGGCCAGCGACATCTCGGCACGCGTGCACTGGAACACCGGCCCCTTCGAGGAATTCAACATCCACACCAAGCGCTCGGCGCTGGGCGAGACGCTCTCGCACCTCGTCGTGCTCGCGGACAACGGTCGCGTTCGGCAGGTCGAGGACGACGGGGTCGTGCTCTGGGAGCAGGCCTGACCCGAAGGTCGGCGACGAGGGCCGCGGAGCGGACCGCGCTGGCGTCGCGCTAGCGGGCGCGGCGGCAGGTGCGACAATGACGCCATGATCGCTCGCCGTGAACACTGATCAACCGCCGCCACGTCGCATGCCCTCGCTGCAGGAGCGCGGGGCGCTGCTGCTCGGCCGCGCCGCCGGTACTGCGGCCCGCCGCCTCGGGCAGGGTGGCGGGACGGCGCTCCCCGGCCTGATTGCCGCAACGCTCGCGCCGGACCTCGTTGCCGCGCTCGGCGGGCAGCTCGGCCACGGGGCGGTCGTCATCACCGGCACGAACGGCAAGACGACGACGACCCGACTATTGTCCGCGGCCGCGACGCTCGCCGGACTGCAGCCGTTCACCAATCGCTCCGGCTCCAATCTCGAACGCGGACTCGTCAGCAGCTACGTCGATGAGGCGACCGCTGCGGGCGCGCTAGCGGACGGGGTACGGCGGATCGGGGTGATCGAGGTCGATGAGGCCGCGCTGCCCGGCGTCTTCCCCCGACTGCAGCCGCGGGTCGCGGTCTTCCTCAACCTCTTCCGCGACCAGCTCGACCGCTACGGCGAGGTCGATTCCGTCGCGGAGGCGTGGCGCACGATGCTCGCGCGGTCGGGTGATGCTTCGACGGGTGAGACAGCGACGCTCGTGCTGAACGCGGACGATCCGACGATCGCGCAGCTCGCCGAGGCCGGTGACCACGCGGTCGTGACGTTCGGGATCGAAGACAGCCACGCCGGCCTCGATGACCCGGAACACGCCTCGGACGCGCGTTTCTGCACCTGCGGTGGCGCGTTCACGTATGACGCCGTCTACATGGGGCACGTCGGCATCTGGCGCTGCGATGCCTGCGGTCGCGGCCGCACGGAGCCGGATGTCGCGGCGCGCGACGTCGACCTGATGTCGGACGGCGTCAGCTTCCAGCTCGACATCCGCAGCGAGGGCCCCGGTCGAACGTTGCAGATCTACCTGCCCTTCGTAGGTCTCTATTCCGTCTACAACGCGCTCGGCGCGGCGGCGGCCGCCCGCGCGCTCGGCCTGCCGCTGGAGGCGATTGCCGAGGCGCTGGAGCAGGCGGGGCCCGCCTTCGGACGGCAGGAGCGGTTCGACATCGATGGCCGCAACGTGCGGTTGCTGCTGGCGAAGAACCCGACCGGCCTGAACGAGGTCGCGCGTACGATCGCGGCGGCCGATGAGCCTCCGACGGTGCTGGCGATCCTCAATGACGGCATCGCCGACGGTCGGGACGTCTCGTGGGTTTACGACGCCGACATCGAACAACTCGCCGGGCACGTCGGCAGTGTGATCGTCGCGGGCACGCGCGCCGACGACCTCGCGCTGCGCTTCCAGCTCGCGGGCGTCGCGCCTGACGTCGTTGAGCCGCGCATCGATGCGGCGCTGGACGCCGCGCTCGCCGCGACGTCGGAGGGGGGCTGGCTGGAGATCGTGCCGACCTACACAGCGATGCTCGAGGTGCGTGATGCGCTGGCCGCACGCACCGGTGCGGCGCCATTCTGGGACGAAGCGGAGGCGACGACAGAGTGACTGCACCAACCTCAGAACGCTCGATTCGCGTCGTCGACCTCTATCCGGAGGTGATGGACGTCTACGCCGACCGCGGCAACGTGATCGCGCTGCGCGCCCGCTGCGAGTTGCTCGGCGTCGGCTGTGAGGTCATCGCCGTCGGCCTTGGCGACGAACTGCCGGCAGAGGCCGATCTCGTGCTGATCGGCGGCGGGCAGGATCGCGAGCAGCACCGCATTGCAGATGACCTTGCCGCGCGTGGCCCCGCGCTGCGCGCATGGGCGGACGGCGACGCGGCGATGCTCGCCATCTGCGGCGGCTTCCAGCTCTTCGGCCACTACTACCGCACCGCGGCGGGCGTGGAGCTACCCGGGATCGAAATCTTCGACGCCGTCACGGTCGCCCCCGCGCCAAAGTGGCCGCGCTGCATCGGCGATGTGCTTGCGGAGGCATCGATCGAGGGCGTTGGCGAGGTCGCCGGCTTTGAGAATCACGGCGGTCGCACCTACCTCGGGCCGGACGCAGCGCCGTTCGCGCGCGTGCTGCACGGCTACGGCAACAACGGCGACGACACCAGCGAGGGTGCGATCTACCGGCAGGCGATTGGCACCTACCTCCACGGCTCGCTGCTGCCGAAGAACCCCGCGCTGACCGACCACCTGATCGCTGCCGCATTGCGCCACCGCTACGGCGAGGCGGAGCTGCCGAGCGTCGACGATCCGTACGCCGACCGCGCCCACGCCACCGCCGCAAACGTCGCGAGGCAGCGAGGCCGCCCGAACCCTCGCTGACGCGCCGCTGCCTCCGCGTTGACGTTCGCGCCGCGCCTGCCGATGCTGGCAGCGGCGGGGGTGTAGCGAGGCTGACGGCGTCATGTCACGGCATCTCCTTCCGCGCCCGACCGCTCTCCTCGTCTTGCTGATCGCGGCGCTCGCCGTGGCCTGCGGCAGCAGCGACACGGAAGTCGTCGTGATCGTCGACGGCACCGTGCTGGCCTCGCCGACCGCGACTGCTGTCGGTTCGACGCCGTCCGCGACGCCCGAGCCGATCCCCTTCACGCCGACCCCGCCTCCGACGACGCTCGATCCGGACGACGTGCGTGGCTTCCTCTGGCCGGTCGTCGGGGCGTGCCTGCCGGACTCCGACCGGCTGATGCCGAACTCGCCCCGTGAGTACCGCCAGGGCTTCCACGAGGGCATCGACTGGTACGACCTCTCGTCGTGCGCTCGCGTCTCCGAAGGCACCGACGTGCTGGCGATGTACGATGGCGTCGTCGTGCGCGCCGACAGTGACTACGTCGAGCTGACGCCGCGCACGCTCGCCGACCTCGAGGCGCGGGTCGAGGCGTGCTCGTGTACCGAGCCGGAGGTCTTCGATGCGTTCCGCGGCCGGCAGGTCTGGATCGACCACGGCGCCGGGATCGTCACGCTCTACGCGCACCTCGGCACGATCGCGGTGGACATCTATGTCGGCGCCGAGGTCTCGCGCGGAGCGGTGATCGGCGGCGTCGGTGAGTCGGGGACACCGGAGGCGATCCGCATGCCGGGCACTCAGATGCATCTCCACGCCGAGATCCGCATCGGCGAGAGCTTCATCGGTGCCGGGCTGCCGCCGGACGAGGTGCGCGTGCTCTACGAGCGCGTCTTCGGCCCCGCCGCTGAAGAGTGAGGCGCGTCTCATCCCAGAGGGCGCGCTCGAGTAGCATGGATCGCGCCCCGAACAGCCGACGTTAGGACAACGAACAGTGCAGCCGTTCCTCGTGATCGAGCTTGGCTTTGACCCCGACCTGCTCACGATCGGCGGGTTTCTGCTCACGTGGCACGGCATCTTCACTGCCGTCGGCATCCTGATCGGCGTCAACCTCTCCCTGCGCATGGCGCGGGTGATCCACTACAACGAGGACGACGCGTACACGCTCGCACTCGTCGGTGTACCGAGCGGCGTGTTCGGCGCGCGCCTGCTGTTTGTCGCTGAGCGCTGGGATTTCTACGGCGAGAACCCGGGTCGCATCCTCGCGATCACCGAGGGCGGAATCTCGATCTGGGGTGCGATCCTCGGTGGCGTGCTCGGCGGCTTTCTCTTCGCGCTCTGGCGGCGCTACCCGATCACCGGCGCGCTCGACATCGCGGCCTTCGGCATCATCGCGGGCCAGGCGACGGGCCGGATCGGCGATGTGATCAACGGCGAACACCTGGCGATCGCGACCGACGTGCCGTGGGGCGTGATCTACACGAACCCCGCCTCGCCGGCCTTCGCGCACTCGATCACCGTCGGCGCGCATCACCCGGCGACGGCGTACGAGCTGATCGGCGACCTCGTGATCCTCGGGGTGCTGTTCTATGTGCTGAACGGCGTCTTCCGACGCAGGCCCGGGCTGACCTTCTTCACGTACCTCGTTGGCTATGCCGTGATGCGGATGGTGCTTACGGAATTGCGCGTCGACTCGGCGGTCGCGGCCTTCGGGCTGCGCGTGCCGCAACTCGTATCATTGATCGTCGTACTGGTGTCGGTCCCGTTCATCGTCTACCTCGCGGGGCAGGATCCCGTCGATCGGGACGAGCCTCCCGCGCCGCAGGGCACGAACACCGGCCAGTTCATGCGCCGCGAGGGTCGCCGCGTCCCGGTACGACGTCGCCACTAGGGCGTCGCGACGGATCGGGGCGCGCCGCGATGCCTGACGTTGTGCTGTATTCGCGGCCCGGCTGCCACCTCTGCGAGGACGCGCTGCAGCTGCTTGAGTCGCTGCGTGCCGAATTCGGCTTCGCACTCAGCGAGGTGAATATTGAATCTGACCCGGAACTGGAGCGCCGCTTCTTCGTCGAAATCCCGGTGATCGAGCTGGATGGCGATGTGATTGTTCAGGCGCCGATCGATGCTGCGGTCCTGCGCCGGGCGCTCGCGAACTCTAGTTGACAGAACGTTGAGCCAATTCTAGCCTCGACCCCTCGTCTCTTTGCGGAGGCGGTTCATCCAGAGTGGCTGAGGGCAGCGGCCCGTCGAAGCCACGGCAACCCGGGCCGGTCTCGCCGATCGACCCGAAGGTGCCAAGTCCGACTCGTCGGATCCACATGTGACAGTCACCTGTGGCAGGCGGGAACGATGAACGGAAGGCGACTCATGCACCATCGATCAATGTGCTGGATGGCGATGCGCTAGCCCGACTGCGTTCCTCTCAGGAGCGACGGATCGGGCCTCTCGACCGAAGCGCGTAGACACGAACCATCAACGGAGCACCAGAATGTCTTTTGAAAGCGCCCTGCGCTGCAGGGAGTGTGGGCGGGAGTATCCGCTCAATCCGATCTTTTCCTGTGAATTTTGTTTCGGCCCACTGGAAGTCGCGTACGACTACGACGCGATCCGCGCATCGATGACACGCGAGTCGATCGCCGCCGGTCCGGCGACGCTCTGGCGCTATGGCGACCTGCTGCCGTGCGACCCGGAGTACTGCGTCGACCTCGGCACCGGCTTCACGCCGCTCGTGCGTGCCGCACGGCTGGGCGAGCAGCTGGGGTTGAAGAACCTCTGGCTGAAGAACGACACGGTCAATCCCACCTGGTCGTTCAAGGACCGCGTGGTTAGCGTCGCGATCGCGAGGGCTCGCCAGTTTGGGTTCGATGCGATGGCCTGCGCCAGCACTGGGAACCTCGCCAACTCCGTGGCGGCGCACGCCTCCCACGCCGGGATGGACGCGTACGTCTTCATTCCGAACGACCTGGAGCAGGGCAAGGTCGTTGGCAGCAACATCTACGACCCGACATTGGTGATGGTCGAGGGCTCCTACGACGACGTGAACCGGCTCTGCACGGAGCTCTCCGCCGACCGCAACTGGGCCTTCGTGAATATCAACGTGCGGCCGTACTACGCCGAGGGCTCGCGCACGCTCGCATTCGAGGTCGCCGAGCAACTCGGCTGGCGCGCGCCCGACCACATCGTCGCCCCGCTCGCCTCCGGGTCGCTCTACACGAAGATCTGGAAGGGCCTGCAGGAGTTCGCGAAGATCGGGCTGATCGACGAGCCGCACACTCGGATGTCGGGCGCGCAGGCGGAAGGGTGCTCGCCGATCGCGACGGCCTACCGCGAGGGCACGCTCAACTTCCGGCCGCAGAAGCCGAACACCATTGCCCGCTCACTCGCGATCGGTAATCCCGCCGATGGGTACTACGCGCTGAAGGTGATGGAAGAGACCAATGGTGGCGCGGAGGCCGTCACCGATCAGGAAGTGATCGATGGCGTGAAGCTGCTCGCCGAGACGGAAGGCATATTCGCCGAGACGGCGGGCGGCGTGACGATCGCGTGCCTGAAGAAGATGGCGGAGAGCGGTCACATCCAGCCCGACGAAGAGACGGTGGCGTTCATCACTGGTGCGGGCCTGAAGACCGTTGAGTCGGTACAGGACGAACTCACCGCGCCGATCCGTGTGCCGGCAGACGCCGCGGCGTTCGACGAGGCGCTTGCCGCCCGCAGTCCGCAACTCGCCGGCGCGCCCGCAGGAGGTGCCTAGCCATGGCAACAAAGCGAGTCCGATTCACCTTTGAGCCGGACAAGATCAAGCAACCAGTGATCTACGATCTCGGGCACCGCTTCGAGGTCGTGACGAACATTCGCATGGCCGATGTCGACGACAGCGTCGGCTGGGTCGTACTCGAACTCGAAGGCGAGCTCGATGAGATCGAGCGTAGCATCGTCTGGGCCCGAGAGGTCGGCGTCCGCGTCGACGATCCGACGCTCGGCGACGTCGTCGAGGGGGCCTGAGCGTACGCGCTGGCCAGCCACGCTCACGCGGAGCCCGTCGAAGGGTGCCGATAGACTAAGTGCCGGAAGCGGCCAGAGAAGGAATTGAGAATGCCAGTCACAGTGAAGATCCCGACACCCCTGCGGTCGCTCACCAACGAAGTCGACAAGGTCGATAGCGATGGGCAGACGATCGCGGCGATGGTCGAGAACCTCGAGAGCGCGTTTCCCGGAATGAAGGAGCGCCTCTGCGAGGACTCCGGCGAGTTGCGCCGCTTTGTGAACATCTACGTCAACGGCGAGGACGTGCGTTTCCTCGACGGGCTCGCGACCGCGCTCGGCGAAGGCGATGAGATCTCGATCGTGCCGGCGGTCGCGGGGGGCTAGCCGCTGCCCGATAGCGAATCCGACACGGGAGCTGAGGCCCCGACGGCGCTGAGACCGACGCTGCTTGGATTGAGCGGCGGCCTTATCGCGCTTGGCGTGACCGTGCTCTACGTCGCGATCATCCTCGACGAGGGTGTGGCCTCGAACGATCGCTCAGCGGTGATGTTCGTCTCCTCCGCGCTGGCCGCCTCATCGTCGCTCGCGATCTCCGGCTCGCTCTGGCCGAGTCCGTACGGTCGCATCGTGCTGCTCAGTGGCGCGGCGACAGCGATGTTCGCGTGGGGTCTGATCGGCATCTTCAGCGTCGGGATGCCACTGCTGCTTGGCAGCGGGTTCACGTGGGGAGCCACGATCCGCGCCTGGAACGAGCAGCGCGAGGCGACTGCGGCGGCGGGAGCTGCTTCTGTCATCGCCCTCGTCGTCACGGTGGCGGGACTGGCAGTGACAGTCTGAGCGCAGAGCGTGATACAATGCTGACCAAATTAGTCGGGAATAGCGGCGATCCCTCGCTCGAACGTGTGGCTGAATCTGGCGGCACGTCGACGGGGCGGAGCGCGGGGTAACGATCCGATGATGATTAGCACCAAGGGCGACTACGGCGTACGTGCGCTGATCGACCTCGCTCTTCACGATGGCGAGGGTCCGGTGCAGCGCGCGGAAATCGCTGAGCGGCGCCAGATCCCGGAGTCCTACCTCGACCACCTGCTCGCGCAGTTGCGTCGTGACGGCTTCATCCGCAGCACCCGCGGACCGGGCGGCGGGCACCAGCTCGCGAAGACCCCGACCGAGATCTGTCTGCTGCACGTGCTGGAGAGCCTGGAAGGCTCACTGTCGCCGATCGGATGCGTGCACAAGGATGCAGCCGACGATTCCCACGACACGCTCTGTGGTCAGCAGTGGGTGTGGCGCGACCTCTACGACGAGATGAGAGAAAAGCTGGCGGCGATCTCGATCGCTGACCTGGTCAAACACGAACAAGAGCGGGTGCAGACGGCTGCACCGAGCTACAGCATCTGAGGGCTGAAGACATGCAAGATGCCGCGGTGCAAGCCTCGGTTGATGGCGCACCTGCGATCGTCGATTCGGTCATCGACCTGATCGGCGGGACCCCGCTCGTCCGCCTTCAGCGCATCACGCCCGAGGGGGGTGCCGAGATCCTCGGCAAGCTGGAGGCGAATAACCCCGGTGGCTCGGTGAAGGATCGCATCGCGCTCAGCATGATCGAGGCCGCCGAGGGCGATGGCGCGCTCTCGCCCGGCGACACGCTGGTTGAGCCGACATCCGGCAACACCGGCATCGGCCTGGCGATGGTTGCGGCCCGGAAGGGATACCGGCTGATCCTGACGATGCCGGAAGACTACAGCGTCGAGCGTCGACGCCTGCTGGAGCGCTTCGGCGCGGAGCTTGTGCTGACGCCGGCGATCGAGGGCATGACCGGCGCGGTCCACGCCGCGAACGAGCTGCGTGACGGCAAGGGCTACTTTATGCCACAGCAGTTCGACAACCCCGCCAACCCGGAGGTACATCGACGCACGACCGGCCCGGAGATCATCCACGCAACCGACGGCGAGCTCGACGCATTCGTCGCAGCTGTCGGCACCGGGGGCACGATCACCGGCGTCGGCGAGGCGCTGCGCGCGGAAGGGATCGACACACGCATCGTCGCCGTCGAGCCCTCGCGTGCCGCAGTGCTGCAGGGTGGCCGCGCCGGCCTGCACGCGATCCAGGGGATCGGGGCGTCATTCGTGCCCGGGGTCTTGAACCAGGACATCTACGACGACATCATTTCTGTTCGCGATGAAGACGCCTTCGCCATGACCGTACGGTTGACGCGCGAAGAGGGGCTGCTCGTCGGCATCTCGTCCGGCGCGAACGTCTGGGCGGCCGTCGAGGTCGCGAAGGAGCTTGGTCCGGAGCAGCGCGTCGTGACGATGCTCTGCGACACGGGCGAGCGTTACCTGAGCGTCTCGCTGTGAGCATCGTGAGCGTGATCACTACGAGAGGAGAGCGACGCGCATGACTGTGAGCGTCTACATCCCTTCGCCATGGCGGCGGCTCGTCGCCAACAAGGAATACGTCACGGTCGAGGCGGTGAGCGTCTCCGGCGTGCTCGATGCAATGAACGAGGAATATCCGGGGTTCGACAACCTTGTCTACGACGAGGCGCGTCAGGTTCCCCGGCACATCAATATTTACGTGAACGATCGTGAGATTCACGATCTGAGCGGAGTGGACACACTTGTTGAGGACGGCGATCGCATCGCCGTCATCCCAGCCTTAGCGGGAGGTGCTGACATGGCAGAGAAATCAGGGAGCGGTGATGCCGCGGCGATGACGCCCGATGAGGTGATGCGATATTCGCGTCACATCATCATGGGGCAGGTCGGACCACAGGGTCAGCGCAAGCTGCAGAACGCGAAGGTACTGATCGTCGGCGCGGGTGGGCTCGGCTCGCCGGTCGCGATCTATCTCGCGCTCGCCGGCGTCGGCACGGTGGGCATTGTCGACTTCGACATCGTCGATCTCTCCAACTTGCAGCGACAGCTCCTGCACCAGACGGGCGATGTCGGCAAGACCAAGCTCGACTCCGCAGTCGAGAGCCTGAACGCGTTCAACCCGCATGTCGACGTGCGCACGCACGGCTCGCCGCTCACCTCCGACAACGCGATGGAGATCATCGCGGACTACGACATCGTGGTGAACGGTGCAGACAACTTCGCGACCCGCTACCTCGTGAATGATGCGTCCTACATGCTCGGCAAGACGCTCGTCGACGGTTCGATCCTGCTCTTCGATGGGCAGGCCACCGTCTACAAGCCAGGCAGCGGCTGCTACCGCTGCCTCTACCCCGCGCCGCCCCCTCCCGGGCTGGTGCCCTCCTGCGCGGAAGCCGGGGTGCTCGGTGCAATCACCGGTGTCATCGGTTCGATTCAGGCGACGGAAGTCTTCAAGCAGATCCTCGACATCGGCGACCCGCTCGTCGGCAGGCTGCTGCTCGTCGACGCGCTGACGATGGAGTTCCGCACGATGAAGCTGCGGCAGGATCCGGAGTGCCCCCTCTGCGGCGACAACCCGACCGTCACCGCACTGATTGACTACGACCAGTTCTGCGGCACTCCACCGCTGCAGGAAGAGTTCGATGCGCTAGTGGCGGCGCAGGCAGGCGACGACTAGCGACAGCGATCGAGCTGTATCGAGTTCAACGACCGACGGCGCCACCGACTTGGGGCGCACGACGAAAGGGCCATCAATTGCCGGTTCAGGTACATGTCACCTCAGTGATTCAGAAGGTTGTCGAGGACCAGCGCCAGTTTGAGGCGGATGGCGGGACGATCGCGGAACTGCTCACGAACATCGAGCAGCGCTACCCGGGATTCCGGGAGCAGATCAGCGACGATGACGGCACGCTCCATCAGTTCGTGAACATCTACCTCAACGACGAGGACATCCGGTACCTCGGCGGCCCGGAGACCGAGCTCAGCGACGGTGATGCGGTGTCGATCCTGCCCGCGCTCGCGGGCGGCTAGCGACCGCACGGCGGGAGCCGAACGTGCTGCATGAGAGCCTGATCGAGATGGTGGGGAACACCCCGCTGGTCGAAATTGCCGCGCTCTCGCCACGATCCGACGTCCGCATCTTCGCGAAGCTTGAGGGCCAGAACCCCACGGGCTCCGTGAAGGATCGCATTGCCAAATTCATGATCGATCGCGCCGAGAGCGACGGGCGGCTCACGCCCGGTCAGATGATTCTCGAACCAACCTCCGGCAACACCGGCATCGCGCTCGCCCTCGTCGGCCGGCTTCGTGGCTACCCCGTCACAGTCGTGATGCCCGACGCGGTCAGCGAGGAGCGCATCGAACTGCTGCGCGCCTTCGGGGCGGAGATCATTTACTCGCCCGGCGACCTCGGCACCAACGGCTCCGTAGCGATGGCGCGTGAGGTCGCGGCGGAGCATCCGGACTGGTTCATGCCGTTTCAGTACGAGAACGAGGACAATCCGCGCGTCCACTACGAGACGACCGCCGAGGAGATCATCGCCGACCTCCCGGACGTCGACATCTTCGTCTCCGGTCTTGGCACCGGTGGAACGCTGACCGGCGTCGGGCGGCGACTGAAAGAGCACAATCCGGCCGTTCGCATCGTCGCGGCCGCGCCGCACCCCGGCGACATGGTGCAGGGGCTGCGCAGCCTTGAGGACGGCTACATCCCGCCGGTCTTCGACGAGTCCGTGCTGGACGGTCGCATCGTCGTCGACTCCGCGAGCTCGTTCGCTGCGACGAAGGAGCTGACTCTCAAGACCGGCATCTTCGCCGGCGTCTCCAGCGGCGCGGTGATCCGTGCGTCACAGCGGGCGGCCGAGCGAGCGGACGAAGGGGCGAAGATCGTTTGCCTGCTTGCCGACGGTGGCTGGAAGTACCTCTCGAGCGGTCTCTGGACGAACGAGTACGACGAGATCGAAGCGAACGTGAGCGAAAAGCTCTGGTGGTAGCCGGTTCCGGGCCACACCCGACTCGACTAGACTCGATGCCGGCACGAAATTCAGGGGGACTCTCGTGAGTGACAAGCTCGTCTCGTGCGACTGGCTGGCCGAGCACATGACGGACGAGGACGTCCGCGTGGTTGAGGTCGACGTCGATGCCGACGCCTACTCGGAAGGCCACATCCCCGGCGCCGTCGGCTGGAACTGGACGACGCAGCTCCAGGACGCGACGGAGCGCGACATCCTCACGCGTGCGTCGTTCGAGGCGCTGCTCGGCGCTTCCGGGATCGACAACGAGAGCCACGTCGTCCTGTACGGCGACAACAACAACTGGTTCGCGGCGTACGCGTTCTGGCTGCTCGAGCTCTACGGGCACCAGCGCATCTCGCTGCTCGACGGCGGCCGCGCGAAGTGGCTGACCGAGGGCCGCGCGACAATGACCGACGACGGTGTGGCGTCGTCGGTGAGCTACACGGCGCAGGACCTCGATCGCTCGCAGCGCGCCTATCGCGAGGACGTGCTCGCAGCAGTCGCTGCCGGCACGCAGATGGTCGACGTGCGCAGCCCCGCCGAGTTCAGTGGCGACGTGATTGCGCCACCCGGGATGAGCGAGACGGCACAGCGCGCGGGTCACATCCCCGGTGCATCGAATATCCCCTGGGCGCGCGCGGTGAACGAGGACGGCACGTTCCGCTCGGCCGACGAGCTGCGCCAGATCTACGGTGACGCCGGCATCGCCGATGGCGAGACGACGATCGTCTACTGCCGCATCGGCGAGCGGTCGTCGCATAGCTGGTTCGTACTCAGGCACATCCTCGGTTACCCGGACGTGAAGAATTACGATGGGTCATGGACCGAATACGGCTCGCTGATCGGCGCGCCGATCGAGAAGTAGCGGAGCAGCGAGTAGTTGGCCGAGATCGCCCTGGCCCTCGTCGACGAGATGATCGCGCACGCGCGTGCGGAGTTCCCGAACGAAGCGTGCGGCGTGATCCACGCAGCCGATGGCGCTGCGGCCACAGTGCACCGCGTCACCAACGCCGCCGCCAGCCCTTACCGCTACGAGATGGCTCCGCTGGAGCAGCTGAAGCTCGAACAGCAGCGCGACGAGAGCCGCGAGACGCTCTTCGCGATCTACCACTCGCACGTTGCCTCGGAGGCCAAGCCGTCACCGACTGACGTGAACATGGCTTTCTGGCCGCCCGCAGACACAACTGGCGCGCTGATGTACCCGGAGACGTACTACATCGTCGTCTCGCTCGAGGAGGCACTGCCGACCGTCCGCGTCTTCCGCATCAAGGCTGCGGAGCAGTACGAGGACAATATCGAAGAAGTGCCGCTGGAGATCGTCTAGCCGTCGCTATGACGCCACTGCCATGACGCTATCGCCGTGACCCAGCCGCTCACTTCCCCCGCTGCGACGACGCTCGGAGCGACCACGTTCGAGTGGGGCGTGCGCACCCACGTGATGGGCGTGATCAACGCCACGCCCGACTCGTTCTCCGGCGACGGTGTACTCGATCCCTCGGCCGCTGCCGAGCAGGCGCGGCGGATGGTCGAGGACGGCGCGGCGCTGCTCGATATTGGCGCGGAGTCGTCGCGCCCCGATCATGACGCGATCGACGCCGCCGAGGAGTGGGGCCGCCTCGCGCCGGTGCTCACTGCGGTTCGCGCGACCGTCGACGTGCCGATCACCGTCGATACGACGAAGGCCGCCGTCGCGGAGCGAGCGTTCGACGCCGGCGCCGACGCACTCAACGACATCGACGGCCTGCGCTCCGACCGCGAGTTGGCGCCGTTGCTCGCTCGCGTCGCCCGTCCCGCGGTAGTGATGCACAACCAGCGACGACGCGAGTTCTCGGGTGACGTGATCGCGGACATCCGCGCGGGGCTCGGGGAGAGCATCGCGATCGCGGAGCGCGCCGGGGTTGCTCGCGAGCAACTGATCCTCGACCCGGGCTTCGGCTTCGGGTGGTCGGTGGAGCAGAACCTGGAGATGGTCGGGCGCGTCGGTGAGCTGCGGGCGCTCGGTCTTCCGCTGCTGCTCGGCACGTCGCGGAAGTCGACGATCGGCGCGGTGCTCGACAGGCCCGAGGGCGAGCGGCTCTGGGGCACGGCGGCGACGATCGCGCTGGCGGCACAGGCTCGCGTCGACATCGTGCGCGTGCATGACGTGCGCGAGATGGCCGACGTGGTGCGGCTGACGGACGCCGTCGTGCGCGGTCCCGCGTCGTGAGCGCGCCGCGCCGCGTCTGGCTGGCGCTCGGCGGGAACCTCGGCGACCGTCTCGCCAATCTGCGCTTTGGGCTGGACGAGCTGGTGAGCGGCGGTGTGGCGATCAATGCCGTCTCGTCCGTCTACGACACGCCGCCGTGGCCGAATGCGAGCGACCCGCGCTTCGCGAACATCGCCGTCAGCGGCCTCTGCGCGCTCTCGGCGCGAGAGCTGCTGCGGCTCTGCAAGCGCATCGAGGTGGCTGCGGGCCGCGACCTCGATGCCCCGCGCAACAGCCCCCGCCCGCTCGATATCGACATCGTGGCGATCGACGGCGAACAGATCGACGAACCGGATCTCAAGGTGCCGCACGTGCTGATGCAGGATCGCGCGTTCGTGCTGATGCCGCTGGCGGAGGTCGCCGAGGGATTTGTGCACCCGGCGCTCGGGCAGACCGTCGACGAGCTACTGGATGCGGTTGAGACGGTCGACGTGACCGTGATCGAATCGCCGGGCTGGTGGCCGGGCGCGGCTGGGTGAAGTGGCCATCGGGCCGGGCGAGTCAAGCGCTGGCTGCGTCACCCTCGACGGCGTCGCCTGCAACGTCGGCATCCGCCGTGTCGCCCGTCGCAGTCTGATCGCTGCCCGTGACGTCGACGTGGTCAGGTTCTTCCGTCATCGCCAGCGTGTAGCCGACCCAGAACGCGAGCGCGCCGATCACGGCGACCCCGGCGGCGACCGGCAACGCGATCGCGAGGTAGGAGCGACGCGCGACGCCGATCAGCATCAGCAGCACGGCGAGTGCCGCCCCGCCCATCAGCGCCTGTCCGGCCTGCCGCGTCTGCTCGATGCTCACGAAGAGCTGTCCGCGGCTTCCGCTTCCATCTCACGGCGCAGGTCGGGCGGGAGCAGGTTTGGGATGCCATCGCTGATCGGGTAGCGCTCATCGCAGTTCGCGCAGTGCAGCGAACCCTCGATGACCTCTTCCTCTTCTTCGCGGTCGACGGTGAGCGTGAGCTCGGTCTTGCAGACGGGGCACGCCAGGATGTCCATGAGGTCGCGGCGCATCGGATCTCCTCTACTTCGCGCGTTGGCGCATACGTCGATCGAAGGGCGGTAGTTCGGCGAGGATAGCGCCCCGCTGCGGTGAATCACCGCTAAACTCAGAATCTCCCATACGCGCCTGCGAGGCAAACGTGGCTGAGCCCGACCGCATCCCGCTGCATCGCACTGCCGCCGTGATCAGCGACGGCAAGGTCGTCGTTCGCCCGTCGGGACGGCTCGTCGTTCCGCTAATTCAGGCGGCGATCGCGGGTGGTGCGATCTTCCTGATCATCCAGTTACTGAACAACAACGGGTCGCTCGTTCTGATGGTCTTCGCGCTGCTGGTGGCGATGCTCGTCGGTCCGGCTGCCGTCCTTGGGCTCGTCTACAACCTCGTCGGTGCGGCGGTCACCGTCGACGGCGAGAAGCAGTCGGTCGTCGTGCAGCAGGGCTTCCTCGGTCTCGGCATCGGCACGTCCGAACTCGTTCCCTTCTGGCGCATCGCCCACATCGAGGTGGCCGGCGACCTCGACGAGGAGCTGAGCAGCGGAGAGCTGCAGGACACCGTGCAGTGGGACATCCTGCTGGTGAAGGACAACGGCAAGATCGTCGAACTGGGGATCGTCGTCACGGCCCGGCTCTTCGCCGCCGAGGCGCTGGAGCGGGCCAATGCCGCCGCGCGGGCGATCGCCGAGGTCGCGGGCGCGGAACTGCGTGAAGGCGCGAACGTCGAGATCGCCGCGCAGCCAGCCGATGCTACCGTCGAGCCGCGACGCCGTCGGCGGATCGATCGCGGTGACCGCAGACCGCCGCCGGGGAGTGACGGGCAGACCGAAGAGCGCGGAGCGCAGTGAGAGGGGTCAGCGATGGATCGCGGAGTTGAGTTGATGCGAGACGCGCGCACGATCGCGGTCGTCGGCGTCTCGGACCGGCCGAGCCGAGACTCGTACGATGTCGCGCTTTACCTGATCGGCGCGGGGTATGAGGTCTATCTCGTGAACCCGGCGATCGAGGGGGAGTTGCTGGGCCGTCCGGTCTACGACCGCGTGCAGGACCTGCCGGTCCCCGTCGATATCGTCGACATCTTCCGCCGCCCGGAACTGGTGATGCCGCACGTCGAAGACGCGGTCGCGGCCGGGGCGAAGACGGTGTGGATGCAGCTTGAGATCGTGAACGAGGAGGCCGCCGCCGTGGCGCGCGCCGCCGGCCTTGAGGTCGTGATGGACCTCTGCACGAAGATCGAACATCAACGTCTCCCCGCCGGGGCGTAGCCCCGAACCGCCCGGGCATAGCCCTCAAACGGGCAAGTGCTACAATCCGTCCCTAACGCCCCTAAGAGGGAGTCGGATCGGGTGACGCCGAGCCTCCGCGAAAAGTGTGGCGTCTTCGGCATTTATGCTCCTGCCGAGGATGTAGCTCGGCTTACCTTCTTCGGTCTGTTCGCACTTCAGCATCGTGGACAAGAGTCCGCCGGGATCGCCACGACCGATGGCGATGAGCTGTTCGTGCACACCGAGATGGGTCTCGTCACTCAGATCTTCAACGAAGAGGTGCTGAGCGCGCTCCCGGGTAAGGCTGCGATCGGCCACACGCGCTACTCGACGTCCGGATCGAGCATCGAAGAGAACTGCCAGCCGCTGCTGGTGGACGCGCTGCCCTTCGCGGGGTCCGACGAGAGCTCGCAGCTGCTACTCGCGCACAACGGCAACATCGTCAACGCGGGTGTGCTGCGGACGGAGCTGCAGGCAAGCGGCGTCGAGTTCGCGACGACGACCGACTCCGAGGTGATCGCCCGGCTCGTCGCAAACGCGCCCGGCGATGACTGGGAGCAGCGCTTCGGCTACATGCTGGCGCGCGCCGACGGGGCCTACTCACTCACGGTGCTGGTGAAGGACGCGATCTTCGGGCTGCGCGACCCGCACGGCATCCGCCCGCTCTGCATCGGCCGCCTCAACGGCGGCGACTACGTCTTCGCGTCGGAGACCTGCGCGCTCGACCACCTCGGCGCCGAATTCGTGCGCGACGTCGAGCCGGGCGAGGTCGTGCGCATCGACAGCCAGGGCCTGACATCGACGTTCCCCAACGACCGCCCGAGCGAGCGTCCGGCGATGTGCATTTTCGAGTACGTCTACTTCGCGCGACCGGACTCCGTGATGTCCGGTGAGCTGATCCACAACGCCCGCGTGCGCATGGGTCGGGAGCTCGCCCGTGAGCAGCCGGCCGAGGCCGATCTCGTGATTGGCGTCCCCGACTCCGGGACACGCGGCGCGATCGGCTATTCGCTCGAATCGGGGATTCCGTACGCCGAGGGGTTCGTGCAGAACCGCTACGTGGCACGCACCTTCATTCAGCCGGATCAGCGCCTGCGCGAACTCGGGGTGCAGCTCAAGCTCAACCCGCTGGGCGCGCTGCTCAAGGGCAAGCGACTTGTCGTCGTCGATGACACCATTGTGCGCGGGACGACGAACCCGCCAGTGGTCGCGATGCTGCGCAAGGCCGGAGCGGCGGAGGTGCACATGCGCATCCACTCGCCGCCGGTGATCTCTCCGTGCTTCTACGGCGTCGACATGCCGTCCCCGGATGAGTTGATCGGCGCTCGCAAGAGCGTTGAGGAAATCCGCGAGTACATTGGTGCCGACTCCCTCGGCTACCTCTCGCTCAAGGGAATGGTCGACGCGTCCAAGACCCCCGGTGAGGCGCTCTGCACGGGCTGCTACTCCGGTGAGTACCCCGGCGAAGTCCCGTTGGAGCTCGACAAGTTCGAACTCGAGGGCGGCAAGGTGCCAGAGCGATCTGCAGCCACGCTGCCGCTCGGTGGTGAGTAGAGGACAGCCCAGAAACACGATTACGCAGCAAGCACTCCCGCGAGGGAGGCACTCCCAAGAAGCAGGACACTCCACCTCCCCGGTCGTGAGGCGTCGATGACCAAGAGCGACGAGCGCTCAATCACCTATCTCGATGCCGGCGTCGACATCGACGCGGCCGAGGAGACCGTGGCTCGCTACCGCGAGATCGCGCGCAAGACGACGCGGCCCGAAGTGCTCTCTGGCGTTGGTCCGTTCGCCGGACTGTTCAGCCTCGCGAAGTTCCGCGACCCTGTCGTCGCGGCGAGCGCCGATGGTGTCGGCACCAAGCTGCTGATCGCGGAGGCGATGGGGCGCTACGACAGCGTCGGTCGCGACCTCGTCAACCATTGCGCGAACGACATTCTACCGACGGGTGCCGAGCCGCTCTTCTTCATGGACTACCTCGCGACCGCCGACCTCTCACAGGACGCGCGCGTCGAGGTCGTCGCCGGCGTCGGCGCGGCCTGCGAGGAACTCGGTATCGCTCTGCTCGGTGGCGAGACCGCTGACATGCCGGACATCTACCCGCCGGGCGTCTTCGACCTTGCGGGCTTCATCGTCGGCGCGGTGGAACGCGACGAGATGATCGACAACTCGAAGTTGGCGGCCGGCGACGCGCTGATCGCGCTGCCGTCGACGGGCATGCAGACGAACGGCTACTCGCTGGTGCGCGAGGTCTGGGCGATCGGCAAAGGGCTCGGCGCGGATCACGACCGCGAGGTGCTGGAGACACAGTACGAGGAGCTGGGCGGGACGCTTGGCGACGCGCTGCTTGCCGTCCACGGCTGCTTCGTCGAGTCGCTGCAGCCGTTGCTGCCGCGCATCCACGCAATCGCGCACATCACCGGAGGCGGCCTCCCCGGCAACCTCTCCCGTATCTTCGAGGACGACCTCGCCGCGACCGTCGACCCATCGACGTGGGAGGTGCCGCCGCTCTTCGAGTTGATCCAGCGCACCGGCAACGTCGCGCAGGGCGAGATGTGGCGGACGTTCAACATGGGCGCGGGCCTCGTCGTCGCCGTCGATGCCGCCGACGCAGAGAGCGTGATCTCGAGCCTGCCGGGCGCGTGGCAGATCGGCGAGGTGGTCCCGCGCAGCGGCGACGAGCTGCTCGTGCAGGGTCTGGAGGACTAGCGGTGCGCGCTCTGCTTGCCGGGTACACGCCAGAATTCGATGACTTCGCGCAGGGTCTGCTCGATCTCGGCTGGGAGCTGACGGGGACGAGCGGCACCGCACGCGCTCTCTCCGAGGCCGGGAAGGCGATCACGACGGTCGCCGATCTCACCGGCAGCCCGGAGATGCTCGGCGGTCGCGTGCGCACGCTGCACCCGAAGATCCACGGCGGCATCCTCTATCGACGCGGGCTCGCGGCGGACGAGGCCGACGTCGAGGAGCACGGGCTGCCGTCGATCGACCTGCTCGCCTGCAACCTCTACCCGTTCGAGCAGACCGTGACGGGCGGCGACGTCACGCACCAGGACGCGCTGGAACAGATCGACATCGGCGGTGTCGCGCTGCTGCGCGCGGCGGCGAAGAACTACCGCGATGTCGTGCCGCTCGTCGATCCTGCCGACTATGCGGACGTGCTCGCGGCGCTGCAGGGCGGCGGTCTCGACGACGCGGCGAGGCGTGAGCTGGCGGCCAAGACGTTCGCGTTGACCGCTCGCTATGACGCGATGGTCGCGGACTACATGCGCGGCGAGGACGCGATGCTTCCGCCGCAACTGACGCTGGCGATGACGCGCCGCGAGGAGCTGCGCTACGGCGAGAACCCGCACCAGCAGGGCGCGTTCTACGCCTTCGATGCGGTGCACGCGCCTGTCGAAGGGATCGGTGGCTACGAGCAGCACCACGGGCTGGGGCTCTCGTACGTCAACATCATGGACGCGGACGCGGCCTTCAACCTTGTCGCGGAGTTCGATGAGCCCGCGATTGCGATCATCAAGCACACGAACCCGTGCTGCTTTGCCGTCGGCGACGAGTCAGTGGCGAAGCTCTACGAGCGCGCCCTCAACACCGGCGACAACGTCTCCGCTTACGGCGGCATCGTCGCCTCGAACCGACCGATCGACATGGAGTACGCGACGGCACTACGCGACGTGCGCGACCCGGACGGTGGGCAGCGCATGCGCTTCGACATCGTGATCGCGCCCGGTGCGACGAACGATGGCCTCGCGCACCTGAAGAAGAAGTCGAAGGATCTGCGCATCCTGACCGCGCCACTCGGCGAGCCGCGCCGGCGTCGGCCGGACTTCCGCGCGGTGCGCGGCGGCGTGCTCGTGCAGGACGCGGACATCTCCGAGGAGTCGACGTTCGAGGTCGTGAGCAAGCGTCAGCCGAGCGCGGAAGAACTGTCCGACCTCGACGTGGCATGGGTCGTCTGTAAGCACGTGAAATCGAACGCCGTCGTCTTCGTGAAGGACGGCGTGCTCGTCGGGCTCGGTGCCGGTCAGCCGAATCGCGTTGGCAGCGCGCGCCTCGCAGGCGAGGCGGCAGGCGAGGCGGCGCAAGGCGCCGTGGCAGCGACCGACGCCTTCATCCCGTTTCCCGACACCGTCGAGGTCTGCGCGGAGCATGGCGTCACCAGCGTGATGCACACCGGCGGCTCGATCCGCGACGAGGACTCGATCGAGGCCGCCGACCGCCTCGGCGTCTCGCTGCTGACGACCGGCGTGCGGCACTTCCGGCACTGATCGCTGTCGGTCCTGTCTGTTCTTTCGGTGCTGAGCGCTCTCGTCGCTGAAGCGCTAGCCTGACCGCATGGCAACAGTCGACGTCGTACTGCCCGTCTACAACGAGGAGAGCGTGATCGCGCAGTCGGTCGCGACGTTACTCGAATGGTTCGATGGCCACCCGGAGCACGAGTGGCGCGTTGTCGTCGCGAACAACGCCTCGACCGATCGCACGCTCGCGATCGCGCGCACGCTTAGCGAGCAGCACCCCGGTCGCGTCGCCGCCCTCGATGTGCCTGCGAAGGGCAAGGGGCTCGCACTTCGCATCGCCTGGCTGACTTCGCCCGCCGACGTGAACGCGTACATGGACGTCGACCTCTCGACGGACATCGAGCATCTGCCGGAGCTGGTGGATCCGATCGCGGCCGGAGACGTTGATGTGACATACGGGACGCGGCTCGATCCGCGCTCGCAGACGACACGCCAGCTCTTCCGCGAGGTCGTGGGGCGCGGCTACGTCTTCGTCTTCCAGACGCTGCTTGGGCTGCGGGTCACCGATGCACAATGCGGGTTCAAAGCGATGAGCCGGGACGCGACGCGGGAGATTCTGCCGCTCGTACTGCACACCCACTGGTTCTGGGATACCGAGATGCTGATGGTCGCGCAGGAGAACCGCTACCGGATGCGCGCGGTGCCGGTGAAGTGGATCGAAGACACCGACAGCAGCGTCGCGGTCGTCGACACCGCGCTCGATGACCTGCGCGGCATTTGGCGCCTTCGCACCGGAGGAGTGCCGCGGGTCTCGCGCGGCGCGGCGCGGTGGCCGGAGCGGGACGGCGACGGCGAGCCGCCGGGCGATCGGGCGATTCCTTGACGCTACATGGGGGTCGGGCTAGCATCGGGCGCGATTGTGACAGAGGTCACGTCGGTCGTGCACACGGCCAATCTAGGTTGAGTCCGCTCGCGGAGGCTCCAATTGATCTTCGGTGAAGTCGGTGAGGCGCTTGAGTTGGTGGCCGTCTTCGTGACGCTGTTCGGCGCGCTGGCGGTGATGGTCGTGCTCGGCAAATGGTGGGAAACATAGCGCTGGTGAGCCCCTCGGGGTTCAGGGCAACGCTACGGAGAGTGTGAATGGCGACGACTGAGCGCCCCGAGAGCAAAGGTCTCGGCGACCGTGTCTATGACATGGTCTTCCACAGCTATTTCTGGCGATCGATCTTCCGTTCCGGCTACCCGAACACGCCGCGCAATCAGATGCTCGCGGTCGCAACCAACGTCTTCCTCCACCTCCACCCGACGAGAATTCACCGCACCCACGTCCGCATCACCCACACCTTCTGCCTCGGTGGGCTCTCCTTCTTCCTCTTCCTCGGGCTGACGGTGACCGGCGTGCTGCTGATGTTCTATTACGTTCCCTCGGTTGAGCGGGCGTACCGGGACATGCAGATCATTGAGACCGACGTCCGCTTCGGCATGTTGATGCGGAACATCCATCGCTGGATGGCGCACGGCATGGTACTGACCGTCTTCATGCACATGATGCGGGTCTTCTACACCGGCGCGTACAAGCCGCCGCGTGAATTCAACTGGATCGTCGGCGTCGTGCTCTTCGTGCTGACGCTGCTGCTCTCCTTCACCGGCTACCTCCTGCCGTGGGACGAGCTCGCCTTCTGGGCAATCACGGTCGGCACGAACATGGTGGGGTCTGCCCCGCTGCTCGGCCCTCCCAACCGCTTCGTCTTGATCGGTGGCTTCGACGTCGGTGCCGCCGCCCTGATCCGCTTCTACACGCTGCACGTGATTGGATTGCCACTGATGGCGGCGATCTTCATGACCGTGCACTTCTGGCGCATCCGTCGTGACGGCGGACTCGCTCGACCGCTGTAGGGCGAGGGGCGCATGGTCGCTGAAGCACAAACCGCAGCCGAGTCGGCCGCCGTCAGGGGTCGCGCACGTCGTCAGCGCGAGGAGGAAGTCCTCGTCTGGCCGGATCTCGTATTCGTCGAGTTCATCGCAGCGATGGTCTTCGGGCTCGCCTTCACGTTGCTCGCGATCTTCATCAACGCACCGCTACAGGACCGGGCAAACCCGGCGCACACGCCGAACCCGTCGAAGGCGCCGTGGTACTTCCTGAATCTGCAGGAGATGCTGCTGCACATGCACCCGGCACTGGCCGGTGTGATCGTGCCGACGGTCGCCCTGATCGCGCTCGGCGCGATTCCCTACTTCGATAACGACAACGAGCACCAGGGAGAATGGCTGAAGAGCCCCGACGCCTGGAAGTTCGTCCGCATCGGCGCCGTCACCGGCGCGATCGGCTCACTGATCCTGATCCTCTGGGACGGCGGCAAGCACGTCGTACTGTGGGCGCAGCTCACCGGCAACGAGGTCAGCGACTGGCCGACGAAGCTCAACTGGATGCGTAACGCGCGGTCGCTACAGATCGACATCAACTGGCCATCCTCGTGGGAAGCCGTGCCGCTTGGATCCAAGGTGCTGCGTACCGACCTGCTCGGGCTACCCGCGGTCGACCTCGATGTGAACATCCCGGCGATGATCGTCGAACAAATCCTGCCCGCCAACCTCATGATCGGCCTGCCGGTGCTGCTCTCTGCGGTGCTCTGGAAGCTGGGCATCGCCCATACCCGCCGCGACCACATGATTGTCCAGTTCTCCGGATTCGTTGCAGTCTTCCTGACCCTCACGATCATCGGAACATTCTTCCGTGGTCTGGGAATGGAACTGTTCTGGTTCTGGGAAGTCTCGCCGGCCGTCTCATGACGACTCTCAATGGGACGGTGGCGCCGCAGGCGCAGGGCGTGACGATGCAAGGAGCATCTGAGTGACGAGCGATACTGAGGCGAAGGAAGCCGCTGAGGCAACGACCGACGAGGGATCGTCGGCCGCGCCTTCAGACGCCTGGCGCAAGGCACTCGCAACCCGGCGCACACAACAGCACCCCGACCAGGGCGCACCCGGCGCTCAGGCGTCGAGGATTGGCGCCGACGTCTCACGGCGAGCGTTCGTTCAGGGCTCGTTCTGGACCGGTCTCGGTATTACCCTGCTCGGCTTCGTCGGCATGCTGCTCGACCTGCTCTACCCGCGGAACGTGAAGGGCTTCGGTGGCCCGGTTCCCGGCGGGAATGTTGCTGACTACCCTGTCGGCGGAGAGCCGAAGCACTTCGTCACCGGTCAGTTCTTCATCGTCAACCTCGACCCTGCGGAGACGCGCCCCGGCGGCAGCGGCGGCGGCGACGGCCTGCTCGCGCTCTGGCATCGCTGCCCGCACCTCGGCTGCACCGTCCCATGGCGGGCGGGCTTCGCATACGGGGGTGACAGCGGCTGGTTCCGCTGCCCCTGCCACGGCTCGACGTACACCAAGGCTGGGGTGCGCGTCTTCGGCCCCGCGGCTCGATCGATGGACACGATGAAGATCGACATCGATGCCTCTGGAAACATTACCGTTCAAACCGGATCTCGGACGCCGGGTGGGCCTGACAACCCCCAGCGCGCCGGTTCGGCCTAAGCCCGGATTGGCGACGCGATGAATACCGGCAAGCAAGTCAACGTGATGATTGGCATGCTCTTCCTGATCTTCCTCATCGTTGGCGCATACGCCGTCAACGAGGGGAACCGGCAGGAAGCGGCGCACGAAGAGATCGTCGAGAAGAACGCCGAGCGCGGGGCCCGGCTCTACGTTGGGAACTGCCGTAGCTGCCACGGCCTCGATGGTCTTGGCCCCGAAGGTGACCCGCCCGGATTCGGGCCGAAATTGAACTCGAGCGCGTTCCTCGTTCTCGACGAAGGTAACGAGTTCGGCCTGGAGCCGACGTCTGGCGGTGTCGCGGCTGGCATCGAGACCTTCCTCTACGACACGATCGCCTGTGGCCGGACGAATACGTTCATGCCGAAGTGGTCTCTGGAGTTCCAGGGATCGCTTTCCGATCAGCAGATCAGCAACCTCGTCACCATGATGACGAACGGTCGCTGGGATCTCGTTGAGGAAGTCGCCCATGAAGAGGACGAGCACAACGGGCTCACCGAGGAAGATGTGCACGCCATCGTCGTGACGAACCCCGCCGATCTTGCGATCACGCAGTCCAACTGCGGTCAGTACAGCCCAGCCGACGCCACGAAGTTCCGCACGCGCGACCCGTTCTCCTCAGAGCCGGCTGCCGTTGCGACCGCTGAGCCCGCGGCAACGACAACCGCAGTCGCGCCATCCGATGGCCCTGCCTCCGAGTTCGCGATGACCGAGTTCGCTATCGACGGTGTCGCCATTGCAGAGGCGGGTGCGGTTACGTTCCGCGTCGCCAACGATGGCGCGATCGCCCATGAGTTCGCGGTCTACCGCAGTGATGCGGCAGTCGACGCCTTGCCACAGGCAGGTGGAATGGTTGACGAGTCACAGGTTGATGTCGTCGGACGCATCGACCAGTATGCCGGTGGCGAGACGCGCGAGGCCACGTTCGACCTCTCGGCGGGAAACTATCTGCTCGTCTGCAACCTGCCCGCCCACTACCAGCTTGGAATGACAGCGGCGTTCACCGTCGAGTAGGACGCTCAGATCAGACGGCCGGTCAACCGGCTTTCGAAGGGGGATACATCCATGGCAGCTGAGACCGGAAAGCGCTACCGCTGCCCGTCGTGTGGCGCAGAATTCATCGTGACGCGCGGCGGCGAAGGCGAACTTCGTTGCGGCGACGAAGTACTCGAACAGATCTAGGGGCAGAACACATGGCTGTTGCACTCGGCAAGCGCTACAAGGACGAGCAGTCGAGCATCGAGGTGCTCTGCATCAAGCCCGGCGAATGCGACCTCAAGGTCGATGGCCGTGAGATGGAAGAGCTCCAGCCCAAGGTGCTGCCCTCGGCTGACTGAGCTTCTGTCGACGGAAACGTCGACGAGTTGAGTCCCCACTTTGAACCTGATACGGCCGCGACGCGGTCGTATCTGCTATCCGGGAGAGCTGTGAGGGACGTCTAAGGGGAGAACCGTTTGACGGCCCCTGACGGCTCGCCTACGATCCTCGGTGCGCGCTCTGATAGCGCGCTTTCTTGTCGAGAGTTCCCTGGAGGGAAGATGTCGGAAGTCTACGTTGGTGAAGGTGAGTCGCTCGACTCTGCGTTGAAGCGCTTAAACAAGCGCGTGCAGGCTGAGGGCATCCTGACCGACGCGCGCCGGCACGAGTACTACGAGAAGCCCTCGGAACGCCGCAAGAAGAAGGAAGCTGCGCGACAGCGCAAGCTGCGCAAGGTCACCCGCAAGACGGAGCAGCGAGCCCGGCGCTAACAGATCGCCCCGGCCGGACTGCCCGGCCGACAGGGACCCTTGTTTCAGCCGTCGGATTCCGATCGCAGAGGCCGCCTCCCATGCCGATCGTCGAAACCATCCGCGATGAGATGACCACCGCAATGAAGTCGGGGGATGCGCGCCGCCGCGACATCATGCGGCTACTGGTCGCGTCACTCCACAACGCCCGCATCGAGGCCGGTCACGACCTCGATGACGACGAGGCGATCAGCGCGCTTCAGCGCGAGGCAAAGCAGCGACGTGACTCGGTCGAGGAATACCGCAAGGGCGGGCGAGACGACCTGGCTGACGCCGAGCAAGAAGAGTTCGACGTGATCTCGACCTTCCTCCCGGCAGGCATGTCCGAGGACGAGGTCGTGGCGATTATCGGCGCAGTGGTCTCGGAAGTTGGCGCGGAAGGGCCCGGAGACCTCGGCAAGGTGATGCGACCGGTCATGGAGCGCGTTGCCGGTCGTGCGGACGGCAAGCGCGTGAACGAACTCGTGCGGGAGCAGCTCGCCTCCGGCTGAGACGCCGACGGCCTGCGAACCGGACTGCGGCTGTGGCTACCCGATCCCCTGACTCTGTATCGAGTACTGTCCGCTTTGGGCGTGGCACAGCCGCGCTCTTTGGTGGGCTGGTGGCGCTGGCGCTCGTTGGCGTGCTCTTTCCCTGGTTCCCCGGCGAGACGGTGCTGGAGGTCGGCTCTGTCGCCCAGCGCTCGGTCGCGGCCCCACGCGACCGCACCTATGACTCCCGCGTCCTGACGGAGGCCGCGAGCGAACAGCGCGCGGCCTCCGTCGGCGACGTGCTGGTGCACGACCCCGGGATCGCCGGTGCGCAGCTTGTCGAGCTGGAGCGCCAGATCGAGGCGATCGCGGAGATCCGCGACGACGCGAACCTGTCGGCCTCCGCGCGCGAATCCGCGGTGCGGGCGGTGCCGGGCGTAGCCCTCTCGGTACGCGCAGCGGCGGCGCTGACCAGTGTGCCCGACCATCAGTGGGATGAGATCGTCGACGATCTGCGCGACGCGCTTGAGCGCACGCTCGCTGTCGCGATCGACGCTGACGATGTCGCGTCCGCCCGTCAGCGGGTACGCGAACTGCTGACGCCGCTGCTCAGCAGCGATCAGGCGCTGGCACTCGGCGAGCTCGCCGATCCGCTGGTCGTCGCGACACAGGTGATCGACGCGGAGCGCACCGCGGAGCAGCGAGAGAAGGCACGCGCCTCGCAGCCGTCGGTACGCGTGACCGTCGACCGCGGCGAGACGATCGTGCGCGACGGCGACGTGCTGACTGCTGCGGACATCGAGCAGCTCGACGAGCTCGGGCTGCGACAGTCCGGTTTGAAGCTGTCGACGCTGGCGGCAACGGTACTGGTCGCTGCGATGGCTGGCGCCGCAGCAGGTGGCTACCTGATCGTCGCGCAGCCGGCGGCGGTAGGCAGCCTGCGACGGCTGATGCTGTTCGGACTACTGATACTGATCCCGGCGACAGGCGCGAAGTTCGGCTTCACGCTGCTGCTTCCGGACGTCGACCGGCACTTCCTCGCGTACGCGGTCCCGCTGGCGGCCGCGCCGATCGCGGCGGCGGTCCTGCTGGACGTGATGACGGCGCTCGTCGTCACCGTCGTGCTGGCGTCGGTCGCATCGTTCGTCACGCTCTACCTGCCGGAGGTCGGGCTGGTGCCCGGCGGAGAGCTGGAGGCTGCGCGGATGTGGCTCGCTGTGATCGCGGGCTCCTTCGCCGGCATCTCGATTGCCGCCAGCGCCGACCGGCTACAGCGGTACCTCGCGGCCGGGTTCGCATCGGCGGTCGCCGTCGCGGGGGCCTTGCTGCTGTTCTGGCTGCTCGATGCCGACCGCAGCGCCGTTGAGTTGATCTGGGTCGGCGGGGTGGCCGTGGTCGGCGGGGTGCTCTCCGCGCTGATCTCGGTGGGCGCGTTCGTGCTGCTCAGCCGTCCCTTTGGCATCATCACTCGCGTGGAGCTGATGGAGCTCGCGCAGCTTAACCACCGCCTGCTCCGGCGGCTGCAGGACGAGGCGCCGGGGACGTTCCAGCACTCGATTCTCGTCGGTAACCTCGCGGAGCGCGCCGCCGACCGCATCGGTGCGGACGCGCTGCTCGTGCGAATCGGCGCGTACTACCACGATGTCGGCAAGCTGGTCGGGCCGGAGTTCTTCTACGAGAACATCGGCGATAGCGAGAACCCGCACGAGAGCCTCGACCCGCTGCAGAGCACGCGCGTGATCCATCAGCACGTCACCGCCGGCGTCGATCTCGCCCGCCGCGAGGGGCTGCCGGAAGCGGTCGTGCGATTCATCCCGCAGCATCACGGCACGCGTCTGATGGCGTACTTCTACCGCCGAGCTGCGGAGGTAGACTCTGAGATCGATCCCGAGCTGTTCCGCTACGGCGGCCCGAAACCGCAGTCGCGTGAGACCGCGATCGTGATGCTGGCCGATGCGTCCGAAGCATCCGTGCGCGCAGACACCAACCACACGGCGGAGCACATCACCGAGGTGATCGAGGGCATCGTTCGCGAGCGCGTCGAAGAGGGCCAGTTCGACGAGTGCGCGCTTTCGCTGCGCGACTTGCGCATGGTGGTCGACTCCTTCAGCTCGGCACTGAACGCGGTCTACCATCCGCGCGTCGAGTACCCCGAGCCCACCGACCGCGAGCTCGCCGAGCGTGCCGGTGCAGCGGCGGCCACCGCCGACGATGACGACGAATTCGACGCGGAGGGTCGGCGGATCGCCGAGGCTCCGCCGCTGGCGACGTCCGATGCGACGCTGCCGGAGACCACGGCCGCTGCCGCCGGGGTACCCCCGGACGAACCCGCCGAGGACGACGCGTAGACTCTTCGCGGCGCGACGGTCGAGCCTGAGACGACTCGACGCTATACTCGGCGCTCAGCCTGTTCCTCCCCTCGCTGGAGTCCGCGTATGCGTGCCGCGGTTGTTGTCTTTCCCGGAACCTGGAGTGATCGCGACTGTATCTACGCGCTCGAGCGATTGGGCGTTGAGACGCGGCGGGTCTGGCATCGCGAAACCGACATCGAGCCGGGCGAACTGGTCGTGCTGCCCGGCGGCTTCTCGTACGGTGATTACCTGCGCTGCGGGTCGATCGCCCGCTTCTCGCCGGTGATGGACGCGGTGCAAAGACACGCCGAGGCGGGCGGGCTCGTGATCGGCATCTGCAATGGCTTCCAGGTGCTCTGCGAGGCCGGTCTGTTGCCCGGCGTGCTGATGCGCAACGACTCGCTGCAATTCCGCTGTCAGGACATCAATCTCGCACCCGCGCAGCACGAATCCCCGTTCACCAGCGCGATCGAGCCGGGGCGCATCCTCGGCATGCCGGTCTCGCACGGCGAGGGCAACTACTACGCCGACGAGGCGACGCTCGACATGCTCGAAGCCAGCGGGAGGGTCGCCTTTCGCTACGTCGACGACTCCGGCGCTCCGACGCTGGAGGCGAACCCCAACGGCTCGCTGCGCAACATCGCGGGCATCACGAACGAACGTGGCAATGTGCTCGGCATGATGCCGCACCCGGAACGCGCCTGTGACCCGCTGCTCGGTGGCACCGACGGCAACGCGATCTGGGAATCGGTGCTCGCCGCTGTTGGGGCGGTCGCCTGATGGCCGTCGACGACTTCACACTCGAACAGGTGGCGATGTCGCGCGATGAGTACGCGCGGCTCGTCGACATGCTCGACCGCGAGCCGACGGAGGTCGAGCTCGGCATGGCCGGCGCACTCTGGTCTGAGCACTGCGGGTACAAGCACTCGCGCCCGCTCTTCCATCACTTCCCGACGCAGGGTCCGCTGGTGCTGACGAAGGTCGGCGAGGAGAACGCCGGAGCGATCGATGTCGGCGACGGCTGGTGCGCCGTCTTCAAGATGGAATCCCACAACCACCCCTCCGCGCTCGAGCCGTACGAGGGTGCTGCGACCGGCGTCGGTGGCATCCTGCGCGACATCTTCGCGATGGGTATGCGCCCGGTCGCGCTGCTCGACTCGCTGCGCTTCGGGCCACTCGACGACGCACAGAACCGCCACCTCTTCAGCGGCGTCGTTGCCGGCATCGGCGGTTACGGCAACTGCATCGGCGTGCCGACCGTCGGTGGCGAGGTGCAGTTCGATGCCGCATACAGCGGCAATCCGCTCGTGAACGCGATGGCCGTCGGCGTCGGCCGCATCGACAATTTACTCTCCGCCTCTGCGAACGGGCCGGGCAACCCGCTGCTGCTCGTTGGCGCCGACACCGGGCGCGACGGCATCCACGGCGCGACCTTCGCCTCGGTTGAGCTCGACGAGGACTCGGGCGATCGCCGCCCGGCGGTGCAGGTGGGCGACCCCTTCACCGAGAAGCTGCTGATGGAAGCCTGCATCGAGCTGGCCGAGGAGCACGGCGATTGGATCGAGGGCTTGCAGGACCTCGGCGCTGCCGGGCTGACATCGAGCGCGATCGAGGCGGCGGACCGCGCCGGGACCGGCATCGAGATCGATGTCGCGCTCGTACCGCGCCGCGAACTGGAGATGTCCGCCTATGACGTGATGCTCTCGGAGTCACAGGAACGCATGCTCGTGATCCCCAAGGCGGAACACCTCGACGACGTGGCCGCTCTCTTCCGACGCTGGGAGCTGCACGCCGATGTCGTCGGCCACGTCACCGACGACGGCATGGCGACGATCCGCGACGGCGAGACGGAGGTCGCGCGCATCGACATCTCGGTGCTCGTCGATGCGCCGAGCTATCCGCCCGAGGCCGAGCGGCCGACTTCGATGGATCGCGCGCAGGCCGAGGATCTCGCCGCGCTGCCGGACGTCAGCGATGCGAGCGCAACGCTGCTCGCGCTACTCGGCTCGGAGAACATCGGTAGCCGCCGCTGGATCTACCGCCAGTACGACCACCAGGTGCTGAACAACACCGTCGTGCGCCCCGGCGGGGACGCCGCCGTGATGGCGCTACCGGCCGGCGGCGACGGCCCGCGTCGTGGCTTCGCCGTGGCGACCGACGGCAACGGCCGGCTTGTGGCACTGGAGCCGCGAATCGGCGCGCAGATCGCGGTCGCTGAGGCGGCGCGCAACCTCGTCGCCACCGGCGCGATGCCGGTCGCGGTCACCGATTGTCTGAACTTCGGCAACCCCGAGAAGCCGGAGATCGCCTACGAACTGGAACAGTCGATCATCGGCCTCTCGGAGGCGTGTGAGGTGCTTGGCACGCCGGTCGTCTCCGGCAACGCTTCGCTCTACAACGAGACCCCGCATGGTGCGATTCACCCGACGCCGACCGTTGGCATGCTGGGCGTGCTGACCGATGTCGAACGCCACCTCACTGCTGGATTCAGCGAGGGCGACAGCGTCGTCCTGCTTGGTGCGGCCGTCGATCAGCCCGCTGCGGCGCTCGCTGCCAGCGAGTACCTCGCGAGCGTCCACGGCCGCCTCGCCGGCGTGCCGGCGCTCGACCTCGACCTCGAACGGCGCGTGCAGGCGCTGGTGTTGGACGCGCACGAGCGGCAGCTGCTGACTGCGGCGCACGACTGCTCGGATGGCGGCCTCGCCGTCACGCTCGCGGAGTCCTGCCTGGCGGGCGATGTTGGCTTTGAGGCCACCGACCTCGACCTCGGCGCGCGCCTCGATGGGGCGCTCTTCGGCGAGACGCAATCGCGGCTTATCGTCACAGTCGGCAGTGCCGCCGACGCGGAAGCGCTGCTCGCGCTCGCCGCTGACGTCGATGTGCCGGCGACTGTGATCGGCACGGCCAGCGGCGATCGCCTCCGCCTCGGGCCGGTCGATGTCACCCTCGATGCCGCGCGCGACGCGTACGACGGCGCGCTGGAGCGGGCGCTGGCAGGGTAGGCGGCGGCCAGAACATACGTTTGACAACGTAGGACGTACGTTCTAAAGTGGCTGCAACTGCTGAGAGGGCGTCTGCGATGGCGTGGCTCTCGGATTGCGTCTCACCGGCGCGCGCGGCTACGCTATTTGTCCGGTTGCACAACCGATTCAAATACGTATCCACGGTTCCCACACAGGCGGGAGGGAAACTTCCCGTCGCTTGGGGACATCGCTGGTGATAACTGCGTTCCGAGGCCGTGCTCTCCACCCCCACTATGGCGGTGTCCCGGCTCCGACACGCCGAAAGGTTCCTACCGTGAAGGTCGTGTTCCTTGAGACCGTTGAGGGCTCTGGTGCCATGGGTGACATCCGCGATGTCGCAAATGGATTTGCCAGGAATTACCTGTTGCCACGCGGCTATGCCGCACCGGCAACGCCGCAACTCATCGAGCAGGCTGCAGAGCTTGCACAGATCGAGGGGGAGCGGCAGCGGGTCGAGGACGAGCGCGCGCACGGGCTTGTCGGCAAGCTCGAAAATGCAACGCTCGTTATGACCGTCAGGGTGGGAGAGCAGGGACGTCTGTACGGCTCCGTCACCAGTGCTGACATCGCTGAGAAGGCTGGGGAGATTCTCGGCGAAGAGTTGGACAGACGTCGGGTACTGTTACCCGAGGTAATACGGAATGTTGGATTGTTCCCCGTCACCCTCCGTCTCTCGCGGAATATAGCGGCGGAGGTGAACGTAGCGGTTGTGGACGCTGAAACGCCGGAAGGTGTGGACGCGGCTGTCGAACAGCTACTGGCCCCACCAGTAATGGAGGAGCCAGAGCCCGAAGCTACGCCGGCGGAAGAAGAGTCCGATGTCACCGAGACCGATGACGTGTCGGAGCAGGGCAAAAACGAATTAGACGGCGAAGAGGCACCGGACGAGGCATCTGCGGAAGCATCCGCGGACGTAGCGGCTGAGACCTCTGATGCGTCTGACGAGCCCGCCTCCACCGACGACGCTGAGGCCGATGAGGCTGCCAGCGACGACGAGACCGAGGAGGCGGTAACCGAGTAGGTTCCGCCTTGGTCAGTGACAGCCGTCCGGCGACGCTTCGCCCAGAGGGCCGTCCACAGACCGGACTCCCACCGCATGATGTTTCCGCCGAAGAGGCGGTAATCGCGGCCCTGCTGCTCGACGACGATACGTACGCTCGCGTCGTCCCGATCCTCCTTCCGACCGACTTCTTCCGTGAGCAGAACCGCTGGTGCTACGAGGCCGCGCTCGAACTCGCCGAGCGTGGCGAGCCGATCACCGTTCCCACGCTCGCCCACGAACTCGACCGCGCCGGCCAGCTCGACGCCGCCGGTGGCGAGCCCTACCTCACCGAGGTCGCTGGCAAGTACTTCACCGCCGTCGGCGTCGAGGCCCACGCGCGCATCGTCGCCCGTGACGCGCTCTACCGACGGCTGATCAACGCCGCCGGCGAGATCGCGCGGCTGGCGTACGAGGGTGGCCCGGAGCAGCGCAAGGTGATCGCGCGATCCGAGGAACTGCTGCTCGGCATCCAGTCCGCGCAGGGTGAGAGCGACTTCAAGCGCCTGCGCGATCTGCTCGATGACTTCCTCGAGAGCCCCGGCGAAGAGGCGGACGGGCTCGATGCCGGTGTGCGTTCCGGATTCATGGACCTCGATCAGGTGCTGACCGGCTTCAAGCGCGGCGACCTGATCATCGTCGCTGCTCGTACCGGCGTCGGAAAGACCGCGCTGATGTTGAAGTTCTCGCGCAACGCCGCGGTCGGGGAGAAGGCGACTGTCGCGCACTTCTCGCTGGAGATGTCTGGCGACCAGCTCGCGATGCGCCTGCTCGCGTCCGAGTCCGGCGTCTCGGTGGGCCGGCTGCGCATCGGTGGTCACCGCGACGACGAAGAGCGGCACGTGATGAACGCGATCGGCCAGCTCAGCGATACGAAGCTCTACATCGACGACTCGGCGAGCCTCTCCGTGCCCGAGATCCGGGCCAAGTGCCGCCGTCTGCAGGCGGACGTGGGCCTCGACCTCGTCGTGATCGACTATCTGCAGTTGCTGAACAACGCCGGGCGTGCCGACACGCGCGCCGGAGAGGTTGGTGCGATCTCCAGGGGTTTGAAGGAACTGGCGCGCGAGTTGAACGTACCGGTGATCGCGGCCGCGCAGCTCTCGCGAGCGGTCGAGACGCGTCAGCCGCACATCCCGATGCTCTCCGACCTTCGCGAATCCGGCTCGATCGAGCAGGACGCGGACGTCGTGATGTTCATCTACCGCGAGGACGTCTACCAGACCGCCGAGCAGTGGCAGGATCAGAACCCGAACGAGCCCGGCGGCCAGCACCCGACCGGGCTCGCGCAGCTGATCGTCGCCAAGCACCGCAACGGTCCGACAGACACGATCTCGGTGAGATGGCGCGCCCAGCTAGCCACGTTCGAGGACCTCGTGCTGCGCGAGCCCGTCGAGATGCCCGAGTTCCACGAGTGACCGCGCCCGAGAGCGTTCCCAGCGACGCGGAAACACCGTTCGAGGGCTTCGCGACCGGCGGAGCGGCGACCACGCTGCCCGCGCAATTCTTCGTCGACGTGCTGCCGCAGATCGATGACGAGGCGGAGCTGCGGGTCACGCTTTACGCGCTCTACAGCATCGCGCGCCAGCGCGGCCAGCTTCGCGCAGTGCGCGCGGGCGATTTGCGCACAGAAGGTCCGCTGATTCGCTCGCTGGCGCGACACGGCGGCGTCGATGCCGTCGGACCCGCCCTCGACCGCGCCGCCGAGCGCGGGACGTTGCTCGCCTGTCCGCTGGACGATGGCGACGCGCTCTACTTCGTGAACAACACCGGGGGGCGTCGTAACATGCTGCGCGTCACCAGCGGGGCGTTGAAGGTGCCCGGCGCCGCGCCGAGGCAGGACGCGGGCCAGCTCGCTGGTGCCGCAGGGGAGCAACCGGCTCGTCCGGCGCAGGTCTATGAGCAGGAGATAGGCACGCTGACGCCGTCCGTGGCGGCGGCGCTGGCGGAGGCGGGTGAGCAGTATCCGGAGCAGTGGATCGTCGATGCACTGCGCGAGGCGGCGAAGGCGAATGCGCGCTCATGGCGCTACGCGGACGCGATTTTGCAGCGGTGGGAGAGCGAAGGACGGGACGATGCGCCCTCTGAACGAGATTCTGGAACAGCAGCGAGCAAGCGCGACCCGTATGCGCGGGTCGTCCGCCGCAGCTGGCCCTGACTCGGCTGATTCTGACGCAGCCCGTGCCGACGCAGCCCGCGACCGCGAGGCCGCGTCGATCTGCCCGATCTGCGATGGCGCGCGCTTCGTTCGGGTCACCGACGATCTCAGCAGCCCCGACTTCGGGAACGCGATGCCGTGTGAGTGCGTCCGATCGGAGGATGACCGCACGCGCCGCGATCGGCTCGTCCGTTACTCACAGCTCGGCGCGCTGCAACGCTTCACCTTCGATACGTTGCTGCGCGAGGGGCGTTCGAGCCAGCGCGAGGCGCAGGAGCGGTACGCGCAGGCCGTCGATGTCGCGGAGCGTTACGCGGCCGATCCGCGCGGCTGGCTGGTATTGACGGGCGTTCCCGGCTCCGGCAAGACGCACATCGCCGCCGCGATCGCGAACCACACGATCGATCGCGGCGACCCAGCGCTCTTCCTCGGCGTTGCCGACCTGCTCGACCTGTTGCGCGCCTCCTACGACGAGGACGCGGACCTGCCGTACGAACAGCTCCTCGAACAACTACGCAGCGCGCCGCTCGTGGTGCTCGACGACCTCGACAGCTACTCCGCGACGCCGTGGGCGAAGGAGAAGTTCCTGCAGCTGATCTCGCACCGCTTCCACGCGGCGCTGCCGACGGTCTTCACCTGCGAGCAGCCGCCGTCCGAGATCGAGCCGCGACTGAGTGCGCGGCTCACCGACCCCTCGATCTCACAGATCGTCGCGCTTGAGGACCGCTCGCTGCCGACCTACTCGCAGATCGGCGGCATGACGCAGGAACGGCTGCGCAGCTTCAACTTCGGCAACTTCGAGCCGGCCGGACGCGGGCTACGGGGCAAGGCGAGGCAGAACCTCGAGGGCGCATTCCGCATGGCGCGTGAGTGGGCCGAGACGCCGGAGGGCTGGGTGCTCTTCGTCGGTGCGAATGGCTGTGGCAAGACGCACCTCGCCAGCGCGATCGCGAACTTCCGACTGGAGCGCGATGAAACGGTCTGCTTCGCGACTGTCCCGGATCTGCTCGATGAGCTGCGTTCCACCTTCGCCCCCGGCGCGGTCGAGCGCTTCGACACCGTGTTCCAGCGGCTGCTCGACGTGCGACTGCTGGTGCTCGATGACCTCGGCGCGCAGCAGACCAGTCCGTGGGCGCAGGAGAAGCTCTACCAGATCCTCAACCACCGCCACCTCGGCCAGATGCCGACGGTGATCACGACCAACCTCGAGCTGAAGGAGATGGAGCCGCGCATCGCGTCGCGGCTCGCCGATCTCGATGTCGTGGTCGTCTACGAGATCGAGGCGCCTGACTTCCGACGCGGCGACGTGAACTAGCCGAGGGCCGCGCGTCCCGCTAGCCGAAGCGCTGGCGCAGCGCGCTCTCCATCGGCGGCACGGCATCCTCGAACATCTCGCCCCACGGGATCTCGTCAGGGGCGAACCAGCGCACCTCGTCGGTCTCGTCGCTTGGCCGGGGCTCGCCCTCTGTGGTGCCGAAGTACGAGACGAACACCACCGCCGGATCGCGCAGCGAGAAGACGCCGTTCAGCCCGCTGATCGTGACATCGAGCGCGACCTCCTCGCGCAGTTCGCGTCGCACGGCCTCCTCCGCCGTCTCGCCCGGCTCGATGTGCCCGCCGGGCCCCGTCCACTGGCCGGCACCGCGCGCCATGCGGCTGCTGCGACGTGAGAGCAGGACCCGACCATCGCGCACGACGTGCATCGATGCTGCCGTCGCGGGGTTCACCCAGACGGGCGTGCCGCATGCAGTGCAGCGTCCGTGGCCGTGGACACCGCCGTCGGCAGCCTCGATCACGCCGCCGCAGGCGCGGCAGTGCGAGGACGGCGCTGGCAACGACTGAGCGCGGGGTGCGGGCACTTCCAGCGGGTGCGCGGGCGGCCCGTCGAAACCCTCGGCGATCAGGTCGCGCAGGGCGGCCTCCGTCGTCGGGAACGCGATCTCCGGCCACGGGATCTCATCCGGGGCGAACCAGCGGGCCTCCGAGACCTCGCTGCCGGCCGACGGATCCCCGCTCGCTTCGCCGCGGTAGACCGTCACCAGGTGGCCCGCCTTGATCATCGAATGGGGCGAGCCGACGATGCCGGTGATCGTCGCGTCGAGGGCGACCTCCTCGCGCGTCTCCCGCAGCGCCGCCTCCTCGACGGTCTCGCCGGCCTCGACAAATCCGCCGGGGAAGGCCCAGCGACCGACGCCCTCAGCCATCTTCTCGCTGCGACGTGTGAGCAGCACGCGTCCCGCGCGCGTGAGCAGGATGCCGGCGACCGGGATCGGGTTCTGCCAGTGGGGACGCCCGCAGCCGCTGCACTGGCCGTGGCCCGGCTCGCCGTCGGTCGGGGGGCGCAGCGCGGAACCGCAGCGGGGGCAGAAGCCCTCGGAGGCAGCGAGCGGCACGCGGCGGCTGCTCAGCCGGCCCTACTCAGCGGGCCGGGCTGGGCGGCCTTCCTGCCAGATCGCGCCGTCCGGGGTGAATTCCTTCTTCCACACGGGCACGCTCTCCTTCACGCGATCGACGACGCGCAGCGCGGCGGCGAACGCCTCCTCCCGGTGCTCGGAGGAGACCGCGACGAGCAACGATGCCTCGCCGATCTCGACGTTCCCGGTGCGGTGATGCACCGCGATGTCGTGCACCGGCAGCTCCTTCAGCACGGCCTCGGCGACCGCCTGCAGCTGCTTCACCGCCATTGAGTCGTAGGCCTCGTACTCGATGCGTTCGACGTCGTAGCCCTCATGGCGGTTGCGCACGACGCCCTCGAAGACCACGACGGCGCCACTGCGGTCGCTGCGCACGAGGTCGCGTAGCGCCCTCGGGTCGAGCTCGTCGGCGGTGACGAGGTAGTGCGGAGTGTCGTTGCCCTCGCTGCCGCCAGAGATCGGCGGGATTAGCGCCACCTCGTCGCCGTCGTGCAGCAGTTCGCTATCGCCGAGGATGTACTCCTCGTTGACTGCGACCGCGAGGCCGGTGAGGTACGGCTCGAGCTTGGGGTGCGCGGCGGCGAGCTGCTGCGTGAGCTGGGCGACCGTCACCTCGGTGCCCTCGAAGCTCTCTTCGAGGTCGCCGCCAACGATGTCCTTCAGCCCCGCAAAGAGCTTCACATTGATCTGCACTGCTGCTCCGTGACTGTCAGCGGTTCATGGGCGCATCGAATGGCCGCCCTCTGATTATAGGTGCAGTGGGTACAGGTGCCGTGGCGATGCGATCAGTCGAGCTGCCTTAGCGAGCGCTGTGTGACGGCGAGGAAGACCGCGAAGGACGTGATCGCGATTCCGGCTGAGGGGTAGAGCACCTCCAGCCCGATCCACTGACCGATCGCGCCGATCAGCAGTCCGAATGTCTGCGCGATGCCCTGCGAGAGCATCAGCAGCGACATCACGCGCCCGAGCACGTGGTTCGGCACGGCGTGCTGCAGCGAGGCGGTGCTGAGGATGCGGATCCACTGCTGCATCCCGCCGGCGATGCCGTTGAAGATGAACGCGAGCACGAATCCGCGACTGAATCCGAAGGCCGTTACGGAGAGACCAAAGATGAGGATCGCGGCGAGATAGAGCGGGCCCTTGCGGCCGAACTCACCCCTCGATGCGAGCGCCCCCGACGCCAGCACGCCGCCGCCGCCCCACGCGACCATGAGCACGCCCCACCCGGCGGCGTCCAGGCCCAGGATGTCGCGCGTCCACGCCGCGATCAGCAGGCCCATCACGCTCATGCCCAGCGTGAACGAGACCCAACTCGCGATCACGACCCAGCGCACGACCGGGTCGGTGCGCAGCCGCGAGAGCCCGGTGCGGATGTTCGCAAGTACCGACTCGCCGGCCGCGTCCGGGTCGGCGGCCGATTCCCCGGCATGCATGCGCAGCACTGCGGCGATCACGATGACGTGGCCGATGCCCGCGAAGAGGTAGGTCGTGCCAAAGCCGAAGCGGTCGATCACCTCGCCCGTGATCGGAGAGGCGATCAGCATCGTGATCGAGAGGCACATCGAGAAGATCGTGATCGCCGACGTCAGCATCGAGGTGGGGACGGCGTCGGCAATCATCGCGTTGCGAGTCGGCAGATCCTGCGCGTTGATCAGCCCGAATCCGGTGAAGAGGGCGAACATGATCCAGAGCCATGGGCCATCGCCCTCGGAGGCACCGGGCAGGAAGAACAGCCCGCCGATCAGCAACGTCGACGAGAACGCGATCGCGTGCGAGATCAGCAGCATCGCGCGACGCGGGTAGCGGTCGGCGAACGCGCCGCCGAAGACGACATAGGCGAGGAAGACGGCGCCGCGCAGCGTCGCAAGCAGGCCGAGCAGCAGGATGCGCTGGCTCTCGGGCGCGACGGTGTTGACGTACCAGGCCTGCGTGATGAAAGCCATCGGCATGCGCATACCGGTCGCGAGCTGGGTGATGCAGAGCAGCCGGAATGCCGGGATGCGCAGCGGCGCGTTCCATGACGACTGCGGCGGCGTGTCCTCGACGAAGTCCGACGGCGCGGGCGGTTCGGGAGACTGCGCGGTTGCTGCCATAGCTCGGCATGCTATCTCATGCACTGACTCGGTTCTGTGAGGAGGTTCGCTCAATGGCGTCACGTTCGACGCTGGCAACGATCGCGGGTGAGGTCGCCGAAGCGTTGCTGCCGCAGCGCTGCATCGTCTGCGACCGCTTTGGCGCCGCGCTCCACGACGGCTGCGTCGAGGCGCTCGTGGCTGCGCCGCCCCCTCGCTGCGACATCTGCTGGGCGCCGATCCACTGGCGTGACGAGCTGTGCGAGCGCTGCGCGACGTCCGGACCGGCCTTCGATGGTCTGCGCGCCGCGTTCCGCTTTGTCGGTGACGCGCGGCGGGCGTTGATCGAGGCGAAGTTTCGCGGCGTTACCCGGCTGATCGAGCCACTCGCCCACGCCGCAGCACTCTCCGTCCCGTTGCACTGGGACATCGATGTGGTCGTACTGATCCCGTTGAACGGCACGCGCGAGCGTCGACGTGGCTACAACCAGGCAGAGATCGCCGCGCGCGTGGTTGCCGGCGACCTCGGCGTCCCGCTTGAGCGCTCGCTGCTGAGGCGCGCGACGGCGACCGAGCCGCAGGCGATGCTCTCGGCGGAGCGTCGCGCCTCGAACCTGAGTGGCGCGTTCAGCGTCGATGCGCCGCCGCAGCCGGGCGTGCTGCTCGTGGACGACATCACGACGACAGGCGCAACATTCGAGGAAGCGGCAGGCACGCTCCGGCGCGCCGGTGCCGCATCGGTCTACGCGCTGGCACTCGCTCGCGAGGACTAGTGCCGCGCTGGCACCACACTGGCAATCTGAAGGACCCCTATGTGAGTGGAAGCAATCGCGCGTCCCTGGTCGTGATGCTCGGCGGCGTCTCCGGTAGCGCCCTTGAGACGCTGGTTCGAGAGGCGCTGGAGGCGAGCGCGCTCGACAGCATCGAGACCGCGCTCGCGAGCGGCTGCTTCGATCGCGCGTTCCTGCTCACCGACGCCGCACCGACGCTCGATCTCCCGGCGGGAGTCGAACTGGTGATCGATGGCGGCGAGTTCAACTTCGGCAGCGCGCTGACCGACGTCGTTGCGGGCCATGACATCGAGCGCCTCGTCTACTTCGGCGGCGGCAGCGGCCCGCTGCTGACGTCTGACGACTTTGTTGCGCTCGCTCGCGGCATCGATGGCGACTCGCCCGTCTGTGTCACGAACAACTTCTTCTCGGCCGACCTTTTCGCGGTCGCACCTGCGTCGTTGCTGGCAGACCTCGACCCGCCACCGACGGCAGACAACGGCGTGCCGCGGCGGCTGAAGGAGGAGCACGGCGTGGAAATCGAGGAGCTGCCGCGCACCACCGCGACGCTCGTCGATATCGACACGCCGATCGACCTCGCGGCTCTCTCGTTCGTCGATGCCGGCGCGCGGCTGGCGGCGCTGCTGGGTGGCGCTTCGCTCGACACCGAGCGCATGGCGCGGGCGGCGATGGTCTTCACCGACCGCGATCTGGAGGTGCTGGTCGCCGGTCGCGTCAGCTCCGGCACGTGGCAGTACCTTGAGCGCGAGACCGCCTGCCGCGTCCGCGTGCTGGCAGAAGAGCGCGGCATGGGCGCGGCCGGGCGCGACGCCGCTGGCAGCGCCAGCTCGATGCTCGGCCAGCTGATCGCGTCGGCGGGGCCATCGACGTTCTTCAGCGAGCTGCTGCCGCAGCTCTGCGACGCAGCGTTCATCGACATCCGTCCGGCGCTCGTCGAACTCGGCCTCACGCCGTCGCGCGCCGACCGCTTCGCCGCCGACGTCGGCCGGTCCGACGAGATCGTCGATGACGGCCTGCGCGAGCTGGTCGAGGCGGCGAACGCCTCGCCGGTGCCGGTCGTGCTCGGCGGGCACTCGCTGGTGAGCGGCGTGCTGCGGTTGCTCAATGACTGGGCGTGGGAGCAGCACGACCGCGCGCTCGGGCTCTAGCAAGCGCCTCGCACGGGCGCACTGCGCGACGCTGCGATATTGTGGAAGTTGACGAATTCCCACCCCCTTCGCGGAGAACCTGGACACGAACGTGACCGACCTGTCAGCGGCGCTTGAGCGCGTCGATCCCGAAATCTCGCACCTGATCGGTGAAGAGGAGCAGCGCCAGCACGATTCGCTGGAGATGATCCCCTCCGAGAACTACGCCAGCGAGGCTGTAATACGCGCCGTCGGCTCGGTGCTGACGAACAAGTACGCGGAGGGGTATCCCGGCGCGCGCTACTACCACGGCAACGAGATCGTCGACCAGGTCGAGACGCTGGCGATCGAGCGCGCCAAGGCGCTCTTCGGGATGGACCACGCCAACGTCCAGCCGCACTCCGGCGCGCAGGCGAACCTCGGCGTCTACCTCGGCATCATCAAGCCCGGCGACACCGTGCTCGGCATGAAGCTCGATGCCGGCGGCCACCTCACGCACGGTCACGCCGTCAATGCCAGCGGCAAGCTCTACAACTTCGTCTCGTACGGCGTCGAGCGTGAGAGCGAGATCATCGACTACGAGGAGATGCTGGCCGTCGCGAAGGAGCATCAGCCGAAGGTGATCGTCGTCGGTGCGACCGCGTACCCGCGCCAGATCGACTTCAAGCGCGCCCGCGAGATCGCTGACGAGGTCGATGCGATCCTGATGGCCGACATGGCGCACATCGCCGGGCTCGTCGCCGGTGGGGCGCACCCCAGCCCGGCCGGGCTCGCGCAGGTGATCACGACATCGACGCACAAGACGCTGCGCGGCCCGCGCGGCGGGATGATCCTGTGTGACAGCAACTTCCGACGTCGCGTCGACCGCGGCGTCTTCCCCGGCCATCAGGGCGGGCCGATGATGCACGTGATCGCCGGCAAGGCCGTGATGGCCAAGGAGGCCGCGACCAGCGAGTTCAAGGCCTACTCCGAGCAGACCGTCGAGAATGCCCGCACGATCGGCGCGGTGCTCTCCGATGCCGGCCTGCGCGTGATCTCCGGCGGCACCGACAACCACCTGATCCTGCTCGATGTCACGCCGGTCGATCTCGATGGTCAGCGAGCGGCAGACGCGCTGGAGCGAGCGGGCATCGTCGTCAACAAGAACGCGATCCCCTTCGACGAGCTGCCGCCGATGACGGGCTCCGGCATCCGCTTCGGAACCCCGGCAATCACCTCGCGCGGCCTCGGCACGAGCGAGTGCCACCGCGTCGGCGAGATGATCGCGGAGGTGCTGAGCGCCCCCGAGGACGAAGCCGTCGCCGAGCGCGTGAAGGCGGAAATCAGAGAGCTCTGCGACCGCTTCCCCGCACCGGGCGTGCCGACCGCGTAGCGCCAGATCGGGCTGCTACACTCGCGCGCATGACGGCGCCACGCGACATCGGACCCGGCGACTTCTACTTGGACGGGCAGCCGCGAATCACGGCGCACGAGAATCTTCCCTCGCTCGCTGAGCGCCACGGCGTCGGCCTCGACGAGCTGCAACTGGAGCCGGTGCTCGTCGCCACGTTCTTTCCCGACCTCACCGAGGAGCTAGTCACCAGCGTCGGCGCGGAGCCAACTGTACTCGCGGATCGTCGTACGCCCGCCGGTCGGGTGTTCAAGGCAGAGGGTTTCAATATCGCCACGATGTTCATGGGCGCGTCGGCGGCGGTGATGCTGGCGGAGCAGTGGTTCGCGTCCGGCGTCGAGACGCTGCTCGTCGTGGGCGCGGCGGGGAGCCTGCAGCCGCGCCTGCCGATCGGTTCGATCGCGCTGCCGACGGAAGCGGTGCGCGAGGAAGGTACCTCGCACCATTACATGCCGTCGGACCGACCAGCCGTCGCGGGCGCAGGGTCGATGGACGCGCTGCGAGCAGCCTGCGTCGCTCGCGACGTCGAGGCGGTCGAGGGCCTGCACTGGACGACCGACGCACCGTACCGCGAGCACGTCGAAAAGGTGCACGCGTTTCAGGACGCGGGCGTGCTTGCCGTCGACATGGAGGTCTCCGCGCTCTATATCGCGGCGGAGCATCACGGTGTCGACTGCGCTGCGGTACTGGCGATTTCAGACACGCTGTACGAGGAGGCCGGGTGGGACGCTGGCTTCAATGGCGCGGACTACCTCGGTGCCCGCACGCTCGCCGGTGAGGTGGCGCTGGACGCCGCGCGATCGCTCGTGGCGTCACGTTTGTAATTGACGTCCTGTCGACTGCCGTCGCATCATCCGCGCACTGACGAACTGTACGAGGAGTAAGTTCATGGACTGGAACGACAACGACGAGCAGGCAGCGTTCCGCGCCGAAGTTCAGGGTGTGATTCAGACCAAACTGCCGGCTCGCTACGAGAATGGCGGGGACTGGGAGATCGACCGCGTCGATGAGCGCGAAGAGGTGCGACAGGCCGCCAACGACTGGGCCGCAGCGCTCTCGGAGAAGGGCTGGGTCGCTCCGGCCTGGCCGAAGGAATACGGCGGTGCCGGTCTCTCGCCGATGGAGCAGTTCATCTTCAAGGCGGAGATGGCGCTGGCGAACGCGCCCGGCGTCGGCGGTCAGGGCGTCAGCCAGCTCGGCCCGACGCTGATCGTGCATGGCACGGAGGAGCAGAAGGCGGAGCACCTGCCGAAAATCCTCTCCGGCGAGGTGAACTGGCGGCAGGGCTACTCCGAGCCCGGCGCTGGCTCCGACCTCGCGTCGCTGCAGACGCGCGCCGTCCGCGATGGCGACGACTTCGTGATCAACGGGCAGAAGATCTGGACCTCCGGCGCGCACCGTGCCGACTACCTCTACGCGCTGGTGCGCACGGACGCGGATGCGCCGAAGCACCGTGGCATCTCGTTCATGATCCTCGACAAGAACACCCCCGGGCTCACCGTGCGCCCGCTGATCGACATGTCATGGCGACACCACTTCAACGAGACGTTCTTCGAGGACGTGCGCGTGCCGTCAAAGAACCTCGTCGGCGAGGAGAACCGCGGCTGGTATGTCGGCATGACGCTGCTCGACTTCGAGCGCTCCAACATCACCGGCGCGATCAGCAGTCGACGCTCGATCAACACACTGCTCGACTACCTCGGCAGCGAGGAGGGCGAGGCGAAGTCGAACGTCACCGAATCGGTGAGAGGCGCGATTGCCGACCGCTACATCGAGACTGAGGTGATGTTCAACTTCTCGTTCCGCATCATCTCGATGCAGAACGCAAACCAGATCCCGAACTACGAGGCATCGACGTCGAAGCTCTTCAACTCGGAGCTCTCCCAGTCGCTCGCCCTCACAGGTTCGCGGGCGTTTGGGCTCTTCTCGAACATCTGGCGCGGCGATGACCACGCCCCGATGAACGGGCGCTTCATCGAGTCGTACGTGCAGTCCGTGCCAGCGACGATCGCCGCCGGCAGCAGCGAAGTGCAGCGCAACATCATCGCGACGCGCGGGCTTGGCCTGCCGCGCGGCTAGCGGGCAGCGACGTCGGCCGAGACGCAGTGGAGATCGATCGCAGACAGGTGCGGAACGTTCCGCGCCCCTCTTGTTCGCGAGTTGTCAGGGTTGCCGGCATTCTGCGCGTTGACCCCCCTGAGACGCGTTCCTATACTTTTACGCACTATTGATCGACGCGACGCCGAGAATATCCAGCTGCTGCATCGACGGCGCCGGATTTTTTGTGTCCGGATGTTCGCAGCTTCGCGCCAGGCAGGGGTTTTGATTGAACGAATACGAACTGCTCTACATCGTGCATCCGCGGCGAACCGCCGAGGAGACGACCGCGGTGATCGAGTGGGTTGCAGGCCTGGTCACGAGTAGCGGCGGCGAGATCCTCTCAGAGGACAACTGGGGCCGCCGGAAGCTCGCCTATCCCATCAACCATGAGACCGAGGGGACATACGTCCTGCTCAACCTGAACATGCCGCCAGAGGGCGCCAACGCGCTTGAGCCCCCGCTGGTGATTTCCGAGGACATCATTCGACACATCGTGATCAAGGGGATCATCCCCTTCGAGGGTGTGATCGAGCCGCAGGTGCGGGAGCAGACTCCCGAGCCCGCGCCGGACACGCCAGAGCCGACCTCGGATGCACCCGCCGAAGCATCGACTGACGCTCCTGCAGCGGACGCGCCGGCAGCAGATGCCACGCCCGCCGCCGACGAGACCACCGATGAGACCGCGACCGAGACCGCGGAGCCTGTCGAGAGCGCGGAGCCCGCATCCGAGGAGACGGCTGAAGAGCCGTCGCCAGCAACCGCTGCAGCGGAGTAGTATTCCCGCAGCAGGTACAATCAGTTCCTGAAAATTTCTCCCCATACGGCGGGAGGGGTAATTTGCTCAACAGATGCACCGTGATTGGAAATCTGGGTCGTGACCCGGAAATGCGCTACACGCCCAATGGGGCGGCGGTCACGGAATTCAGTGTCGCGACATCGCGACAATACAATCCGCGTGAAGGCGACAAGGTCGAGGAGACGGAGTGGTTCAACATCGTCACCTGGGCCCGACTGGCGGAGACCTGCGCGCAGTACCTGACCAAGGGTCGCCAGGTCTATGTCGAGGGGCACATGAAGACCCGTTCATGGGATGGTGAGTGCGGCAAGAAGCACTATCGCACCGAGTTGATTGCCGATACGGTGAAATTCCTCGGCGGACGCGATGGCGCAGAGCAGTCGAGCTACGAGCCGGGCATCCCGGTCGGCGTCGACGCCGATGGCGACACGGAGCCGGACGACCTGCCGTTCTAACGGCGGAAACCCAATAGACAACCGAGAATCAAAGCAGTCGAGACGGAACGAGAGCACGAACTGGTGACAAACGAACCCACCCCCCCCAGCGAGCCGACGGCGACGACACCCCCGGCAGAGGCTCCGGCTTCCGCGCCAGCGGCGGCCGCAGCGGATTTCCCCGCAGGCGAGGGTCGCGACGACCGTCGCGACTCACGCGACCGTGGTGGCCGTGGTGGCCGTGACGACCGGGGTGACCGCGACGATCGTGGTGACCGCGACGACCGTCGTGGCGGCGGTGGGTTCCGTCGTCGGGGCTGCGAGTTCTGCATCGGCCACACCGATGTGCTCGACTACAAAGACGTTGAGCGCGTGCGTCGATACGTCGGCGACCGCGGCAAGATGGAAGCACGACGCAAGGTCGGCACGTGCGCGAAGCACCAGCGCGTGGTCTCACGTGCGGTGAAGCGTGCGCGATACATGGCACTCCTCCCCTACACATCGGAGCACATTCGAGTCACAGGCGTACCAGCCGGGGGCAGGCGCTAGGCCTGAACCACCTCTGGCGAGATCAACGGCCTCTCCCCTGCGGGAGTCTTCCCCACGGCCGCGCCATCATCCAGAGGTAGATGCGGCCGCAGAAGGGGACAACGTTGGCGGGTGAGTACCGGTCATCGCGGCGTCTTGAGATGGAGGCGGAGAACCGCCGTCAACGGCTGATCGTGATGGGCGTCGTCGGTGGACTGGCGGTCGTGGTCGCCATCATCGCCGTTGGCCTCTTCTTCACCCAGTACCGCGCCCCTCGTGCGCACGTCCTTACCGTTAACGGCCAGGAGCACAACACCTCCGACGTCGCGCGTCGCGCGGCGTACGCCGTGATCTTCGAGGAAGCGCTGCCGGGTGGGGCGGAGAACATCGCGGAGATCACGGTCGAGCTGCTGATCGACGAGGAAGCGCTGCGCACGCAGTCCGCCGCCACCGTCGGCGTGATCGGGCCGGCCGAGATCGAGCAGGAGCTGCGCACCCGGTACGGGCTGATCGAGATCGAGGAACCGGTCGAGACGGACGCCTCCGACGACGCTCCCACCGACGGCACTCCGACGGACGGCACCGCGACCGCCACTCCGACGCCGGAGCCGACCCCCGAGCCGACCGCGACGGCAGAGTCCGAGGAGGAGGACCTCTACCCGGGGCTGCTCGCGGAGGCGGTCTCGCGATCGGGGCTGGGGCTCGATGAGTTCTACAGCGTGATCGCGGCACAGATCGTCCGCAGCCGGCTCACCGATCAGTTCGAGGAATCGCTTGAGGGATCCGCCCCGCAGGTGCGCCTCTCGCGCATCCGCGTCACGACCGAAGCCGCTGCCGAGGAGCTGCGATCGCTTGTCGATGGCGGCGCGGACTTCGGCGACCTCGCGCGCGAAGACACGATCGACTCGGCGCACCGTGACGATGGCGGAGACCTCGGTTGGGCGACCCTCTCGTCGCTCGAGCCGGAGGTCGCCGAAGCGATTGCCGGGGTCGAGGTCGGTGCGCTCGCACCGGTCATTGCGGCGGGACTATTCTTCGACCTCTACCTGGTGGCGGAGGCAGAAGAGGATCGCGAGCTCGATGCGCAGCAGATTGACGATGGCGTTCGGCAGCAGCTGCTCGACTGGCTTGAGCAGGCGAGGGCTGCCATCGAGACCCGAGAGACGCTCTCCGGGAGCGAAGCGGAGTGGGTCACCGACAAAGTGGTCGACGAAGTCAGAAAGTGGACCGGGTAGCGATGGCTGAATCGCTCGGCATCAGCATGCTCGGAGCGGGCAACGTTGGCGGTGGCGTGGTTGCGGCGCTGGTTGCCGGCGTCGACCGCTACGGCGCCCGCGTTGGCGCGCCGCTTGAGCTGCGACGCGTGCTTGTCCGCGACGCGAGCCGCGCCCGCGAAGGACTCACCGCAGATCAGCTCACCACCGACGTCGACGATGTGCTGACCGACGCTGAAACGAAGATCGTGATCGAAGTGCTCGGTGGCGAAGAGCCTGCGCGCGAGTACATCGAGCGGGCGCTCGCAGCCGGCAAGCATGTCGTCACGGCGAACAAGGAAGTGCTCGCCAAGCATGGTGCGAGCCTGCTCGCGACCGCGTCGGAACATGGCGTGCGGCTGCTCTACGAGGCGTCGGTCGGTGGCGGCATCCCGATCGTCCACCCCCTCGGCCGCGACCTGCTCGCGAATGACGTCGGCGCGGTGACCGCGATCATCAACGGCACAACCAACTACATCCTCACCGCCATGGCGCAGGAGGGGGCGAGTTACGAGGACGTGCTCGCCGACGCCCAGGAGCTTGGCTACGCCGAGCCCGACCCCACGGCGGACGTCGAGGGCATCGACGCCGCGTACAAGCTGGCGATCCTCTGTGGGCTCGCGTTCCACGTGGCCGTCACACCAGATGACGTGACGCGGCAGGGGATCACGGGGCTCTCCGCGAGCGACTTTGTCTACGCGGAGGAGCTTGGCTACACGATCAAGCTGCTCGCGACCGGGCGACTCGTCGATGGCGCGGTGACGGCCTCCGTGCTGCCCACGCTCGTCGCGCAGGACGAGCCGCTGGCGAAGGTCGACGGCGTGCTGAACGCGGTGCAGGTGGAGGGCGATCTCGTTGGCCGCGTGCTCTTCGAGGGTCCCGGGGCCGGTCCGGCGCCGACGGCAAGCGCCATCCTCGCTGACGTGCTGGACATCGCGCGCGACATCACCGCTGGCAGGCAGCCGCAGCCGGGCTTCGAGTATCGAATCGCCGATGTGCGGGCAGCCGCCGATCAGGAATCGCGCTACTACATCCGCATGACCGGCTCGAACCAGCCGGGCGTGCTCGCGGCGGTGGCGACATCGCTCGGTGAGCACGGCATCAACATCGCTTCCGTGATCCAGTTTGGAATGGACGAGAACGCGCCGACCGAAGAATTCGTGATCACGACCTACCTCGCGAACGCCGGTCGCCTGCGCGCAGCACTTGAGGAGATTGGCGGCTTCGAGCAGGTCGTCGAGATCGGCAACGTACTGCAGATGGCGGGCTGACGATGACCTCCGAGCAGCCATCGGCCGGATCCGCACTCGCAACGGCCACCGAACTGGGCGACGTCGCGAGCGCGATCTCGCGCATCGTCGCCGCGCTCAACGCGCAGCAGGCTGAGATGGCGAACCTGCACGACGCGGTCGCGCTGCTCGAAGGGCGCACCCAGCGCCACGAGGCCGGGCAGGAGTCAGCGCGCGCGGCGCGGCAGGAGATTGACGACATCCTCGACCGGCTCGACCGCGAGTCAACGTTCCGTCGCGACCTCGTTGCCGCGCTTGAGCGCCGCGCGCAGCAGGAGCAGGACGACCGATCGACGCTCGTGACGCAGCTCGAAACGCTGCAGCAGAGTGTTGAATCGTTGCAGTCGCGGCTCGATGCTGACGCCGAGCGCAGTGCCCGCGTCGACGCGTCGCTCGCGCTGCAGCGGCGTGGCGAGGACGCGATGGAGTCGCGCATGCGCGAGCTGGAGCAGCAGGTCGCTGCGAACCGCGAGGACCTGAACGCGGCACGCACGGATCATCAGCGCGCGAGCGGTGGCTGGTCCGAGGTCGGGTCGAGCATCGAAGCCCTGCGTGACCGCGCGAAGGCCGCCGACGAAGCACAGCACCGGCTACAACAGGACGTCGCGATCCTGCGCGCCGTCGGCGAGCGTGAGACGGAGCTGCTGGGGGTGATCGAGCAACAGCGTGCTGCGCGGCAGCGGCTGGAAGAGCGACTCGCCCAGTTCGACAGCGAGCTGGAGGAGGCGCGCATCGAGTCGAGCAGCGCCGCCGAGGAGCGCTCGATGTTCCGTCGCCAGGTGGCGGGCGAGCAGCAGCACCTGCGCGACCTCGCCGAGGCGCTGGAGGCGCAGCGCGACCTGATCCTTGAGCACTTCCGGCGCTGGACGGAAACCAATACGCAGGCCGGACGGCGAGAGGTCGAGGAGATCGAGCGCGTCAATCGCGAGGCCCGCGACCTGCTGGTGCGGCTGACCGAGCGTACGGACGAGTCATCGCAGGAGCAGACGATATGAGCGACGGGCGGTCGCGCTTCATTCTTGAGCGTTACGCAGATGTGCTCCCGGTCACCGATGCGACGCCGCGCCGCACGCTCGGCGAGGGTGGCACCCCCCTCGTGCGCTCGAAGCGGCTCGGGGATGAGCTGGGCCTCGATGCGCTCTACTTCAAGCTCGAATCGACGAACCCGACCGGCTCATTCAAGGACCGCGGCATGGTCGTCGCGGTGGCGAAGGCCGTCGAAGAGGGTGCGACCGCGGTGATGTGCGCCTCCACCGGCAACACCAGCGCCTCGGCGGCAGCATACGCAGCGGCCTACGGCTTGAGCGCGTACGTGATCGTGCCGGCCGGCCGCATCGCCCTCGGCAAGCTCGCGCAGGCGACGGCGCACGGCGCGGAGATCGTGCAGATCGAAGGATCGTTCGACGATGCGCTTGAGATTGCGCTCGTGCTCTCGGAGCGCCACAACATCGCGCTCGTGAACTCCGTCAATCCGTACCGCATCGAGGGGCAGAAGACTGGTGCCTTCGAGATCGTCGATGAGCTGGGCGAGGCGCCATCGATCCTCTCGATCCCGGTCGGCAACGCCGGCAACATCACCGCCTACTGGCGGGGGTTCGAGCAGTGCTATCAGCTTGAGCGCGCCGCGAGCCGCCCTCGGATGTGGGGATTCCAGGCCGCCGGTGCCGCCCCGCTGGTGAGCGGAGCGCCGGTCGAGCAGCCGGAGACGATCGCTACAGCGATCCGCATCGGCAACCCCGCGTCGTGGAAGGGTGCCGTCGGGGCGCGCGACGACTCGGACGGGGTGATCGAGGCGGTCACCGACGACGAGATTCTCGAGGCGTACCAGCGACTCGCGCAGGACGAGGGCGTCTTCTGTGAGCCGGCGTCGGCTGCCTCCGTTGCCGGACTCTTCTCGCGCGTGCGCGGCGGCGTCAGCCTTGCCGGGCAGACGGCTGTCTGCATCATCACCGGCTCCGGGTTGAAGGACCCAGACACCGCGATGACGATCGAGGCGGTGACCCACGAGACGGCTGCAGAGATCGACGCGATCGAGCAGGCTCTCGGCTGGAGCTAGCCAGCGAGGAGCGGCCGGGCGGCATCCCCCGAGCGCTCGCGGTTCCGTAGCGCCGCTCACGGTCGTCTGATCCGTGCGTGCTACGATCTGCTAGAGCGTACATATCCCACGGCGACGTCCCCCGGATCTCGGAGTTCCATGTGACTACTACCTCCCGATTAGGTGCCTTTGATGTTCAATCCGCCGAGGAGAGCGCGCGCGTCATGCTGCGCGCCGTCGGCGAAGATCCCGACCGCGAGGGCCTGCGCGAGACGCCGCGCCGCATCGCCGCGATGTACCAGGAGCTCTTCGAGGGGCTGAACCAGGATCCGGTAGCCGCACTCTCGGTTGGCTTCGAAGAGGGCCACGACGAGATGGTGATCTTGCGTTCGATCCCGTTCTATTCGATGTGTGAGCATCACTTTCTCCCGTTCCACGGCGAAGCGGCGGTGGGGTATCTGCCTGCTGGCCGCATCGTGGGGCTCTCGAAGATCGCGCGCGCGCTCGAGATCTTCGCGCGCCGCCCGCAGGTGCAGGAGCGGTTGACGACGCAGCTCGCGGAGTGCATCGGCGACGTGCTGGACGCACGGGGCGTCGGTGTCGTGATCGAGGCGGAGCACACCTGCATGACGGCTCGCGGCATCAAGAAGCCGGGCTCGCGGATGGTGACTTCGGCGATGCGAGGGCTCTTCCGCGATGACGTGAACACGCGGCAGGAGTTCCTGGGTCTGATCCAGCACTGATCGCCTCTTCGCGTACCATTCGACTAACGACCACCTGACAGAGACGCTTCAGAGAGAAGACGGTACGAATGCGCCCGACCCGCGTCGCCATGCTCTCGCTCCACACATCGCCGCTCGCGCCGCTCGGTGGCAGCAAGGCCGGCGGCATGAACCTCTACGTGCGACGCATCACCGAGCGCTTGAGCGCGTTGGGCGTGGCCGTCGATGTCTTCACGCGCCGCGTTGACGTTGATTCGCCTGACGTCGAAGAACTCGCGCCCGGCGCGCGCCTGATCCAGATCACCGCCGGTGCGGCCGAACCGATCGATAACGACCGCCTGATCATGACCGTCGAACAGTTCGCCGAGGGCGTTGAGGCCTTCCGCAGCAGCGAGGGCGTCCGCTACGACGTGGTTCACTCGCACTACTGGCTCTCGATCGCGGCCGGGGACCGGCTGGTCGCCGGCTGGGCCAGGCCCCACCGGAACGTCCCGCATCTCGCGATGTTCCACACGCTGGGCGATATCAAGCTGCGCGCGCGTGCCTCCGAGCACGAGCCAGAGGTGCGGCTTGATGCCGAACGTGCGCTTGTCCACTCCGTCGATCGTGTCGTCGCGGCGACCGAGCATGAGCGCCGCATGCTGGCGCAGCTTTACCGCGTCGAACGCGAGCGAGTCAGCGTGACCCCGCTTGGCGTAGACATGGATCAGTTCCAGCCGCGCGACCGCGCAGAGGCGCGAAGTGAACTCGGACTGCCCGCGGACGGACGCATCCTGCTTGCCGTCGGTCGCGTCGAGCCGCTGAAGGGCTTCGACATCCTGATTCGCGCGCTGGCGGACATGACCGAGGACGAGGACGTCACGCTCGTGATCCTCGGCGGCGACGAGCGCGCGGCAACCGAGTTCGCACGCCTCACGGCGATCGCGGAAGAGGTCGGCGTGGCATCGAGGGTGATGCTTCCCGGCGCGACGCAACACGAGCGCCTTGCGAAGTACTACAACGCCGCGGATGTCGTGGTGATCCCGTCGTTCTACGAGTCATTCGGCCTCGTGGCGCTGGAGGCGATGGCGTCGGGCGTCCCGGTCGTCGCGTCGCGCGTCGGCGGGTTGCCGTCGACGGTGGCGGATGGCCGCACCGGGTATCTGATCTCGTGGCGCTGCCCGGAGCCGTTTGCGGAGAAGCTCGACCTGCTGCTCACGAACGAGGGCCTGCGCAGCGCGCTCGGCAGTGCCGGGGTGACTGCGGCGGAGCGGTTCGCGTGGGAGAAGGTTGCGGCATCGCTGATCGATCTCTATGAAGAGGTTCTGGACAGCGCACTGTCGATCGAAGGTGCAGAGCGCGATCAGCGTCCGGTGGTTGCCGGAGGGGACTAGTGACCAGTCGCACCGCAGCATCCGCCGATCAGGCCGAATCCGAACCTGACATCATCGATCAGCTCGGTCCCTCGCGGGCGATGGTTGTGATGGCGCACCCCGACGACTGCGAGTTCATCGTCGGTGGATCCGTCGCGCTGCTCGCCTCCCGAGGCTGGGAGATCGACATCGTCGTCGCGACCAGCGGCAACAAGGGCACGAAAGACCCCGCCGTCACCTCGCAGGACCTCGCCGGCATGCGCGAAGAAGAGCAGCGGCGCGCCTCGAAGATCCTCGGCGCGAACGACCCCACGTTCTTCGGCTTCGGTGACGGCGAACTGATCGATGACGACGAACTGCGCGGATTGATCGTGCGGCAGATACGCCTGAAGCGGCCGGAGCTCGTCTTCACCTTCGATGGCGTTCAGCCGGTGACGAATCATCGCGACCATCGACGCATCGGCATCTCGACCTACGACGCGATCTACCCGGCAGCCGACGACCGCCTCTACGAGCCGCACCAGATCACGGAGGAGGGGCTCGAACCGCACCGCCCCGCCGCGATCCTGCTCGCGAACTCGGCAAATCCCGATTGCAGCATCAACATCGAATCGGTGCTGCGGAAGAAGGTGCGAGGCCTGCTCGCGCACACGTCTCAGATGGGCGGCCGCACCGAGGACGACGTGCTCGAGATGTGGCGCACCCGCGCTCGCGCCCGGCAGGCCGAGAGCGGCGAGCAGGGCGACCCTGCCTACCTGGAGCACTTTCGGCTTCAGAACTTCCGCCGCTAGATTCGCCCGCAGACTGCGGGCACTCGACCGTTACGCAGCTTCGCGTTAGCTTTCTTATACGGAACGCGGGAGGTCCCGTCCGGGAAGTGCCCGCACGACTTTGCCCAGATACGGCAAAAGTCGTTGACACAACCGTATTCCATCCGTAACGTCTGAGGTTGCGCGTTCAGGCGCGATTCATTCTGTGTGACGGCCGGCAGGTCGGACGCGGTGAGGACCGACGGCAACGGTCGATGCACCCCCCTCTTTCGAGGGCTGTAACGACGCCGTGGCAAGGCTCATCGCTACCCCGCTAGGCCGTTTGTCGTGCCCTGCGCCCATGAGGGCTGAACCGAGAGCGAATGTCTCACGCGAGACAGAACACGCGAGACGGAAGCGTCTCAAGAGAGAGAACTGAGTAGACCGTGCCAACGATCAATCAGCTCGTCCGTAAAGGCCGCAAGCCGGTCCAGAAGAAGACCAAGGCGCCCGCGCTGCGCTTCCGCTTCAACACGCTCAAGAACCGCATGGTGCGCAGCGCCAAGGGCTCGCCGCAGAAGCGCGGCGTCTGCACACAGGTACGCACCGTCACCCCTCGAAAGCCGAACTCGGCACTGCGCAAGGTCGCGCGTGTCCGCCTGACGAACGGCATCGAGGTCACTGCATACATCCCCGGTGAGGGCCACACGCTGCAGGAGCACTCCGTGGTGCTGATCCGCGGCGGTCGTGTCAAGGATCTCCCCGGTGTCCGTTACCACGTCGTTCGCGGTGCGCTTGATGCCACCGGCGTCGAAGAGCGCAAGCAGAGCCGTTCCAAGTATGGCACCCGGAAGACGTAGGCGAGTCAGATGCGACGATCACAGGCCAAGCGCCGCGAAATTGCTCCCGATCCCAAGTTCCAGTCGGTGGTGGTCACCTCGCTGGTGAATAAGATAATGAAGAGCGGCAAGAAGAGCGTGGCCGAGAACATCGTCTACGCCGCGATGGAGCAGATCGAAGAGCAGACCGGTCGCCGTGGCATCGACATCTTCGAGCAGGCGCTGCGCAACATCACCCCGATCATCGAGGTCAAGCCGCGCCGCGTTGGTGGTGCGACCTACCAGGTTCCGATTGATATCCGCACCGAGCGCCGTCAGGCGCTCGCGTTGCGCTGGCTGATCGACGCTGCACGTCGTCGCGGCGGGCGCTCGATGGCTGAGAAGCTCGCCGGTGAGATCCTTGATGGATCGAACGAGGCGGGCGCGGCCGTCCGACGTAAGGAAGAAGTGCACCGTATGGCGGAGGCGAACCGCGCGTTTGCGCACTACCGCTGGTAACGGTCATACGGGCCTGACCTCCGCCCTCGCATTGACGGGGGCGGTGCAGTCCCCGGACCGAATGAGGCAGACGAAAGCAACCAACCAAGACAACAACGACCACTGACAGCACAGGCATCAGACAACGTAGGCAGGGATAGCGGAACACAGGACTCAGACAGAAATGCCACGCGAGACTCCCCTTGAGAACGTCCGGAACATCGGAATTATTGCCCACATCGATGCGGGTAAGACGACCGTGACCGAACGCGTCCTCTACTACACCGGCCGCACCCACAAGATCGGCGAGACCCATGACGGCACCGCCGTCATGGACTGGATGGAGCAGGAGCGCGAGCGCGGCATCACGATCACGTCCGCCGCCACCACCTGCGACTGGGACGGCCACTCGATCAACATCATCGACACCCCCGGGCACGTCGACTTCACCGTTGAGGTCGAGCGCTCACTGCGCGTCCTCGATGGCGGCGTCGTCGTCTTCGATGGCGTCGCGGGCGTCGAGCCGCAGTCGGAGACGGTCTGGCGACAGGCTGACGGCTATCGCGTGCCGCGCATCAGCTTCATCAACAAGATGGATCGCACCGGAGCCAACTTCGAGCGTTCCGTGGCCATGATCGTCGAGCGCCTCGGCGCCGTTCCCGTCCCGCTGCAGATTCCGATCGGCGCGGAAGACGACTTCATCGGCGTGATCGACCTGATCGAGATGAACGCGATCAGGTTCGGTGGCGACCGCGGCACGGAGTTCGAGGTCACCGAGATTCCGGACGACATGCAAGCGGCCGCCGAGCTCGCGCGCGAGACGATGATTGAGCGCGTCGCGGAGAATGACGACCAGTTGATGGTCTCGTTCCTCGAGGGCCACGAGATCGAGAAGATCGAATTGAAGAAGGCGATCCGACGCACGACGATCAGCAACGCGATCACGCCGGTGCTGACCGGTGCCGCGCTCCGCGACAAGGGTGTTCAGCCGCTGCTGGACGCGATTGTCACCTACCTGCCTTCACCACTCGACATCCCGGCGGTCGTCGCACGCGACGCCAGCAATGAGGACGTCGCGGTCGAGCGCCCGGCTTCCGACGACGAGCCGCTGACCGCGCTCGCGTTCAAGGTCGTCACCGACCCGTTCGTCGGGCGGCTCGTCTTCTTCCGCGTCTACTCCGGCGTCGTGAAGCAGGGCGACGACATCATGAACACGACGCGCCGCGAGCGTGAGCGCGTAGGCCGCATCATGAAGATGCATTCCAACTCGCGGGAGGACGTCGATTCGATCTACGCCGGCGATATCGCGGCCGCGATCGGTCTGAAGGAGACGTTCACCGGCGACACGCTCAGCTCCCGCCAGGAGCAGGTGCTGCTGGACTCGATCACTTTCCCGGACCCGGTTATCTCCGTGGCCATCGAGCCGAAGACGCGCGACGACCAGGACCGCATGGGCGAGGCGCTACGACGCCTCGGTGAGGAAGATCCGACGTTTAGGATCAGCTTCGACGAAGAGACTGGCCAGACGGTGATCTCCGGCATGGGTGAACTGCACCTCGAAGTGCTCGTTGACCGCATGAAGCGCGAGTTCAAGGTCGAGTCGAACGTCGGCCGTCCGCAGGTCGCCTACCGCGAGACGATCACGCGCCCGGTCACCGCGGAGGGGCGCTTCGTGCGTCAGTCCGGTGGTCGCGGTCAGTACGGCGTCTGCGAGCTTGAAGTTGAGCCGCGCGAGCCCGGTGAAGGCTTCAGTTTCGAGGACAAGACCGTCGGCGGGTCGATCCCGCGCGAGTACATCTCCTCGGTGCGCCGGGGCGTCGAACAGGCGGTCCTCAATGGCGCGCTGGCGGGCTATCCCGTCGTCGATGTCGCGGTGCGGGTCGTCGATGGTTCGTACCACGATGTGGACTCGTCGGAGATGGCGTTCCAGGCGGCTGGTTCGATCGGCATGCGCGAGGCGCTGCGGACGGCGAGCCCGATCCTGCTTGAGCCGATGATGAAGCTGGAGGTCGTCGTACCCGACGACTACTTCGGCGATGTGCTGGCAAATGTGAACAGCCGCCGCGGCATGGTGATGGGTTCCGACGTACGTGGGAACACGCAGATCATCAGCGCCATCATTCCGCTGGCCGAGACCTTTGGATACACAACCGACCTGCGCTCTCTGACACAGGGACGCGGTACAGCATCAATGGAATTTGCACGCTACGAGCAGGTGCCGGCATCCGTCGCGGAAGAGATCACTCGCCGCATCGCGGGTGAAGCGGCTGCTGTTTAGCGGCTCGAATCAACAGAGAAGTCGTAGGAGCGAGAGATGGCACGAGAGCGATTTGAGCGGACGAAGCCGCACGCGAACGTCGGAACGATTGGTCACGTGGACCACGGGAAGACGACGCTGACGGCAGCGATCACGAAAGTGCTCGGTCTGAAGGGGTACG
>PVBE011952163.1_pt1 | contig 153065 bp, 89 predicted proteins | sample 1631181 | NCBI WGS metagenome assembly PVBE01 (sample SAMN08397723, study PRJNA350692) | Marine metagenome, whole genome shotgun sequencing project. | isolation source: water | place: Pacific Ocean | collected 2012-04
CCTAACACAAGCCGTTTGACACCCGCCCCAAGGGCGGGTTATACCAGAGGCAAGTGCCTCCCTTTTAGGCCGCCGCCTGCCTCCCAATTACTCCGCCGCCAACACCCCCGTCACAATTGCCGGAGCCAACCGGGGTGTTGGCCATCCGGATGAGGCCCAGGTCCCACGGCCAGATGTGCAGGTCTGCGCGCCCCCGGTTGGCGAAGTGCTGGAGCGAACGGCTGACCGTTCAGCCAACACCGGGGCGCTCAGTCCCATGGGGGCATCCCGGCTGGAGGCCTTACCATGCACCGTCTGGTTCTCATCGTTGCGTCGCTCACGGCCTTCGCAGCCCACGCCCAACTTCCAAACCCGGGCTTCGAAGAAGCCGTCGCTGCCGTCGTCTCAGTGGATGACCCCGCCGGCGTGGTCATCGACGATCTCAGCTTACGCGAAGTGAAGCCGCCCAGGGCTACCGGCCCTGACATCACTTTCGAGAACCGGGGCCTCAGACTGGTCATCGGCCCTGGCGGCGAGTGCAGGTCCCTGTATGACAAGACGCTCGGCGCCGAGCGCAACTGCCAGCCCGGCCGGCCCCTGCTGCAGGCGGTTGTCGGCGACTGGACTCTCCCCGCAACTTCCTGCACGGCGCAGGGCAACGTGCTCAACGTCATCTTCGGCGACGATGAGGCCCGCGCCGTCATCGAGGTACAGACCCACGCCAACTTCCTCGGTTTCGTGATCCGCTCGTACCTCCCCGATGACCTGGAGCAGCTCACCCTCCTCGATCTGCTCGTGACCAAGCAGGAGACCATCGGCACGTCATTTGGCGTCATGTATGACAGCCGCGCCGCCCTCGGCGTCCAGACCCTCCACTTCGGCGGCCTGCAACTCCTTGCGGCGTCGGGCCCCGATCAGGCCCTGCTCGGCTGCACCTACAACCGTCTGGCCCGCGATCGCAAGGCGCTCTACAAGCCGCCCGTCGCCCGCGGCTGCGCTCTGCTCGCATGCCCGCGCGCCAAACTCGTCCCGACCATCCGGGCCATCGAGAAGACCTACGGCCTGCCGTCGCCGAGAATCGACGGCGTCTGGGGCAAGCTCTCGCCCGCGATGCGCCGGTCCTACCTCTTCGTGACCGACCTGACCGCGGCCAACGTGGACAAGGTCGCCGCCTATGCGAAGCGCGGCCACTTCGACTACGTGCTCATCGTGGAGAAGTCGTGGTCCAACGGCGGCGGCACGTTCGCCATCAACGAAGAGGCCTTCCCCGGCGGCCTGCCGAGCCTCAGAGCCACTGTCGGCAGGCTCCAGAGGGCGGGGCTGAAGGTCGGCCTGCACCTCCTCACCGCCGGCATGCACCCGACCGACCCCCTGGTGACGCCTGTGCCCGACAAGGGGATCTACACCGATGCCACGGCAGCGTTGGCCGCCGACATCGACGAGACCGCGACGTTCATCCCAACCGCCACGCCGCCTCCTGTGGAATTCCCCGACAAGCCAATGACAGGCCCGTCGCTGATGGCGCCCAAACCGTTTGAGATCTCGTGCCCCGGCGGGGGCACCGTCCTGTGGATCGGCGACGAGCTCGTCCTGTATGGCAAGCCGAAGCTCGACCCGCCCTCGGGCTTCGAGAACTGCCAACGCGGCCTGTGGGGTACCAAGCCCGCCGCCCACAGAGCCGGCGAGCCGGTCAAGCACCTCTACATGATGAGCTATGGCCTGGTGCTGATGGACGCCGACAGCGACCTCCTCGAGCGCGTCTCCCAACGCGTCGCTGATGTCATGAACTACTGCAACTGCGACGGCATATACTTCGACGGCTCGGAGGCCCTGCAGGGCGATCACGCTTACTACAACGCCCGCCTGCAAACGGCATACCTGGACAAGATCAGAAGGAAGGACATCATCGTCCAGGGCTCCAGCTACTCCCCACACACCTGGCACTCCATGTGCCGCATGGCCTCAGCCGATGGGTTTCGCAAGATCAAGCTCTGGCTCGACAAGCGCACCCCGAGCTTCCAGTGGTACTTCGACACCCTCATGCCGCTGGACATCGGCTGGTACGCCATCAACTCGAACATCCGACCCGACGACATGGAGTATATCTGCTCGCGGGCTATCGGCTACAACAGTGCCATCTCCGTGCAGACCAGCACCGCGGCCCTGGAGACCGTCCCCCAGGCTCACGAGATGATCGACACGATCGGCCGCTGGGAGAGCCTGCGCCGCTCAGGACGAGTACCTGATGCTCTGCGCGAGCAGATGCGGCAGTACGGCCGCGAGTTCCGCCTGACCCGCCGGGGCAACGATGACGTGGTGGTGCCGATCGAGTACTCGGCGTGGGCTTCGGCGCCCCCGTTGCTGCTGTCGGCCCAAGTCCCGGCGAATGAGAGAGACCCTCTGCGGTCGCCGGACGACGTGAACAGCACGCTGACACTCACCAACGACCGCGGCCAGCCGGCCAAGATCGAACTGCACCTCGAGTGCGGCGAGAAGGGCATCCGCCCGGGGGGGAGCTATGCGGTTGGAATGCCCCTCGAGCTGTTCGAGGACGACCCCACTGTCCCTGGCGAGATGGCCACGCGGGAGGGTGTGACACAAGAGATCACGCTGATCACGGACGATGTGAAAGAGGGCCGGAGCGCGTGTAGGTTCAGCGCCACCTCCACCCTCGCGGAGGCCGGCGGGTGGGCCGCCTTCGGGAGATCCTTCGATCCGCCCATCTCGCTCCGGGACTATGCGGCGATAGGTCTGTGGGTCAAGGGGGATGCCCAGTATGAACTGCTCAAAGTACAGTTATGGGATGCTGCCGGGAAAGCCCAGGACGAACTCATCAACATCGGCTTCAGCGGCTGGCGCTACATCGAGCTGCCCCGCCCGACTGATCTGGACATGGACTACGAGCATATCGTGCGTCTGAGCTTCTACTACAACGCCATGCCGGGCAACAGCACTTGCACCACGGTGCTGGACGGAGTCAAGGTCCTGTCGAGGGGCACTGACGCCCTATTGCAGGATCCGACTCTGATCGTGAACGATCGGCCGATCACCTTCCCGACCACCATGAGCCAGGGCGACCGACTGGTCCTTCGCAGCAACGGCGAGTGCTGGCTGTATCGTACAGGGGTGCAGGAACGCGAGAGAGTGACCCCACGGGGCAACCGCAGGGCGCTGACAGGGGACGTGACGGTGACGGCCCAGGAGGCCACGCACCAGCTCAGGTTCCGCGGGGCGATGCTGTGGCCAACGCTCGGTACGGTCTTACCAGAGAAGTAGGACGGGCAGCGCGGCGCTGGCCCCTCACCTCCGTGGCGCGACGAAGTTGCCTATCTTGAAGCGGGCATAGTGGACGTCCTCGGCCACGTGGGGCCAGTTGACGAATGAGCCGAACGCGTATCCGCGCAGATCCGTGTCCCGGTCAACAACCGTCTTCATCAGCTCGTCGTTGAGGTAGAAGCGCCAGGTCGAGCCGTCGCGATGAATGACCAGGCGGTGCCACCGGTCGGCGGGGAGGTCGGTGGCCAGGATCTCGCCCAGGCCGAGAAGGCTCACGGGTGTGCCCGCGCTCTCGCCGTTGTCGAGTTGCGCGAGCGGCAGGAACTCGGTGCTGCCGGGCTCCCCCCGTTTCAGACCGAAGAGAGCGCCGGCCCCGGCGGCTCCGTAGTCACCGGCGTCGGAGGCGTGATACATCAGCTTGCCGGTCAGTCGGAAGTCGAACTGCACCGCCCACTGCTTGCCGGCCGGCAGCGCCTCATCCGAGGTCGACCAGACAGCCACGTGGGAACGCTGATCGCGCAAATGCAGCGTCGCCCCGCGCACGAAATGACGGCTGACCTCGGCGATGCCGAAAACCTGGCCGTCGCGCTCTTGGATCTGCCGCTTCCAGGCTGCGGGGATGTCGCCGTTCTTGACGTCCGCGAAGGTCTCGTCCAGGACGGCCCCGTCGCAGGCATCTCTGAAGGCCGCCTCGGGAAGATACGCTCGCACGGGCCGATGGATGCCGGCGTTGAAGGCCGAGTTGTGGATGCGCACGGCCAGGGCGTTCTCGCCGGCCTTCAGCAACCCGGGCTCAATGGCGATCTCGAAGGGGCGCTCCCACAGATCGGCGACGGTGATCTCTTGTCCGACCATGAACTCTGACTCCAGCGTGTGCTCGCCGACGGGTTGGCCGTTGACATACACCCACGCCTGCTCATCCACGCCGCCGAACCGCAGCTCCACCGGCTTGCCGACGTGGTCCTCCGGAAGCGTGAACGACGTCCGGTACCAGCCGTAGCCCTCGGCGTTGCCCGCCGGCGTATCCGCCAGGAAGGCAGGCACGGTCACCGGCTGCCATTCGTCACCCGTCGCGGCCCGGAACCACTCCCCTGTGACGCCCTGGTCATCGGGATCCCAGCGAAAGGTCCACGCACCCCAGTTCTCCACCGGGAGGTAGCGCTGGTCGAAGCGCTGCTCGTGGGCCTTGCGCACCGCTGCGATCCAGTCCGGGACGCTTGAGATCGTGCGACTGCCATCGTAGAACCCCACGCCATCGACATCGAGCTGCGCGCATAGCGCTTCGAGTTCATCTGCGATCGCGGCATACCGCGCGACGTCCGGCGGCGTCTCGCCGTCGCGCATCTGCATGTAGAGTTGAGCGGATTCGACATAGACGACTCCGAGTGTGAGCAGCTCGACGCGCCGACGGACTGCGTCGGTCTGGGCGTTCGCTGCCGCCTCGGCAAGTACCGCGCGCGCGGTCTCAACGAACCCGTGCTGATACATCGCCTCGTTGTGGATCGCGTAGATCCAGTCACGCTCGAGGCTGAAGTCGGTGTATCGCGCGCAGTGGTCCCAGAGCAGTTGGTGGTAACGCAGTACATCCGGGGCCGCCTGGCCGTAGTATCCCCAGATGAAATCCTGCATCAACGCGTCGACGTCGAGTTCGGGGTCCCACAGCAGCTTCGCGATGACCCAGTTGCGCATGGGCTCTCGCGCTTTGTCGGAGCCGCCGAACTGAACGTAGATCGATTCGGCCTGTTGCTCGGCGAAGTAACGGATGTTCTCGGCCACCGGTCGGAGGCTCGGCATCGGCGCGTGCGTGTGGCGGTACTGAGAGGGGTACATCCAGAGGTGCATGCGCGGGCTGATCCCCCGCCAGCGCGCGTAGCTCTGCTGCTGAGCGGTCCATCGGTCGCCTGGCTTGCTGGGCGCGGCGGCGAGCGTGTCATCGTAGAAGGAGTGGTAGGGCCATGTGAAACTGGCGCCCCAATCGAGGCAGAAACGGATGGCCACGTTCTCTCGCGCTTTGGTGTCTGCCGTTGGCGGGCGGTTGGAGTTCCAGTAAGAGAGCGTCGTTATGGTGGCATCGGGCACCTCGCGTGCCACCAGCTCAGCGACGCGGTTGACGAACTGCAGGAGTAATCCGCTCCATGCGCCGGTCTGCTGCTCAACCGCCCGGCACTCGTCGCACTCGCAGTGGCCGCCCCAGTCCATCGCCGAGACCCCCATCATGCGACGGGTTGGCGCGGCGCTACGCAGCGCGGAGATGGCTGTCGCGGCGGCGACCTCCGCCACTTCGGGATTGGAGAGGCAGAGCTGGGCGTTCTCCCACTGACGCTCTCCGTCGACCAGGGAGAAGTACTCGGGGTGCTCGTCATAGCGCCTGGCCGGCGGCACCAGCCAGTGGAAGGTGTGCACGCCGGCGCCGCCATGCACATACCAGAACTGCGAGTACTGCGTCGCCCAGCCGCCGTTAAGGCGATTGCGCAGACCCCATGGCATCGAGGTCAGTTGAAAGCTAAGATGGCGGAGCCTGACAGCCGGTCGCCTGCTCCTGGGCACGATGCTCGCCCGCAGCGACGGAGCGTGCGGCACTCTGAGGTCGCTCCGCTCGCCCGGAGCCCATCGCGGCGCGTTCAGCGCATCGTTCATATCCTGAATCCGAGCGTCCCAGCCCTCGCCGACCATGCCCGGAGCACTGTACCAACGGACGCCGAGGTCCTCCTCAAGCAGTGCGAAGACCGCCGGCATTGGCCCGCGTGGGCCGGAACCGAAGAGAAACAGCCGCTCGCCCCGGACGGCGATTGTGTAGCCCTCGGCGTCGGGTACCACCGGTTGCGCCAGCTCGTCCTCGGCCAGCCTCGTGGTATTGCCGACACTCAGCTCTTGGCCTCGGGCCGGCTCTGTGTCCGGCGCGATCGGGAACTCCGCGCCGGTCATCAGGCCCAACCATAGCTGCAGTTCATCGGCCGCCCGGCTCTCCGCGGTCGTCGGCTCCGCGGGTATCACGATTACGTAGTCGGTCTCGCCCTCTACGGCCAGAGCCAGCGGCGGCGCGGCCTCGCCCTCCGGCGCCAACGCATTGCGCCAGCCGTCCCACGGCTCCGGAGGGCGCTCAAGGTAGCGCGTGGCCCAGCCGGGCGTAGCGGCTCCCTCGGCAGATGCGGAGACGGAGAGAACGCCAATGAGCATCGTCAGCACAATCAGCACAGCCGGTGGCTTGAGGCATGGAACCACGGTGAGGCCCGCGTTGCTGACGACAGCCAGGGGTCGGTGTGGGCTGGGGTACCGGGCGGGGCGAATGGATGCCATGGCCGTCTCCCAATGGTAGTCGACGCGGAGGGTCGCGCTACGGTGGCTCTGACCGTATTTGACGGCGCCGGTCACTCCACGGCCACGGTATAGGTCTGCGGCCCGTTTGCCCCCGGCGCGCCGTTCAATCGATTCAGCCGGATGAGAATGTGTCCGGTGGCGGGGTCTTCGATGGACCCGAAGTTCGAGAGTTGCATGTTCGACCCGTCGCCCGGCGCGCGGTCGTCGATGATCGTGACCGTTTCCTTGCGGAGCCCGAGGGTCTCTTCGTCCAGCTCAGCCATCACGAGCGGGTAGCGGGGCCACCCCGACTTCGGCCTAACGCGGCTGATGTTGCCGATCCAGTAGACCTTGCCCGTGCGCGAGCCGCGGATCAAGCTGCTCTGTGCGGTGGGAGAGAAGAACCGCGTGCCATCGCTGAATGCAAAGGGCGTCAGCTCGCTCCACGTGCGGCCGTAGTCGGTGGAGAGCGTCTTCCACTTCCACGACGGGACGCTGCGCGTTCGATCACCCTCGTTCCCGGCCCGTATCACCATCAGCACGTGTCCCGGACGGTCCCGAAGCTCGATGACCGCACATTCGCTGAGCCCGCTGGTCGATTGATCCGTCCCCAGCGTGATGGGGTGGCTCACATCCCACTCCACGTCATCGCCCGCCTCGTTCCACGTGCCGATGAGGCAGAAGACCTGGCTGTAGGTCGATGTCTCCAGCGGGTTCATGGGCTTGCCGTCGCCGTCGAGCGGCAGGTAGTAGCAAGGCAGTAGCAACCGGCCGCTGCTCAACGGATACAGAAAGCCGGGGAGGGTGGCGTAGACAAAGCTGTTCGTGCCGATCCAGACATACTCGACGGGGTGAGTTCGCGAATAGGCCTCGCCTTGCTGGACCAACGGACGCTCGTCGCCCCACGTGCTCCCACCGTCCGTTGAGGTGCAGTACCAGAGCTTGTAGTCGCTGAAGCCGAAGATGGTGTCACCCGTTCCACGGGTCATGTGGTAGACAGCGACGCATCGTCCGTTGTCCGACTTAGCGGGCATGACGTCACGATAGACGTTCTGAGGCGGACCGTCGGCGTCGGGGTAGCGGTAGAATGGCACCGACATCTGCCCCGGCAATCCGGCGCAATGATCGCGCCAGCGCTTCGCGACGCGGGGAAGCGCTTCGTTGTATGCCTCATGCCCCGGCCGCCGCGACAGCAATGCAATGTCGGAGTAAGGGGGCTGTCGGAAGCACGCCGTAGGGTCTTCGGGGGCCGGCGCAAGGTCCACGATCGGAACCGCCATCGGCTCGGATGCCTGCGATGGGTCCCATGCCGCCACGTCGTCGGGAGCGCGCGCGCCCTCATCGGTGAACGCGAAGTACTTCCACTGACAGCAGAGCGTGTGGTTCTCTGTCCGGGTGATGGGACCGAGGATAAACTGCGGTGGTCCCTCCCACTTGAGCGATCGCAGGTCATGCGGCCCCGACCTTAGCTCCCCATCCACGTACACCCTCACTTGCCGATCTGACACCACGATGCGGACCGGGTGGAAGTCACCGGTGAGGTCAACGGATATGGGGTCATGCTTGGCGTCACCGTTGCCGAACGTAAGCCGGCCGCCGGCCGCGTCGTAGCAGAGGTACAGCAGACCGATGTGCGCCGGCGTATCGGAGGCCCACCGGACGTAAGCTACGGTTTCATACTGCGCGCTCGGGGCGGTCCCGCTGATATGGCGGAATGAGGTCTCAAGCGTCCAGGCGGATGAGTCGCTGAGTTCGACACCAGCGTCCCAGTGGCCCGCGAATGCGCCGCCCAAGATGGACGCCTCGGAGCGGTACTGCAGCGCGCCATCCACTATCTCCCAGGCCGACCGACCCTCCGGCCCGCGCGCGGGCACCCACCACATGAACGGCTGTCGGCCGATCAGGCCAGGCTCTGAGTCGAACACGTCGATGAACGTTGCCGGTAGCGCGGCACCCGCCAAGCCGGCAAGCAGGCCGCACAGCCCCACCGTCCTTGCGATCATCCCCAACATGGCGGACCAACTCCTTGCACGATCAGACGGACGAACGACAAGAGGCACTGGACATCCGTTCGCCAGGCGGGCCCTCGCGCCCTCGCCTACCGGTATGTGAGGTGGACCTCGAGCTTCTCCAGCACGATCTCGTCGCAGACGTAGGGCGCTCGATCCCGGACGCTCACTTCGGCCTGGTTCTCGCCCGCCCGGCACAGGGCCAGCGGCACCGCAAAGTCCAGCCGCAGAAGCTTCTGTTCGGGATCGACCGCATACTCGCCCGAACCACCGGAAATCGGCTGGGGAGCGGGCGAGAGTATCTGCGGGTCCTTCCACTCCGCGTCTTGCTCGGCGAGAGACAGCACCACGCCGTTGAGGACGGCGTCGATGCAATCGCCCTCCCGCGCGCCGAAGAGCACCGCGCGTAACACAACGCCCGCGACATCCTCCTGCTCGCGCCCGACCAGATCGGCTATGGGTACCGTCACGGTTGCCGGAGTGCCGTCATGGCGTAGTGGTGTCGGCAGCGGCGTCTCGTCGTTGCGGTTGAAGGCTCCCTCTGCCCACGGATACCCGCCCCGCCGCTCGACGGCGAAGACCTTGTCCTTGCCCGCCATGGTCGCGGGCTGGCCCACCTCACGGTAGGCGCGTCCATGGGCATCCGTGCCCGGCTCGCTGAACGTCCCGCGCCCCCAGCGACGACCGATCACCTCCGCGCAGTCCTCTGGTGAGGCGTTAGGCCAGTTGAAAGTGGCGACGCTGTCGGCTCCCTGCTGCCACCAGTTGGCAAACACGCCGCGGAGGAACTCGAGGGGTTGGTAACGATAGCCGTCCGTGGCGTGGTGATCGTCATGGCATGGCTGTAACTTCACCTGCGCCCCGACGACCTCGCGGAAGCCATGAATGTCAACATCGATCGACCGCGAGCCAAGGGTCAGGATGTCCACGAGCTTCCCCCGGGCCCATTTCCTCACGTCGAGGCCATCGGCATGACAGCCCTCCACGGTGCGGGGCACCCTCGCCGCCAACAGGTAAGGCCGGCCGCGCCGGTAGGCCTCCTGCTGGAGCATCTCCCGCACCATGCGAACGAACTCAGTGACATTCTCCCGGAGTTCCCACTGCTGGCCCACGGGCAACACCGGAACATGCCGGGCGAAGTCAAGCTGAAGGCCGTCGAGATCGTATCGGCGCGCAACTTCCTGGAGTATGGCCAAATGGTAGTGCCGGACCTCGGGCACCGCGTAGTTCCACATCCCTTGCCACCACCACGTCTTGATGACCCAATCGGGGTGGGATTGCTTAACCGGGTTCCAGGCATCCATCATCAACCGGGTGCCCGGATCGAGGTTCTCAGTCGGGCTGATATCCACCTCGCTGACCCGGTGGTTCCAGAAGCACTCCAGGCCCCGCCTGTGCGTCTGGGCCACGAGTTCGCCCACCCAGTCGATGCCTTGGTCTCTCCAGATTCGCAGCCCCGGGTGTTCGAAGGGCGGGAGGACGTCGCTGGGGTACACGGACCAGCTCCCGGCCCCGATATCCCACCAGATCGCATCGACCTGCGAGCCCGGCTGGTCGACGTAGTGGAACCGGAAGTCCAGCCACTCGCCGAAGTCGACGCCGAGCTGGCCATGGGCATCGTACTGCACGACCACGCGCCGTTGGCGGCTTCGCGCGGATTCGTGCTCCGGGCTGAGGTGCATGGGAGGCCTCCTGAGAGACGACGCCAAGGTCGCCTCGCTCCTCCCCGGTTCTGCGGGACCGGGGAACCGACCGCGTTTCCCCGGAACATCCCACCACCGCGAGGGCGCTCACGCCGTCAGACACGGGCGCTTTCCCCGCGTCGCCGATTCCCGCCTGCACTCTCGAGCGACCGCCCCGGGAGGTATGAAGCCATGATTGTGGTCCTGTTCGCCATCATCTGCGCCGGAGTCACATGCACGGTAGGCGCCGATCCCGTGCGCCTCGCGTCGCCGGTCACGCACTCCGATTGGATGGTCCGCGGCCCCTCGCCGGAGTGGGGCCCCGCCGGCGAAGGATGGGCCACGCGGGCATGACTGAACTTGACGGACCTATGAGACTGTGGGTGGTGTCGCTGACTTGGGAGGTCAGGAGGTCAGACTTGGCCTATGACGAGCGGTTTCTCGTCGCGGTCGCCGCTGACGACGCAGTCGCCGCCGGCGTGCTTGGCCTCGTACAACCGCGCGTCGGCTGCTTTGAAGAGCCCATCGGCCGTCTCGGCATCACGTGGGTAGGTAGCGACGCCCACGCTCGCGGCGAGCGGGACCGGCAGCGCCATTGTTTCGACGGCCTCGCGGATGGCTGATCCTATGCGGCACGCAATGGCGGCAGCGGCGTCAGGGGAAACATCAGGCACAAGCACCGCGAACTCATCGCCGCCGAACCGCGCGATGATCTCGTCTCCGCGCAGACAGCCCTGCAGCGCATCGCCCAGCGCTCTCAGGACTCGGTTGCCGCGCCAGTGGCCGGTCTGGTCGTTGACGCCCTTGAAATCATCGAGATCTAACACGATCACGGCGAACTCGCTCTGGGACGCCTGGGCGTCCCTCAGGTGCTCCGACAGCATGCGCAGGAAGGCGCCCTGGTTGTTGAGGCCTGTGAGCGCGTCGGTCTCCGTACTTTGGCGCAGCAGTCCCATGACACCGGCGGTGTGAAGCGTGCGCCCGACCGAGCGCGCGAACAGCGTGAGAGCGTGCATGTCGTCAACATCGAACGCCTCGTCCGTGGCCGGACGAGTCGCGTATAGGACGCCACGGAAGATGTGAGGGCCTGGCACGGGCGCCGCGACGATGTGGCCGCGGGACAGTGCCGCCTCGATGATGGAGAGGTGTTCGGCGTTGTCCGCCGAGGCTGGGAGGGCAGAGCCCTCGCCCGCACGCAGGACCTGTCCGCCCATCCCAACGTCGTGTGGGACCCTGGTTGGCATGCCCTGTGGCACGAGGACACCGTTGTGGGAAGTGAGGACCAACTCGGCGGCTCCTGGCTCGAAGCGCGTAACCCACGCCCCGGAAGCGTCCAGTATCGCTGTCGCCTGCTCCGCGGCGGCGGAGCTGATGCCGTCGTACCCGCGTTCGGTAACCATATCAGCCGTAGCGTCATTGAGGTGTACGAGGCGGGATGCCATTCGTTGGGTCCGACGGTAGCGCAACAGACGGTGCGCGACGCTGGCGCTGAAGACTCCGGCAAGCGCCATGGTGATCGTTTGGTAAGCGGCCAGTTGCCCGGGGAGACTGAGCACGGGAGTGCCTGGGTGAAGCAAGCGCACCGTTCCGTAGTAGGCCATCGCGCAGGAGATCCCCGCCACCGCACCGGCGGAGGGTGAGATCCAGGCAGCAAAGGCCGACATGGCTGTTGCGTAGACGACGGCGGGGAGCGAGTTGAGCGGACCGAAATAGAGGAACGCAGCGGCACACCAGACAGTGTCCGCGCATACCGTGCCGGCCAGGAGCACCATCTCTACCCCGCTCCATTTGGAGCGCAGGCTACCGAGGACGCATGCGCCTACGACGTACAGGAGGGCAGCCCCGATGACGCGAGAAGGGAGGGCCGGGCTAGTGATGACGAAGGTGGCTAGCGTCACAGCCCTGATACATGCGAGACATAGGCGCGCGCGACGGGCTCCTCGCGGATTGGGTATCAAAGAATATCTCCTCGTTCATCGGCCGATCCCGGAATGACTGAGCCAATAGACAACGCGCGATTCCGGACTGCGGCCGAGGGCCCGGGCACGCCAGGCCTGTTAACAAATCATTTACCACACCAAGCAGTAGGTCTCACAGGTTCTCTTTCCGGTACGGCCGCGGTTCTGTTTAGCGAGTGGCCCTGCATCCTGAAACGAATCCAGCCCCGTGCCAGTATGGGCTGCATATGCGCTGAGCCAGAAGGCGCGCGATCGATGGCGGTGTTCAGCCCTCCCTTCGGCAAGCGAACCGCGCCAGCGCCGGAGCTGACGCGAGTGCCCAGGCCGACCAGTTGGGCCCTACCCACGGCAGTGGCCGCAGTCGGCGTGCCCAAAGCATCGCTTGCACTGTGCTGGCTAGTCTGCTATCATTGCTATAGCAAAGATTGCACTAACATCCATCGGCTACGCTGGCGCTTGCCGATGTGAGGCCGGAATACTGCGATGGCCGGGACGACAATACCGAAAAGGTCCAAGCCGGAGGTGGCGATGGAAGCGGCCCACGACCTCTGGCGAGTGTTCAAGTCCGTCGACGACCAGTCCAAGCACGTCCAGGCCCGATATGGCGTCACGGGGCCCCAACTCGGAGCGCTCTGGGAGCTGCGCGAGAGGCGCGGCCTGACCGTAACCCAGACAGCCCGACGAATGCACGTGCATCCATCAACCGTGACCGGCATCGCCGACCGGCTTGAGGCCAAGGAACTCGTACGGCGAGTGCGGGATGCCAAGGACCGGCGGGTGGTCCATCTTGAGATCACGCGGAAGGGCCTGGCGCTGGTGAAGCGAGCGCCGCGTCCCTCCCGCCGTCGCATACTCGACGGGCTTGGCGAGATGCCGGAGCAGCGGCTCCGGTCGTTTGGACGGGTGCTGGCGGACATCGCAGACATGATGGAAGAGGACGAGTAGGAAGCGCACATGAAGTGCCACGGTAGCAGGCCAACAACCACGTAGTCGCCGCAAACGAGGAGGACAGATTGGCTTCGCCTGAGGGCAAAGCGAAGCGCTTGCGCTTCTGCGTCATGGGAGCCGGCCACGGTGGTCTTGCCATGGCCGGGCATCTTGGCGTCATGGGGTTCGATGTCCACCTCTGGAACCGATCTCCGCAGCGGATCGAGCCTGTGGCCGCGCGTGGCGGCGTGCGACTCGAGGGCGAAGTCTCCGGCTTCGGGCCGGTGGCGCTGACTACTACGGACCCTTCCGAGGCGCTCGACGGGTGCGAAGTGGTGATGGTGGTCGTGCCCGCCACGGCTCACCGAGACATCGCCCGCACATGTGCCCCACACCTGACCGACGGGCAGACTGTCGTCCTGAACCCAGGCCGAACGTTCGGGGCCCTAGAATTTGAGCACGCGCTCCGCACGGCCGGGTGTGAAGCCGACGTCATCGTGGCGGAAGCCCAGACGCTGCTCTATGCCTGCCGTGCCACCGGCCCGGGTCAGGCTCGCATCTTGCGCATGAAGAACTCCATCCCTGTCGCCTCCATTCGCGCGCACCTGATACCCCAGGTGGTCGAGAAACTCCAGCCCGCGTTTCCCGTTTTTGTGCCAGGCGACACGGTGCTCAAGACCAGTCTCAACAACATCGGCTCGGTATTCCACCCGGCACTGATGCTGCTTAACGCAGCCTGGATCGAGGCGAGCGAGGACTTCGAGTTCTATCACGAGGGTGGCTCGCAATCCGTGTGCGGGGCCCTTGAAGCCCTCGACCAGGAACGTGTGGCCGTCGCCGCCGCAATGGGTATCCGGGCGATGACGGCCCGCGAGTGGCTCTACTTCGCCTACAGCGTGACCGGCAAGAACCTGTACGAGGCCATGCGGGCGAACCCCGGCTACCGAGGCATCAGCGCGCCGCGCCGTCTCAGCCACCGCTACATTACTGAGGACGTGCCGACAAGCTTGGTCCCATTGGCGTCGTTGGGGGCGCAATTCGGCGAGTCCACTCCTATGATGGCCAGCCTGATCACCATGGCGAACGTAGTGAGCGGCGAGGACTACTTCGCCACTGGACGCACGGTCGAGCGATTGGGCTTGCAGGACATGACGCTGGAGGAGATCCGAGCCCACGTCATCGGCGTGGGCGGCCCTGTCAACGGGACGCGGACTCAGACGCGGGGGGAGGTGGCGCCCCATGCCTGAGTCCGGCGACCCGGAACCACCCACTACCACGCTGTCACGACGCCACTTCCTGCGCCTGTCTACGGGATTGGCGGCCTTCGGCGCCGCTGGCCTGTCCGGATGCGCGCGCCGCTCCTCCGTGCCGACGCTGGCGATCGGCCTCGATCAGGATGTCCCGACCCTCGACCCCGCGATGCACCGTTCGCGTACCGCGGAAGCTGTCATCCGCAACCTGTCAGACGGCCTCGTCACGCGCGCTGCCGATATGCGCATCGTGCCCGAGATCGCCGAGTCATGGCGTCGGATCGATGACCTCACGTGGGAGTTCGCCATCCGGCCCGGCGTGCGTTTCCACAACGGGGACGCTCTCACTGCGGAGGATGCAGCCTTCACGATCCAGCGGACGATCACGCCGGAGGCCATCGGCGGGCAAAGCTCACCGCGCAAGGGCCTGTTGGGCAGCGTCGATGGAGCGGAAGCGATTGACGAGCAGACGCTCCACATCACGACTTCCGAACCATACCCTCTGCTGCCGAAGATGCTGGCATTCCACGAGATCGTCCCCAAGCGTTACATCGAGGAGGTCGGCGACGAGGAGTTCGGGCACCGACCAGTGGGCGCCGGCCCATTCCGCCTCGTCCAGCATGTCACGGGCGAGCGCATCGTGATGGAGCGCTTCAACGACTACTACGGCGGAGCCCCGTCCATCGACCGACTCGTCTTCCTGCCGATCCCGGAGGTAGCGACGCGGTTGGGTTCCTTGCTCGCCGGCGAGATCGACATCGCGGAGAAGGTCCCACCTCACGCCGCCGAGATGATCGAGCGCGACAGCGGCGCCCGGCTCTCACGGGCCACCGGCACGCGGTCGTTCTTCATCGGCCTGAACTGCAAAGCCCCCCCGCTGGATGACGTGCGCGTGCGCCGGGCTCTCGCCCATGGTCTCGACATACCGCGCATGGTTGATCGCATCCTCAGCGGGCATGCAACCACACTGGCTGGCCCGCTGACGCCCGCGGCCTTCGGCTTCGATGGCGAGCTGACACCGCGCACGCACGACCCCTCCCTCGCGAAATCACTTCTGGCCGAGGCTGGAATAGACTCGTCGCTCGAGCTGGAACTCGACTGCGAGGATGTGAACCGCGAACTCGCCGAGACGGCCGCCGCGCAGCTTAGCGACTTGGGCATCAGCGTTCGACTACGGGTCTGGAAGTGGGACGTGCTCCAGCCGCTCCTCAAGGCCGGCGAGCGGCAGATGTGGATCACAAGCTGGGGGAACGCAAGCCTCGACCCGGCAGGACTCCTGCCGCCGCTCTTCGTGACGGACGCCCGCGGCAACTTCATGGGCTACTCGAACGCCGAGGTCGATGCAGCTCTGGAGCGATCGCAGGTGGCCTTCGCCCCGACGGAACGGGAGGCGCTGTTCGTCAAGGTCCAGCGCATCGTCCACAACGAGGTCCCGGCCATCTTCGGCTGGGCGACCGAGGAGATCTACGGCGTCTCGACCCGCGTCGCCGACTGGGATGCCCGGCCGGACGCAATGCTGATGATGCACGGGACGTCCCTGGTATAGGACCATGAAGCCCATCGCCATCATCCGACGACTGTTGCTCCTCGTCCTCGTGCTCCTCGGGGTCAGCCTCGTCGTGTTCTCGATGATGCACCTGACGCCTGGCGATCCCATCGAGCTGATGATGGGCCAGGCGGGGCATGTGAGCGAGGAAGAGATCGAAGCGCTCCGGCACGAGTACGGGCTCGATCTCCCGGCCCATGAACAGTACTGGCGCTTCGTCACCGGCGCAGCTCGCGGGGATCTGGGCGTCTCGTATCACCACAAGCAACCGGTCTCGCAGGTCATCGGCCGACACCTTCCGGCGACCGTCGAGTTGACGGTGTGTGCGCTGGTTCTGGCCGTCGTCTTCGCGATACCAGTGGGTGTGTTCTGCGCGGTTCGCCGGAACACGGCGTGGGACTGGTCAGCCATCGGCGTTAGCCTCGTGGGCGTGTCGATGCCGGGCTTCTGGTTGGGGCTCGTGCTGATGCTTGTGTTCGCCATCGGGCTGAAGTGGTTGCCGGTGACCGGCCGGATGGACCACTCCCTCGTGTTCGAGCCGCGGACAGGACTCTATGTGCTTGATAGCCTGCTCGCTGGTGATCTCGCGGCGTTCTGGAGCGCCATCGAGCACCTGCTGCTTCCGGCAATCACGATGGGCGCCCCAATGGCGGCCATCACCTCACGGATGGTCCGGACCAGCACCATCGAGGCCTTGCAGCAGGACTACGTCCGCTTCGCCCGCGCGAAGGGCCTGCCGGAGCATGTGGTGGTCATCAAGCATGCGCTGCGCAACGCGCTGATCCCAACGGTCACTGTGATCGCACTCCAGACGGGGATACTGCTCAGCGGGAACATGATCATCGAGACGGTCTTCAGTTGGCCCGGCGTCGGCCGACTTGCCGTCCAAGCTATCGAGGCGCGTGACTACCCGCTGGTCCAGGGCGTGGTGCTGCTCTACGCAACGACGTACGTGCTTCTGAACCTGGCCGCTGACTTGCTGTATGGCTGGCTGAACCCGAAGATCGAGGAGTAAGGCGTGGCCGAAGCCGCCGAGATCCTGACAACCGAACCGTCGCCTTCCGCCTGGCGCGACCTCGCCCGGAACAAGGTCGCCATGGCCGCTGCCATTCTGCTGGCGCTGTTTGTGCTGGTGGCTCTGTGCGCGCCGATCGTGGTGGGCTACGACCCGGCGACGATCGACCTCGACCGGCGCCTGCAACCACCCGCGTGGTCCGGTGGGGAGTGGTCACATCCCCTCGGTTGTGATCAGGTAGGACGCGATGTGCTGACGCGGATCGTCTACGGCGGAAGGACATCCGTCCTCATCGGCGTTGTAATCGTGCTGCTTACGGTGCTGATCGGCGTCGCCCTCGGCAGCATTGCCGGCTACTTCGGTGGATGGCTTGATGTCGTCCTGTCGCGGCTGGTCGACATTCTGTTAGCGTTCCCATTCCTCGTCTTTGCCCTGGGGATGATGGCCGTGCTCGGACCCGGCTTGCTCAACATGATCCTTGTACTCGCATTCAAGGGTTGGGTCGACTTCTACCGCGTTGCGCGGGCCGAGGTCATCTCTCTGAAGTCCGCCGAGTTCGTTGAGTCGGCGCGGGCGCTCGGCGTGCGATGGCCGACGATCATCGTCTCGGAGATCCTGCCAAACGTGATGCCGTCCATCATCGTCCTCGCCGCGCTGCGGATGGCCGCGATCATCATTGCCGAGGCCTCGCTCAGCTTCCTCGGTCTGGGCGTCCAGCCGCCGACGTCCTCATGGGGGATGATGATCAGCGAGGGCCGGCCGTACATGCTCAATGCCTGGTGGGTCTCCACCTTCCCGGGACTTGCGATTGCCGGTCTGGTGCTAGCGATCAACGTGTTCGGAGAGGGCCTGCGCGACGCTCTCGATCCCCGGCTGAAGGGGGCGGAGCAATGAGCGCACCCGTCCTATCGGTTCAGGGACTGACAACAACCTTCACCGGCCGGGACCCGTTCGAGGCGCTGACCGACATCTGCTTCGAGGTCCGCGGCGGCGAGGTCTTCGCCATTCTGGGAGAGTCCGGCTGCGGGAAGTCGGTGACCGCCCTGTCAATCGTGCGCCTGGCCGGGCCGACAGCTCGTGTGGACGGCGAGGTCAGGCTGGGCAACGCGGACCTTCTCTCGCTGGATGAGTCCGGGATGCGCGGCATCCGAGGCGCGCGGATCGCCATGGTGATGCAGAACCCGTTCTCGGCGCTGAACCCCGCCATCCGCGTGGGCGACCAGATCGCCGAGGCCATCCGGGCACATGCTTCTGCAGAGGATGCTGCGTTGTTCGGCCGGCGTTCCCTGCTCCGCCGCGAGAGACGCAACGGGGAGGTGTGGCGTCGCGTTGTGAGGCTCCTTGAGCAGGTCGGCATTTCGGATGCGGCTGACGCGGCCACGCGATGGCCTCACGAGTTCAGCGGCGGGATGTGTCAGCGCGTTGTGACCGCGATTGCACTGGCCTGTGAGCCGGAGCTCCTCATCGCGGACGAACCGACCACGGCACTCGATGTCACCGTGCAGCGCGAGATCATCGCGCTACTCGATCGGATCCGGCACGAGCGCGACACGGGCATCCTGCTCATCTCGCACGACTTCGCCCTGATCGGTGAGTTCGCCGACCGCGCGGCGGTGCTCTATGCGGGGCAGATCATGGAGATGGCCACCGTAGACGACCTGATGAGAAATCCGCTGCACCCATACACGTCGCTCCTGCTCGAGTGCGTGCCCGATCTTGGACATGAACACGAGCTGGCAACCATCCCGGGCACGGTGCCGCACCGGTATGACCGAATTGCCGGCTGCCGCTTCCATGACCGGTGCCCGAAGGCAGTGGACGCCTGCCGCACCGAGTCGCAGGATCTCAGAGAGCTGGAGAAGGGACATTTCGTCCGATGCCACCTGGCAACGACGTGACAGACACAGAGGCGCTTCTTGAGGTCCGCGACCTGCGGACCCACTTCAGTCTCGAGCGGTCACTGCTTGAGAATGCCCTCGCGCGCATTGCCGGCCGTCCTCCGCGACTGCTTCGGGCCGTCGACGGAGTCTCGCTACACATATGCCCCGGCGAGACGCTCGGCCTCGTCGGGGAGAGTGGGTGCGGGAAGACGACCCTTGGGCGCAGCATCCTTCGTCTGGTCGAGCCGACCGACGGAGAGGTGCGCTTCAGGGGCATGGTCGTCAACGAGCTGACCCCGAGCCAGTTGCGGGCACTCAGGCCGCGCATGCAGATCGTCTTCCAGGATCCAGGGGGGGCGCTCAATCCACGGAGGACTGTCGCAGCGGCCGTCGGGCGAGCCCTGGATGTCGCCGGCATCCGCGGGCGGCGCGCCCAGGCATCTCCGTGCAGCGACCTCCTGGAGTCGGTGGGCCTGCAGCCCGAGCTTGGGAACCGGTACCCGCATCAGTTGAGCGGCGGCCAGAAGCAGCGCGCGTGCATCGCTCGAGCCTTGGCCACGGAACCGGACCTCATCGTTGCTGATGAGCCCGTGTCGGCCCTCGACGTATCCGTCCAGGCACAGATTCTCCACCTGCTCACGGAGCTCCAGCGCAAACGCGGTGTGGCGCTGCTCTTCATCAGCCACGACCTGAGTGTCGTGCGCCAGGTCAGCCACCGCATCGCCGTCATGTACGCCGGTCGCATTGTCGAGATCGGTCCGGCGGAGGACGTCATCGACGGCGCGCTCCACCCGTATACGCAGCAGCTGCTCGAGGCCGTGCCGCGTTTGCACCACCGTCGGGACTTCCGCGCTCAGGACGACGCCCCTGCGCGGCCCCGTGCGGATCGACCGGAGGGCGGGTGCCCGTACGGTGACCGATGCCCGGTCGGACAGCAGGCGCGGTGCGGGGATCTGGAACCGGAGTTGGTGCAGATTGCTCCCGGGCACAGCGTTGCGTGCCATGACGTCACTCGTCCAGCGGCGACGCAGTAGTCGGACGGAACACCATTCAGCCAGCACAAGGAGAGTATCATGTGTGGCATTGCTGGAACCATAGGAACCCGAGACACGACCGCCGTGCATGCGATGCTTGACGCCCAACGGCATCGCGGCCCCGACGGACGTCACGTCTGGCAAGCACCGGGCGAGCCGTTCATCCTTGGTCACGACCGCTTGGCGATCATCGACGTCGCCGGCGGCGAACAACCCATACCAAACGAGGACCGCTCGCTCTACGTCGCGGTCAATGGCGAGATCTACAACCACGAGGCCCTACGCGCCGGCTTGCGCGGGCGACATCGCTTCCGGACGGGGAGCGATTCCGAGGTCCTGCTTCATCTATATGAGGAGCTGGGGCCGGAAGCCGTCGGGGAGTTGGACGGCATGTTCGCCGCGGCTATCTGGGGCCCCGAATCGGGCCTGTTCCTTGCCCGCGATCCGCTCGGCATCAAGCCGCTATACTACGGGCGCGACGGCGCGAACACGCTCTTTTTCGGGTCGGAGATCAAGGCACTCGTGGACCACGTCCCGATGGTCAAAGAGTTCCGCAATGGGCACTACTGGACCGAAGACACCGGCCGCGTCAAGTACTACTCCGTGCCTCTCCCCCAGGACCAGATCGCCGACGAACGGGCTGCAGTCGACATGGTCGAGCAGACGCTTGTTGAGGCCATTCACAAGCGGCTGATGACCGACGTGCCACTCGGGGTCTTCCTGAGCGGCGGGCTGGATTCGAGCTTGATCGCCGCCGTTATGCGCAAGCACCGGCGTGGGGAGCTGCTCTCGTTCTCCATTGGGATGGAGGGATCCGCCGACATCGAGAATGCGCGCCGGGTGGCCGAGTTCCTGGGGACCAGGCATCACGAGCACATCATCACGCGAGAACAGATCATCGAGGCACTGCCGGCAGTCATCGCCCAGCTCGAGTCGTGTGATCCGGCTCTCGTCCGCAGCTCGATCCCCACGTACTTCGTGTCGCGGCTCGCCTCCCAGCACGTGAAGGTGGTGCTATCGGGCGAGGGGGCCGATGAGCTGTTCGCCGGCTACCACTACCTCGACGACTTCGCGGACGACCCCTTAGCCCTGTCCCGAGAGTTGCATCTCATCACGTCACGGCTCCACAACACGAACCTCCAGCGTGTGGACCGGATGACGATGGCTCATGGGCTCGAGGGACGCGTGCCCTTCCTTGACACGGACATGGTCGACTTGGCCTTCCGCCTGGATCCGGACCTCAAGCGCCGCAGCCCTGGCAAGTGGGTGCTGCGCAAGGCCGCCGAGCGACACCTGCCCGAGGAGATCGTCTGGCGCACCAAGGAGAAGTTCGCGATTGGTACGGGGGTAGGCCCGGTCCTGGAGCAGCACGCCGAAGATGTGATCAGCGACCGGCGCATGGCGGAAGAGCGAACGCTGGACGGAGAGCCCTTCGCTTCGAAAGAGGCGCTGCTCTACTGGTCCATGTTCGCAGAGGATTACGCGAGGCCTGACATCGTCAACGCCATGGGTCAGAGCCGCAGCCTCAACCCGGGAGAGCGTTGGGAGGAGGATTGACGCCAACCGACTACCGACTGGCACGAAAGGTCCCCCAACTCATCGGATGCACGTCGCCGCCGGAGCACGGAGTCGGGGCCCGAGCCCCTAGTCCGGCTGGGCGGGGGAGAGCGCTGGTGAACTGGACGCCTTTCTTCTTGTAGTCTGAATAGGTCCACCTTGGTTCGGCCGATCCGTCCCTCAAGCGACGAGAGCAGTCCGTAGCGCCCTGCCTACGGGCCATTGGGCCGACTGCCCTTGAGATTGAGCCTATCAGGGTCTACTCAATGGCTTGGAATAGTGGCCCGACGCATCGAGGGGAAACCACTCCGGCGAGGAGCAGACGTCAGGCCAAGCGCGGGACGCGATCAGCACGACGTCGCCAACTGAAGTATGGTAATTGGATATCTACAGGGATCTCTTCAAGCTAATCTCAATCTCTTCTCTTCACAGGATCATTCACCCCCACCAAAGCGAATCATTGCGAGACCTTCACGACGCGCACGTCCTCGGGCTCGACGGTGAGGCTGAAGGTCCGGCCCGCCGCAATCCACGCCAGCTCAGATCCGTCCACCAGATCGGTCACTCGGCTGTCGGCTGACGTTGCCGCTCGCGGGTCGATCGCGACTTCGGTCGTCAGCGATTCGTCCCCTGGGTTGAGGCATGTGAGGTAGATGGTCTCGCCGTCGCCGAAGCGCTCGATCCAGACGCCCGGGTCACTCGACTTCGCGAGGGTGATCGGCTCCCATCCGGCCTGCGTGATCTCCTGCAGGACAGGCATGTACTTCGCATACGTTGGCCGGTCGCGCGCAACCCGAACGGGATTCGTCCAATACCACTTCCCCGTGGTGGCAGATGACGATTGGTTGCCTGGCCAGACGCCATAGAAAAGGCACCGCTTGACGTAGCGCTCCATCTGCTCGCCATCGAGATCGGCGTATTGCAGAAGGCAGAACGGCTTTGCGCGACACATGAAGCGCGCGTAGCTGAACGTCGCGTCGGATTTCGGCGTCCACTGCCCGCCGGGCATCCAGTTCTCTTCGCCGCCCATGATATCGAGGTAGGGGGCGCCGAAGCACGTGCCCGGCGCGCAGTTCCCGAACAGCAATAGCCCTCGCCGATGCATCCGCTCGGCCATGATTCTCGCATGCGTTACGTGAGAGAACTGCTGCTGGAGCGCGGGGGCGCGCGCGCCATCGAAGGTCAGCGGCTCCTCTGCGTGGGGCCAGTGCTCTCGTCGATAGTTGAGGTTGTTGGTGTAACACTCCATCGTATCGAGGTAGATGCCATCAACCTCGCCCTCGATCAGCTCCGCGGACTCGAAGTCGCCGTTCGCGAGTAGGTTGCGGTCGTCTCCCTTGATGGTGAGTCGCGCGTCGTCAATCCACAGAATCGTCGGGTCGGGAGACCATGGCGCGTTGACGAGCAGAGCCCGGATCGCGAATGGCATCTCGTCGGCACTGACCTCGTGGCGGAAGGTCTGCCACTCGGCGCTCAGGCCCGAGAGCGGGATGGCGTGGTTCTGGACTCGGTCGTCGGCAGTCTGAAACTCGATGGACCAGCTCAACCCCGTGCCCGCCTCCGGGACATCGGTGGCTCGCGCCGAGAACGAGAACTCGAAGGGCCCCGTCTCGCCTTCGGGGTTGTAGATGACCTGAGATAGCCCGCGCACGTACTGCTCGTAGTAGCCCTTCGAGCGGATGGGATCGAGACGGATCGACTGGTTCCCGGACGCCTTCGTTGCGGTGTCGACTTCAAGGCACGGTCGCTCGCCGACGCGATAGAGCGTCCACCCGGGCACGGACCACTGCTTCCACAGTCGAAGCGCCTCGAGGCTGTTCTCCCAGTCGAGATCGCCGGATGCGAAGTGACCGTCGGCCGGCGGCGGGATCGACGGATTCGGGTTGACGATCATCATGTTCTCGTTGCGCCCGCCCGGATTGCGGAAGAAGTAGCCCTGTGGTTGGCCCCAGGTGTCCGTGATGTAGCTGCCCACGTAGCCCGCGTACCGGTGGCGGGAGTCGGGCGGCATCTCAGGGCCCCTCTTGGCTCCCATCGCGCGCCCTCGATCGACCGCCGCCTGGGGATCCACGGGCCCGCGAGTCTCCTCAAACGGAGCATGGGCGGGCGACTCGTGGTGGTTGATCCAGGGCTCGGCATACTTCAGCGTGGTCATCCCCTGTCGGCTTTCCCAGCCGATGTTGCCCACGGCCTCAACGAACTGGAACCCGAAGTCCTCCCAGCCGCCCGGGATTCCAGCCGGACTCACAAACGCGCTCCACACGCCCTCCTGCGTGACCCGTTTGCTCATGAACGCCCAATCGAATAGCCCGTGGTACTTCTCCGTCGCGCCACGGAAGCCGTCGCGGACATCGAACCGGAACAGGTAGACGGTGAACGCGGCCCGGTTCGCCCAACGACCGGCGTCGGGGGAGAGCCCGAGATCGAAGCGGATCCGCAGCTCGCGGGCGGCCGCGTCGTACTCGGCCTGGAAGACCCTCGGCCCATCGACGCTTGTGCCGATACCGATGCCCGCGCCCGACGCATCCTCGACGCAGGCGATCGGGTATTGACTATCCCACCCGTCGCGCCCGGCGCCATACCACTTGGCGTTGCGGTAGAGCTTGCCCGCCTCGATGTCGCGGGAATTCCGCGCGTCGTCGTGCCACTTCCCCCCGACGACGTCGAGGGGAATCGCGATCGTGGCGCTCAGCGCGCGGTCGGCGTTCTGCCCGCTCCCCAGGCGACACCCGATCTCGATCGCCTCGCGAAGCGGCTGGTATGTCAGCAGGCCCCGAAGGCCCGCGTCCTCATCGGCGAACTCCTGATACACCCGGTGGTCGATCCGCTCGCACTCGGTCTCGGGGGAAACGGTTCGGTACTCGGCCGGCTGGACCGTCAGGTCGGAGTACCACGCAACGCATTCGGGCCCGGGGACGGTCAGGAGGAGCTTCAGACCGTCGAGCGGACGGTCGGGGCAGAGGATCTTCCGCCCAAGCTGCGGCCCGTGGTCATACTGCCCAAAGTAGGCCGACTGCTCCGGCATAGCTCCTCCGTCGGCGTAGGTGCCGTAGGTGTTGATCGCCAGGTGGACGTTCATCCACCCGGATGCGGTCGAATGCATCTCAGCCCTGCACCGGCCCGAGATTACCAGCGGTCGCGGGCGGTCTTGGGTCAGTTTGAGCGTGCGTTCCGCCGTCGGACGGTCTGGGCCCGACAGCTTCAGCCATCGCCCTCCGACGCCTTCCGGACCGTCCTCGATCACCCCGCCCGGCGACGACCACGCGCCCAATCCGTCCACGAAGTCTCCGTCCTCCAGCAAATCCGGCGCGTCGGGGTCGACGAGGACCTCTTCCAGGCGCAGCAATGGCGCGGGTCCCTGGTCGATCCGCTGGCCGTCTACTGCCAACTCCGCCAGGCGACCATCGCTCCGCTGGAGCGTGAGCGCGAGTCCGTCATCGGTCCACAGCTCGATGGCCTCCGGGGTCTCGCGAGCGTTCGATTCGGTTGCCGCCGTCACCACGGCTGGTACGAGTAGCGCGGCCAACAGACAGAGGGTGATTCCTTGCTGGGGCATTGCGCGAGCGTCCTCTCGAAACGGGGATTGCTCCGCAGCGGCCCTTCGCTCGACGGCGTTGGCGAACCTGCGGGGGATGAGTGGATCCATCGAGAACTCGGCGTGTGGCTCAGGCGAGCCGCAGGCACGGTGAGACGGAGGCGAGGTGGATGCGGGTGGGGTCTAAGAGCCGAATAGCCGGTAGACGAGATTCATGTCCAAATGCTCGCGAACCACATCAGTGAGGCGGTCGGGAGTGGGCTCGAGATCGAAGGCCGCGCCACCGGTCGGGGCCCAGCCAGCGTGACTCCAGGCCCGTGGCCGCCACCCGATACCTGGCGCGTGGAGGGTCGCAAGGTGAGAGAGCTTAGGATGCATCGCCGAGGACGCCGGAGGAGGATGATGTCGGCGGCCGGAAACGATAGCACGACCATCGTGGCATGGATAGGAGAAACGGATGAAACCAGTGCGGACACGGCAGATTCATCTTGACTTTCACACATCAGAGCACGCGCCGGATGTGGGCGCGCGCTTCGAGAAGAGCCAATGGCAAGAAGCGCTGAAGCTCGGGCGCGTGAACCTGATCAACATCTTTGGGAAGTGCCACCATAGCTGGAGTTACTACCCGACCAAGGCGGGAATGGTGCACCCGACGCTGAAGTTCGATCTCCTCGGCGCGCAAATCGAGGCATGCCACGAGATCGACGTTAAGTGCCCAATCTACTTCACGATGGGGTGGTCGTCGAACGATGCGGAGATGCATCCGGAATGGTGCATCCGCGAGCGCGACGGCTCAGTCTGCGCTCCGGGATGGGACCATGGCGCGACCGAGGATACGCCCAAGCCGGGCTTCCAGTGGAAGTGCCTGTGCCCGAGCGGCGGGTACCACGAACTGGTGCTCGCGCAGACGGAGGAACTGTGCAAGGGCTACGAGGCGGACGGGATCTGGTACGACATCTACCAGGCGGAGCGACTGTGCTGGTGCGAGAACTGCCTGCGTGGGATGCTGGACGCGGGGATGGACGTGAACGACCTCACCGACGTGAGGAAGTACCGCGCGCAGACGCTGCGCAGGCACATGGGCGAGTGCGTCGGGCTGATCACCTCGCACCATCCCGATGCGGTGATCTACTTCAACGGGCAGACGACGCTGGACAACCGGATGAATGTCGAATACACGTTGTATGATTTCAACACGCAGAACGATCTAGAGGATCTGCCGACCACGTGGGGCGGGTATGACAAGCTGCCACTGCGAGCGCGGTACTTCGCGAATATCGACAAGCCGTTCGTCGCGATGAGCGGGAAGTTCCACACGGCGTGGGGCGAGTTTGGCGGGTTCAAGCACCCGGATGCGATCAAGTTCGAGGCGGCGAGCATGGTGGCGTATGGGGCGGTGTGCAACTTCGGCGATCAGCTCCACCCGTGCGGGCTGATGGACCTCGATACATACCGCAACATCGGCGCGGGCTTCGAGTACGTTGAGAGGATCGAGGAGTATGGCATCCACGCGGAGCCGGTGTCGAGCTTGGGCCTGTGGTTCTCAAGCAGCGCAGCGGATGACAACGGCGTCGCGTCGATGCTGCTGGAGACGCAAAACGACTTCCGGGTGGTGGACCCGGAGGCCGATCTGTCGCAATACGACGCCATCGTCTTGCCGGGCGGACAGTGCCTGACCGATGAGCAAGCGGGGAAGCTCAACGCATACAAGGGCGGGCTGCTCGTAATCGGCGAGAGCGCGCTGACCGCGGACCGGAGCGGCTTTGCGCTCGAAGTGGGTGCGGAGTACATTGGCCCCGGGCAGTATGACATCGACTACCTCGTGGTTGGGGAGGACTTGGGAGAGGGACTCGTTTCGTCACCGTTCCTGTGCTACGAATCGTGCATGATGGTCAAGCCGAGCCTGGACGCGGAGGTGCTGGCGGCGGTGCGCGAGCCGTACTTCAGCCGGACGTATGGGAAGTACTGCTCGCATCAGAACACGCCATATCAACTTGAGGATGCGGCGCATCCGGGGGCCATCAGGAAGGGCAACCGGATCTTCCTCCCGCACAACGTCGGCCGCATCTACCACGCGAACGGCGCGCGCGTCCACAGGGATCTCTTCGCGAACGCGCTGGGGATGATCTACAGGAACCCCGTTGCGACGACCGAGATGCCGAGCGCGGGGCGGTTCAGCCTGCTGCGCCAGCCCGAGCAGAGGAGGTACGTGGCGCACCTGCTATATGCGGGGCCCTTGCAGCGAGGCCGGTGTCTGGTGATCGAGGACATCGTGCCCTTGAGGGACGTGCCGCTGGAGTTGAGCGTGCCGGAAGAGGTGACGTCGGCGACGCTGATCCCGCAGGGGACGGAGCTGGCGATGGAGCGTGATGGCGGGAAGGTGAGGGTGACGGTGCCGGAGGTCGAGTGTCATCAGGCGGTTGTGTTTGGGTACTAGCGGATTCGACGGGCTGGAAGCCCGTCGCTACGCGACGGCGGACGGCGCCGAGTTGAAGACTCGGCCTACGCGGGCAACGGCGACGGCGATCCCTACCAGCGGAAGAAGCGGTAGGGGTCGTCCATTTCCGAGGGCACGTCGGCGTAGAGGCCGGCGAGCCAGCGGCCATCGGTCGGTGGGGCGATGGGCACAACCTGAACACCCGCAATCCACCACGTGCCGACGAGGTCGTGCCAGACCTGGAGCCGGGTCTTCGAGTCGGCGCCACCATTGGCCTGCAGCGTGAACTCGAAGTCCTGCCACTCCTCGGTGGGGATGAAGCGCTGGTACTCGAAGAATGCCTTCCAGACGTCGGTGTTGGTGATCGTGAAGGTGATTGGCGCGCCGCGCAGGCCCTCGGCCCTGGCGCGGATCGAAACGTGGCACCACTGACCCTCGACGATCGGCACGTCGTGCTGGGCCAACATGCCGCCGGCGGCGCCCTTGTCGTTGGGCTGGGCGCTCGTCATCTTTACGCACCACGATCCATCTTCCTCGACGCGCTCCCACGTGCCGTCCGCCGCACTACTTGAGAAACTCCACGCGTCAGCGTTGCCATCGCCGTCGGCATCTTCGCTGAAGTCGTCGTTGAGGGCGACGGACTCCGTGGCGCTGACGATGGGCGTTGCGAAGTGGTCGAGGAGAGGCGTGGTCACCTCAGCGCCGAGATTCGCGGCAAGGCGGGAGACGAGGGCGCTCACGCGTCGGTAGGTCATCTTCAGATTGAACTGGTCCTCATAGGCGTAGTCGCCGGGGGCGAGTTGGCACAGGACGACACGTCCGTCGAACGAGGTCGCGAGGACGCCGTTGCCGATTGTCTCGGCGCCGCCGGTCACGAGGGGGATCTCCTTCGGATCGCGAGTGAGCACGTCGGCCGGACCCACGCCTGCGAGGGACGATTCGAGGCCTGTCGGCGCGAAGGTGGTGGAGATGTGCTCGCCGGTCTGCATCGTCACGTCGACTGGAAGCGCGGCGCGGGCTTGGGCCTGATCGAGGCCGACGGCGAGGAGCGTGCCTCCGTCGTCGAGCCACTTGCCGCAGTCGGCGGGGCTGAGGACGGTGACGGCATCGCCCAGGAGTTCGGCGCCGCGCGGGTCGCCGGTGTAGCCGACGGCCGGCAACGGCGTCGGGGTTGAAACCCCTCCTACAGGGGCTGAGGCATACCCGATGATGTTGGTGAGGAGGGTTTCAGCGGCGGGATCGGATTCGGTGCGGGCGGTGACATCCATCTGGCAGAAGAGCACCATTCCGCTGCCCTCGCGGTGCTCGAGCAGCGGAGCGTACTGGAGGCTGAATCCGCCGTCTACGATGGGGAGGAAATCGCCCCGCGCGGGTTTCTCGATGAGGACGGAGGCGACGTTGCCGTAGTTTCCGGCGCGCCAGGCGCGGGTGTTCTCGATGCCGCACCACCTGGCTTTGGGCACGCTGCTTGGGCTAGCGCCCTCATCATATGTCGGCGCAAGAAGCGTCGCGGCGCCGCGCCAGTCGTGGAGGGCGGTCTCGGACAGGCCGGCCAGAACGGGATGGTCCGGCACGCGCGGGAAGACGCGGCGGAGGCCGTACTCCTGGACGCGGAAGCCGAGGCGCTGCTCGAGGGCCTCGGCGGTCTGCTCGAAGACGATTACCTTCAGCCCATCGCGGACGCGGGTGAGATCGGGCGCAGGGCCATCAACGGTGAGCGCGCCCTTGCCGATGACGAGGACCTCGTAGTCGGTGAGGTCGGCGTCAACGGCCACCGTTTCCACGTCGATGCCGATGGCGACCAAGGCGTCGGACGTCTCGCCCAACGGATCCCACGCGGCGACCTTGGCGGCGGCTTCGGGCGCGGGCGAGACCACGTGAATCGTGAAGCTGTCTTCCTGGGTCGCGGTGTCGAGCGTCACGACCATGGTTAGCTCGTATTCGCCGGGCGCGAGGCCGGATAGCTCGACGGAGATCGGGACGCGGGCCATCTGGCCCGTCTCGACGGCCAGTTTCGCCTGGCCGGAATCGGGCGTCGCGCCGGGAAGCCTCCACTCGCACTCGGCCTCCACCGGTTCGCGCGAGTTGTTGATGACGATGATCTGCTTCTCGACCGTCTCGCCCGGCGTGAAGATGTGGTCCTGGCTGGTGAAGCGGTCGGCCTTGCCGGCGAGGTAGGCCAGCACGGGCGTGTTGTAGCGCAGGAAGGCCTTGGCGGTTTCGGTCGGCTCCCAGTCATCCCACTCGAAGCCCGTGTCGATGCGCTCGTAGCGCCCGTCGAGGTAGTCGGAGTTGAATCCCGGTCGCTGGAGGTTCTCCCAATCGACGGGGAGATCGACGCGGGATTTGTCGGTCTCGGGCTTCAGCTTCCACTTGTTGCCGTAGCTCCAGATATTGAAGGCCGCGAGCCCCCACGTGCGATAGGCAGGCCAGTTCTCGGCAACGTACTGGCGCTGGACGTCATCGAGGTTTGGCATGTTGAGGGCGGGGTCGTTGTTGAGCTGGAACGGGTAGTCCCAACGCATCCACGTCTCGCCCGCGCGCCATTTTTCGGATTCGAAACGGAGATCGGCCTTCTCCGGCTCGGTGAGGTCGAAGGCGGCGTCGCCGAGGTATTGGGCGCCCCACTCGGCGGTGCAGAACTGGTGAGGGATCTTGCCGTTGGTGAAGGATCGTTTGCCCTGGTACCAGCCGCGGTGCATCGACCAGCTCATGCGCAGGGGGATTCCGTACTCGCAGAGGAAGACGGGCTTGACGCCCTCGGTCGCCCAGTGCTCGAACCAGTCGGAGCGCTCCTGGATCGGGACGAAGTTGATGTAGAAGTTGCTGGTGTGCATCGAGCCGAAGTTGCCCGACGAGTGGCGGTAGACGATGCGGCTGGAGTCGAGACGGCTGACGATTCCCTCGGCGCGGCGTCCGAGCAGCGCGTTGCGGTCGCTGCGCTCGTCGGTCTCGCCCGTGGGATCCGGATAGGGGTTGTAGGTCCCGTCGATCCGCTGAGGGTCCATGTCCTGGGAGTAGCCCGTCATGTTGTGGTTCATCGAATACATCACGACCGAGGGGTGGTTCTGGGCCTGACGGACGTAGAACTCGGCGTGGCGGGCGTAGCCATTCGACTCGTCGGCGTCGTCGGCGCTCCAGTCGTAGTCCTTGACGTGTGGCTGGGAGAAGCTGATGAGCATGCCGACATCATCGGCCGCGCGCAGGATCTCCTCGAAGCCGAGATGCGACCCGGGATTGCAGTCGTAGTTGTGGGTGTAGACGAAGTTGATGCCGAGGCGCTTGAGCCGCCTCATGCTCTCAACGGCGCCCTCGTAGCTTGCCGCGTGGGGGCTGATCTGGGCGAGGTCGAGCGGCACGGCGAAGAGCCAGATGCGCTTGCCGTTGAGAACGAAATCCCGCCCGTCGATCACCAAATCGCGGAAACCGAAGCGGATCGGCTCGTAGGTATCGACGACCGTATTGCCCTCGATCAGTTCGACGGTCAGGTCGTGCTGGTTCCCGGGGGTGTGGATGTCCCAGAGATCATCGGGCATCCACTCTACGGCTGTGGCAAGCGCCGCGTTGGCGGCATCCCCGGGGGCGAACCCGCCGCCGGGCCCCATGATGCTCTCGCCGTCGACGCTCAGCTGCAGGGAGTACGTCTTGCCGCCCGGGAGACCCGCCAGCCCTGCCTCAGCTCTGATCTCGCCATCCGCCACCGATGTCGTTACTCGCACATCGGTCAGATGAGACGTCGAGGGTGCGCTCGTCAGCCAGACATCGCCGCAGAGGCCGCGGCGGAGGACCTTGCCTCGGGCCTTGCTGGCGCCGTCGGCGGCGGCGTAGCTGACGATCTCCTCGTTGAGCGGGATGGCCGCGACGTAGAGGCTGAGAGAGTGCGTCTCGCCGGGCGTCACGACGTCAGTGAGATCGATCTCCCCGCCAGGGAAGTAGACCTCGCCCGCGCTCTCGCCATCGATGTAGGCGGCGACGTAGGAGTTGGCGTAGCTAACCTCGAGCGCGATGCGACGGTCGGTCCAGTCGGCGGGAACGGTGATGTCGCGCTGGTACCAGGCCATCGCGACGTCGCCCATGTTGTCATCGGCCCACGCGGGATGGGGATAGAACTCCTGCGTGTCGCGGAGCATGTAGTAGTAGGACCCCGGCCACGGACCGGGGACCTTGTGGTAGCCCCAATTCGCATCGGGCGGCTCGTCGGTCTTCGTCTCGACCGGCTGCCACATCCAGAGACCGTTGATGCAAGCGCGCTCGCGCGTGGGCGTCGTGACGCGGTGGGCCGATTCTAGATCCCAGACGGCGGTGACGTCATCGGGTAGGGCGACTTGGGCTTGCGCGGCTGTGAAGCCGAGGATGGCGAGGTGGATCAGGTGCATGGTGCTGGCCTCCCGGGGGTGAAGGCGACGGTCGTGCGAGCTGGGAGCTCGCGGCCCAAGACGGCCGACGGGCTGGAAGCCCGTCGCTACGCGGCCGAGAGCGGCGTCTCTGCGCTCACTTCGCCCAGATTGGGCATCGCACCTGGCTCGGCAGGTGTTTCACCCCCCTTCGCGAAACATGCGGCCAACCGAACGGTCAACGGAGGCCGCCATGTCCAGCCCCAAGTTGGTGTCGTCGACGCCCTGGTGCCCTCATCCATCGGCGGCGGCGCTAACGGAGGAGCGAGGGGATGGGTTGCTCATCGCAGCCAATGGAACGCGCACGTGTACGGGCGGGTGGTTGCTGCGCTACGAAGGCATCGAGCCGGGGCGGACGTATCGAATCGCGCAGGGCGTGACCGTCACGGGCGTTGAGCGGGTGCGGGACTCGCTGGAGTGTGTGGCGATATGGGGCGAGGCAAATCCGGAGAGCGTCACCATCAGCGGCGCGTGCTGGGATTACCTGTTGCCGGAGGCATCTGGGGGGAGCGTTCGATTCGCGCGGAGGATCACTGCGCCGGAGGATGCAACGTGCCTGACGCTTCGGCTGGCGTTCAGATGGTCGACAAGTGGCGAGACGCTCTGGAGCGCGCCGACTGTCGAGGCGGTGGCGACGCCGGAGCCTCCGCCGCCGGTGCGGGTGGCAGTGGTGACAGGGCACTCGCACGCGCGGTCCGCATTGAGCGGACCATTGACGCCAACACGCGGTTCTACGCGGATCTGTGCGAGGCGGCATGCGCCGACTCGCCGCAGCTCATCGTGCTGCCGGAGATCGCGCTGCAGTGGCAGATGTCGGAGCACTGCACGCAGACGGCGGTGTCGGTGCCGGGCCCGGAAACGGATGTGTTCAGCGAGATCGCCCGGCGGCACTCGACGCGGATCTGCCTGGGCCTGATCGAGCGCGATGGAGATGCTATCCACAACAGCGCGGTGCTGATTAGCCCGGACGGCGAGATCGACGGCAACTACCGGAAGGTCCACCTGGCCGTGGGCGGCGAGAACACGAGCGGCATTCTGCCGGGGGACACGTTTCCCGTCTACGAGACGGAAATCGGTCGGATGGGGTGCAACATCTGCATGGACTCGTCCGCTGGCGAGAGTTCGCGGATGGTGGGGCTCAACGGCGCGGAGTTCTTGCTTCTGCCGATCATGGGCGATCACCGCGCGAGCCGATGGAATCGCGGCGGGCCGATCTTCAACGAGAGTCGTTGGTTGGCGATCATGCGGACGCGCGCGATGGACAACCAACTCGCGATGGTGGTGGCGCGAAACACGGTGACGGGGAGCTGCATCATCGACCGCAAAGGGGACGTGCTGGCCTGGAACGAAGGCGACGCGAATCACATCATCGCCGACGTGGCGAGGGCGGACGGCTATCGCACGTGGAACGGCGGGTGCTTCACTGACGTCAACTGGATGCAGCGACGCCCGCACGTGTACGGGCCCTTCGTGGACGAGGAGAATGTGGGGTCGTTGGACTAGGGATGGCGACGAAAGCGGGAAGACGCGAAGGACACGAAGGACGGCGAAGTGGGGTAACGGAGGGATTCCGATGGCGAGTAGACTGGGACGCGTAGCGCTCTGTGGCGTGCTGGTGCTTGGTGGAATAGGCCCGTCAACGGCGCAACCGGGAGGCGAGAACATGCTGGGCGATCCGATCGAGATCGACGAGGAGAGTGGAGCCGAGATCTATCTGTTGGGCGCTGATGAACGACCGGCGGACAACATCTACGGCGAGCAACCGTACGCCGATGTGACTAGCCGGCGGATTGCCATCCGATACTACAAGGCGGACGGCAAACCAGGCGGGATCAGCCTGCTCGACCTCGGGGACGGCTCGCGCCACGACATCCTGGTTGGACAGGTGCCATTCCCGGCGTTCCATGCGTGGGGGGAGCACATCTACTACAACGAGAAGATTGACGGCGTCCTGACGCTGCGGCGCTGCAACTACCTGACGCTGGAGAAGGACGACGTCGCGGAGCTGCCCGCCGATCGGGGCAGCTATAGCTATGGCACGGTCTCGCCGGATCACCGGTACTACGCGGTGAGCGTGACGACCGGCGACGATCCCGCAAGGGTGCATCTGCTAGACATCCAGACGGGCGAATGGAGCATTCTTCTCGACAAGCCCGGCTACCACGCGAAGCACGAGCAGTTCTCGATGGATGGGCGGAACCGAGTGCTGATACAACTCAACCAGATCCCGGATGTGAAGCAAGTGCTGCTGGCGGAGATCGAGATCGGCGGCCACACGTGGCTGTTCCCGGCCGATCAGCCCCACACGCTCCGTCCAACCGGACACGAGGCGTGGGTCGGTAACACGGGGAGCATCTTCTTCTCGACAGGCGCCGACGCGGACAGCAAGGGCAACATCTGGACGGGCGCCGTCGGAGATGAGGCTCCCAAACTCGTGCATGACGGCGGACTTCGGTTCGGCCATGTCAGCGTGTCTCGCGACGGCCGGTATTGGGTGGGCGACACGGGTGAGGAGGGAGTGCCGATCTACATCGGAAGCTTCGAATCAGGGCGGTACAAGCGCGCCGCATTCAGTCGGACGGTGTATGACGGAAAGCAGTGGGCGCACGCGCATCCGTATTTGACGGCGGATAACGAGTGGTTGATCTACGCGTCGACGCGCGGCGGACACGCGCAGGTGTATGGGGCGAAGTTGGCGGATGGGTGGTTGGAGGGTTTCGAGGGTGCGGGACGGCAACGGAGCGGGTCTGGAGACCCGCAGGCACGGTGAGGCAAGGGCGACGAGGGACGGCCTAGCGGATGGTGAGGGTGGCGGAGAGGGCGTTGATTCTGGCCTCGCGATAGAGGGCGTTGCGGTTGGGCATGGGGGCGGTGTCGGAGATGGTGATCGCGCCGGATGACTGCACGGAGTAGGCGGAGCCGAGGTAGGAGACCTGGAGCGCGTTGGCTTGGACGTCGACGTCCGGCTCGTTCTCGCCGTCGGTGGCGAGGATGGGTACGGAGAGCCACGTGACACTAGGCGTGGGCGACAGCTCGGATGAGTAAGTGAGACCCTCGGCGGATAGCGCGTAGGTTTCGACGATTGTGTCCACGCCCGCGAAGTCGCCGGTGTAGGTGACGGTGAACTCGACGCGGTCAGCATCCTCTCGGATCACATCCACAGTCACGTCGTCGATCTCGGGTGAGACCTCCGCAAGGCGGCGTTCATTGCCATCGGCGTCGAGCCAGCCAGGGCCGATGGCCAGGCTATGGGCAGGCGCTCCGACGCCGATGGAGTAGGCGGGTTTGCCGGGAATCGGCATCCCGAGGGCGATCTCGGAAGGGGCGCCGATCTTCTGAAGGCGGCCAAGCCCGGTGGCGTCCTTGCCAACCTCCGCGCGAGTGTCGATTTCGATATGGTAGCCACCACATGTCGCGAACACCTTGTGAAACGCGGGCGCGAGTTCCAGGACGAAGCCGCCGACCTCCGCCGGAGTCAGGCGCTCCTCGATCGACTCGTCCGCCACGTGCCACGCCGTCGCGAAGCAACTCGCTGCCAGCAGGCCATAGCAACTGTACTCGCCGCCTGAATCGACGCCGTGACGCGCGAGGGGCGCGAAGGCGTTCTTCGTCTGGCGGAAGGGGTCCATGTCGAGGATCCAGCGGCGGGTGACCATCGCCGCGCGCCGAGCGGCGCGTTTGTAAGCCCCGGCGATCTCCGGGCGGCCTTTGGCGAGCCAACGCCGGGCTTCCATCTCGCAGATCCCCGCGAACATCGCCTCCTGGAAGTGGAACTGATTGCTGCGCCCGCCGAAGGGGACCTGGCCCGTAGCTGACTGGGTGAACAGGCCTGCCAGGGCGCCCTTCCTGACGGCGTCATCCACCCAAGTCGCATGCTCGCCGTCGTAGCCCCAGGTGAGCATCAGGCCGAGCTGGTGGCGGACGGTGAGATCGTAGGTGATGGGATCGTTCGGGTCGCGATACATGCCGATCTCGGTGAACTGCGGGCGCTGAATCGCGAGGCATTCGTCGATGAGCGCGGAGTGATCGGCCAGTCCATCGCGCATCTTCAGGACCTCGCCGGCGATGGCATAGATCGGCCAGTTGTGCGTCGCGCGTCCGGCGATGGACGAGTAGCGCGCCATGGGATCGAATTCGGAGAGCGCCTGTCGCCAGCGGGCGTGACGATCGGCGTCGACCTTCCCGTCGAGGAATTCAAGGGCGTACATCAACTCTTTGATGTAGAACTCTCCCCCCGCGAAGGGCTTGCCATCGAACGTGCCCGTCGCGAAGCCGTCGCAGCAGGCGTCCATCGCGAGGGCGCAGCTCTCGAGGAGGTCAAGGCAGCGCCCGGCGCCGATGAGCTGGCCCAACGCTCCCACGTAGCGGGGAGTCGTGCTGACTGCCTCGGCGCCCGTTGCCGGGTCGATGATCAGCCCGTCCTCGCGCTGCCAGGGTTGGGCGGTTCGGACGATTCGCTCGGGGAGGTCGAGGTACAGTTCGCGGTCGACGCCGGTGGGCTCAGCGGGCACTCCGCATAGCGTGGCGAGGAGCGAGACGACCGGCATTTCCTGTTGGATCACTGTAAATAGGGTGGGCATTGGGTTGGCCTCACTCCTCCGGCGGCTTGGCCATCTGGTCGATGGCGTCGATGTCGAGTTGGCCCTTCTGGCCCCAGCCCCTCTGTCCGCGCGCGACCTCGGGACGGAACTGCTCGTAGAGGCCGAAGGCCACCTCGCCGAGGACGTCGTCGTAGGCGTTGCAGAGCTTCGCCATGGCGGCTTTCACGTCGGCGAGAGAATCGCCGAAACGCTTCTCAAGGTAGATGGTGACTTTGGCGGGATCGACCGACTTTCCCTTGGTGGTTGCGCGGATGCCGCCTTCGGTATTCATGCACGGGACCTCGCGGCCGAGGAGAGGTACCCCGAAGGTCTCGTCAGGCGCGGCTCTCTCCCCCGCCTCGCGGGCCTGGGAGGCGGTGAAGATCCCCAGCGCGCGGCCCTTGGCGGCGGCGTTGAGGCCGGCTACGGCCTTGCCGAGCGTGAGCGCCTCGTCGGCATTGTAGCCGAGGTGCTCGGCGACGACGGCGGCCCACAGCGTGAGTACGGGCGCGCGGTTGATTTCGATGGTGCGAGGCATGGTGAGCGACTCCCGACGGGCTGGAAGCCCGTCGCTACGCGACCTACGGCGTCATGGAAACTCATGGAGTTTCCCTGGAGATCCGACCTACGGACGACGCGAGCTAGGACGACTTGACGACGGCGACGCCGTATGGGCAGAGCGATACGACTGGGCAGATCGGCTCATCGGTCAGGATGTCGACGCCGTCAGAGGGCAAGACGGCGTGGCCACCAAGGCCCTTCCAGTCGAAGGCAATCCAGCCATTCTGCTTGTCGCCAACGCGCGGGACGACGGCGATGCCCTCGGTGGCATCACACACGGGCTTGACGCCGGCTTCGCTCACGAAGCGCTGGAGCCAGCTTGTGTCGGCTGGATCCGGGCGGAAGCCCAAGACGATGATGCGGCCCTCGCCCAGTTCGATGTCGACGGCGGCCGGCTGGCCCGCGCACGGGCCCGACTCGTAGATCGCGTAGATGTCCGTCGCGCCGCCATCGGGCTCAATCACGTCGCACCAGGCTTTGGCCTTCCCGCGGATGCACGGATCGGTCCAGACGATGTCGGGATCAATGCCCGTGGCGGGGAATCGCTTGGTGACCTTGAACGGCAGCGCGCGCTCGATGGGACCGTAGGCGCAGTCCCTGAAGAGCGTGGCGTGGCGGCTGCGGATGGAGGTCAGAGGCCCAACAACCCAGGTTGCGCCCGCGCGAACGGCGTCGAGCATCCGCTCGAGGGTATCATCGGGAAGGTAGGCCATGAAGGGGCTGAAGATGAGGTCATAACCGGAGACATCCGCCCCCGCGAACAGCACGTCCCGCATCACGTTCATGTCGGTAATGGGGCCGTGGAAGCTCTCGTTAAATGCGGAGTCGTACTGCAGCCCAGGGACCTGAGGCTCGGTGTCGAGGATCCAAGCCGAGGGCGTGTGGTAGTGGAGCGCAACTTTCGCCTGGGGGACGCTGGTCTCGCGGAGGAATTCGCCGGCTGTTTGGAGTTCCTCGGCGAGAAGCCCGATCTCCTCGCAGCCGACCGTCGGCTCGCCGTATGTGGTGAGCAGCGAGCCATGCAGCATCTCCTGGCCGCTCCAGTGCTGGCGGTAGAGCCAGTAGAGGACCATCTCGCCGCCGAGGGCCGTCATCAGCCAGCCGCGCGCGCGGATCGAACCGGGCTTGGGCAGGTACAGGCTGCCGACCTGGAAGCCGCCTGTCCATCCGGTTGCCGACTCGGTGAACCAGTAAGGGGTGTCCTTTATCGGTCTCATCCAGTCGCACTCGCCGATGATGGCGCGGTATTGATCGGGCGGGAAGTAGCAGTTGTTGGCGACGAGATCAGCATCGGCGAACATCGTCTCGTAGTCGAGCCGGTGGAAGTTGGGCATGCCATCGGTCATGACGTTTGGGCAACCGGCGGCTTTGAGGATGTCGTACTGCTCCCTGTTGCACTCGGCGTACATGTCGGAACTGAACTCTTTCCAGTTGACTCGGAGCGACGGGTGGTGCGCGTAGCCGCACTTGACAGGCGCGGGGATCTCGTCCCAGTCGGTATACCACTGGCTCCAGAGCTCCGTGCCCCAGCTGCTGTTGAGGCTATCGAGCGTACCGTACTTCTCTTTGAGCCACTCGCGCCAACGCGCGACGGCGCTGGCTGAGAAGCTCTCGTTGACATGGCATCCGAATTCGTTGTCGATCTGCCAGCCGATGATGTGAGGGTCGTCGGCGAACTCATCAGCCATCTTGCGGACGATGCCCTCGGAGAGAGCGCGCCACTTCGGTGAGGCCGGGCAACCGTGCCGGCGGCCGCCATGGCCGTACGGTTGGCCATCGACGTCAACGGCGAGCACCTCGGGGTACTTCTTCGTGAGCCACGCGGGAGGCGTAGCGGTGGGCGTGGCCATGATGACCGCGAAACCCTCCTCACCGAGGCGATTCACGACGTCGTGGACCCAACCGAAGTCATGTTGCCCCTCCTCGCGCTCCATCCGCGACCAGGCGAACTCGCCGATGCGGAACGTGTTGATGCCGATCTCCTTCGCGCGCTCGATGTCTTGATCGATGGTTCCCTCCGGCCATGCCTCGGGGTAGTAGGCCGCGCCGATGTAGGGAGGGAGTGGCTTGTCTGGCATTTGTGGTTGTCCTTTCGGCTTCAGTGACAGGGCAGGCGCCCGGCAACGGCTGAACGGCGATGCGGACGAGGGCGTCCGCGCTCCAGTGAACAGCACCGGATCAGGGCTCCGCGTAAACGGTCTCTTCCGGCACGTCGGTTTCGCTCTCGAAGTAGAGTTGGTAGCCGTCTGGGTCCTTGAGCGGCACGACCCACATCGCGTTGCCGACGAATGGCGTGCGGCATTCGATGCCGCGGGCGGTGATCTCGTGGTAGATCTTCAGGGCATCTTCGCAGATGAAACAGACTGAAACGCCCACGCCGAGCTTGCCCTCGGGCGTCCACGAATCGTGGCCCTCCGTCCGGAACTGCTGCAGCATCAGGGCCGCGCCGCCGTACTGCAACCAGCACCATGTGAGCTTCCCCTCAGGCTCCCAGCTCCGGGTCATCTCGAAGCCGAGGCCGTCGACGTAGAAGCGGACAGACGCCTCGATGTCCGATACCGCGAAGAACGGGACGCTCTGTGTGACCGTCAGGTCCATGGTCTCACCTCAGTCCGGCGGACATGTAGGCCTCGTAGATGACCTCAACGGCGCGGAGGCCGTCGAAGCCGGTGACCGACAGCTCGCAGTCGCCGCGGACGGCGGATGCGAAGTGCGTCAACTCGCCGACGAAGCGATCGCCGTCTTCGGTCAGCGGCGCGTAGTCGTCCGTGTCGACGGTCTTGTAGCGCGAGGGAAGACCATCCCAGTAATGGATCTCGGCCACGCCTTTCGTCCCGTAGACCTCGATGACATTGACGCCTGCCTGCAAGGTCCAACTCGCCTCGATAGTGCCAATGGCGCCGGAGTCGGATTGAAGGAGCATGGCGGCAGTATCCTCGACCTTGGGCGCGAGCTTGTCGTTCAGCGTCAGCCCCGCGCCGGAGGATTTCCTGACCTCGCCGACGAGGAAGCGGAAGGCGTCGACGCTGTGGACGCTGGTATCCATGAGGCAGCCGCCGCCGGAGATGTCAGGATTGCTGAACCAGACATCCTCAATCCCCGCGAACGGCCCGGCGAAGCGATTCCGGAACATGCCGATCTCGCCCAGGTCGCCGGCGTCGATCAACTGCTTGAGATGCGCGACGGGCGGGTGGAACCGGTGGCAGAAAGCGGTCATTAGAAGGCCGTCAGCGCCGTCAGCCACGTCAATGATCGCCCGCCCATTGCCGGGCGTATCGGCCAGCGGCTTCTCGCAGATGACGTTCGTTCCCGCAGCGAGAGCGTCGATGACAGGATCGCGGTGCATGGCGGGCGGCGTGCAGACGTCGACGATGTCGGGGCCAATCTCAGCCAGCATCGCGGCGTGGTCGCTGAAGCCCCTGCATCCGATGTCAGTGGCCATCGCGTCGGCTTTGGATTGGTCGGTGTCGACGACGGCTACGATCTCGGCACTGGGGACCTGGGCCCATGCGGCCTTGTGGGCTCCGCCGATCCCGCCGGCGCCGACGAGCGCTACTCGAAGGGTTGAATCGCTCATGACAAGTGTCTCCTGGCGGTCCGTGACCGGTTGCTACGATGGGGATGACTGACGGGCGGGACTTCCTTGAGTGGGGAGGCATTCCCTGCTGGGGAGGACGGCGTCGGGGCTGAAGCCCCTCTTACGGGGACCGGGTAATGGATGACGTGTGGGAGGTCGATGCGGAGGAGATTTACCGGGCCTGAGGGAACTCGGGAATCCGGCAGTTCTTGTCATGATGCGTCTCAGGGAGAGTGGCCACGGTGGCAGCCAAGTACAGTCTCGGACTTGATTATGGGACCAATTCCGTCCGCGCGATCATCGTGGATGTGAGCAACGGCGATGAGCTTGCTACGGCCGTTGCGGACTACAAGAGGGGCGACGCGGGCGTCATCACCGATGCGTCCAACGTGCATGTCGCGCGCCAGCACCCGCAGGACTATCTCGACGGGTTGGTGGAGTGCGTCGCGAGCGCGATGGAGATCGCGAAGACGGATCCCGGCTTCTCCCCCGCGGACATGATCGGGATCGGCGTCGATACCACCGGCTCCACGCCTATCCCCGTGAACGCGGCCGGAACGCCACTGGCCCTGACACCCAAGTTTGGCGACAACATCAACGCTCTCGCGTGGCTGTGGAAGGACCACTCCTCGGTGTCAGAGGCCGAGCAGATCACCGCGTTGGCCGCGGCGCACCGGCCGCACTACCTGGAGAAGTGTGGGGGCACGTATTCATCGGAGTGGTACTTCAGCAAGATCTGGCACTGCCTGAATGTCGATCCGGTCGTGTTCGATGCGGCGAAGAGCTGGGTCGAGTTCTGCGACTGGGTCCCGGCGGTTCTCGTTGGCGATACGAAGCCCGAGAACGTGAAGCGAGGCGTCTGCGCGGCCGGTCACAAGGCGATGTACTGCGATGACTGGGACGGGCTTCCGGACGCGGAGTTCCTGGCGATGCTCGACTCGAAGATGGCTGACTTGCGCCCGAGGCTATTCGAGACGGCCGTGCCGTCGGACGTGGCCGCGGGCGGCTTGTGCGCGGAGTGGGCGGAGAAACTGGGCATCCCCGAGGGGATTCCCGTCGCGGTCGGCGCGTTTGACGCGCACTACGGCGGCGTAGCATCAGGCGTGGCGCCGGGCACGCTGGTGAAGATCATCGGGACTTCGACGTGTGACGTCACGGTCGCCCCGAAGACGGGCGAGCCGCTGGATATTCCGGGCGTCTGCGGGATCGTGGACGGCTCGGTTGTGCCGGGCATGTACGGAATCGAGGCGGGCCAAAGCGCGGTCGGCGATATCTTCAACTGGTTCGTCAGCAACATCTGCGATGGCGACGATGATGAGCACGAGAAGCTGACGGCGGAGGCGTCGCAACTGAGGCCGGGTCAGAGCGGGCTGATGGCGCTCGACTGGAATAACGGCAACCGAACCATTCTCGTCGACGCGCGCCTGACAGGGCTTCTCCTCGGCCAGACGCTCCACACGACGCGGGCGGAGATCTACCGCGCGCTGATCGAGGCGACGGCATTTGGCGCGCTGACGATTCAGAATCGAATGGCCGACCGAGGAGTGCCGATCGACCGGATCGTCACGTGCGGAGGCATCGCCGAGAAGAACGAGATGTTCATGCAGATCTACGCGGACGTGACGAACACCACCCTCGAGGTGAGTCGCTCGGCGCAGACGTGCGCGCTGGGAGCGGCGATCTTCGGCGCGGTTGTGGCCGGCAAGGACGCGGGCGGGCACGACTCCACCCAGGAAGCGCAGGCGGCGATGGGCGGCGTCAAGGAGCTGAAGTTCGTCCCGGACGCGGCCGCGCAGGCCACGTATGCGAAACTGTACAGGCTGTACAAGCGGCTGCACGATAGCTTCGGCGTGGCGGGGTACACGGATGGGCTGGCGGACGTCATGAAGGCGCTTTTGGACATCAAGAGCGAGGTGGGTGGGTAAGACGGGGCGACAGCGTCGGGTTAGGAAACCCGATCTACGAACGACGTGGGACTCGAGAGGGCGCATGCTTGACGATTTGAAGAAATCAGTTTGCGAGGCGAATCTGGAGCTGAAGGCGTCGGGACTCGTGATCCTGGCGTGGGGGAATGTGAGCGGCATTGACCCGGACTCCAAGCTCGTGGCGATCAAGCCGTCAGGCGTGAGCTACAGTGAAATGACGCCCGACAATATGGTGATCGTCGACCTCGACGGGAACGTCGTCGAGGGCGATTTGAACCCGTCATCAGACACCCCGACGCACCTGGCGCTCTACAGGGAGTTTGAGGGCATTGCGGGCGTGGCGCACACGCACAGCACGGCCGCGACGGCGTTCGCGCAGGCCTGTCGAGGGGTGCCATGCTATGGGACGACTCACGCCGATAGCTTCTGCGGCGAGGTTCCGGTGACGGCGCAACTGGCGCGGGAGGCGCTTGAGGGCGATTACGAACTTGAGACAGGCATCGCCATTATCCGAGCGTTCGATGAACTCGATCCACATGAGAAGCCGGGCGTTCTGGTCGCGAGCCATGGCCCGTTCACGTGGGGATCGTCACCGGCGAAGGCGGTTGAGAACTCCATCGTACTCGAGCAGTGCGCGCTGATGGCATTGATGACGGAGTCGCTGAACCCCGACATCGGTCCCATCACGTCGCATCTGCAGGACAAGCACTTCCTGCGCAAACATGGCGCGGGCGCGTATTACGGTCAATCGACGAAGGGCAAGTGATCCCGGCGCAAGCGGCCCGCGGGCCGACAGATGTTGGGGCAAACAGGAGGCTTACCAGATGAAGAAGACGACCCTCGCAGTCCTCGTTGGCAACCGCGGGTTCTTCCCGGACCACCTTTGTGATGAGGGGCGTAAGGAGATAGTTGGCTTGCTGGCGGAGGAGGGGCTGGGCGCGGTGGCGCTGGGTCCCGACGACACGCCGTTTGGCTCGGTTGAGACGCGCGAGCATGCCCACAAGTGGGCGAACCTGATGAAGGCCCACAAGGACGAGATCGACGGCGTGCTCGTCACGCTGCCGAACTTCGGCGACGAGCGCGGCATCGCCGACGCGCTGCGCCTAGCGAACCTCGACGTGCCGGTACTAGTCCAAGCCTATCCCGACACGCCCGCGAAGATGTCTCTCGCAGATCGGCGCGACAGCTTCTGTGGGAAGATGAGCGTCTGCAACAACCTGCGCCAGTATGGCATCGACTACTCGCTGACGGATCTGCACACCGTCGACCCGACGAGCGAGGACTTCCGCACGGACCTGCAGACGTTCGCCGCCACCTGCCGAGTGGTGAACGGTCTTGTCGGCGCGCGCATTGGCGCCATCGGCGCGCGGCCCGCGGCGTTCAACACGGTACGTTTCAGCGAGAAGCTGCTCGAGGCGAGCGGGATCTCGGTCGACGTTATCGACCTGAGCGAGATCTACGGGCAGATGGACCAACTTGACGACGCGGCTGAGGACGTGCAGTCCCGGGTCGCCAAGATCAAGGACTACATCCCGATCGACGGCACGCCCGACGAGAAGCTCATCGTCATGGGGAAACTGGCAACCACCATCGACGCGTGGATGGACGAGAACGAGATCGACGCGACGGCGGTGCAGTGCTGGTCGAGCATTGAGGAGTACAAGGGCATCGTGCCATGCACGGTGATGAGCATGATGTCGAATTCACTCATCCCGAGCGCGTGCGAGGTCGATGTCACGGGCGTTGTCGGCATGTATGCGTTGGCGCTTGCGAGCCAGAAGCCGGCGGCATTGCTGGACTGGAACAACAACTACGGCGACGATCCCGATAAGTGCGTGCTGTTCCACTGCAGCAACCTGCCGAAGGACGTTTTCGGCGACGTGAAGATGGGTGTCCAAGACATCATCGGCGCGAGCGTCGGCGTCGAGAACACCTACGGCACGTGCTGCGGGACGATCGCGAGCGGGCCGTTCACGTTCTGTCGCATCAGCACGGACGACCTGAACGGAGAGGTCACCGGCTACCTCGGCGAGGGCGCGATCACAGACGACGCGCTGGACACCTTCGGCGGAGCCGGGGTCGCCCACATTGACGACCTGCAAGACCTGCTGAGAGTCATCTGCGTCCGTGGCCACGAGCATCACGTCGCGATGGCCCAGGCTGAGGTTGGCGCGGCGATCGCGGATGCGCTGAACAACTACATGGGCTGGTACGTGTACGTGCATAACTGCTAGTAGCCAACTGGGGACATGCAGAAAGGGCTGGGCGGGAGCGATCCCGTTCGGCCCTTGTGATTCTGGGGGCAGTGTTGGATGCGCGGTCAGCCTACTGAAAGTTGCGGCCGTTGGCGCCATACATCTTCCCATCCGCGCCCGGGCACCAGAACGTGAAGAAGATATCCGGCGCGTGGGACTTCTTCGATATGCTGTAGTAGGAGAATCGGCCCTGGTCGTCGGTGGGCGGCGTCGGTCGGTCGCCATCCACGAGAGCGTCACTGACCATCAGGCGGACCCCCGGCACGGGGTTGCCGCGCAAGTCCGTCACCGCGCCGATGATGGTCACCTCCAGTCCGTCCGCCGTCTGCTGGGGTTTGTGCCCGATAATGTTGATGTTCAGCCACGGCTCCCTCGATGCCAGCACCTCAGCCGGCAGCGGTTGGGCCAACCCAAGATCGGCGACCTGCCGCGGGATCTCCGGGCGCATGATGGGGATCTGCCTGTCGCCCATGAACCACGACACCAGGTCGCATGTATCCTGCGCGTACGTGAACGCCTCCATGAGCGTGACCGTGCCATCCCCGTCCGCGTCGCTGCTAGCCGGTATCGCCCGAGAGACGCGCCCTCCGAGCTTCGCTCGCTTCCAGGCTGGCATTCCGCCTTCCATCGCCTCGCAAAACAGCGGCGTGAACACCGTCGCGCCCAGCCAAGGCAGGTCCGTCAAGAACGTATAGCCCGTTGCCGACCTCGTCCGCTCACACGCCGCGACCACATACACGGCATGGTTTGGGTCGAGCGACGCGCACTCGCCGGTCAGCCCGTCGGGCGACATGGCGAACCCGCCCGAGAAACACGTATCCAAGATCACGACGACGTTGCGACATGGGAGTTCGTCGAGCGCCTCTTTCAGTTCGTGATCATACAACGGCCCCGTGCTCAGCGCGAGGTACTCGGTCCCCCGCCCCGTGTTGTCCGTTGAGCCCCCATGTCCACAGTAGTAGATCGCCACAACGTCATCGCCGTCGGCCAACTCCGCCAGCCGCGCGATATCGGCTTTGACCAGTTCGGGAGTCACTTCGTCGTCGGTCACGCCGACCTCATCACACCGGACCGTCATGTCCTCCCACGGGATTCCCAGCTGCTCGTGGAACGTGTTACGGACCTGGTTCACGTTGCACGGCACGAGCCACAGGTCAGTGGCCTGGTCATCGGGATACTCGGCGCACCCATACAGCAGCGCCCAAGCTCGCGGCGTCCCATCCCCCGGGGCGGGTTCTCTGGTTTCCACGGGAGCCGTCGAGGCCACAGCCGCTGTGCCTGCGACCTCGATGGATACCGTCGCGGCCGCGCTGACGAGGTCACCACTGTGCGCCCGGTACGCGAACCGATCGGCGCCTACATACCCCAGGTCAGGCACGTACCGCAGATCCCCCATCGTCCCGGTCAGCGTGCCATGCTCCGGCGGGGTGTCGACCCGGAACGTCAACTTGGCGTCGGCCACGGTGCTGCCCGTCAACGTGACCGCCACCGGCGTGTCCGTCGCCGTCGCCAGCGCCTGATCCGGCGCCCATGGCGTGTCGTCGACCGGGGCGAGCCAGAGGCCGTCGGCCACTGTACACATCAGCAGCGACCCATCCCGCGCGACGCGCAGGCGCCCGGTCTCGAATGCCCGGCCGATCTCCGTTTGGATCTGTGCCTTCATCAGGTAGATGCCGACGTTACTGAGGTTGCGGGAGTCGAACGCCCGGAGGATCTTGCCCCTGTCGGGCGCGACGTGGAGAAAAGGCGCTGACGGATGATAGGCCGCCCCGGTCGTCCGGCGCTCGTCTGGGTCAGCCGGGGCACCGACTTCCGCGAGCGCCGCGTCGTAGACCATCGTCGTGGGAATGCCAGGGAGAGCGAACTGCGTCCCGTCCGCATTGACGGCTATATCCCAGGCCGGTTGCTTCCTCTCAACCTTCACCACGTCACCGTCCTCGACGCGTATCCTGCCGAACAGCCCGCTGCCGAGCGCGCCATCAGACTCTACTGTCCCCGCGAACCCGATAACGCTCCCATCGGCGCTGGCCGATACCATGGTCGCGTGGGGCGCGTCTTCGAGGAACACGTCCCACTCGCCGGTCCTGGGGTTGAGCCGGCGCATCGGCACGCGGCCCTCGCGTTGACGTTTCGATCGGGAGGTGATGAAGGCTATCCCGGTCTTGGCGAACGCGACAGCGTGAGTGCCTGATTCATCAGTCGCGGCGGGGAAAGATTGCGTCACTCCGGCGTCGGTGCTGAGGTCAATCAGGTGAACCCACACGTCGGTCGCGGATCGGTTCGCGTCGGCGACCACGAGCAGGCTCTCGTCCGGCGATAGCGCCAGCCCCATCAACCGCGTTCCCTCGCCCGCGACGGGGAAGGGCTCGAGGAACTCCTTTCGCCCCACGTCAAAGCGCATCACGGCGTCGACGCTGGTCATGTAGACGGTCTGCCGCCCCACGGAGAAGACCATGTCAGCCACTTGGCCGCCGGAGATGAGCGCCCCCTCAGCCAAAGACGCCGCCGAGCACATCACCACGGCGAGCGCAGCGAGCGCCGGCCTCCATCCTCTGCCTCGTCGCATGCACGTGACCATGTCCCTCACCTTCCCCTCGCAGCCGTCTCATCGCCCGCCTCAAACGAGGGCTTCCTTCGTTCCGTGGCTTGTCGCGTCCTGCAAATGGGGCGTGAGGCGGACGGGCGGGTGTCTGTCTAGGGGCGGTCGGGGTCCGGCGTCCAGCCGATGGCGTCCATCATTGGCGCGAGTTCCGGGCAGGACATGAAGACATCCCACAGCAGGCCGGTGCGGTGGTTTTCGATCATGCAGACGATGGGGCCTTGGTCGATGGCGAGGTAGCTCTTGGCGACCCAGCCGCGGTCGAGGTTGATCGCATCGCGGAAGCCGAAGGGCCCGAACATCTCGGCGCCGTGGGTATCGTAGAGATGGCGTAGCATCGCCATCGATTCGGCCGGCGCGTACGGCATTGAACTCAGGGCGGCGGTTGGGGCGATAGTGCCATCCTCGTTGCCCGGACGATTCGCGCGGTAGCCATCAGGCACGTCGCTGGCGGTGAGGCCCCAGAGCCGACTGCTGAGACCCTTGCGGTTCTGTGGGTTCTCGTCGCAATAGGCATGGTGAATGAGCGCGATGGTGCGGGAGTTGTCGAAGTAGTTGCAGTACTTGTCTCGACCGTGCGGGTCGAAGCCCAGGAAGCTGTAGTGGGTCCAAAACATCGGCCCCCCGAGATCAGGCCCGACGTCGAGCGTGCGGCCGTAAAACTCCTTGCCGTTCGCGTACCGGTCCGTGATCCAGCCCTGCTCATAGGCGTCCGCCGGCAACGGGTGGGTGGGTGAGGCGATGCCCAAGAGATAGGCGATCATGCATTCGTTCCAGCCGGCGAACTTGTGGTTCATCCCGAAGTCGTGATCGCGCGACCAGTGCCAGTAGAGCCGCCGGTTGTCGGGCTCCTCTCTCGGGTTGAGGTACCAGTCCCATTGCACCTCGCGCCAGAGACGGTCGGCGGTCTCGCGGATGTGGGCTTCGGTGGGCGTGTCGGCATCGAAATACTGACGGGTGGCAAGGATCCCCTGGACCAGGAACGCGGTCTCGACGATGTCGCCGCCGTCGTCGTCGATGGGGAGGCCATTGTCATCGAGGACGGGCTGACCGTCTTTCATCTTTCGGGCAAAGCGGATCGTCTCGCCGGTCGCGCCATCCAGCCAGTGCGACCACACGCCGTGGTAGCGCTGGACGTCCTCCTCGAGGAACGTAAGGAGTTTCAGCACTCGCTCCGCGCAGGCTTCACGCGTCACGAAGCCGCGCTCCGCTCCGACCAACAGTGCCATCAGCCCGAAACCCGTGCCGCCGGTGGTGACGGGTCGGGATGGGCGGCCGCCCTGGTAGCGCTCATACGCCATGCCTGAGATCGAATGCGCGCCATCCCAGAAGTAGCGGAAGGTCGCCTCCTGGACGAAATCGAGCAGCGCCTCGTCATCTTCGGCGATGGTGGTCGCGGAAACGGGCCCGAGGATGGTGTCGCCGACCGCGACGCGGTACCATGCGGCCAGTCCGTTCTCGCCGATCCAATCGCAGTGAACGTTGACGACGACCGGCGGCTCGGTGATGACCACCCACGGGCCGTCGGCGGCAGGAGCGCGCTCGACAGTGTACGTCACGTCTTCGCCCGCTTGAGGCTCCCAGCGGAGGTAGACGGACTTGTCGTGACCGGTGGCGGTGAGGGTCTGGGACACTGCGGCGAGAGATGCAAGGGTCGTTAGAAGGATCATGCGTTCCGCCTGGTGGGAGCGTTCCTGACATGGACGGCGTCGGGTTGGGAAACCCGACCTACGAACGGCAGACGGTGGCTAGCCTTCGAGGGGTCGACCCCTCGCATTCCAGTCTTCCCAGGCTCTGCCGAGGCTAATCCCGTGGGCGACCAACGGGTCTTCGGTGAGCCCGTTCTTCTCCATGTGGGCCGACTTCCACGTGTTCAGCTTGGCTTCGAGGTCAGCGGCGAGATCGGGATGGGTCTCCGCGATATTGGTCAGCTCATCGGGGTCCTTGCGGAGGTCGTAAAGCTCGCGCTCGGGGTTTCCGTGCAGATCGGGGATCATCGCGCGGATCAGTTTGTGAGTCCCAGTGCGGATGGCCCATTTGGCCTGCCACGTGCACTCCTGGCTGACGACGAAATCCCGCACGCGCTGACTCTCGCCGGTCACGAGAGGCGCGAGACTCTGACCCTCGATGGAGTCGGGCGCGGCCACGCCCATCACATCGAGAATCGTGGGCGAGATGTCGACGTGCTGGCTGAAGGCATCCACGCGCTTGCCAGGCTCGACGCCCCCCGGCCATCGGGCGACGAGCGGGCAACGGATGTTGCCATCGTAGAGACCGTGGTGATCGAAGAAGATGTCATGTCGGTACATCAACTCGCCATGGTCGGCAAGGACGATCACGAGCGTATCGTCCTCGCGACCGCACTCTTTGAGCGCGTCGAGCACCGCCCCAACGCCCTCGTCGGCGTGTTGGATCTCGCCGTCGTATAGACCGACCACGTACTCCGCGTCACGCATGCCCTCGGGCAGCTTCTCGAACCACTTGCGCCACATGACGCTGAAGTACTGGTCCTTGAGCGGGGCGAGGGTATCATTGCTTGGGTCGGTGGGATCGCCCTCGTAGAAGCGGTCGAAGCGCTCGGGCGGGAGGTAGGGCGTGTGCGTATCCCAGTAGTGGATTGCGGCGAAGAAGGGCTCGTCGCCGTGGTGCCTCAGCCAGGGAATCACGCGGGAGTTCAGCCGCTCGCAGCTATAGCCGTCCTCGGGCCCGGGGAACGTTGAGTCCACCACGAACTCGAAGCCATGGACGAACCAGCTCTGGTACCTGGGGAGGCAGTCGAACGAGGCGGTGGTCAAGCCGTCTTGGCGGAGCAGCGTCGGCAACCACGGCGTGCCGGGCTTGAGGTCGTTTCCGCCCTTGTGGCTCACGACGCCGTGAGTGATGCTGTATTGGCCGGTGTAGGTCGTCGTGAATGAGGGCTGGGTGGGAACGCTGGAGGCGAAGAAGCGGTCGAAGACAACGCCTTCGGAGGCGAGGCGGTCGATGTTCGGGCTGGTTGGGCGATCGTACCCGTAGCATCCCAGGTGATCAGCCCGCAGCGAATCGACGAAGATCATCAGTACATTGCGCGGACGTGCCATGGGCGCGAGTCTAACACAGCCCGAATCGATGCGCAAGCGCTCTAACGCGGCGACGGAGGGTGCGGTTCTCACGCCGGCGAAGGCCCGTCGTGGCGCTGAGATCGACTTCAGGAGGAGTCCCACGTGACACGCCTCTCCCCCCTGCCCCATCGAGCCCGTGGATGGTTGACCGGCCTGGCGATCACCACGGCTATCGTCGCATCGACGGTGACGCGCGCGGCGGACTACGCGAAGACGGTTCTTCAGGATCGGCCGCTGGGCTACTGGCGGATGGAGGAGACCGAGGGCACCTCGGCGGCGGACGCCTCGGGCAATGGCATCCACGGGGTCTACGGCTGCAACAAAGGCGACCAGTGGCTCCCAATCCTGGGGCAGCCCAGCGCGACTCCGAGCCTTGGGCGGGCGGTGGACCTGCGCACCGGTGCGCTGGGGCGGGTGCTCGTGGAGGACGATCGGTTCGGGTGGACCGGAGCCGGCGCCGTCGAGGCGTGGGTCAAAGTGACGAACGACGGCTACGGGAATCAGCGGATCATCTCCACCGAGGCCCACGGCGGTCAGGCGGGCTGGGCGCTGACACTCGACGGGAGCAACGCCGAGGGCTGGACCCTCAGCCTGACCGTCGCGGGGCGAGGCACTTACAGCGCCTCACCGGCGGCCGTCGCGGGGAACACGTGGAACCACGTAGTGGTCTCGACCGACACCGAGCGCACCGCGTCGCTTTACGTGAATGGGGAGTTGGTGGGGACTGCCCCCGGCGCGGCCGAACCCGCGCCGGGAACGGCGGGCCTGCGGATCGGATCGCCGGGCGCCCCCACATGGACGGGCGAGTTCGTGCTGTTCGGGCTCGTCGACGAAGTCGCGTGCTACGACCACGAACTGCCCGCCGGGAGGGTGATGGCTCACTTTGAGGCCGCTGAATACACGCCGCCGGATCCCGATGCGGTTGCCTGGGGGCAGGCCATCACCGTTGTGGCCGGTCGCGAGCCTTACACGGACGAGACGGAAGGCCACATCGTCGTCGGCGTGGCGGATGGCGCGCCGAATGGCCTGCGGGCCGAGATCCTGCGAGGCGAGCAGACTGTCGCCGATGAGCGGGACATCCCGCCTGGCGCGAGGACGCTGATACCCATCGCGCTCGCGGACCTGGCGGAGGGCACGAACGCGCTGACGTGCCGCGTCCGCTTGAACGAGGGGGAAGCTCTCGACAAGGGCGTGCGGCTAGTGAAGCTGCCGCCCAAGGCGGACGAGGTGAAGGTCGACCGGATCGCGCGTGGCGTCATAGTCGACGGGCTGCCCCAGGTACCGTATGGGTTCTACTCCGACGCGGACCCCGGCACGCTCCCTGATGATGAGATCGTCAACGGCTTCAACCTGATCTCGCCCTACTGGAGCGTGCGCGAGGAGCGTTCGCCGGACGAGTTTGGGGCGATCCGCGACCAGATGGATCGGTGCGCGGCGGTGGGGATGAAGGTGAACTACCACCTCAACCGGCCTGCCGCGTTGCCCGGTAGCAACGAAAAGCGGGCCGCCATCCGAGCTGAGGTGGAGGCGTTCCGCGATCACCCGGCTCTGCTGTCGTGGTACATCGCCGACGAGCCGGACTACGGTCTGCCTTTCTCGGTGGTGCGCGAGACGTATGAGTTCGTCAAGAGGCTCGATCCGTATCATCCCGTCACGCTTGTCGTCGCGTCATCGCTGAACCTGAGAGACTACGCGGCGGCGACCGACATCCTCATGGTAGACCCCTACCCGATCCCGCACAGCACGGTTACGGATGTGGGAGACCTCGTCGACGAGGCGCGGCGGCTGACCGGCGGATGCGTCCCGATCTGGGTCGTGCCGCAGGCGTTCGGCGGCGGCGAGGGCACGCCTCGCGAGCCGAGCGCGGGCGAGGAGAGGGTGATGACGTATCTCGCCCTACTGAATGGCGCGACGGGCGTCCAGTACTTCGTGCGCCGCGCGCCACTAGGCAACCCGAAGTCGCCGATCGTGTGGTCGGAGTGTCGGACGATGGCGATGGAGGTGCAGGAACTCGCGCCTGCGTTGCTATCAGGCCAGTCCGGACCCGATGTGAGCGCCGAGCCGAACACGATCCAGGCGCGGGCGTTCGTCGAGCGCGGGATGCTGACGCTGATCGCCGTGAATCCGGAGAACGCCCCCACCATGTGTCGGCTGACGGTCGAGGGGAGCGAGTACAGCGGCTCCGCCGACGTCCCGTTCGAGTTCCGGCAAGTCGACGTGGCGGGCGGGGTCATCGACGAGCCGATCGATGCTCTCGACACGCGGGTCTACCGGATCCCATACGGCCCGCAGCCAGCGGAAGACCTCACCCCGGATCCGGGCAACCTCACGCTGAACGCGAGCTGGGAGGCTATGGTCACCGCGGGCACTCCCGCCAACTGCTACGCGTCGGGCGGCGCGGACCAGGCTGCGACTGCGATGGTGGACCCGCGCGTTGCGCGACACGGCCGCCACTCGCTGCGGCTGACCACTCCGAGCGAGGGCGGGGGGATGACCATGCACCCGTATTGGGTCACGCTCGAATCCGACAAGCAGTACCGCATGAGTATCTGGGCCCGAGGCGCGAGGCCGGGGCTTCGCTTCGAGATGTCGCTGAGGGGAATCGGCGAAGAGCAGTTTGAGCTAGGCACGGAATGGCGGGAATTCGAGCTGGTCGCCACTGCCGAGGAGGCGCTGAAGATGGCGCACCTGGACCTGCGACTGCTCAGCGCCGGCACGGCCTGGTTTGATCTGCTTCAAGTCGTGCCGGCGGAGCGATAGCCCGGGTTACGGAGTGATGCAGATTCGCAAGCCGACGCCATAGTTGCGCTCGTATGGGCGGCTAGTGTTTCCGCGGAAACTGGATCGGCACGCCCATGGCAGGTCGCCGAGGCATCCGCCGCGCAGCACCCGGTACTCGCCGGTCGTAGGGCCGGTGGGATCGGTCTCGGGCGAGTCCTCGTAGTAGAGGGAGTCGTGCCAATCCGCGCACCACTCCATGACGTTTCCGGCCAGGTTGAGCGCGCCACACCAACTCGCGCCGTCGGGGTTGGCGTCGGCGGGCATGGTGGTCCCGGCCGGCCCCTTGTGCTCGCGATAGCAGCACCGGGATGATTCCCAGAAGTCGCCCCACGGGAACCAGCGGCTCGCAGACCCCCGAGCGGCGTACTCCCACTGGGCCTCGCTGGGCAACGTGGCGCCGGCGCGCCTGCAATAGGCAATCGCCTCCGTCCAAGTGATGCCACGCACGGGGTGGTCGTCGGCGTCAGTGCTGTCGGCGGGGAACGGCCGCTCGGTCTGCTCGGTAAAGAGGCGGAATCGGGCGTTCGTGACCTCGTGCTTGCCCAGCCAGAACCCCTTGCTAATGCGGACCTTGTGCGCGGGTCCATCGCGGCGCAGGCCGTCCTCGGTGGCGCCTCTAAACCGACCCGCCGCATAGCGGATGTCCTCGTCGGTAGGCCCCATCGTGAACTCGCCCGCAGGGACCCAAACCATGGGCCCGCCGTCAGGCCCCGCGATCTCCTCGCCGACACGGGTTCCTGGGCTGAGCCAGGCTTTCTGCTCCGTGGCCGCCGGTTGCGCCGCGAGCGTTGCGCTTAGGCAGACCAGTGCCGGCACCCAAGTGTACCTCTTCACGCTCATCACCCTCTCGCCGGTAATGACTGCCTACGGCGTGATGCAGACCCGGAAGCCGAAGTCACGATCTTGGTCCTCCGGGTAGTTCAGATCGCGGCCCGCGCTGCGCATGCTTGGTGGCGGATTCCCGTAGCCGCCGCCGCGGGCACATCGGTACTCGCCGCTGTCGGGTCCCGTGGGATCCGCGACCGGAGAGTCCTCGTAGTAGAGACGGTCATACCAGTCTTGGCAGAACTCCCACAGGTTGCCGGCCATGTCAAGGGCGCCACACCAACTCGCCCCGTCCGGGAAACTGCCCACGGGGAAGGTGAAACCGCCAGGGCCCTTGCGGATGCTGTAGCAGCATCGTTTCGAGTCCCAGAAGTTCCCCCACGGATACCAGCGATTCTCGGGCCCTCGGGCAGCGTACTCCCACTGAGCCTCCGTCGGCAGGACCATCCCGAAGCTATGGCAGTATGCCGCTGCGCCTTCCCAACTGACGGCCGCCACGGGGTGATTGGGCGCCTGATCGCTCTTCTCTGGGAACGAGGCTCCGGCCGCCTCGCAATAGGCGCGGTATTGGGCGTTCGTCACCTCGTGCTTGCCCAGCCAGAAGCCCTTGCTGATGCGGACCTGGTGGATGGGAGTCTCGCCGACCGGTTGCTCGCCGCCCAGGCGGCCCATCGCGTAGCGGATATCCTCGTCAGTGGACCCCATCTTGAACTTTCCCGCCGGGACCCAGACCATGGCGCCCCCGTTGGGCCCCACGATCTCCTCGCCGACGCGCGTTCCCGGGCTGAGCCAGAGCTTCTGCTCCGTGGCCGCCGGCTGCGCCGCGAGCGTTGCGCTCAGGCCTAGTAGGATCATGGTCCACATGCACCTTGTCATCCTCATCACCCTCTCGCTAGTCATGTCGCTTACGGCGTGATGCACGCCCGGAGCCCCATGCCTTGATGGCGGAGTTCCGGGAACTTGGATCCTCGGTTGGCGCTCCGGATGTAGTGCGGTGGGTCCGCGTACTGGCCGCCGCGCATCGCCCGGTACTCGCCCGTGATCGGGCCTGTGGGATCGGTGTCGGGAGACTCGCCGTAATAGAGCGTATCGAACCAGTCGAGGCACCACTCCAGCACGTTGCCCGCCATGTCGAGCGCGCCGCACCAGCTCGCGCCGTCCGGGAAGCTCCCCACGGGAAACGTGCCACCATTCGGTGGCTTATGGTTGACATAACAGCAGCGGGATGACTCCCAAAAGTTGCCCCACGGGAACCACCGATTCTCAGGCCCGCGAGCGGCGTATTCCCACTGCGCCTCGGTGAGCAGCGACAGCCCATGGTGGCGAGTGTAAGCCACCGCATCACCCCAGGAGAGAGTCTCGACAGGATGATTGCCTGGCCGCACGCTGCCTGTTGGGAAGGCCGTGCCGGTCGCCTCACAGAAAGCGCGATACTGGTCGTTGGTCACCTCGTGCTTGCCGATCCAGAACCCCTTGCTGATGCGCACCTTGTGGACGGGGTGTTCCTTATCGAAGTGCTGGTTTGGCGTGTTGAACCGCCCTCGCGCGTAGCGAACATCTTCGCCGGTGCTGCCCATGCTGAACTTGCCGGCGGGCACCCACACCATCGGCCCGCCGTCGGGACCTACGATTTCCTCACCGACACGCGTTCCGGCGCTCGTCCACGGCTTCGCGTCGGCTCCTTGGGCGTGAGCAGACACCGCAGCCACCAGAAGGGCAACAGCCGCCATCGCTCGATGCATATCCCCCGACCTCCCATTGGCTCGCGTTGCGCGTCCCCATGTTAGACAGTCGGATACCTACTTTGGCTCCGCCCCAATCGATCTCCTGCCCCGAGGGCAGGGCGCCCCCAGCGTCGAAGCAACGGGCGACCCCGTCCGCAATCCCGGACCCCTCGCTCAGCCCGAGCGTTTGGGGTACCTGAGGTGACTTCCCATGTCGATGAGTCTCGCGCTGCTGTTGACCGCGCCGCTTGCGTCCGCGCAGTTTCCGACGCCCGTGAAGACGGTGATCCCGCTGGAGATCGCGACTCCTGTCGAGGACAGTGCCGGGAGCATGATCGCGGCGGATGTCGATGATGACGGCGCGATGGAGCTGCTCGTCACCGCGCCGGGGTGGCTGGGATGCTATCGGCCCGACGGGACGAAGATGTGGTCGAAGGAGATCGAGATCCGCGTTGGCGGCCAGAGCGAATCGCAAGGCTTGCCCGGGCACCATGGACCCGGCGTCGTCGCGGCGGATGCGGATGCCGACGGGACGACCGAGGTCATCTTCCTCACGCAAGACAGCGTGCTGCACGCGGTCGCTGGCGCGACGGGTGAGGAGATCTGGACGGCCACGCCACCAGTGCCCGAGGGCGCGGAGCGGTGGGAGCAGGTGATCATCGCGAGTCTGTCGGCGGTTGGGGCTGAGGACATCCTGCTCCAGGCTACAAACAAGGACGGCTACCGCACGGGGCGCTATCTCGCGGCCTACCGCGCTGGGGATCTCCGCGCGGGAGCCGGGCCGCTGTGGACGACGGATGGGTTCATGTCATGCGCGCACAATGGGGCTCGGGTGGGGGACCTGGACGGAGACGGTCGCGACGAGATCCTGGGCGCGACGATCTTCAGCGGCCTCGGCGAGCTGCTGTACAAGATCCCCCTGCGCGGGCACGTGGACTCGGTCTTCGTGGGGGACGTGGACCCGGACCGCGCCGGGCTCGAGGTCGTGATGCTCGAAGAGGGCGGCGGCGAGGAGGGCAACCGCGTGTTTCTCTGCACGGCTGAGGGACTGCTATTCGAAACGCATTACAAGCACCAGGAGCCGCAGAACGCGGCGCTCGGCCGATTTGACCTCAGCCGCGATGGCATGCAGGTGTGGTGCCGGAGCCGCTACAGCGAACACCAGAAGCCATTCGTGTTCGATGTGGAGGGGGAGCTGATCTTCGACTACGCGATGGATGACGTGGCGCCGGAGGGGTGGACGTATAGCGGCGTGGAGACGATCTGGACGATTGACTGGACGGGCGAAGAGGGCCAGCTTGCGTGTGCCAAGGAGCGCCACGAGGATGGTGATGTCTGCATCTACCAGCCGATGACGGGGGAGTTTCTGCTCCGCATCCCGGAGGCGGCGGCGAGGCTGTATGTCGCGGATATAACCGGCGACTGGCGCGAGGAGATCGTGGTCTGGAATGGCTCGGAATTGCATCTGTATGAGAACCCAGCGCCGAATCCGAGGCCGGAGGAGCCAAGGCTCTGGGAGCAAGAGCACTATCGGCGGGCGAAGATGACGTGGAATTACTATAGTCCATAAACTGTCAGTCAAAGAGGCCGCTGAGCAACGCCTGGGCGGTCTGCGTCATTCTCTCCGGCTCTCCCTGCGCGACGCGACACCACGCGCCCATGCCGACCTCGTAGCCACCACGGTCCCAGTCATCTTCCGGGACGAGGTACCCCAAGCAACCGTTAGCGCACTCGGCGATCATGGTCATCCCCGCCGGCGAGTCAGCCTTGAGTTGCAGGCCCAGGGCGCAGAACAGCTCCCCAGGGAAGGCGGCGATCGCGGCGTCGCCGATGCGAAGGGCCTGGAGTTCGACGTCGATGGGCTCTTGGCCGAACTGGGCCAACCGGTAGGCCTCGCTCGCGGCGCGATTCCCCTCGGCGAGGGCGGCTTCGGCTTCCTCGACTGAGGGCGCTTGGCGGGCGGATACGGTGATGACGGTTGAGCGGGAGACGAGGATGGGGTCGAGCAGTTCACTAAGCCTCGCGTTGCCAATGGCGTGCAGAATGCCTCCGGCGAGCATCAGGCCATACGTCTCGACATCGCGCCACTCGCCGGTGTGCCCCTTCGCCGGGTTGATGTCGCCTGATGGGCCTTGCAGGAAGAGACAGCATCCGCCGATCGTGTCCTCAACCAAGCGCGTGGCGACTCCAGGGAAGTCGGCGGAGACGAGCGGCTGAACCTGGACGGTGACAGGGTGGCAGGTGGCGTTGGCGATGACGATGGGTCCGGCGTTCTCGCGCTCGGCGAGGAGGACTTGAACAGATTCATCGACGGGCGCGGGACCTCCGAACCGCGCGCGTCGGTTACATGTCATGCCCTCGACGGAGCCCGCTCCCACGCGCAACTCGGCTGAGGAGCGATCTCTCCATGCGGCGGCGATGGTTTCGGCCAGTTGCCTGGCGAGGTCTTCCAGCCACTCGGCGCAGTCCTCACGCTCCCAGATGCGGGTGATGCCGTAGGTCTCGGGGGTTGCGTGCGCGTGGGTGGCGGCGATGAGGATCGCGTCGGGCGAGAGGCCGGTCTCGGCGCCGGCGGCGAGACGCACCTCGTCGATAAAGTCTCGTCCAGGGCCGAATAGGTCGCGCGACAGGCCGAGCGCGTCAGCGCTCAGGATCGCCACGGCGTCGTCGCCTGTCTGGAAGGCAGCAGCCCGCGCGTAAAGGGGATCGTGGACGCCCTCGAACAACGCCTGGCGAGGCTCAAATCCGAGGTAAGGCACGTGCAGGGGCGGAGTGATGTCGGTCTTGGACGCGCCAGCGAGGAGCTTGCTCATGATGGGCCGGCCCTTCGCCTGTCGCTAGGCGTTTACCTTGCGTACCGAGGACGCCTCGGCAGCCGCGCCGAAGGGGCTCCCCATGACCCATCACCTCGCCGCAATTCTCGCAACCGCACTGATTGGTCTCGGCGTCGCGCACGCAGACCCAGCAGTCGAACGCGCCAACGGCGTCACTCGGCTAGTTATCGACGGCGATCCGACGCTGCCGATCGTCTTCTTCCACAACACCGACATCCCCGGCGAGAAGTCCGACCGTTACCTCCGCGAGCAAGTGACGCTGGCACGTGATTCAGGGGTGCACCTGTACTCGATGCCCTTGCGGACGCGGCGCGGGCCGGATGGAATCACGCCCGACTGGGCGCATCCCGATTCGCTGATGGACAAGTTCCTGGCGGTTGATCCGGAGGCGAAGTTCATACTGCGCGTGTACCCCGGCCCGAACTGGTCGTGGAAGGCGATCCGCGAGAAGACAACTCCAGAGGGCGAGTTCGTGCGTTTCGTCGAGGGGGACAGCCCGGGTCTATCGATCTCGTCGGAGGTCTTCCGGCAGGGCTCGAACGACGAGTTGGCGGAGATGGTGCGGCACTACGAGGCCTCGGAATACGCGCCGCGCATCCTGGCGTGGCAGCCGGGCGGGCCGTACCACGAGATGTTCATGGCGGGCTATCGCCAACACGGTCCTGATTACTCCGATGCCAACACGCGCGCGTTCCGCGACTGGCTCGGCGAGCATTACGAGACGGACGCGGCGCTGCAGGCGGCGTGGGGCGACGATGAGGTCACGCTCGGCACGGCTGAGGTCCCGGCCTTCGCGCCCGGGCGCTTCCCCATGCGCATGGGCGCGGGCGGGACGCCGATCAGCGTCTTCTACGACCTGCCCGGCGAGCAATCGTGGGTGGACTTCAGCGAGTACATGAGCGACATCACGGCAGACCGCTTGATCGAGTGGGCGAGCATCGTCAAGCGGGAGTCGGGCGGGAAGCGGCTGGTGGCGTTCTTCTACGGCTACACGTTCGATCTGTGCGGCAGCTTCGCAGGACACTACCGGCTCCAGCGGGTGCTCGATTGCCCAGACATCGACATTCTCGCAAGTCCGTACAGCTATGCTGACCGCCAACCGGGCGGCGCGGGCAACTTCATGTGTCCCGTCGATTCGATCCTGGCCCACGGCAAGCTGTGGTTCAACGAGGACGACACGCGAACGAGCGTCTCGGACTTGAAGGACTCGCCGACGAACATCAACCTCTGGGACGAGCTGCTGGCCGACGTCGACTCAGACCTGGCGGTGCTGGACCGCAACTTCGGCTCCATCATGACCCATCGCGCGGCGACGTGGTGGATGGACCTGATCGCCGGCGGGCAGTTCCAGGCGCCGGAGATGTGGGCGATGCTGCGCGAACGGATCAAGCTCTACCAGGAGATCTACGACGACCCGACGGCCGATGCCCCCGAGGCCGCGCTGATCGTCGATGAGGACAGCAAACTCCACGTGAAGGACGACTGGGACGCGAACTGGTGGATGATGTACAAGCTCCGCGACGACATCGCGAAGGCCGGCACGTCGGTCGGCTACTACGCGCTCGCGGATTTCATCGAGGGCGTGGTGCCTGAATGCAAGGCCTACGTTTTCGCGAACGCCTTCGCGCTGAGCGAGGCCCAGGCCGCGGCGATCCGCGAGCGGCTTGACGCCGAGGAGGCGACGGCAATCTGGATCTACGCGCCCGGCTTCATCGGTGGCCGCGTGGAGGAGCTAACAGGGATCTCCGTCGAGGTCGGCGAGGGCACGCTCGGCAGCGAAGGAGAAGGAATGCTTGCCGGCGAGAGCTGGGGCGCGCCGCTGACCGTCACGCCTCGGCTATCCCCCACCTCCGGCGAAGCACTTGGGCACTACCGCGATGGCGGGCCAACATCGGCGGCGCGGACGGCACGCGATGTTCTCCTCGGCGACCTCGGACCAACGCCATCGGTGCTTCGCAAGCTGCTGGAGACGGCTGGGTGTCACATCTGGACGCGCAACAACGAAGTCGTGCTCACCGACGGTCAGTTCCTGATCGTGCATTCGGCCGAGGAAGGTCCCGTCGACATCAGCGCCCCACAGGGCGTGACACTCGAGCCGCTCACCCCATCGACCACCCGCACCCGCTGGTATCGTCTCACCCGCTAGCGCGGTCCATACGCGCGGATCTCGCAGATCCGCGCGGAAGGATCGTCGATCAAGAGCCGGATCCGATCGGTCGTGACGGAACCGAACGCGTGGACGCGGCGCCGCTCGCGGTTCTCGGACACGTCGACGACGGCGCGCCATGCTTCGCCATCGGGAACTGTGACCCGGTAGGAGCGGGCGGACATCTCGCGGAGCTGGAAGGTGAGATGGACGGTATCGACTTCGCGCGGGCCGTCGAAACGCAACTCAAGCCAGTGGGGCGAAGGCGCAGCGGGATCGGGCGCCCAGGAGTTCGGCTCGCCGTGGACGGCGCGGCTGTAACCGTTGGTTGTGTTGGCGGCGGAGAGGGTGACGTTGGCCGGCATTCGACGGGGCGGGAGCCCCGTCGCTACGCGATCGGCGGGGGCATCCCGCGGCGGCTCGCCCGTATCGTGCGGGTCGGGAATGGTGGCTTCGCTGGAGGCAGAGACGGCGGCAGCGAGGGCGAAGTCGAGCGGGTCCTGATTCGGCACGCCCATCAGGTAAGTGCCATCGCGGAGCAGCGTCTGTTGGAGTTGGGTGAGGTGATCCGAATAGACGCCGCGGGGCGACGAGTCATGGGCCCTCGCGATGGCCGCAGCCGTGCCGACGACCTCGCCCACCATGCACGTGATGCGCATGACGCGCACGCCGTTGAGGGCGAGGTGGGTAGCGCTGACGTTGCGGCCTGCCATGAGGAGATTGTCGACGTTGCGCGAGTAGAGAATGCGGTACGGGACGCTGGCCTTGAAGTGATAGAGCCGGAACGCCTGGGGGCCGTTGGTCCAGAACCCTTGCGGGTGATGAGGGTCGATGTTGTAGCCGGCGTAAGTGACCGTGTCATCGTGGATGATGCGATCGGCGAAATCGCGCTGGGTGAGAACGTAGTCGCCCAGGAGGCGGCGCGACTCGCGCTTGCCGGCGATGTGGTTGGTCGCCACGAAGTCCAGATTCGCGGCCTCGGCCGCGAGTTCGGGGCAGTGGTTCTTCACGTGATCCCAAAGCCCAAGCTTGACTAGGAAGAGCTGGTCGCGGATCGACTCCGCATCGGCGATGGTGTCCTGCATCCCCCCCAGTTCAAGCCACCAGGCGCCGAGAGGATTGGCGTTCTCCGGATGGCGTCCTTTGCCGCGCTCGAGGCTGTGGAAGCCATCGGGCGCCTCATGGAGGACGGAGTGCTGGGTGGCCTTCGGGCCCGGATCGAAGTCGCCGCAGGACTCCCACGTCGGCGCCCAATCCGGCGCGTGGAACTCGACGGGCTCGTCGCGCTTGACGATGGTGTTTCCCGTCAGCGAGGAGCTGAGCGAATGGGGATCGGCTTCGGCTGGCGCGGCGGGCTCGTCGAACTCATCGCGGCCCTCACGGCCCGTGCGGCAGTCGGCGCCAGACCAGTAGCCGACCCAGCCGTCGCCCGTGCAATCGGCGAACAGATCGCCCCGGAACTCGTGACGCTCACCGGTGATGACGTCGAGGGCGCGGACGCTCTCGATGACGCCGTCGCGCTTCATTCCGACGCCCGTTGCGCGAGAGTTGAGGAAGAGATCGATGGCGCGCTCGGAGCGGACGATGGATTCGAAGTGCTCCGAGCGGTCGGCGCCGGACGGAATGCGAGAGAGTTGCTCGATGATGCCGGTCTCGCGCGGGTCGAGGGGCTCGTCGGAGGTGTCGCCGCTCATCCAGACCTGGATCTCGCTGGAGGCGTTGCCGCCGAGGATTGGGCGGTCTTGCACCAACGCCACTTGGCAACCGTGACGGGCGGCGGAGATGGCAGCGGCGCAACCGGCGATCCCGCCGCCGACCACGACGAGATCGTATGGGCCGTGCTCTCGGATCGTCGAGGAGACGCCCCCGTGGCGCTCGCGTTCGGCGGCGAGAGCGTCGGGATCGCTACTGGGCGACGGTCCCGTGGTCAACACGACGGCGTCGCAGCGTCCCCACCAGCCGGCCAGGTCGTGAAGACGGATCTCGATATCTCCGCGGGGGAGGTCGAAGGAGCCGCCATCGATCCATTGCCATGAAGACGACGGCGCGGCCCCAAAAGTGGTTGAGGAGGGCGTGCCATTGACGAGGACCTGGAACTTGCCCGGGGAGTGCTCGGGGAGCCAGTCCCTGCAGCGGACCCATAGGCGGTGGGCGCCCGGTTTCGTGACGCGGGCAGTGGTGGCGGCGTCGGCGACGGGACGACCATTGCCATTGGCAAGTAGGTACGGCGAGCCAATGAGACCGACGAACTGTGGGTCATTGACCCATCCGCCGGGAGAATCGAACTGCTCGGCCTCAAGCCAGATGACGGCGTCGGCGGGAGGGGCAATCATGGGCGACATCACGGTTTCAGGAGAGCCGCGATGCGGGATTTGAACGCCTCGAGCCGCTGCTCCTGATCATCGCTGAAACTCCCCAGGCGCTGAGCGTACGTGTCCATCCAGGTGACCAGGCGGTCCGTGTCGTCGGCGTTCAACTCGACGTCGTGGTGACCGTCGCGGAGGAGTTTGAGCAACTGGCTTGTCTGAGCCGCGCAGGCCGTGACGACCGAACGCCCCGCGCCGTAGCGGCTTGAGATATGCGTGAAGAGACTCGGATTGCCGTAGTTGATGAGCGCGTCGTACGCGCCCTCACCGGTGAGGTCGAGCGCGGCGGCTTTGGCATCGGCGGCGCCGGGCGCGTGGCAACTGATGCAGTGCTCGTCTAGCACCGGCTTGACGAGGGTATCGAAGCGCATCGGCCAGGAACCCTCCGGCCCGAGCTTGATGCGCGAGGGCTCGCGATTCAGAGCGATGGCGCGCATGTTGGTGGGCGCCGTGTTGCGACCCTCATGGCACCCGACGCAACTCAGCGTCTGGTTGGGCTGGAGGTAGGTGAGGCTGCGCATGGTCTGGAGCGCCATGCCGTTTTCGTCGAGCGCCTGGAAGAAGATGCCGACTCCGGCCGGCGCGTGGAAGTGGGCCGATCCATCGGCCTCGACGGGGACCGTGCCGAGGACGAACTTGCCGGGGTCGTCGCGCGTGATGCCCAGCCGCGGCGCGTTCATGGTTGGCTGCGTCTTGGCGGGCACGCCGACGATGCGGAGGGCTTTAACGGCCCCGCGCTCGACGCCCGCGAGTCCGTTGTAGACATCGAGCAGGACCACGCGGCCCTCTTTCGACTCGTCGACGTCGGTAGCGAAGATGGGCGGCTTGGGCCGCGACCGAAGCGCGAGCGGGTACATGCTCGAGATATCCGGATCGCGATAGATCAGCTCAAGATTGCCGAAGGCGTCGTAGTAGTAGATTCCAAGGGCGGCGTCGGGGTTGCGCGATCCCTCGTTCTTGAGCGGCTGGTGGCTCCACGAACAGAGGAAGTAGTCCTCAGACAGCGGGAACGGGTTGGCATAGTAACTAGCGGGCCAGCCCTCGATCTCCGGGAAGCAGACCTCGGGCGTGAGGCGCGTGATGGGCTCCGTGCCATCGACGCCGACGGAGGTATCGAGCAGCGTGAGGCTGCCGCCGGTGACCGAGTGGTGGGCGGATGCGGTGAAGATCATCTTCTTCGAATTGGGTATGGCGCGGGCCTCGAAGATGGCGTGGGGCGCGTGGGTGAAGTTGCCGTAGACGATCTCCGGATGCGTGCCGTCGGGCCGGGTCGACCAAAGGCTCATGTACGGCATGTTGCTGCGGTCGACGTAGTCCCAGCGCGCGTAGGTGATGCGCCCGTCATTGGTGACCGAGGGCGTCCACTCGAAGTTCTCAAAGGGCGAGATCGCGCGCATCCGCGAGCCGTCGGGGCTCATGGTGTGCAGCGTGTAGACCGCGACCGGGCGGCTGGGTCCGCCGCCACAGCGAACGTATGAATCGGGCAGCGCGCCGGTGAGGGCTTCAAGACTTGTCTGCTCCGTGCACTGAACGAAGACGCCGCGCCGGGTGGACAAGAAGACGATGTCGCCATTCGGGAGGCAACGGGCGTCGAAGTCGTCGTAACGCCCACGGGTCAGTTGGCGGACGCCGGAGCCGTCGACGTTCATCTCGTAGACATGATAGAAGGCGTCTTCGGGGATGCTGGCCTTGTCGACCTTGTTCGGGTTGCCGGATGTCTCGAGGTAGTACTTGCAGAACGCGAACAGGATCTTGGAGCCGTCGTGGCTGAGTTCAGGTCGGAGGAACGTGCCCTCGGGCCAGCCATCCGTGATGCAGGTCAGCTCCGGATCGCCGGACTTGTAGTTCGACATGGTATACAGTCCGCCGCCGGGCTTTGACCACCAGCCGTAGTACTGGTCGGACATGTGGCTGTATTGGGTGGGCTTGCGCTTGCTGAAAACGATCTGGTCGAAGTCGAGGAGTGGGTTCTTGAGCGCGAGGTCGCGGACCAGCCAACGGGCTTTGGCGTAGAGAGCCTCGTCGCCGAACTCCTGGTCGCCCAGTTCTTGGGTGACTCTTGCGATCCCGGCATCGAATTCGGCGGTGTCAACGCCCATCTTGGCGAGATCAGCGGACAGCTTGTCGCCGCGCTTGATGACCTGGGCAACGGGCAGATAGTCGACCACTCGCTCGCCAGGGCGCGGGTGGTTTACCGACCAGGGACTCACGCTGCTCTGGTTTGCGGTCTTCCACAGGGCGACGTTGGTCTCATCATCACCCGAGGCGTAGACCTCGACCTCATCGAGGTGAAAGTAGTTGCTGCCGGGCAGGTGGCATTTGACGAAACGCGCATTGTGGGCGTCAAGCGTAACCGCCAGCGGCTCGCCGGCGCCGGTTCCACCAAAGGCCTGTCCGCCGCAGTCGTGGACTTGGGTCCACGTCTCGCCGTCGAGCGAGGTCGATAGGAGCATGTTGACGCTGCGGCCGCCCGCACCACCTCGGTTGTAGACGACGATGCGTCCGATGGCGATCTCTTCCCCCAGGTCCACCATCCACCACGGGCTGGCCTCGAGGGCGGCGTGAAATCCCCACCTGCCCTCCTTGATGCCGTCGATGGCGCCGAGAGCGTCGCCCTCAGTCGTGGCAGTGGTGGATGTGGCCTGAGCGCGCTTACGCTCTTCCTGGACGATCCAATCGGCCTCGATGTCTGAGCGCCAGTCGGCGCTCAGGCTGGATGCTAGGCCGAGGAGCAGGAGCGCCACCAGGGCGCCGAAGACATGTCTGACTCGCATTGCGATCACCTTCGGTCAGTGTAACCGGCGTGTGGCAATACTAACGCCTACTACAGCGCGACGTTCTGCTTGCTTTCGGGCGTGTAGCTGTGGAACTCAATGCGGTTGCCGTCGGGATCCTGGACCCAGCACTGCCAACTGCCATCCTCACCAAAGTGTGGATCGGTAACCTCGAGACCACGACCACGGAAGGTCTCGCAAGCGGTCTTCACGTCATCGACCTCGAGACAGAAGTGCTGCCAGGATTCGGTGGGCTCGGGATCGCCCTTGAAGAGTTCGACGAAGCTGCGCCCGCCGATGTGCATGTAGACGCCGAAGCGCTCGCCGTCATCATTGATGAAGTCGAACGAGTGCGATAGGCCGAGCTTGTTGACGTAGAAATCAATCGATGCATCGAGGTCCTTCACGCGGAAACAGATGTGGGCCAACGCTCTGAGCATCTAAGGTCTCCCTTGGGCATCCGTCGAAACGGGCTGTTGAGCGAGATTCGCTGCGGCGGGGCGGAATACCTGCGAGGCACAGCAACGGAGCGGGTCGGGAGACCCGCAGGCACGATGCGGCGAAAGGACGGCGTTTGGGGAGTGAGGGCTGGGAGGAGAGTGGGACCTTGGCGCGCAACGTAGGCGGACTCACTCCAGGACGGAGCCTAGCGAATGCCACGACCGAACGTGCTGCTCATCACGACCGATCAACACAACGCGCAGATCATGGGTTGCGCGGGGAATCCGGCGGTGCGGACGCCCAACCTCGATGCGCTGGCAGCGAGAGGCGTCATCTTCGACGCGGCGTATACGCCTCACCCCGTCTGCACTCCGGCGCGCACGAGCATCTTCACCGGGCAATATGCCGCGAGGCATGGGGTCGGGTACAACATGAACCTCAGGATCAACGAGGCCGATCCATCGCACATGACCGGCCTGAGCGCCGACGCGACGGCGTTTCCGGAGGTGCTGGCGGGGGCGGGGTATGACACGAGCCTCTTTGGGAAGCTGCATGCCAAACAGGCGGGAGGGAAGAACTTCGGGCTTCGCCACACGCGGCTTGCCGAGGGGAAAGGCCAGTTTGTAGAGCACGGATCCGGCCCGGATGATTACCGTCAGTATTTGAGGGGCAAGGGGTATGGCGATGAAGCGTGGCGGACGTGGGAGATGCCCAAATATGCCGAGAGGGGGCACGTCACATCGCCACTGCCGAATGAGGATTATATCGACACGTGGGCGGCGACGGAGGCGGTGGAGTATCTGGGCGAGGTGGATGGGCCGTTCTTCTCTTGGGTCTCGTTCAGCAATCCGCACACGCCATGGGATCCGCCCGAGCCATATGCGTCGATGTACTCGCCGGAGGATGTCGTCTTCCCCGCGCGGCGCCGAGGCGAGTTGGAGGAGAAGAACCCCCATTGGGTGACTAACCTCGCCAAGACGATCCCCGCGACTCCCCCAACATCGACCGACCCGGACCGCGAGGCAAGCATCGACCTGGCCTACTCGCGGTTCAGCGACGACCAGATACGCTCGATGCTGGCGGCCTACTATGGCGAGATCACCCACATCGACGACCAGGTGGGACGAATCATCGAAACGCTCGATCGGCGAGGCCAAGCGGAGAATACGCTCATTATCTTCACGGCGGATCACGGCGACTACTGCGGCAACAACTGGGCGTTCTTCAAGTACAGCGCATTCTACGAATCCCTGGCACGAGTGCCGTTCATCGTGAGTGGTCTCGGCGTCGGCGAGGGGCGGCGGGAGCAGTTGGTGAGTCTCAACGACGTCGCGCCGACGGTGCTGGAGGCGTGTGGGCTCGAGGGCGTGGATCCGATGGACGGAGAGGCGCTGCAACCGGTGCTGGCGGACGGCGGCGCGGCGTGGCGAGAGGAGCTGCTGCTGGACGCGGGCAACGTGAGGGCCCTGCTGACGCGGGAGTGGAAGTACATGCGGTGGGGAGATGGCTTTGAGGAGCTATACGACCGGGCGGGGGACCCGGGCGATCTGCACAACGTGGCTGGGGCGCGGAAGGGCGCGTGTGAGGAGATGCGGAGGCGGATGGGGTGACATGAGGCGACGGCGAACGACGATGCCGGCTGAAAGCCGTGGAAACTCGTGGAGTTTCCCTGGTCCAGTCAAGCTACATTGGGAGCGGCGAGAGGTATAGGAGGAGCATGAGAGGGTAGGGAGTGCGGATCAGGAGATCCGCAGGCACGGTACGGCAAGGCGGACTATCAGTCGGTAACTGCGAGGTGCGGTGATGAGTCAGCTACGGATCGGGCATTACCAGTGCGTATGTTATCCCGGCGAGTTTGAGCGGAATCTGCAGACAGTCGTGGAGGCCCTGCGAGAGGCCGAGGAGCGGGGCATTGAACTGCTGAGCCTTCCGGAGAGCCTGCTCGGCGGATACTGGGCAAGCGAGGAGAAATGTCGCGAGAACGCGTGGCCCGTTCAGAGCACGCGGACACATGAGCTGCTGGAGGCAACGGCCAGCTCGCCGGTGATGTTCATGGTGGGCTTCAACGAGCTGCGGGGCGATGATCTGTACAACACGGTAGCTCTGTGCGAGCAGGGGACGCTCGTGGGGACTTACTCGAAGGCCTTCCCCGTCATCAACTACTTCAAGCCCGGCCGAGAGTGCCCTGTGTTTGAGAAGAACGGCGTGAAGTTCGGGATCATCATCTGCGCCGACGGAGGGTATCCCGAGCCGACGCGGATCATGGTGATGAAGGGCGCGCGAATCATCTTCGCGCCGCACTACAACTACATCGGCAAGGAAACGCTGATCGATCACTACGTCCACGTGCGCAGCGATCACATTGCGCGGGCGGTGGAGAACGCCGTGTTCTTCGTGCGTGGCAACAATGTTGAGGTCGGCGAGCAGCTCAGCCTCGGGCGCGATGGCGTCGGCTACGGCGACAGCTACATCATCGACCCGAACGGGCAGATCGTTGCGGCGGCGAACCTACACGCGCCCGCGATGGTCTACTCCGACATCGACCTCGACCGGAAGTACTACGGCTGGCACAATAAGTCGGCACGTTCAGCGAGGATCTTCTGGGAGCAGCTGAGGGACGCGGCCGGGGACGAGTGAACGGCACTGCCAACCACCAAGGACACCAAGAGCACCAAGAACGACAACGAAAAAGGGAAGACTGGAAGACTAGAAGACGGCAAGGAACGGCGAGTCTGGTGGATACGGAGGGCGGCCGATGATGGAGGCGCTGGCGGCACAGCGAAGGACCAGAACGGCGGCAGCGGAGGGCGTGGAGATCGTCGAGTTCGTGCTAGAGGGCACGAATCTGATCTGCCCGTACTTCCACCAGCGGTTCTTCACTCATGACTCGCAGCGGGTTGTCTGCTACGGCGAGTTCGACGGCAACAACGAGGCGGTGCTGGTGGAGATCGAGACGGGCGACGCCTGGCGGCTGACCAACGGCGGCGCGCACGTGCATACGGGTGACCTCGCCCCGGACGGGCGACGGTTCTGGTTCGCGCGTGACGGCGTGGTCTGGAGCGTGGACATCGAGAGTGGCGAGGAAGTGGAGCGCTTCGTGCTCCCGAGCGATGATGGGTACAAGTGCATGTCGATGGTACATTTCAGCGCCGACGGCTCCCACATTGCGATGGGCGCCAACCGCGAACACGCCAGCGGCGTGAAGGAGGCTTGCGTGTTCGCCATCGATGTGGAGACGGGCGACGCGACCATCATCGTCGAGCGGCCATTTCAGATAGGGCACGTGCAGTGGTCAACGATAGATCCGCAACTCGTCATGTACTGCCACGAGACGGGCGGCGATTCGCCCCAACGAATGTGGCTGGCGAGGACGGATGGGCACCATCCCGGCGCGCTGTTTGACTGGCCCGGCCACCCGTGGGTGACGCACGAGACGTTCACCGGCGATGGCGGAGAGGTCGTGTTCATTCGACACCCCGACGGGATGGGCGCCATCCGCCCAGACAACACGGGCTACGAGCCCATCGAAGCCCCTGGCGCGTGGCATCCGGGGCCGAACCGGGACGCGTCGATCATCGTGCATGACACGCACAAGGGCGAAGTGCGGCTGCACTGGCGAGAGACAGGCAGGAGCGTGCTGCTGAGCACGAATGAATTAGCGACGGCGAACAACCATCCACATCCGAGGTGGGCGCCGAACGAGACGATGGTTATATGGACGTCGAATCGAGAGGCGCCGACGAGACCGGCCGTGGCGGATGTGACCGTACTTACGGGGTAGCCAGCAACCTCGATGCGGCCGCGGGCAGAAATGCCCGCGCCACGAACAGCCAAGGCGGACGGAGGGCGACCTGATGCGAAGCGTGATGGTGGTTGGGATGATACTCATCGTCAGTGGGACCATTGCTCAGAATGCGACGGATTGGGTATCGCCGCTGCCGAAGAAGATCGCCTTTGGCGAGACGGCGATCGTGCCTGTGGCGGAGCTTGGCGTGACTCTCGGGGATGGCGCGGGAGACGTGGTGGCCACCGCGCGCGAGCAGATTGTCACGATGCTCGAGGAGAAGACCGGCGTGAGGCCGGAGGGTTCGGGGTTCGAGATCCTGCTCGGCGTCTGCGATGAGCGAGGGACGATTGGCGATCTGAGCGTTCCGGGCGCGTCGGAGCTGGCGCGGCTGAAGAACTCGGATCAGGCGTACGTGATCCGGCCGATGGGCAACGATCGACTGGTGGTCGCGGGTCTCACAGAGCAAGCCGTGTTCCACGGCGCGATCACCGTGAAGTGGTTGCTGGCTGCAGGAATTGAGGGCGACACGGTCACCATTCCGCTCGCGCGAGTGACGGACTGGCCGGACATATCCGAACGGGGCGAATGGGGCGGCAGCGCAAACGGCGACATCCAGCGATTCGCTGATGAGAAGATGAACCTCATCGAGAGCCACTGCCGGTTGAGCATGGCCGATGACGGCAGGGGCGAGGGATCGATCGGCGAGGATTTCGTTGAGGAGGCGCGACTGCACGCCATCAAGGTTGTGCCTATCCTCACGCATCTGGATCAACTGAAGGGGACGGGGATCTACGACACATATCCCGAGTTGAAGGGCATTGGCGGGACCTCAACCGCGCTGGGCGGGCGGGTGATGGCGCCCTGCGCGAGCAAGCCGAAGTTCACTGAGATTCTCGGAGATTGGCTGGCATCGCTGGCGACGATGAAGGGTGTCGACACGGTCTGCTGCTGGCTGAGCGAGCACCACGTGCAGTGCGGGTGTGACGATTGCCAACAGGTCGGCCAGTACGTGCTGGAGGCGCAGTCGCTGGTCAAGGGCTGGGAGAACGCAAGGAAGCAGCATCCGGACCTGAAGCTGCGCATCCTGCTGACCCAAGGCAGCTACACGAGCAACGCGCAGGTGATCGCGGCCACGCCGCCGGAGGTGCAGATCACCTACTACGACGGCGGTCGGACGTATGACTCGTCGCGAGATGAGATGATCTACCCGCTGCTGGAGGAGTACACGGCGTCAGGTCGATGGCTGGGATGCTACCCGCAGCTCACGGCCTCGTGGCGGATCGTCTGCCCGTGGAGCGGTCCGCAGTTCATCCGGTACCGGATGCAGGAGTTCGTGGAGGACGGGCTGGAGTGTCTGTGCGGATACGCGACGCCGCACAACGACCTGTATGACTTCAACGTGGCGGCCGCGTCTGAGTGGTCGTGGAACAGCACGGGCCGCGATGAGGTCGAATTCGGCACGGCATGGGCGACGCGGAGAGGGCTGCCGGAACCGGGCGCGGTCGCCGCGTGGGCGGAGATGCTCGGGCCGGTGGGGTGGGACGTGTATGGCTCGCGGGTGCCGTACAGCGCGTTCTTTGGCGGCGCGGGGCGGATGATCGCCGACCGGCAACAGCCGAAGTTGGGCGAGGGGATGTTCCGGTGCTTCCCGACGCAGGCGCGCTTCAACATTGACCTCGCGACCTGCGACGCGGCGCTAGGCCTCGCGCGAGACGCGGTGGGCGAGCCGATGCTGATTGCCGAGACGGAGGCGCTTCGCGGGTACGTGACGATGCTGAAGGAGCTGTACACGATTGCTTCGATGTACGCGAGCAGCCACTTGCCGGATGACGCCGCGCGGCAGGCGCTACAGGACGCGGTGACGCGGCTCGCGCAAGCATCGATGGACACGACCGATGCGCTGCGGGAGTGGGAGGTGGCGGCGAGCGGCGGCAACCACTATGGCGGGTCGCGGTTCGGGGATACGGTCGATGTGAATGCGAAAACGGTGAGTGAGGTTGCGGCGGCACTGGCTCCGCTGGGCATCACAGACCCATCAGCCGCGAGCCGAGAGCGCGTCGCGGGGACGTGGGTCAGCGACGATTTCGAGGAAGGGGAACGCGTCACGAAGCGCTTCGACGTCACGGAGCTGCTGGACGGCGCCGGGACCTATCAGATCCACTTCAAGTACACGAGCGGGTGGTGGGGGACGAACATCCACCGAGCGGCGCTGGCCGTGGACGAGACGGAGGTCGCGGCGGACGAGCACGTCGGGATGGCGGCTTATGCGAGCGCGGCCAACGTCTACACGCTGGTGGTTGAGGAGCATGACGAGGGTGCCACTTACACTCTCGTCATCGATATCAAGGGCGTCGCCTCGAGGGGGAGGCCGGCGGACCGGCAGGGCTGCAACGGCGAAGTGTCCGTGCGTAAGGTCCGGGTGGACGATGAGCCGTTGAAGTCTCCAGAAGTCGGGCCGGTGGCGGAATCGCTGCAATCGATTTACGGGCCGCCCCAGTTCAACAGCGACGGGCTTGCGGTGGGTGTTGTGACTGGAGGGTATGGGTCGGGCTCGGTGCTGCGGGCGCTGGAGCAACAGCGAGGGCTGAATGCCCAGCCGGTGGGGCTGCTAGAACCCGACTGGATCAAGGATTGCGATGTCATCGTGCTCCCGCAACCGCACGACGTGGCGAGCCTGACGGTCGAGCAGGTTGAGTTGCTGGAAGCGTTCGCCCGCGGCGGAGGCGGGGTGGTGGCGACGCACAGCGCCGTGGGCTATCGAGGTTTCCCGCCGCTGCTGACGAGTATCTGCGCTAGCGGCCTCGGGCATGTCCGCGATACGGGATGGCGAGTGGCGCTGGCCCACCCGATCACGGATGGGATCGACATGGACCGCGTGCACGAGCACTCGTACTACGATCACATAGAGCTTGAGGCAGGGCCACAGGGCACGGTGGTGGCCTCCGCGGGCGCGAGCGGGAAGCCAGTCGTGATCTGCGGCGATGTCGGCGAGGGCCGATATGTGGCGTGTGGCTTGCTGCCAGGCATTGGGAGAGGGAGCGACAATGAGGTGGAGGTGGAGGGAGAGGAACTGAAGCTGATCGTGAATGCGGTGAGGTGGAGCGCGGGGTAGGTGGGGTAAAGGCAGGGGCACGACATCGCGGCTGAAGCCGCTCCTACAAGGGTCTACACTCTGTGAAGAGAGGACGCAAAGCGATGAGGCTATTGGCAGGCTTGGCAGCAGTGATCGCAACGGCGGGCGCTTTGGCGCAGGATGATCGACCGTATCCGCAAGGGAAGCGTTTCCCGCTGGGGGTCTACTCGGTCCACACGCCCGAGGAGATGGCGGACGTAAGGGACCACGGCTACAACCTCGGCCACACGTACCACTTCAAAACCGACTACTTGGACGCGATCGCCGAGGCGGGCATCTACGGCTTGCCTCACCTGACGGATGCCGAGGAGGCGGATGCGAAGGCGACGATTGAGGCGCTCGCGGCGCAGGAATGCGTCGGCTGGTGGGATCTCCCCGAGGAGCAGCGGTGGTGGCGCGAGGATGAGTGGGCGCTGCTGACGAATCTCAGCGCCTGGACCCGGAAGTATGATCCCCTGCAGCGGCCGAACTTCATGTACCTGCCAGGGCATTACGGCGTCCAGGCGATCGCGAAATACGTGCCGCATCTCGACATCATCGGCGCGGGGGCCTACACCGAGTACATCCACCAGCCGAGGAGCTGGGTGAGGTGGCGAATCGAGACGCAGATCGAGGCCATAAAGACGGCAGGCTTCGCAGTTGGGTCTGACTACCTGAACGGTGAGAAGACTCCGATCGGCATCCCGATGCTGTTCGCGGACCTGGAGACGATGGATGTCATCACGCCGGTGGAGGCGTACCACGACTTCTACTCGTGCATCGCCGCCGGGGCGAGGGGCATCGTGATCTTCTCGTACTGGCACAAGCGCGATCTGCCGGTGCTGCAGAAGACGTGGGAGGCATACGCGAAGGCGGGGAGTGAGATCAACGGTGAGGAGGGCCTGGGGGATGTGATTCTCTGGGGCGAGGACCTGCCGAAGCCGACGGTGGCCATTGCCAAAGGCCCGCAGCAGACCGCCCCGTTCGCGCCGTATGGCCATGCGTATGAGGTGAGGTACCCATCGGTGAACGTGCTGGCGAAGCGATACGAGGAGCAGACCTATCTGATAGCGGTGAACTCGTCGGAGCGGGCGGTCACGGCGGAGATCGCAGGGCTCGAGGGTACGGAGGCAGCGGTGCTGTTCGAGGATCGAACGGTGGAGATAGTGGACGGGAAACTGGTCGATGAGTTCGGGTGGCTGGGCGTACACGTGTATAGGATGTAGACGGCGGGAGTCAGGAGCTCGGAGGCGGCCAAGGAGATTGGCAGTATGGATCGGCCGAATGTGATCGTGATGATCTGCCATGACATCGGGCAGCATCTGGGGTGTTATGGAGTGGAGACCGTCAGCACGCCCTCGCTGGATGGGTTGGCGGGTGAGGGCGTTCGATTCAGCAACAACTTCTGCACATCGCCCTCATGCAGCCCGAGCCGGGCGGCGATATTCACCGGCCGATACCCCCACAGCAACGGCGTGATGGGCCTCTGCCACAACGACTTCGGATGGGACCTCTACCCCGGCGAGAAACACCTGGCGGGACTCCTGCACGGCGCGGGCTACCGGACGGGATTGCTCGGCCACCAGCACGAAACGCGCCGACCGCACGAGATGGGTTACGACGACGTGAAGATGGGCGGGCACTGCGGCGAAGTGGCGGAGAAGTCCATCCCGTGGTTGGAGGATGCGGCTGCGGGTGGGCAACCGTTCTACGGGCAGATTGGGTTCTTTGAGCCGCATCGACCGTATGACTACGGGGGCGCGACGCCGGATGACAGCAGGGGCGTGACCGTGCCGCCGTGGCTGGTCGACGAGCCGTCGGCGCGCGATGAATTTGCGGGGTATCAGGGCGCAATCCGGAAGGTCGACGCGGCGATGGGGGAGATCCTGGCGGCAGTCGATCGGCTGGGGATCCGGGATAACACGGTCACGATCTACACCGCCGACCACGGGATGCCCTTTCCCCGGGCGAAGTGCTCGCTTTACGACCCAGGGATCGAGACGCCGTTTATCATCCGCTGGCCCGATGGCGGGTGGACGGGCGGACGCGTGCAGGATGAGCTGATCTCAAACATCGACATCGTGCCGACGCTTCTAGAGACGCTGGGAATCGATGGCCCTGACAACATCGAGGGACAGAGCGCGACGGGACTGCTGAACGGCACTGAGCACGCAGCGAGGGACGAGATCTTCGCCGAGATGACGTACCACGACTACTGCGACCCGAGGCGGTGCATCCGGACGCGAACGCACAAGCTGATCGCCAACTTCACGACCGCGCCGTTCTTCATGAACCCAAGCCAGACGTGGCGGCCGGGAACGATCACGAAGGATCCGGTCGAGCCGACGTACGCGTACCACCCGCATGTGGAGCTTTACGACCTCGAGGCGGACCCGCTGGAGCTTAGCAACGTGGCTGATGATGAGGCGCGCGCGGAGGTGGCGGACGATCTGAAGGCGCGTCTGCTGGCGTGGATGGAGGAGACGGACGATCCGCTGCGCCACGGTGTGCCGACGCCGCCACATCACGTGAAGGCGATGGAGGCGTTGAGGGGCGGGTAGGCGTCGCGCGTTACGTTGCGCGCGTGACGGTGTAGGTGGCGTCGACGGGATCGACGTCGAACTGGGTGGTGTCGCCGACGGCCCGCGTGAGTATCGGCTGGGCATCGGCGTCGCGGACAACCACCCCGTCCTCCCGCCAAGCGGGGGGTGGCGTCAACTCGACCGTGAGCGGGTGATCGAACAGCTTGGGGTCGGCTTGGCATGATACAGTGATGGTGACCGACTCCGCGTCAACAGCCCCCAACGCGACCCGCGTCGAGCGACGCGCCACCGAGTATCTGTGTATGTCGGCCATTCCGGCCACCCACAGATCTGCCTCGCGCTCGCGAACCGCCGCCAGGGCCGCGCGGAAGTTCGCCTCGGCGGTGCTGAGGCCGTCGCCGATGGCGTGGAAGTGGGCGCGGCACCAACCGCCACGCTCAACATGACGCTCGAGATGCGTTCGGAATGCCGGGATTCGGTCGCCGTAGGCGTCGTCCATTCCGAGCGAGCCGGTCGCCAAGAACAGGTGGTGCTCGCTCAGGAAGTGCCGAAGCGGATGCTGCAGACTCCACCACGTGCCGCCGCCGAGGTTGAGCGCCATAATGGGACTGCGGCCCGGGAACAGACCCACGATGTAGGCCGCCGCGTCGCCGATTTCGGCGCCGGCCTTCTCGTCGTCGGGCGCGCCGCGGTGGTGCATGGTGTGGTTGGCAAACTCCTGGTCCCCCGTCTCAGCACAAGCCTCCCATGCCTCGCGGCGCTCCTGGTAGTCCGGCGCGCCCGGGTTAATCATGAACGTGGCGCGCAAGTCATGCTCGCGGAGGAGGGGGATGACGGTCGTCAGATGCGTGGGATGGGAGTCGTCGAACCGCAGGCTGAGGGCGGAACGCCGGCCTGCGAACCAAGGACATACGACTGCCCTCAACCCCGTTTGGGACTCCGTCTGGTCGCGATCAGATTCGGGTGCCGGCGGCGGCAGCAGGCGACTGTCGGGCGGATCGACGACCTCGACCGCGTACGTCGTGGCTTCGGGAGGGACGGAGATACGTAGCTTGTGAAGTTCGGTCCCGCCGCGCCGAGCGGAGATCGACAGGCCCGCCGCGTCGACGACCCGCACGTCTTCGGCCGGCCAGTGATCCGGACCGCTCTCATCGAGTTCGACCAGGAGCGTGAGGGGGGCAGTCTCGCCGCCCGGGCGCACGCTGATTCTCAAGCGGCGCCTCCCAAGGGATTCCGCGGCGACCTCGGCCGGGCCGTCGTATTCGTGAAGGCTCACCCGCGCCCCAGCGACCTCGACCGCCGGCGCGGCATCAGCGCTGGGCGGGACGAGCAACGATAAAGCGGCGATGATCCAGAGCATTGTCTTCTCCCCGGCTTACCCGGTCTAGTCGTCCGACTTCGTCGAGCCCATATCCCACGGCGCGCCGGTGGTGTCGACCGTTGGGCGGGGCGGTTCGAGGCCTGGCGCGAGCGAATCGAGCAACTCGACTGAAGTGTCCTCGATGATCTGACCGGCCTCGGGCACGAGCTTGCTGCTGAGCGCCAGCCTCGGTTCGTATCCGCCGCCATTTGGGCCGAGCGCCTCGGGCGTCGGCACGTAGCCGATGCAGCCATTGGCGAGTTCGACAACCCACGTGTATGGGAAGCTCGAGCGCTCCTTGATGTTCAGCCCGAACTGGCAGAAATACTCCGTTGGATTGCTGACCCACGCCGCCGGACCGACTTGGATGGCCTGGATCTCCCCAAGCGCCTCGGGCTCCCACTTATTCTGCTCGTGAAGCAGCAGCACGTCGCGAGAGAACCACCAATCGTGATCCTGAGGCGCGTCGGACGTGACGAGGGCGAGGCACTCCTGGAAGCGCTCGTCGCTGACCTCCCGAGTCTTGATCGAGACGTCCTTCCTCACCGCGGCGATGGGCGCGAGGTCAGCGGGCTCAGCGTCGGCGATCACCTTCAGGGCTTCGGCGCCCACTTTGGTGCCGATGCGGCGACACCACTTCTCGCCGGACTCGCTATCTTGCATCGAGAGATTGTCAACCTGAGTGATGTCGCCGCAGGCGCCGTTGAGGAAGACCACATGGGCGTCGTCGTTGAGCGCGCCGGTGATGGTCTCGCGCATGTAGACAGGCCAGTCGGCGCCGATGCCGCCCGCACCAACCGTGCCGTGGCACGTGAAGTTGACGACCGCGCCGAGAAAGTCGCCTTCCGGCGACCATGCGGAGAGGACGCCAACCTCGGGATCGACGGGGCCGGCGGGCTTGATGATGTCGGGGTTGCCCTTGCCCGGGTGGGTCACTTGGGTGCCGTCTCTCATGATGAAGCGCCGGTTGTGAGCGACCGAGGCCTCCTCCCCACGCCCCACCGCCAGCAGCGCATCCTGCTTGTGCTGGTCCGCCAAGATGACTGCGGAGGCGATCTGGGTTGCAGTGTAGCGGAGGTACTCGGGGTCGGGCGCGACGGAGTGATTCTGAGCGAGGTCTTCGCAGAGGTCCTGATCGAAGACCTCGTCACGGAGGTAATCACCCGGCAGCGCGCCAAAGCACGGGCCGCCGTTGTGCGTGTGAGAGCACCCGACCATGACGTTGGCGCCGGGGATGCCGGTCTTCTCCTCGATGAGCGCTCGCGCCGCCTCGACGACGGAGCGTTTGACGGAGAGGGCATCGAGCCCAACGAGACCGACGGTGGTCTCGCCATCGGAGATGACGGCGGCCGTGGCGAGCAGCGGATCGTGGACGGTGGTATGGAAGATCTTGCTGAAGCCGCCGGGCCTCTCAGAACCGATCGACGGGGTGATGTCAGTGGCAGCGAAACCGACTTGCATTACAGCGCCTCCCTGGAAACATGCGACTGAGATGAGAGGATTCGGTGGGCAAGGCAAGGGTACCTTGTTGCGGCATACACATAAAACGGGTATACTATACACATCGAGTGAAGGAGGTGGATGATGGCGACCACGAAGGCCGGTCAGGCCAAGGGCAACTTCGTCAGAACAAACGTCGTCCTTGACGATGACCTCGTTCGGGAGGCGATGGAGTTGACGGGCATCGAGACGAAGCGGGGGGTTCTGGACGAGGCGTTGCGGAGGTTGGTGCGGCTGCGACGTCAGGCGGGTATGCGGGAGCTGCGTGGGAAGATCGAGTGGGACGGCGATCTCGCGGAGATACGGAAGGGTCGGTTCTCTGATGGTGATCGTTGACAGTTCCGTGTGGATTGACTACTTCGCCGACAGACCGACGCCGCAGGTTGAGGCGCTCGATCAGTTGCTGGGTCACGAGGAGGTCGGCACGGGCGATCTCATGGTCGTCGAGTTACTGTGGGGCGCGCGCCTTGATCGGGATTTCCAGAGACTCCACAGCCAACTGCTGGACTTTGAGATCTTCCCGATGGGTGGCACAGACCTGGCAATCGCGGCGGCGCAGAACTTCAGGGCGCTCAGGCGCAAGGGCCTGACCGTGCGCGGGGCTGTCGATTGCCTCATCGCGACGTTCTGCATCGAGAACGACCACATCCTGCTGCACAACGACCGTGACTTCGAGCCCTTCGAGAAGCACCTGGGCTTGCGGGTGCTGCGATAACCCCCGGAGGTGCGATGGATGCGACGACTATTGCCCTTACTTCTCCTGACCGCTGCCGTCTGCCTGACGCCGGCCGACCGCGCAGCGGCGGGGCCGCTGTGGTTCGGGCCGCACAACGCGGTCATCATACCTCCGCCGGAGCCGACGCAGGCCGAGGAGATGTCGGCGTCGGAGCTAGGGCATTATCTAGAGGAGATCACGGGACGTCAATTCTTCGTCGGCGGTTATACCGCCGCCATAACACCGGTCATTCACGTCGGCCGAACTGCGACAGCCGCCCACTACGGCATCGACGTCGACGCGCTAGAACCCGATGAGTGGGTCATCAAGACGGTTGGGAATGACCTGATCCTGGTCGGCGGCGGCGCGCGGGGGACGCTGTATGCGGTGTATCACTTCCTCGAGGACGTCTTGGGCGTGCGCTGGTGGAACGCCTACTCGGAGACGGTGCCGAAGCAACCCAATCTCACGATTCCGGAGCTTGATCTTCACGGCAAGCCGACGTTCCGGTATCGCGACATCTACATGCTGTATGCCGATGACGGCGGCCGATTCGCGGCGCGAAACCGGCTGAACCGGCAGGGCGACCGGCCGATTGCACCGGAGTACGGCGGCGAGATGAACTACGGCCCGCCGTATCACGTGCATACGTTCTACATGTACATCCCGCCCGAGGAGTATTTCGAGGACCACCCGGAGTGGTTCTCGCTGATCGAGGGGGAGCGGAGGGCGGAGCGGCATCAGCTCTGCCTGACGAATGAGGAGATGCGCGAGGAGTACCTCGAGAAACTGATCGAGTACATCGAGACCTCGAGCGCGGAGGCGGAGGCGAACGACCTGCCGGCGCCGAGGGTGTTCAGCGTCTCGCAGAACGACTGGAACGGACAGTGCCAGTGCGACCCTTGTCAGTTGATCGCCGAGGCGGAGGAGTCGGAGGCCGGAGTGCTGCTGGACTTCCTGAATTACCTCGCCGACGGCATCGCGGACGATTACCCCGAGGTCAGTATATCGACGCTCGCGTACACCTACACGCAGAAGGCGCCCAAGACGATTCGCCCGCGCGATAGCATCGTCGTCCGGCTGTGTGATACAGGCAGCAACTTCACTCGCTCAATCGTCGATCCGGCCAACAAGCAGTTCCGCGAACACTTGCTGAGTTGGGCGAAGGTGGCGAAGAACCTCAGGATCTGGGATTACGCGGTTACATACGCTCCGTACTACGGACTGCCGCTACCGACCGCGCAGACGTACCCCATCGACTACCGCTACTACGCGACGCACAACGTCGAGGGCGTCTTCACCGAGCACGAATACCCAATCATCGCAGACATGCGCGACCTCAAGATCTGGCTGATGATGAAGTGCCTGGAGGATCCGTTCCAGGACTATGAGACGCTGGTAACGACCTTCACGGATGGATTCTACGGCGACGCGGGCCCACCGATCAGAGCCTACCTCGCGGCGCTGGAGGAGGCGTCGAACGAGAGAATCAGCTATCTCTCGATGGGGGCCTCGCCGCAGCAGTATCGGTACCTGGACCTGGACTTCATCGTGAGGGCGCAGGCGATCTTCGATGAGGCGGAAGCATCAGTAGCCGATGACACTGAGCTGCTGGAACGCGTTAGGCACGCGCGATTGCCGCTGGATCGGGCATCGGTGGTGCGGTTCCCGGCGCTGATGATGGGGTGGCTGGGAGGCGGGGGCGATCCGGATGAGATCCCTGTGGATCGCGATGGCATCGCGGTGCGATACCAGGCAACATGGCATGCGGAGATCGACCGGAGAATTCCCGAGGCGGGGCGGGTGGCGGAGCGAGAGAAATGCGACGCCGAGGTGGCTGGGCTGACGGCGCGCAAGGCCTACGTGCCGATCCCGGAGCGTTTCCGCGATCTGCCCGAGGGCACGGTGTTCAGCTACACGGCGGACCAAACGCGGAACTGGCGGGATCGCGTGAGAGTGATTCCCAACGAGACCTCCGAGAGCGGAATCACCAACCGTTACGAGATCCCGGATGAGGAGCTGGGCCGGTACAAGCTGCCGATGCAATGGGGCGTCTACGACACGATGGCCAAAGAGGGCCAAGCGGGCCCGGCCATCAAGCGCGAGGATGTGCCCGGACCGGGCTATCACTGGTACAGGATGGGCACGTACAGGCTTGTACCCTCGCATTACGTGTATTTCTTCTGGAGCTGGATCATCCAGCTCGATGTGGGAGACGCCGTGGATCCGGATCACCCGGACGCGGAGTTTGAGGTGTGGGCGAACGTGAAGTTTGAAGGGCCGGACTACCCGCACGCCGAAGCGGGCGAGGTGAACGCGATTGAGGTGGAGAGGGTTGTGTTGGTGAAGGCGGGCGGCAGCAGATAGAAACCACGAAGACACGAAGAACGCGAAGACGGCCGGACACGACCATGGGGGAATCTCAGAATGGCGAAGCAGCGATACATCACGCCGTATGACTCGGTGAACGCGTGGATCGCGAATGAGGAATCGGAGCTGACGTTCAAGGGGACGAACACGACGGAGTGGGCGGCGTGGAGGGCAGTTTTCGACCAGAGGCTGAGGGCGCTGCTCGGTCCCTTGCCCGAACCGGTTCCGCTCGACCCGGAGATCACGGAGACCGTGGACTGCGGAAGCTATACCCGCGAGCGTGTGGTGTATGACACGGAGAAGTACATGAGCGTGCCGGCGTACGTGCTCGTGCCGAAGGACATCAAGGACGGAGAGAAGCGGCCCGGGATTCTCGCGGCGCACGGTCATGGCAACGGCAAGAGCGATGTGTGCGAGGTGCCAGCCAACGAAGAGGAACGGGCGCTGGGCGAGGCGCTGACGTACAACTATGCCGTGAAGTTCGTCGAGCGCGGGTATGTGGTCATCGCGCCCGACTGGCGAGGCTTCGGCGAGCGCCGCAGCCCGGCCGACTGGGCGCGGCCGAGTCGCGATCCGTGCAACGTGAACTATATGGCGCAAGGGTACCTGGGCCAGCACTTCCTCGCTCTGCAGATCTGGGACGGGATGCGGACGGTCGACTACCTCGCGAGCCGACCGGAAGTCGACCCAGACCGACTCGGCGTGGGCGGCTTGAGCTTCGGCGGGACGATGACGACGTACCTGGCGGCGCTGGAGCCGAGGCTGAAGGTGGCGTGCATCAGCGGGTATGTGAGCACGGTGAAGAACGACGCGATCACCATGCGCGGCAAGGGCAACTTCTGTGGCGCGCAATACATGCCAGGACTGCTGACGATCGGCGATATCCCCGAGGTAGCGGGGCTAATCGCGCCGAAGCCGCTGATCTGCGAGATGGGGACCGAGGACCAATGCTTCGTCATCGCAGACGCGAAGGCGGGGTTCGCGCGGGTCAAGGCGATCTACGAGGCGGCCGGCGCGGGGGATCGGATCGATTGCGACATCTTCGAGGGCGGGCATCAGTGGAGTGGTGCGAAGTCGTTCCCGTGGTTTGAGAAGTGGTTGTAGGGAGACGACAAACGGCATCTGCCGGCTGAAAGCCGGCGATCCAGTTAGGCTACCTTGGGTGTGGGCCGAGGGTTATTTCTCGCGGCGGATGAGGAAGAGGGCCGTGCCGCCGACGGCCGCGAAAAGCACGCCGCCGCCGAGGCCGAAGCCAAGGATCGTACCGAGACGGCGCGATAGTTTGGGGCCCGTGTCGGGATGCTGGAGCAGTGGGCTGGGCTCAGGTAGGTTGGGAGCGCGGCTGGCCATCTCTTCTTCCTGCTCCGCGGCGACGGTCTCGCCAGGCGTCTCGTCCAGTTCCGCGGCCGGCACTGAGGGTGGCGGAGCGACCGCGGGCTTCTCGGCGGGCCGGGCATCCTTGGGCTTGGGTCTGGCAGGGCGCGGCTTGGGCGACGAAGCGGATGGCGTCGGGGTCGATACGCCTCCCACAGGCGTGTCTACGGCCGCAGGCTCCGAATCTGAAGCGACGGAGGCGGGCGCCGCGGGCTCGGGATCGGTCGCAGCCGGCTGATCGGGCTCGACCGGTTCGGTCTGGTTGGGTTCGTCGGGATCGTCTTCGGGCGTGACGGCGGGGATCGTGATTTCCACATAGCCGCCAAGACCGGTGTCGGCCGCGAGCTGGTCCGGGTCCTTCGACGTCCAATTCTCCAGCTCGCTCTCCCAGTCGAGTTGCGTCAGAATGTCGAGTCCCGGCGCCGTGGCCTTGATCTCGCACGAGCACGGCCCGCCCATGAAACTGACGAGTTCCATCAGGTTCTCGCGCGTAATGCCCCGGCCGAGATACGGCTCGAGCGCGTGCCCGCGCCCGAACATCCCAAAGACCATCGGCTCATCGAACTCGTGGAGATCGTCCTCGAGGTTCAGCAGCTGCTCGACGTGCCACCGCTCGGCGGGATCGTCGCGAGACACCTCGGTCACGCCGACGTCCTGGCCGTCAGCCTTCGCTTCCTCCGCGGCGGCTTCCACGGCTTGGCGCGCGTCCGTGTTGGCCTGGTCGTTCTCGCCGAGCAGAAGAACCATTCCGCCTTGCTTGCCCTCGCAGAGCAGCTCGTTCATCTGCCGGCGTTTCGGACTGTCCATCAGAGCCTTGGCCGATTCAACCGTCAGCCGTTCGGCGCCCATCGCGGTGCCGCGAGGGGTCAGCAGGACGTGCAGCGGCAGCGGCTGGTCCTTGTGGGCCTCGTAAACCTCGCGCTGGAACTGGTAGCCGACATCATCGAGCTTGTTGATGTCGACGCTGAGGAAACTCAGATTCGCGTCCCGGTCCAGGGCCGCGTCGAGAAGGTCGTTGACAGGCTTGTCCGCTGGGTCTTCCCCACCATCATGGAAGTACCAGACGCGGTACGGATCGCGCTGCCACATGTGGATGGTGTATTCGTAGACCGGCGTCTCGCAGGCGAGCGCCACGATCGGCGCAAGCACGAAGACGAACAACGCGCAGGCAAGCCAGGTCGCCCACGTGCGAAGCTTGTGGTTCATGATGTGGTTCTCGCTTTGGCGTGTCGGATCTGGAGATCCGACCTACGGATGTGGTGACGGCCTCTAGTTATCGCGGACGATCTCAATGGCGCTCAGGATCGGCGCCATGTCACCCTTGGCGACGAACTCGACCTTCAGCGTGTCGCCGGCCGCGACGCCCGCTACTGTCTTGATCAACGCTGCGTCCCGTCCTCCAGCCTCCTGGGCGACGTCCAAGCCGGCGACGGCGGTCTTGCCCTGGAGCTTGATATCAAACACGCGATCGCCTGGCGCGACGTCCGCGAGTTCGGCGAAATGGAACGCGACGGTATAGGTATTCGACGCATCCGTCCCCAGATTCACGTTGACCGTTTTCACGCCCTCAATGCCCGAGGCAACGAGGTAATCGGCGTCCGTTCCCGCGATATCGACCGCGTCGGCGTTGACGCGGTAGTACCCGCTGGCGGGGGCATCGACGGTCACGTTGACCGCAAGCCCAGCCGGGCGCGGGAATGCAAGCCACAGCTCGCCGTCGGCATCCCTGCGGTCGCCAGGCGCGCCGAAGTTCAGGGCCACGCGCGAGATCGACTCGCCGGCGGGGACGCTCTGCGCGGCAAAGACGGACCACTGCTCGTCGGTCTCATCGGCGACCATGGCGACGGTGGCCTGATAGTTATACGAGCACGTGCAGCCCGAGTCGCCCGGCGGCATCATCATGACGCCGTTGGCCACGATGGCGTTCGTGTAACACCCCGCCCGCACGCCGCCGAAGTTGTAGGTGCCGGTATCGGTCGCGATGTCGCAGAAGCCAGCCGTCCCCGAGCGGAACATGAGCACGGAACTGGATCCGGCCATGACGCCACAGCCGTAGCTCCGAGCGAAGTTCCAGGGCATCTCCTTGCCGGTGAGCGGATGCACTCGTTTCTGCTGCTCGCCGGATTTGATGTCATAGGCGAACGGCTCACCGTAGAGCGTGTCGCCGATGATGACCGGGAACCCGCGCATCCTGATGCCGCTCCAAGAGACGAGCTTGCCGGTCGCCGCATCGAAGACGGTTACTCGGCCGCCGCCGGTCGCCAGGAGCAACCCGCCGCCGAGTCGGAGATCGCCGCGCTTGGCCAGCCCGCGCTTGGCCTCCCACGCGACCTCGCCGGTAGACATGCTTAGCGCAACTAGATGCTCCTTGCTGATGGCGTTCTCGCCACGGCGTTTGGCCTGATCCGCCTGGTAGGCGCTGGTCTTGTCGAGGACGTGACACAGCCCATCAGCGACGGCGACGGCGTCGTGAGTGACGGCCTGCTCTGCGTCGTAGATCCACTGGATGCTACCCTCGTCCTTGGTCAGGCCGAAGACCGCGAGGCCCTCGTTCTCGTCATGGACAGTGCCGATAACCATGCGATCGGCCACAGTGAGGTAGTCCCACCAGAGCTTCGAGGCATCGGCCCCGTCGATCTCAGGCAGGTCATAGGTATTCAGGGTCTGGCCCGTGGCTGCGTCGAGCCGCTGGCAGGCGTTGCCGGTGACGACGTAGACGCTATCGTCGTCCGCGACGGCACTGCCGCTCTTAGCATTGACGGGATAGCGCGCAACAGCCTGAAATTCGCGTTCCCAGAGGATCCGACCGTTGTAAGCATCGACGCCGGTGACGCTGTGCTGACCGGTCACGAACATGCGCCCATTGACCGAGAGCGGAGACGGCGGCTTCCAGTGACGGTTGAGGAGCTTGACCGGACCCGGATCACCAAACCAGAGGAGCTTGGTCGGGAGGGTCAGCAGGCTGTCCTCGGAGGCGCCCGACTTGCCGGCGTCGGCGTACTGATGCGTCCACTCTCCCGCGCCGGGCAGAGCGCCACGCGTGACGACTACGGCGTTCTTGGCGGACCGAATCTCCGACCGGAGAGCGCCGCCGTTTCGCAGCCAGGTCTCGCCCCTGCCAACGACATACGCAGCGCCTCCGCAAGGCCGCAGGGCGCGATAGAGTTCGCGCGCCGATAGATCCATCGCATCATCGGTCGCGACGATCAGATCGGCGAAGTAGCTCGCGTAGGGCATTGCGTTCGGGTCGAGGTTGTGGACCACAACGTCCCGACCGTAGGCGCCGGCCGCGTCAACCGCGGCGCGCGCGTCGGCGACAACTCCCGCATCCGGATCGATGCAGTGGACGCGCAGGTCAGATGCCTGGGCCAGCCCCAGCGCCAGCGACGGATCGCTCGCGCCGACCACCAGCGCGTAGCCGGCCGAGATGCCGGTGGTTTCGAGGATGTCCGTCGCCAAGTCAGAGGTGGCGCCAGGCTGATCGACGTCCGGAGTGACGGTCGCGTTATTGGCCGCATCCGCGCTGAAGCAATGGATGGCGCCAGTGTTCACGCTCGCGATCAGCTTGCCGTCGGCGGCAGCCAGCCCACGGACCTGGCCAGGGACCTCCTGAGTCGAAAGAACGGCGCCATTTGCCGCCGAATACGCCGTCACCGTGCCCCGTCCGCCGGCCACGATGGCGTCGCCGGCCTTGATGAGCGCGTAAACGCGTTTGGCGGGGGCGGTCCACTTGGTGCAGTCCTTGGGCTCCGTGCCACCCATGAACGCCTCGAAGTCGAGGGCCTTGACTTCGTCGCTGCCGGAGACGTAGATCGTGTCGCCATCGATCACCGCGCGCAGCATGTTGGGCATCTCGCGGTACTTCTGCCCGTTCTTCTGCTGCCACGCGATGAGACCGTCGCCGTTCCATGGATCCGACTCGCCGGTCTTGATCTCGATGTCAGGCCCGTGGTGCGTGCGCCCGCCGTAGAGCAGGTCGCCGTGGGTCATGGCCCAGGCGCCGCCCCAGCGATCGTTCCACGTGTCCGGCTGGCCGCGGTAGTACACGAACTTGCCCGTGGACCTGTCGAAGCATGCGGGCATATTGCGACCCGTGGGGACGAAGACGTAGGAGTCAGACAACACGATCGCGCCCTGCGGCGCGACGCCGGTGAGAGCGAGCGCGCCCGGATGAGGCTGGGCCATGTACATCGTGCCGCTCGTACCGTTGGTCCAGATTACCTCGCCGGATTCGGCGTCGACAGCGCAAACATAGACGCCTTCAGACGGCCACATGCCGGCGGAGACGTAGGCGATGCCATCCTCAACGACGACGCCGCTACGAAGGGGCCAGCGGGAGATCATCTGGCCATTGCCCATGAGGCGCTCATCCGTGGGCGCGGGACGGTAAGTCCAGTTCAGCGCGCCGGTTGCCGCGTCAAGGGAGTAGAGCAACCCGTCGTCGGACGCGACGAAGGCAGTGCCGTCAACCACCGTCGGAGCGAAGCGAACGGGACCCTCGGTAAAGAAGCTCCAGCGCTCCTCACCCGAGGCGAGGTCGAGGGCGTAGACCTTGTGGTCGGTTGATGAGCCGAAGTAGACCGTGCCGCCGACGATCGCGACGTGGTAGGCATAGTCGAAGTCGTTCCGGTTCAGCTCGCGCCCAGGCTCGGGCCACGCAGGGCTGGGAGCGTGCGTGCTCTCGTAGACCCACTGGGCGTTCAGCTCTGGGCCCACGCCGTCGGCGGTCAGCCCGCTACGGCTTGCGTCGCTGCGGAATGTGGACCAGTCGGCGGCCACGGCGGCAGAGGCAACTGCAATGATGAGAATAGTGCAAATCGCGACGGTGCGTTTGCTCATTGATGGCTCCTTGAATGGTGGTGGTGGACGGTTCGCCGAGTCGGGGTCGGGTCCCTTGCGGGGCGGCCACCAGTTGAGGGTTCTCCCACGTGCCGATGGCGCCGACGATCGAGACGATCGTCGTACGAGTGCTTGCGCGCTAGCTGTTCTCTTTGGTAAACGCGATGAGGTCACTTAGCGTCGTCGTGGCCAGCCCGACGCAGGTATCGGCAGCACCGTAGTAGACGCGGAGTTCGTCTGTGGGCTCGTCGTGAACAGCGGCGACTGGGAAGACGACATTTGGCGTGTCGCCAACGCACTCGTACAGCTCAGTCGGCGCCAATATGTAACGCTTCGAGCGGTAGAGCACCTTCCACGGCTCGTCGAGGTCGAGGATCGCGCAACCGGCGGCGTAGACGAACCCGTTACAGCTCGTCAGCACGCCATGGTAGATCATCACCCAGCCCTCGTCGGTCTCAATCGGGACGGGCCCGGCGCCGATCTTCGTGCTCTCCCAACCCTCCTGGGGCGTCATGACCCAGCGGTGCTTGCCCCAATAGATGAGGTCGGGCGAGTAGGCGAGGAAGATGTCGCCGAAGGGCGTGTGCCCGTTGTCGCTCGGCCGGTGGAGCATGACGTACTCGCCATTGATCTTGCGGGGAAAGAGAACCGCGTTGCGGTTGAAGGGCGGAAGGATGACCTCAAGCTGCTCGAAGGTCTCGAAATCATCAGTCACGCCGAGCCCGATGCTTGGCCCGTGGTAGCCATGGCACCAGGTGACGTAGTGGCGCCCGTCGAGGGCAACGATGCGCGGATCGTAGCCGTAGACGAACTCGGCGATCTCAGGCTTAGCGCAGTGCCACTCGATGGGCTCAGGCGCGATGTCCCAGTTGATGCCGTCGACGCTCTTGCCGGAGTGGAGCATCATGCGGCGGCGCTGGTCATCAACGCGAAAGACGCCGCGGTACTCGTCACCGTACTTGACGACGCTGGAGTTCATGACGCTGTTGGAGGTCGGCGTGCAGTTGCGGTCGATGATGGGGTTCCCATCGTAGCGCTTCAACAGTGGTTCGTTGGCAATGCTAAGACGGCTCATGCAGTGTTCCCCCAAAATGGCTGTTCAGTTAGGGCGACGGGCGGCTTCTCGCAGCAGAGCACCATCGCCGGGCGCCAAGATGAACTCGATGACTGTGGCATCGGTTGTCCGCCGGGCGGCCAGCGCCCTCCACGTGCCAGAGGAGCGGTCGAGAATCTCAATCGAGGCGGCCGGCGCGGCGCGCAGGACGACCCACCGCGCGCGCTCGATGCTGCGGTTGGCGACGAGGGCGTGGCGACGACTAGGAACGTCGAGGAAATCGCCCACGACGAGGTCACCGGTGCCGGTCGCAAGCCACATCTCCGCCGGGAGCGGCTGGCAGCCCTCGGGGACGGGAGCGGTGTGGTAGACTCCGGTAGAGGTCAGGCCAATGAGCGTTGGGCCAAGAGCCTTCAGCTCGGCATTGATCTGCTTGATGTGCTCGCCGGACTCCTTGAGCTTAGGCAGCATTACGCCGCCCTCACCGCGCTGGAAGACAAGCGTCCAGTTGAACCACTGGATGCCCTTGACGCCATAGGCCAGCGACGTGTAGACGCTCTGGCGAAGCTTCGGTTCGTTGTCGGGGAGCGTTGTTGCGCCGGCCTCGCCCCACTCCCAGCGCTTGTCTGCGTTGGCCTCCACCCAGCAGATGAGGGGGACGTCGTGCTCGAGGGCGGCGGCCCTGTGGGCGGCCAGACGACCAAAGTGATGGTCGCGATTCCACCACCACTGATAGTAGTCGTAGCTGAGGAACTTCGGCTTCACGGTCTCGAAGTAATCGCTGAGGTTCATCCACGCCATGAGGTTGACGTACGCGGGCAGGCCGGGCGCGAGCGAATGGAACTCAGCCGCGCGCTCGCCGACAGCAGCGAACTCCTCGGCGGGAGGCTCGTCCTTCACGTAGAGACCCCAGACGGAGGGGCGATCGGCCAACTCGGCGGCGGATTCCGGCGAAGCATCGCGGACGATCGACTTCAGACCGTGCTTCTCGCAAAGGGCTAGCTTGTCAGCACTGGACATGGCCGTGTTGAAGCCGGCATCGGCGATGGCCTGCGCGGTCGCGTCGTCGGACGGCTCACCCCAGACGGAGATCATGAATTCGTTGAGGTGCCAGGATGGATCGGCGGGCGGCTCGGGAGAGCCGCAGGCACGGACAGCAAGGACGACGACAAGCGCGAGCATGTGGCTATCCTCCGGATGAGGCGGGCCAGGTTGCGAGCGCGTTGTCGGTCTCCCACTTGACCCGGGAGACGAATGTCGCGCCCATTGCGCCGCGATTGCGCGCGTCGTCGCTCCAGATGCCTTCGCTAACGGTGACCCACGATTCGCCGGCGGAGATCGGGGCCGCGCCGAAGTTGCCAAGGGCCGCGCCGCGCTCGGGCACGAGAACCCGCTCGGTCTCGCGGATGACGTGAAGGCTGTCGGGATCGACCTGGGCGATGAACAGCGGCGCGCGATTGCGCATGATGTGATCGTTGTTCGCGCCACGGCGGGTATAGGTGAGACACAGGCCCTCGCTGTGCGCGAGCCAGTGTTGCTGCGTGTTGTAGCTGCCGAGTTCTTCGCCATCCTGGAACGCCCACGGGCGGATTGGCCCGTATCCGAGACCGTCGTCGCTGACCGTAACGTAGCCCTTCACGTCATTGCGGATGGTGAGGAAGTAGCGTCCCTCGAAGTAGGCGATGGACGGCTCGCAGAGACCCCGCTCGACGTCGAGAATGTGCTCGCTACCCCGCCGCATGCACCTAAGTTCATCCCCGTCGAAGCTGAACTGGATCACCGATACGTGGTGCGGCACGGTCGCGGTCGCGCCGTGGTAGAACGGCAGCAGGAGCGTCCCGTCGGGCTGGACAAGCCACTGAGCGCAAGCGTTGCGGGCGTAGTCAAACTGCGTGTCATCGGGCAGCTCAATCACGCGCCAAGGGGTCCACGTGCCGGTCTCTGGGTCATGCACGGTGTAGGCGGTTTGCGCCGCGCGATAGATGTCCTCCAACTGGTCTCCCTCAGGGCTGTAGCGGACCTGAGCGCCGATGGCGATGAGCTTCCCCGAAGGCGCGTGCCAGCCAGGCGTGACATCGCAGACGGAGATGTGGACGTCGTTCTCGTCGACCCAAGCCAGCTCGGGGCGCTCCTCGGGAGGAGACCAGGTGGCGCCGAGATCGTCGGTCTGCATCGTGTAGAGGCCGGAGTAATGGTCAGACACGCGGAGGTGCTTCTGCAAGGTCATGACAACACGAGGCGCGCCGTCAGCGCCCATGCCGGGGATCGCGGCGGCACGAGGGTGGAACCAGAGAAACTGGTCATCATCGTGGGTGACGACCGTGTCGAGCTGGATGGAGAAGTTGACCATGGGATGGGCCCCTTGGAGGACAGCGGATGCGCTCGGAGGTGTGAGTGCGGGTTCGATGGAAGGGCGTGATAGGCCTGCCGGACGGGGACGGCAAGAAACGACGGAGGCGCGAACATGCTCGGACTGGTACTGTTGGGCGGATTCGCAGCGGCGCAGGACGTGGCTGAGCCGTTGATCTCGCAAGACTTCGAGGCGGATGGGCTGCCGGAGGGATGGACGCTCTTTACAGACTCCGGGACGGTCGAGGTCTCAACCGAAAGAGCCAACGGCGGTACGCGAAGCCTCATGCTGGTTGACGACGATGACGAAAAAGCGGTCGGTCTGCGCAGCCCGAAGGTCGCCGTGACGCCCGGCGACCGGTGCTGGGCGAGTTGCTGGTTCTACGCCGAGAAGGGCCAGAACCAGTCGCTATACATCGAGTTCTGGACGGCCGATGGAGGCCGTCCGGAGACCAAGGCCCGCTCGTGGGCATGCGTCGGGCGAGACAGATGGGCGCAGGTCATCTGCCGGACGGTTGTGCCCGATGGCGCGACGCACGCGACGGTCCACGCAAACAGCTACACGGGAAACGTGGCGACGGGCTACTTCGACGACATCGAATTCGGGGTCGGCCAGCGAGAACTCGTTGACCGGACGCCCAAGCCGCCGGCGCCGGTGAAGCACCCGTGCGGATTCTACAAGCCGGCCGACGTTGAGCGCGCGAAGGGGAACCTCGAGAGCCACGAATGGGCGCGTAACGTGCTCGCGTCGCTGAAGAGCGGCGCCCAGTTCTGGATGGACGTGGCCGACGACGAGCTGGAGTACTGGATCCCCGACACGACGCCGTTTAGGGTGGTCGACTGCCCGGAATGCGGGGCGGGCTGGAGATTCGCGTGGTCACACCCGGACTACGATACGATCCGCTGCAAGAAGTGTGAGTTCACCTGGCCGAATGAGACTCACATCGAGGACAAGGCCCACACGTTCTTAGACCCCGTGGGCGACGACCACACGATTCCATACTATGAGGGCAAGCCCTCGACGGTGCATGGCTCCGCGAATAGCAGCGTCTACCGGCTTAGCGGGCGGGTGAGGTACCACCGGATCGGCCGGCTCAGCGCGCTCGGTTCTGTGGGTAAGGTCTACGCCCTCACGGACGAGATCGACTACGCGCAGACGGTGCGGAAGGTGCTGCTGCGGCTGGCGGAGGTCTACCCGCACTACATGGCCCACGACTGGGGCCGGGTCTACGAGGACTACGGAAACCTGCAGTCGGGGAAACTCTCGGGCTGGAAGCTACACGACGAGGGCGCGTTCATCCAACTGGCGGCGGCGTATGACCTGACCTACAACAGCGGCGTCTACTCGGACGAGGACAAGGTGGCGATCGAGGAGGGCGTGTTCCGCGAGTTCGCCAGGCTGATGACGACGACAAGCCCGCGCGGATGCTGCATCAACGACGGGCCTTTCGCGATGAGCGCGGGGGCGCTTGCGGGACTGATGCTCGGAGACCATGACACGATTGCGTGGGCGATTGAGCCGCCGGATGGGTTAATCGGATTCCTCGAGGATTACTTCGTCCGCGACGGACACTGGTACGAGGCGTCGCCGAGTTACGAGGGCATGGCACTGGCGCAATTGCATGTGGCTCCGGAGGCGCTGAGGGGCTACTCGGACCCGCCGGAATACGCGGAAGCAGATCGGTACGACGGGCTGGACCTGTTCGACCACCCGCTGATGAGGAAGATCCTCACCGCCGGCGCATACGAGCGGATGCCGGACGGATATCTGCCCGCCACCAATGACTCGACATTCGCGGCGAGATACCCATCGCGACGGGCGGAGACGAACTACTACTGGTACCCGACGGAGAAGAACCTACGCCTGCTGGCGTGGGCGTTCGGCGGGGCGCCATCAGACAGCGGCGACGAATACGCGCTCTTCCGGCGCGATCCGGACATCGACTTCTCTGCCGTAGAGCCGCTGAATCCATCGTCTGAGAGTCTGGTGAGGCCGGACGTGGGCTGGGCGATCCTGCGCACGGGGGACACATCCGACGATGCGGCTCTGATGCTCGACTACGGGCGCTATGGCAGCGGACACGGGCACCCGGATCGACTCAACATCGCGTATTACGATCACGGCAAGGAACTCGTCTTCGACCACGGGTACCTCGGTTGGGGACATCCCATCCACCCATGGATGCGGACGACGCTGAACCACAACGAAGTGATCGTGGACGGCAAGCCACAGGCGCATGTCGCGGGGCGGCTGGAGGGCTTCAGCGGCAGGGGTCGTATCAAGGGCGTCATCGCCTCGGCACCGACGGTCTACCCGGACGTGGCGGAGGTGTACCGGCGCTACTGCGTCCTCATCGACCACGGTCCCGGAATGCGGTACGTGGTGGATGCGTTCCACGTGCGAGGAGGAGCGGATCACCAATACGCATTCCACGCGCTGGGAGAGACCTTCACGGCGCCCGAATTCGATTTCACGGGAATCGACGCGGCTGGCCTCGGCGAAGCTGCGACGGGGTACTCCTGGCTGAAGGATGCGCGGTCCGCAGGGGTTCGAGAGCCGTTCGTCTGTGAGTGGGTCGCGGAGGACGGACTCGGGACGCGGCTGCACGTGCTGCCCGAGGGAGAGACGAGTCTGGTCCACGGAACGACGCCAGGGCTGCGGGATCACTCCAAGCCCTTCACCGAAGTGACGATGCACAAGACGATCCTGCGGAGAAGCGCCTCGGAGAGCCTGTTCCTGAACGTGGTCGAGGGCTACAGCGGCGAGCCCAACGTGACGGCCGTGGCGGAGCTTGAGGTGTCCGTCGCGACCGGCGTCGCGCGCGCCGTCGAGGTGCGGTGCGGCGCGTTCACCGACATCATCGTCATTGCCGACGAGGACGCCGCCGGGAGCGAGACTAAAGTGGCGGAACACCCGGAACTGCGGTTCAGGGGCAGGATTGGCGTCGCGAGCCTGCGCGGGGATGAGCTTGAGCGTCTGTGGATGCTGGGCGGGCAGGAGCTGGCGTGGGACGGTTCGAGCATGACGAGCGTGGCTGGGTATTCCGGTGAGGTGACGGCCGTTGACCCGGAGGGCTTCAGCGTGACGATCGACGTCGAGTTGCCGGCCGGCGAGTGGGACGGCGAGCACCTGATCGTGGCGGACCACGACGATGGGGTGTATCCGATCGCCGGCATCGAGGCGGCGGACGGAGAGACGCTGATCCGCCTCGCGGACGAGCCAATCGTCGATATCGATCCAGGCGACGCGTTCGCGATCATGACCTCGGCGGAGATGGTGGTAGGTGGCGAGTGATGCGCGATCTGAGTGAGCTGTGGGGCAATGCCGTTGAGCAGTTTGGTGATCGGACGGCGGCGATCTTCGAGGGCGAGGAGACGTCTTACGCTGAGCTAGATCGGATGATCGGCGCGTTCGCGACGTCGTTGAGGAATCTCGGCGTGGAACGGGGAGACCGGGTCGCGCTCCTGATGCCGAACTGCCTGCACTCGATCATCTGCTACCTCGGCGCGGTCCGGGCGGGAGCGACCGCCCTGCCAGTGAATATCCGGCTGAAACCAGAGGAGATGCGCTTCATCCTCGGCGACGCGGCCCCGACGCTGGCGGTGATCCACGAAAGGGTGTGGGGCACCGCGTCGCAAGCGATCGACGAGAGCCTGAAGGTCGTAGGGGTTGGACTGGACGACGATTGGGTGATTCCCGCTGAGGCCTTGCTGAACGAGGAGCCGCTGACGCCGCACGAGGCGGGACGAGACGACGTCGCCGCGATCATCTACACGTCGGGAACGACGGGCCTGCCGAAGGGCGCGATGATCACCCACAGCAACGTGCTGTTCAACGTGGAGGCGACGATCTCAGGCCATGGTTTCCGTCCGGATGATGTCCACATCCTCGCCGTGCCGCTGTTTCACGTGACGGGGCTGAACACGATCATGCCGACGGCGTTTCACCAGGGCGCGCGCGTCGTCGTGACGGCGCAAGTATCGCCAAGGGATATTCTAAGGCTCATCGAGCAACATGGCGCGACGACATGGTTCGGCGTACCGACCACGATGATACTACTCAGCCAACTCCCCGACATCGACGGATTCGATCTCACCAGCCTGCGCCTAATCGCGTACTCGGGCGCGCCGATGCCGGTGCGAACGATCGCGAAACTGCGGGAGATGTTCCCAGGCGTCAAGCTGCACAATTTCTTCGGTCTCACGGAGACAACGTCTTGCACGACCGTGCTGCCGGATGAGCAGGCGATAGAGCGGGCGGAGTCCATAGGCAGGGCGGCGCCGGGAATCGAGCTGAGGATCGACGCGGAGCCAGGCGAGGTCGGCGAGCTGCTCGTGAGGGCGCCGAGCGTTGTGCCTGGCTACTACGACCGCCCCGACGCGACGGCGGAGGCGATTGTGGATGGGTGGCTGCACACTGGCGACACCGCGATCATCGACGATGAGGGGTACGTGTTCCTGAAGGGCAGGCAGAAGGAAATGATCATCGTCGGCGGAGAGAACGTGTACCCCATCGAGGTTGAAAACGTCCTCACGCGGCACCCGGCGGTGGCCGAGGTTGCGGCGGTAGGCGCTCCGCACAAGGTCTTCGGCGAAGTGGTCAGGGCAGTGGTGGTGTTGAGGCCGGAGGCAGAAGCGGACGCGAGAGAGTTGAAGCGCCACTGCGTCGAGCATGTGGCGAGCTACAAGGTGCCGCAGATCATCGAGTTCCGAGAGAGCCTGCCGAGGAATCCGTCAGGGAAGGTCGTGAAGAGGCTGTTGGTGGATGACGGATAGCGGCGGGAAACCACGAAGACACGAAGGGCACGAAGAACGGCGAAGATAGGTTACGGATGAGGACACGACTGCTGGTGGCTGGGCTGGCGTTGAGTGGTCTGACGGCTGCAATCGGAGACACGCAAGTGGGCGAACGGATCTCGGTGAGTGGCATCTACCCGCACCTTGCGGTGACGAACAGGTCGCCTGAGTGTGGCATAGGCGCGGTTGTCGATTGGGCGGGGAAGCTGTGGTACCTGACGTACCCGCCGCACCGACCGGAGGGGAGCGACGACAAGCTCTACTCGCTGGACGAGGCGCTAAACGTCACCATCCACCCGGAGAGCATCGGCGGGACGCCGGCGAACCGGATGATCCATCGGGAGTCGAACCAGCTCAGCATCGGCCCGTACCTGATCGACGCGGACGGCAACGTGCGGGCGATTCCGTATGACCCGATGTTCGGTCGGCCGACCGCGACGATGCGACACCTCACCGACCCGGCGAACAAGGTCTACATCCAGATGATGGAGGGCGAGCTGTACGAGGTCGACGTGCATACGCTCGAGGTGACCGAACTGTATGGCGACCACCCCGTGGCCGGATCGCACGCGAAGGGCGCCTACACGAGCCAGGGCCGGATGGTGATGAGCAACAACGGCGACCGCTCGTGGTACCCCGCCTGGAGGAAGGACCCCGACTACGATGGTCCGACGGGCGTGTTGGCTGAGTGGGACGGGACGGAGTGGAACGTGGTGGAGCGGAAGCAGTTCACCGAGGTCACCGGCCCGGGGGGCATCTACGGCGCGGCGAATGACGACGACCCCATCTGGGCGACGGGATGGGACAGGAGATCGCTGATTCTGAAGCTCCTTGATGGAGGCGAGTGGAGCACGTACCGTCTGCCTAAGGCGAGCCACACGCATGACGCGGGGCATGGCTGGTACACGGAGTGGCCGAGGATCCGCGAGGTCGCGCCAGACCGGTTGCTCATGACGATGCACGGGATGTTCTTCGACTTCCCGAAGGCGTTCGGCAGCGAGACAAGCGGCGGCATCCGGCCGATCTCGAGCTACCTGAAGATGGTGGTCGATCTGTGCGAATGGAACGGGCGACTGGTGTTCGGCTGCAACGATGCGTCGGTCCAGGAGGGCAACAGGTTCTGCAACCAGCCGAGCAGCAATCTTTGGTTTGGGACGCTGGATGATCTGGGGACATTTGGCCCGACGGCGGGATGGGGCGGGCCGTGGGTGAACGACCAGGTGGCGGCCAACGCGCCGTCGGACGCGTACCTGGTCGGCGGATTCAAGACTCGAGTCATCCACCTGGCGCATGACTCGGACGCGCCGGTGGTGTTCACGCTTGAAGTGGATGAGAGCGGCGCGGACGAGTGGACGAAGTATCGCAGTATCGCGACGCCGGCGGAGGGCTACACATACCACCTCCTCCCCACATCGCTTGAGGCGGAGTGGCTGAGGGTCTCGGTGGATCGAGATTGCACGGCGACGGCATTCCTGCATTACCTACCGGACGGTCCTCCGGCGGACGCAGGAGGCGACTTCGCGAGCCTCGCGCCGATGGAGCACGCGACCGCGCGGACAACGGGGATCATCCGACCGCGTGGCGGCGACCTCGGCACGCTGCACTACCTCGCCGAGCGAGTCGAGGCAGACGGCACGGTCGAGAGGCTCGGGTACTACGAGATTGGCGAGGAGATGAGGCTTGAGCCGGTCGACGATCCGACAGCGGCGGGCTGGCTGGAGGAGAACTTCGCGCTGGGCGAGCCGGACTTTGAGATCGATGATGCGTCAGTGATCGTGACCGACTTCCGCGGGCGGCGATTCCGGCTCCCGAAGACGAGCGCCGCAAACGATGAGGCGTGGCCAGAGGGATGGCCCCGAGGGATGCGTGAGGTGGTAACAGAGCGAAGACTCCTGAACTGCCACGGTACGATCTACGAACTCCCGCATGATTCGAGCGGCGGGATCATCGGGATGAAGCCTGTCTGCACGCACGGCAAGCACATCGCGGACTTCTGCTCGTGGCGAGGGATGCTGGTGCTGGCAGGGAACCTGGCCAGCGCCGAGGCCGACGGGCACTACTTCGGATCGACCGATGGGAAGACGGGCCTGTGGTTTGGGAACGTCGATGATCTCTGGAGACTCGGTCAGCCGCGTGGTGAGGGCGGTCCGTGGAAGGATACAGAGGTTGCGGCCGGCGAGCCTTCTGACCCGTACCTGATGACCGGTTACCGGCACAAGACGCTAGAGTTGTCCCACGACTCGAATGAATCGGTCGCGATAACTTTGGAGGTTGATGTGACGGGGACGGGCGAGTGGCACCCCTACAAGACCGTGACGATTGGGACCGGCGAGGTAGAGGCGCATGAGTTCCCCGCCGCCTACAGCGCCCATTGGATCCGGTTCACCGCCTCGGCCGACTGCGCTGCAACGGCCTGGCTGACGTACGAATAGGAATCTCGAAGGGAGTCTGAAGCATGTTCAAGTGTGCGTTTTTGGGCTGCGGCCCGCGAGCGAAGGGCCATGCGAGAGGGTACGCGACTGTTGAGCGCGGAACGATGGCGGCCGTCTGTGATATGGACGAGGAACGGCTGAACTCGTTCGGCGACGAATTTGGTATCGACACTCGGTATACGGATGTCCACGAGATGCTGACGAAGGAGAAACCCGACCTTCTGCACATCGTGACGCTGCCGAATCTGCGCGTGCCGCTGATGACGCTCGCCGCGGAGTACGAAGTGCCAGTGGCGGTGGTTGAGAAGCCGATCGCCCTCGAGGGCGAGGACTGGCGCGCGTTGCGGGATCTCGAGGCCAGCGCAAAGACGAAGTTCTGCGTCAACACGCAGCTTCACTTCCACGCGCGGAACCTGGAACTCAAGCAGCAAGTCGCGGATGGGTCGATCGGCGACGTCAGGTTCATCGACGTCAGCGCGCGCTCAACGCCGCTCGACCAGGGCGTCCACGTGCTGGAGCTGGCGCACAGCTACAACGGCTTTGACGCGTTCGAGAGGGTATTCGGACAGGTCTCGGGCGCGGAGGACATTGACTCACGCCAGCCCTCGCCGGGCATGGCGACGTCAACCATCAACTTCGCCAACGGCGTCCACGCCACGCTGGTCTGTGGCGAGGCCGCGCCATACGCCACCGAGCGTCGCGAGGTTCGCTACGCGCACAAGCGGATCGCGGCGTACGGCACGGAGGGCTTCGTGCACTGGACGATGAGCGGGTGGGAGCGCAACCTGAAAGGTGGCGCGTGCGAGTCCGGCGAGCACGACTATGGCGTCGAGGACGATCTCGCTCAGGGGCGTCTGACCGAGGCGGCGTTCGACTGGATTTCGGGTGATCTGGACGTGCATCCGACGGCGCTGTGCAGGTCTCTCGCGCAGTTCAACGTGATCCTGGGGACATACGTGAGCGCGCTGGAATCGCGGCCGGTGGAACTACCGTTTGACCCGCCGGATGAGCTGCTGGCGGCGCTGACGGAGAGGCTCTCGTAGCGATGGCCGCATCCGTGACCAATACTGACATCGTTGATGGACTGGGTCGCCTGGGGATCTCCTCAGGCGACCTGGTCTTTGCGCACGCATCGCTGAGCCGACTCGGGTGGGTCGAGGGTGGCCCGGACGGGCTGATCGACGCGCTGCTGGCGGCGGTCGGCGAGACGGGGACACTGGCAATGCCAGGCTTCACGTTTCAGCTCAATGAACTGGCAGACCCAGTGTTTGATGTGCGGCACGCGCCGACGTGGGCGAGCAAGGTGTACGAGCGCTTCCGGACGCGCGAGGGCACGCTTCGCAGCCACCACGCGAGCCACTCGGTCTGTGCGGTGGGGGCGCGAGCCGAGGAGTTAGTCTCCGAACACTCTCCGCGCCCGTGTCTTCGGCCAAGTCCGTTCGGAAAGCTGGTCGACTGGGGCGGGACAATCGTGCTGATCGGCGTGGACCAAAACTGCAACACGACGTTTCATCTCGTCGAGGAAAGCGAGGGCGTGTTCTATTCGCGCTACACCCACGTCCCGGACGCGATGATGATCGACGAGACTGGCGAACTGGGCCCGCTGGACTTGCACCGCCACCACATGACGCGGACGTATGACTTCAACCGGATGGACGAGCCGCTGCGGCAGGCGGGCATTCAGCGCGAGACCGTCATCGGCAATGCAATCGTGCGGTGTCTCGACGCGAAGCGGATGTACGACTTCACCGTTGAGGCCGTGCACGAGGACGAGGAAGCCCTGCTTCAGCAGGGCGATGAGCGCACGCAGGTGTCGGTCAGTCCTTAGTCCCCTTCGATCTCAATCCTGCTGAACGCGGTTTCGGTGCTGTTGAGGTGGTATCCGACGTGAGTGACGGCGTCCCAGTCCTTGCGCATGGGGGCTTCGAGGGCGGCGTCATTGACGGTAAGCTTCACCGTGCCGGCTTCGAGATCGGCCTCGACGGTGACGTCGAGCACGGCTGACTGATCCATCTCCATCGGCAAGCGGACAAGGTTCTCCTCGGCGCCGCCGAAGTCACCGTACTGGACGATGGCTTCCTTCACCCCGATGTAGACACCACACTTGAGCAGATCGCCCGGCTTGGCCGAAGAACCCAGACACAGCAGGCCGTTGCGCGTGCCGTCAGCGCGGAGCGACTGTATCCTCGCGCGGAGCGTGACGCGCTTCGTGTAGGGGCGGCCCGTCTTCTGAATTGCATAACCGGCGGTTGACGATTCGACGGCATAGCCGAAGTCGGAATCAGTGACGCTGGCGGCGATCAGGCGCTCGAAGTCGGGGTGCTTCTGCCCGACGACGTCGTTCATAGTGTCGTCAGCGTATTGTCGGCGCAACCGGTCAAGCTGTTTCGTAAGCCGGGCGACAACACCAGCGTAGGCGGGGTCGGCGTGGACGTTGTTCAGCTCGTTCGGATCAAGCTTGAGATCATAGAGCTCCCACGCGTCGATGTCGTGGTAGAAGTGCATGAGCTTGTGGCGCTTGGTCCGGACGCCGTAGTGGCGCTTGACCATGTGCGCGCCCGGGTACTCGAAGTAGTGGTAGTACATCGCCTTGCGCCAGTTCTTCGCCCGCCGACCGGAGAGCATTCGAGCCATGGAATCGCCTTGCATGTCACTCGGGACCGGGGCATTGGCCATGTCGAGGAACGTCGGCGCGAAGTCGAGGTTGAGGACGATGTCATCGTTCACCGTACCCGCTGGGATCGATCCCGGTAGGCGAGCGACCAGCGGCATTCGGAGCGACTCCTCGTACATGAATCGCTTGTCGAACCAGCCGTGGTCGCCGAGGTAGAAGCCCTGGTCGGAGGTATACATCACGAGCGTGTTTTCGGCGAGGCCGGAGTCATCGAGGTAGCTCAGAATGCGGCCGACATTGTCATCGACGGAGGCGACGCAGCGCAGGTAGTCCTTGATGTAGCGCTGATACTTCCAACGTTTCAACTCCGACTCGGAGAGGCCGTCGGGCGGGTCGACGCCCTTGAGGTCGTTCTTCGTTAGATGATCGAGAATCGTCATCTCCTGCTCGCGGGCGGCGGCGCTGCGGGTGGCGTAGTCGTCGTCGAAGGTCTCCGGCAGCGGCAGATCCTCGTCTTCCCACATGTGAGCGTGTTTCTCGTCCGGCTGCCAGTTGCGGTGGGGCGCCTTGTGCTGGCACATGGCCATGAAGGGCCTGCCGGTGTCGCGTTGGTTCGCCAGCCAGTCGAGCGTGTAGTCCGTGGTGAGATCGGTGACGTAGCCCTCGCGCCGGGACTTCTCGCCCATCTCAATGAAGTCCGGGTCGTGGTAGCGCCCCTGCCCAGGCAGGACGTTCCAGTAATCGAACCCGGTCGGGGCGCTCTTGAGGTGCCATTTGCCGATCATCGCTGTCTCGTAGCCGGCGGCTTGGAGGAGCTTGGGAAAGGTCTGCTGGCTGCCATCGAACTCGAGCCGGTTGTCGAGGATCCCGTTGAGGTGACTGTACTTGCCGGTGAGGATCACGGCGCGACTGGGCGCGCAGATGGAGTTCGTGCAGAAGCAGTTATCGAAGCGAACGCCCTCGGCGGCGATGCGGTCGATGTTGGGAGTCTGGTTGATCCGACTCCCGTAGCAACTCATGGCATGGGACGCGTGGTCATCGGCCATGATGAAGAGAATGTTCGGTCGCTCGCGCGGAGCGGCGAACCCATGGCTCACCAGCGCGGCGGCGGCCACGCCCATGCCGGTGGCTCGGATGAAGGACCGTCGGTTCATGTGGTTGGTCACGAGGCCTGGCCTCCGATGCGGTCGGCTAGTTGTACTCAACCCAGAAGGGGCTGGCCCAGGCGATCTCGGGGTCGCCGTCCGGGGCTTCCGGGTCGGCTTGGAAGACGCGAACGTAGTAGTACGATTCGCCGGCGCGCGTATCGTTGTCCGTGTATTCGAGCGTGACCTCGTAACCGGAGACTTCCTGGGTGAGGACGTATTTGCCGTTCTTGATGATATCGAGCCGGCTCAACTCGTGAGGCGCGGTCACGTGGATACTGAAAGTGGGCGAATCGCTCGCCGGGAACCGGGTCCCGACCGCGTGGTCGTCGGCGGTGATGTCCATGACGATCTCGTCCGTCGCCGCGAAGGTCCGGCGAGCGAGCATGGCATCCAGCAGGGACTCGCGGGAGACATCCTCGGCGTACACTCCGGCCCAACTGTTGTGGGTTGACCCATGGTCGCTGAAGCTAACGAAACCGTAGGTGTTGCCTATCTCAAGCGCATCCTGGGCGAAGTGGCCTGGGTCGTCGGTCTGCGTGGGGCCGCGCTTCTCACCCTCGGGCATGTTCCACGCCTCATAGCTGCCGCGGGCGCCCTGGTAGATCTCAAGCAGGCAGTCGAAGGCCGCGTTCGGCCAGTTCCAGTCGGCCAGCGGCCCAGAGGCGAAGGTGTGAGGGACGATGACGCACTTCTGGCCCGGTTGGGCGTGGACTTCGTCCTCGATCCACTGCCAGAGATTCGGCGGGAGGTTGTCGGGACTGTCCTTGGTTCTGTCGGCCAGCCTCAGCGGCGCGCCGCGGTTGAGGAAGATGATGTTGCGGTGGCCTGCGGGACGCGAGAGACTATGCTCGTAGCTGTACATCCCCAGGAAGTGGGGCGGGCAGTGCATGAGGTCGGTGGCCTTCTGCGACCACCACCAATGGTAGTCGCGCAGACCGTCCGGCCACTCGCCGGCGGTGACCTGGTTGTGGTCGCCGAGCCCCATGAAGTCGAGGTTGGCGGCATCGCGGGCGTAGCGGAAGGTGTCGAGAATCGAGCCATCGACGCCGCCGTGCCCGCGGATGTCGGTGTGGCGATGGCAATCGCCGTAGAGGAGCGTGTAGCGATCATCAGCGATTGACTGGACGTACCTGGCGCGAGCCGAGGGAGCCTCACCCGCGGGCGGGAGCGTGACGGGCTCGCCGGCGAGGATGTAGGTGGCGGAGATCATCTCCGGGAGTTCCGCCGTGTAGACGTTGAACGGCAGAGCCTTCACGGGATCATTCGGGAGGTTATCCAACTCGCGGCCATCGGAGGCGTAAGCCACGACCAGCCCTCCGTCCGGCGCGCGGGACATCGAGGGTCTCTGAGAATTGCGCCCGGAGCTGTTGGCCAGTAGCCACGGCTTGGACCAGCCGTCATCGGTCAGGGCGACCGCATACTCGTGGAAGATCTCGGTCGGCGAGCGAGTCGTCCAGTGGCGGAAGACCACCCAAGGCGTTCCGCGTCCGTCGAACGCGATCTCCGGCAATTCGGCGAACTGAGCGAGGGGGCCGATCATGGCATCGGCGATGCTGTGGGCCGGCTCCTTGAGCTGCCCTCCAGACAGTACGCGCAGGCCGATGCTCCTCCTGGCATGCAGGCCGCTGCTGCCGTCGACGCGGCTGGCGCGACTGAAGTCCTTCCCCCAGTTCAGCCCTCCATCGTCCCACGCCAGCCAGATGTCGCCGTTGGGTGCGGCGGCGACCGATGCGTGAAACTGCGCCGTCGGCTCCGTTGTCACGCGGACCAGCTTGCCCAGTTTCTTGCCAAGTGGTCTCAGGCAGACATCGTAGTTGCCGGCATCGTAGGTGTCCCAGGCGATCCACATCTTGCCGTCCGCGGCGACGGCGATGGATGGTTCCCAGTCGCTCGCAGGGCTGCGCGATACGCGCAGTTCCTTCCGCCACTTGTCGCCCACCAACCGGCGCGCGTAGATGTCGCCACGGCCGCTGCGCATCGACTGCCATACGACCGTCGCATCGCCATCCGCGTTGGAGGCGGCGCGGACGTTAAAATCGGCGTAGGGCGCGTCGCTAAGCTGCCTGACCTCGCCCGGAACGCCACCCGCAGACACCTCGGCCGCGTAGACCTCGAAGTTGCCGTCAGACTGTCCCGACCACGCCACGAGGACGCCATCGCCTCGCGCCGAGATCGCCGGCGAGTAGTGATCCCAGCACCCATCATCCAGCATCACCGGCTCAGACCACTCGCCTCCGACGGGCCAGCGCTTCACGTAGACCGCATCAGACTCAGCCCCGTCCCACTGGAGGTAGGCGGCCCATAGCGCGCCGTCGGCGGCGTGAGTGATGACGGGCCAATCGCTCTGTCGGTCCGGCTCGGTGATGCGCTCAGCCTCGATGGTACCCAGCAACGCGTTGGGGATCTCAGTGATCGGAACGCGCTTCCTTCCCTGGGCCTGCCCCTTCCGCCGAGGTCCATCCGGCGCTTGAGTGATGACGATGTTGCCGTCGAGTCGCTCGACGCCGCCCTCGCCGAGGTCACCGATGCGGAAATCGAAGTTGCCGCCCTTCGTCTCGACGCTGATGACCGCATCGGCCGACGCGTCAACGGTAATCCAAAGCCCCTTGCCGCCAGGCCTCACGTCCGGCTTGCCGGCGAGTGAGCGCCCGTAGACGAGGGTCCAGCTCTTGTCCGGATGGATCTTGTCGACGTTACCGGAATCGTTGACGACCTCGAGGATCTGTCCCTGGCTGATGGTCGCCTTGCCGCTCCAGTCCTGCAGTTTCAGCGGCGTCTTCACGCTCCACGCGATGTAGATCGTCTGCTTATTGCTCTCTTGAGCCGGGCAGAACGTCGCGGCGATCGCGAGCAGGGCACACCAGGTTGCGCGTTGCATGTCGATCCTCCCCGGAGATACGGGCGTGCACATCGGCGGCGTCTACGGCTTGCGGAAGAGCACGACGTTTGGCCTGGGGCACTGAGCGCTCCAACCGAAGCGCGCCGCGATCCACCGCATGACGTCCGGGCTGTAGAAGCAGATGTGCGTGTCATCGCGCGGGTAGTGCCAGTCCGCGAAGCCCGACCAGTCGTCCAGCATGGCGGTCATCACGCCCAGCACTCCCCCTGGCCGGAGCAACCCATCGAGCCGGTCGAACTCCTTCGCGGGATCGCGGAAGTGTTCCACCGTCTCCGTGCATGAGATGAAGTCGTACGATCGCTGCAGCGCCGACTCATCGGGCTGGAAGTAGAGGTCGTAGCCGCGCATGGTGAAGCCGGCGTCGTCGAGCAGGCCGCACAGCACGGGCGTCGGCCCGCTGCCGAAATCCAGGCCCTCCGCGCCCGGATCCAGCAGGGGGATAAGTTCGTCAGACAGGTTGCTCAGGAATTGCACGTAGCCCGCGTCATCGGCGCTGTTCTCATGCAGCTCGTAGCGGGCGCGCTCTTCACCGGGTGCGAGGAGGAACTCGTCCGGCACGAACACGAGCCCGCACATCCGGCAACGGTAGAAGTCGCGCGAGTGGAAGCCCTTCCCGCCTCGGTGCAGAAGCTCGGTCTTCCTCGAGTAGCACAGTCGGCAGGGCGGAGTCATTCGGTGTCAGGCGATCTCCCAAGCGCGTGGTCGACGGCGTCCGCGAGCGACATGGCACGACCGGCGTCCCAGTCATCCTGGCTCGAGTCTGCCTCACATGCCTCGCGAGCCAAGGCGATACGCCCGCCGGGGTCGGATCGTCCCGCCACCTCGCCCGCCTCACGAAGCGCCGCGACCGCCCCGAAAAGCTGGGCCGCGCGCGCGGAGTTACCGGCGCCCTGCGCAACAGCCGCGAATCGCGCGAGCAGGTCGCCAACCATGACCGGGTCATCGAGAGAGCGAGCGATCTCGAGCGACTCGCGGTATGCGTCCAGGGCTCCGTCCCAGTCGTCCAACGCGCGGCAGGCGTCGGCGAAACCCAGTTTCGACACGGCGATGCCCCGCGGATAGCCGACTTCGCGGAGGGGCCCGACGCAAGCCGCCCAGTAGGCTCTGGAGGCTTCGTGGTCGCCGCGAATAGTGGCGGCGCGAGCTAGGCCGCCGCGGGACCAACAGACGCCGCGCGGATCGCCAAGCTTGGTAAGCGTCTCTTCACCCTCGCTGAAGCACGCGTGCGCCTGTTCCGACTCCCCTTGGCGCAGCGCGACCTCGCCCAGGCTGTTCAGCGCCATGGCAGCGTCGCTTTGGTCGCCCGCGTCTCGGAAGAGGTCAAGGCTCTCGATGTAGCAAGCGCGGGCCTCCTCAATTCTCCCTTGCCCGAGCGCCACCCCTCCCAGCCGCGACAACCCGCCGGCGACTTCCCGATCATCACCGAGGGCGCGCCAGATGACCAGGCTCTCGTCCGTCAACGAGAGCGAGAGATCGTTATCCCCACGCGAGCCCGCGACCGTGGCGAGGCTCGTCAGCGATGCGGCTATGCCACGCTGATCGTCAACTTCGCGGGAGATGGCGAGGCTCTCCGCAGCATGCTCCCGCGCATCATCCAGGCGTTCCTCACCCCAGGCAATGTCGCCCAGGAGGCGCAATGCGCCCGCGACATCCCGCGGCTCGTCGGCGGCCCGGCTGAGTTTCAGCGCCTCCTCGCCCAGCGCCGCGGCGCGTGGATAGTCGACCTGCCGGTACGCGAACCGACCGGCAAAGAGCAGCGCCTTCGCGCGAATGCCCGCATCCAGAGCATCACCAAGCGCCAGCGTCTGCTCCAGGAGGTCGCGCCCCTCATTCCAGTGCCCACGCACGTACCAGAACTCGCCCAATGATGCGGCAAACCGACCGGCAATCGCGGAGTCGTTAGCGAGGGCCCAGCTCATCGCGGCGCGGAGGTTGTCCATCTCCAACTCCAGCGCCTCAAGCCACGCCCGCCGGCCCCGTCCGTACAGATGCGGGTGCGCCTCCTCGGCGCGTGTGAGGTAGTGCCCGGCGTGGCGCGCGGATATCTCGTCCAATTCGTCGGCTTCGACCAGACGCTCGCGGCCGTACTCTCGGAGCGACCCAAGCATCCGATATCGGGCCGCGCCCTCAGTCGGTTGGGCGACCTCCACCAGGGACTTGCGGCGCAAGCTGGACAGCCGCTCGATGACCTCGAACTCGTCAATCGGATCTCCGCCACATGCCTGCTCAGCAGCAGATAGACTGAACTCGCCGGCGAACACCGATAGCCGCCGAAACAGGACGCGCTCCGGCTCATCCAGGAGGTCGTGACTGGAGCTGATCGCAGCCTCCAACGTGCGGTGCCGGCCGGGAGCCGTGCGCGAGCCTTGCGTCAGCAGGCGGAAACGCTGGTCAAGGCGTTCGAGGATCTGGCCAGCGTCGAGGATGTCCAGCCGCGCTGCGGCCAACTCGATGGCAAGCGGGATGCCATCTAGCTGCCGGCACAGTTCTGCGATGTCGGCAGCGTTGCCCTGCGTGACGGCGAAGCCCTTCCGAACCGCGGCCGCGCGATCTACGAAGAGCTGCACGGCATCGTAGTCGCCCACGCTCCCCTCGGACTGCCCATCAGGGATCCCCAGCGGCGGGACGGGCCACCAAACCTCGCCAGGTATCCGGAGCGTCTCGCGACTAGTGGCTATGATGCGGAGATCGGGGCACCCGGCCATCAACGCGTCGACCAACTCGGCACAGGCCTCAACGAGGTGCTCGCAGTTATCGAGTATCAGTAGCGCGGTGCGGTGTCTCAGGTGCTCGACCAGCACCTCGGTGGCGCTTCGTCCCGGAGTCTCGTGCGCGCCCAGGGTCTCCGCGACGCTTCGAGGTATGCCCATCGCATCAGGTGCCGATTCAGCACTGGCAAACCACACGCCGTGCTCGAACTCGTCGAGGACGGTCTCCGCAACGTGCAACGCCAGACGGGTCTTGCCCGCGCCGCCCGGACCGGTCAGCGTGAGCAACCTGGTCTCTTCGAGCAGGCCTCGGATCTCGGCCAACTCATTCTCGCGACCGATGAATGTCGTCGTCTCGGCGGGGAGGTTGTTCGGCACCACATCCAGCGACCTCAGGGCGGCGAACTCGCTCGGGAGATCCGGGCGGGACAGTTGGACGATCCTCTCCGGGCGGCGGAGATCCCTGAGCCTGTGCTGACCGAGGTCGGTGAAGCTCGCCCCATCGGGAGGAGTATCGCGGACCAACTCGTAGGCTGCCTGCGACATGAGGATCTGCCCGCCGTGGCCTGAGCCCATCAATCGCGCGCAACGGTTCAGCGGGGCGCCGAAGTAGTCGCCGTCGCGCTCCTCAGCGACACCCACGTGCACCGCCATCCGCACGCGGACGGACACGCCGTCCTCCCACTGCTCCGAGCACAGCGCCAGCTGGGCTGAAAGGGCTGCGGCAGCCGCTCCGACGGCGTCCGCAAACACGGCGCAGACCGCATCGCCCACGGTCTTGAACACGCGCCCGCCGCGAGCCTCGATCTGCTCGCCGAGAATTTCGTAGTGACGTTCGACGATGCGCCCCGCCACCAGTGGGTACTCCTCCCAGAGGCGCGCGCTACCTTCGATGTCGGTGAAGAGGAACGTGACGGTCCCGCTCGGCAGATGCATTGCCACCCTCAGCCGATCCGGCGATATCGCTACCCAGTTGCTTTGGTGATCTCATGCAAGGTTGTTGCCGCCGGGAAGCAATACGCATGGTTTCGCCTGAGGAGGGGTGGGAGCCTTCACTCGAACTTGGGGCGCCAGAGGATGAGCTTGTACTCGCCGTCTATCTCCTTGAAGAACAGCTTCGTTCGGAGTTCCTGCACTTCGCCCGACCTGTCCACCACGCGTTCGCGGCCGAGGATGAGAATGCCAGGCTCCCTGCTGGGTTCATCGCCGTACTTGATCCAGCCGCCATCGGACTGCGGGTTCTCCCGGTACATCCCCCAGCGGCTCACCGCGAGCGGCGGAGGGTTGGGGGTGCGGAACGCGTAGTCCATCATCACCTGGCGCTCCGTCCAGCGCTCATGGATGCTCTCAACACTGCGCTTCGTGCGGTCCCGTATCTGCTCGGCGGTGAACTTGCCTTTGACCCCATACTTCAGCCCGGCGGCGAAATCACAGTGTCTGACGAACTGCTCACCATCGCCGCTCGCCCAGCCTGCTGCCATGCCCTCGAAGGCAGTGCGGAGGCGCTGTTTCTCGGAATCGGCCCAGTATTCCCAGATGGGGTCGATGGGCTTGCCATCGAACTTGGCGTTCGCGTCTCGGGGCACCCGGAACTCAGGAGGCGGCGGGCAGGCACCCGCGTCATGCATGATGGGATACGACTCGTAACGGGAGAACAGGGCCCCGTCGGGGTGATAGGCCAACTCGACGAGCTTCAACAACCGCTCGCCATCGGCCGACAGGTAGCCGCGTATTTCGATCGGAGACCATTCAGGATCGATAGGCAGTGGGCCGAGCGACAGCAGCATCTCGCCGCGGATCTCGACGAGGCGACAACGTTCGCCGTCAAGCGTGGCTTGTCGCTCGGAGACGCGCATGTCCCGGGCATACTCCATGGACACTCCGCCTAGAAAACTGCTCAGGCCGATTCTGCCGGTGTCATCAAGCGCTGCCACCTGGCTTCCCGGGGGCGGGCCTTGGTTCATCGTTACAGTTGGTGTTGTCCACCCGAGAGAGTATTCATCCTTGCCCGTGGCCTCGTTTTCGTGATGGGACCAAAACGCGTTCTGGCCAGCGTGGTGCAGGGACGTGTGCCTGGCGCCCGTACGTGGGTCGACGACTACTGAGTGACGATCGCCGCTCGGCATTGTCCAGGCCTCCTGCCTAGACACGGGCACACCCTCGGACCTATACCCCTGGCACACCAGGTACGTGGGGTGCTGCGCCGCAGCGGCCTGGACCTGGGCCAGCAAGAACTGCTCCGGCCGAGGCCATAGCGCGAGCGCGATTGCGGCGGCAGCGACGAGGGCGATGGACCACTTGGCGAGACGCACCGGCGTGCGGACCGGCGTGGTGTCTCCTAGCTCGATGAGAGGGCTCGACGTCTCGACGGCGGCCGGAGCGCTGACGGCTACCCTCGTAGAAAGGGCCGCCAATGAGGTCCACTCGTCGCGGCAGCCTCCGCATCCCGCGAAGTGCTCGGCGAGCGACACATCGTCGCCCGCCAACACCCTCCCCATCATCTGCCTCGCCTCGGCGCAGTTCATGGCAATGTCTCCTCTCCCAGATCCTCGCGCAGTCGCTTCAGCCCTCGATACAGTCGCGTCCAGACGGTGCTCGGCTTGGAGTCCAGCAGCGCGGCGATTTCGTCGCCGCTGAGGCCCTCATAGAAGCGGAGCACCACGGGCGCGCGGAGTCTCGAAGGCAACCGCGCCACCGCCTCGCGCACCGCGATCCGCTGGGCCTCGTCGGGCGCCACCTCGCTCACATCCACCTCACGCGCCACGTTCCTCTGCTTCGATGCCCGCATGGCCTTGCGGATCACGATGCGCCCCAGCCACGTGCCCAGAGACGCCTCGCCGCGGAACCGGCGCACCTGCCGATAGCCCTCGACCACCGCCTCCTGGACCACATCCTCGGCGTCTTCCGCCGAGGCCAGGAACCGACCGGCGAGCCGAAGCAGCGCGGGCTGGTGAGGACGCGCGGCCTCGACGAATGCACCTGCATCGCCCGAGCGGAGCCGCCGGACGAGCGAGTCGTCCGGCAGCGCGGTCGCCTCGGTTGTCGATTCGGGAGACGACATGTGCGGAGCCACCTCAATGTAGCGCGCGGTTGCCTTCAGGTACTTAGTGGCACTTCGGCTGGAGTTTTGCTCAGGCCTGCATAACGGCAGCGGCGTCGGGACTAAAGTCCCTCTTACAGGGATTGGGAGCGAGGAGAGGCGAGGGAGGCGAGGGTGGCCGGGCGAAGAGAGCCGGCGGACGGCTTGACAGGAGGCATCAGATGCCACGCACGGGTGATTACGAAGTCGGCGTGTACTACTTCCCGAACTACCATGTGGATCCGCGGAATGAGGCGGTGCATGGCCCGGGATGGACGGAGTGGGAGCTGGTCAAGACAGCGCGTCCGAGGTTTGAGGGGCATCGCCAGCCGCGCGTGCCGACGTGGGGGTATGTCGATGAGGCCGATCCGTCGGTCATGGAGATGAAGATCGACGCGGCGGCGGACCACGGCGTCGACTACTGGATCTTCGACTGGTACTGGTACAACGACGGCCCGTACCTGGAGCGCTGCCTGGAGCAAGGCTACCTCGGCGCGGCGAACAATGACCGGGTGAAGTTCTGCTGCATGTGGGCGAACCATGACTGGATGAACATCCACCCGGCCAAGTTTCGCGATCCGCGCACCGTGCTATACCCGGGACCCGTTACGCGCGAGACGTTCGAGACGCTGACGGAGCACGTGGTAGAGCGCTACTTCAAGCACCCGTCGCACTTCAACGTCGATGGCTGCCCTTATTTCTCGATCTATGACCTGACATCGCTGATGAAGGGCTTCGGAGGCGTGGATGGGACGCGCGCGGCGCTTGACTCGTTCCGCGCGAAGACGAAAGCGGCGGGCTTCCCGGATCTCAGTCTGAACGCGGTGGTGTGGGGGCGGCCGATTCTGCCAGGCGAAACCACGCCCGCCGATCCGGTGAAGCTGGTGACCGATCTCGGCTTCGATAGCTTCACGAGCTACGTCTGGATCCACCACGTGCCGCTCGACACGTTCCCGATCACCGACTTCAACCACGCGCGCGACCGGTATCTGGAGTACTGGACGGACGCCGAGGCGCGGTTCCCTCTCCCCTACTACCCGAACGTGAGCACCGGTTGGGACTCATCGCCGCGCACGGTGCAATCGGATGTCTACATGGATGTGGGATACCCGTTCATGGCGCTGATGGACAACAACACGCCGGAGCGTTTCCGCGAGGCGCTGGCGGTGACGAAAGCGCGCCTCGACGAGCGCGACGGCCCGAAGATCCTCAACATCAACGCCTGGAACGAGTGGACCGAGGGCGCCTACCTCGAGCCGGACGAGGAGAACGGGACGGCGCTACTGGAGGCGGTCCGGGATGTGTTCGGCGTGAGGTGAAGATGCGATGCTGGCCCTGGCACGAGCCGAGAAGCTCGTGCCAGGGAAGATGATCGGCAATGCGCGGCTATGACTACCGAATGTGCAGTATGTCCGCGTAGACCAGGCGCCGCTCCGTATTCGTCCGGGCCGCGGCGACAGGCGCGACGCGCATGACGGTGGTCCGCCTGGCGGCTCCACCATCGACGGTGTAACGTTCGTACTCCTTCACCACCAGCCGACAGCTCTCCGGATCTTGGCCGTCGGGGATCGTGACGTTACCCGTCCAGACCACGGTCGTATCGTTCAGCCGGCGCGATTCGAGCGGGAAGGTACCATCCTGCACGGGCGCCCACGCCAGCGGACCCGTAATGTTCGGCCGGCTGGCCTCCACCACGACCTCCATCTCACTGGGGCCGGAGCCAGCAGAGCTGCGCACATACGAAGAGCCCGTCACGCTGACCTGGAAGGCTCGCTTGTCGGTGGACGAGCCCGCCCACCCGGCGACGCGGTCGGGCGCCAGCTGCGCGAAGTCGGCGAGCAGGACGCGGCTGAGCTTGCAGTCCACCGTGTTGGTCTGAACGGACTTGGGCTGGTACCGCGCGAGGGCGAGCCGGACGAAGGGGTAGTACGCCGCGCCCGGATCGATCTCGATGTCGCAGAACCAGAGCTGGCGCATGGGATCGAACTGAACTTCATGCCCGACTACGGTCACTCTCTGGCCCGGCAACTCGTCCAGGAACAGCCCATTCTCGGTCGCGACGCCTCGGGCGAAGTCGCCTGGCGTCGGAGAGGACTTCATGCCGGATGCCTGCCAGATCGGGTCGGCGCCGGACTGAGTCACGTACGGCGCCAACTCATCGGAGACTGAACTGGCGGCGGCCGCTCGGACCGTGAGAAGACCTCGCGTCGGCTGTGGCGGCAGGACGACTCCCAGCAACTCGCCCGCCCCCGAACTGAACCAGGGCCGCTCGAGGTAGACGCGCAGTCCTCCACCCTTGCGTGTCCTCGACGTGCCGGCGCCAGACTGGTCCTCAGTCCAACCGAAGGTCGGTATTACGTAGAGGACCTTGGGCGCGGCCGGGCGAGCGGAGTTGAGCACGTCAATGGTGACAGGATCGGAGGTCCGCGTAATGACCTTGTCGCCCGACTCAATCTCCTCGTCTGTGAAGGGGAAGTACTCGCGGAAACGGGTCGTCGCGGTCGCCGTGTAAGTGACGCTGCGGTACTTGGTGTCGCCAAATTCGTGGCGGTGACCGAGGTCGATGCGGGTCATCAGACTCGGTGCCCGTGACATGAGCAGTGGCCGGCCGCCGACGCGGCGAACGGGGCCTACGTCCGCCGTCTCGGCGCGAGGCCGCACCACTCCCCGCCGGACGGCAGGCGCAACTTCCCGCACCGCCCCGGCGGGCGCGCGCCTGATCGTCGGCGCGGTGTCGCGCGGTTTGATGATCCCCGGACGCGCCGCCCCCGGAGTGGCTTTCGTCGGTGGCGATGCCCCGTCGCTCAACGTCAGCGTTTCGTCCTCAGGCTCAGCCGAGACCTCGGCTACGTGTGTCTTGCCGTTGATGATCTTCCAGACGGACTCGCCCAGTGGGTCAATCGGCTCTTCCCACTTGGCGTGGATGTCGACCTTGATCGTGCTCTTGCCGCTGATCGGGAACTTGTCTTGCAGCATCGCATACGTGTTACCGATCTCCTTCTCGGCCCACAGATGGTCGAATACCGGCCGGATCAGCGGCTGCTGCACGGCGTGGGTGAGAGTGAGCTTGCGGTAAGGCGTCAGCATCCAGTGGATGCCCTTGATCGCGCTCTCGCTGAGGATCTTGAGCTGAGCGTTCTTGTCAGGCGTGACCCGCGCGCGAGCCTGGGCTTTGGGTAGATCCTTCGGGTTATACATATCCTTGCGGAGTTGCTTCATCTCGGGTTGGGAGAGGCGAAGCTGCTTCACTGACGGCGCCATGACACCGTCGATGGCCCATTGCCAGACGCCCATCCTTGCGACCTCGGGCTCGTTAACGTAGCTGCTGACCCAGACCTCGGCGACATCCGCCTTGCCGATCGCCAGGCTGAGCAGGCGACGCGCTTCGTCATATTGAGGCTCCGCGTCACCTCCGCCATTCGGCTCGAGAATGCGGATCCTGAACGGCCGGGTGTCGGGCCAATCTCCATCGTAGGCGACCTTGAAGACGGAATCCTCTGGCCCCGGCGCAACGTCGATCTCGACGGACCGAATCGAGGCGCCCACGGCGATCGGATCGGGCAAATACGGCAACTGCAACTGGTCAGTGTCGTGGAACTTCTCGAGCGTTCCGTCGTTGTCGGTGAGCATCTGGTACGTGCCGGCGTCGCCCTGCATCCCACCACCGGGCCTGTCGAACTTCCCATGCATCTCGGCCATCTGCTGGGATGTCTGCGGCGGGGCGATGTGGCGTTGGGTCTGCTCGGGCGAGGGAACGGAGTCCTTCGCCTGCGTATCGTTGTAGCTACGGATGACCAAGTGCTCCAGCGTCTCGCCAGGCGAATCATCAGCCGATGTCCGCAGGACGATTGCCGGCGTGGGAACGGGCTCCTGGCGAACGTACTCAACCGCATCGGATGCGGATGTCGCATCGGTCACGGTCGGAGGGACGCTATTGCCGGCGAGATCTACCACGCGGGCCCGGACGCGATAGGAGTGACCGAACCTGAGTTTAGGCAGCGAGCCTGGCTTCGGGGTGAACGTCGTCTCCAGTCCGAACTTGGCCGTCTGGGCTTGCGGGACCCCATCAGCCTCCACTGGCCTGCCGGGACGCTTGCCACACAGGCTCCACCCTTCCCAACGGAACATCGATTCGTGCATGGACAGATCGTTGGTGGCGTCATCCGTCGTCTCCGTCGCGGCGCTGCTCACCCAGCCCTCGTCGGCGAACGCCAGGGAGCGGTTCACGCCCTGAGCACCGTTGACGAACTGGTACTCGCCCATCCGCTCGCATAGCGAGCGCCACGTGCCCGTATCCTCGTCCATGGCATCGATTCGATACCCTCGCGTGAGATCCTCGGCCCACATTTCGGGGGCGCTCTCATCCGGCCGGGACCTTTGGATGGAGTTCTGCAGCGCCACGACGCGCGGCATGATGGTCACCACGAACTCATGGGCGCGATTCGCCCTGGCAACCCAGATACCGGCGGACCGAAGCGCCGGTAGCGACGCGTCGGTTTCCTCGGTGACGTTCTCCACGTCCTCGGCGAGGCCGAGGGTCTTGATGGCGGCGCCGTCCACATCCACTTGCCCGACCTCGAATCTGGTCTCGTCGTCAAACTTGAGCATGCCGTCGCGAATGTCGGAGCCCTTCTGCGAGGCTGCTATGAATTGGTTTCCCTCGAGGAGGTAGTGGGTCCTTGGATACGTGCTCGTCGTCGGCATCTCGGCGTCCCAATCCACGGACACGGATACCGTCCCGCCGGCGGCGGCACTGACCGGCACCTCAAGGTCGACGACCAGGCCCAGCACACGCATGACGGCTGGGTACTGCCCGAGCGAGGAAACGATGCCGTGGAAGTCGATGTCCGGCGCGACCACGGGCTTGCGGGGGGGGCGTACCTTGTCGACACTCAGGCGCCTGTGGAAATCGTCGACCAGGTGGAAATCGACCTCTCTCTGGTTGGCCCTGGTGTTCAGGCGAGGACCCGCGACAGCACGCGTGGGAATCGTTGGTTTCAGCGAGGTCGGGTCGATGATCCTCGGGCGAAAGACGGCCTTGCCGGGCGCGGTCCGAAGGTGGCTATCGACGTCGCTTCTGAGTTCCATCCTGCGCTGCGCGGGAAGCGCGACGTCAGCGACGAGTTTGTGGACCGAGAGATCGCGGGCCTGCTCGGGGACGATCCTGGGCACTACCGTGGGCGTCTCGACAGCCGTTCCTTGGTATACCTGCTTGATGTGAGTCAGGACGTTCCCCACGGGGTAGCTGCGGATCGGCCGGGTCCCAATATCGGGGAACTCCCATGGCTCGACGTAGGTCTGCGCCTCAAACATTGCTCCCCACAACTCGGAGGCTTGCGCCGCGTCAGCGGGCACGACCCGCCTGGCCTCAACGGGCAACCCATTGCCGAACTTGACCGAGAACGTGGCGGCCGCCATCTTGGCCGGCCAGTCGCGGAAGTCCGGGAACTGGTTCAGCCGAGGCGTGGGCAAACCCTCGTCGGTCTGCAGCCGAGGCGCCACGAATACGCTGAGCCTCAGCGACGCCCCGATCTTCCCAACCCCGTTGGGTAGCGCAGTCCAGATGATGCTTTGTTTCTTCATCTAAGTTGCCCCCTATCAGGCAAACGCGCCGCAGTAACTGGCCCAGTCATCGGCAGTGATTGCGTCGGCGATCTTGGGTGCGAGAACCGGCTTCTGGCCGCGGAGTTGCGCGAGCTGCTGGACGTCCATCAGCGCCGCGAACCGTTGGTCATCCAGTCGAGCGTTCCCGCCGCCGGATCCGGCGAACTCGCGCTCGACGGTCATCGAGACCGACTTGCTGAAGAAGAGGATCTCAATCTCAACCGTGAGCTTCGCCTGGCCGTAGCAGCGGTTGGTGGCGGACTCGTAATTCAGGCTGAGGTAGAACTCGCACGAGATGGTGATGATCCCCAAAATGCTGAGGTGCCCGCCACATCGCACGTAGCCACTCAGCGACGTATTGCCGTCTTCGATCTTGAGGTAGATCCCGGCCATGAGGTGCGCGCCGCCGCTTGCGACACCAATGTCGAGTTCGAAGTTGGCACCGAACTCGAAGCTCGCCTCCAACTTATCGAGGCCGTCGGGCAGCAACTCGATCGCGAAGAACCCGCCGCCGCCGAAGATGCTCACGGTGAGGATGAATGGGTTGTTGCGCTCACAGAACGCGAACCTGAACCGGAGCGGATCCCCGGTGAACGGCAACGTCAGTCCGATCGAGAGGCTGATGTTCTTAATGCTCATCACGCCGACGGCAATGGTGGGAATCGCGAGCGTGTAACCGATATACACGCCGGTCGGCGTGACGTCGATGGAGAGGCCGGGGACCAACTCGCTGAGGGCATCCTGCAGCGCGTTGACGAACTCGAGCGGCCCGGCGAACTCCACCTTCTTGATGTCGACTTCGACGTCGGGTTTCTGCCCGGTCTTGGCGGTGAACTTGAGCTTGCGGAACTTGATGACCAACGCGATAATGTCGAGGGTGAAGTTCTGCAGGTGGGCGTAGCTGTCAAACGCCGGCTCGATGACAGTGTCGGTGAGATCGGTGTCGAGTTGGGCCCACAACTCAAACTTCGCGTTCGCCCCTTCGCATTCGGGGGTGAAGCCGGCGAAAGCTGTGAGTTCTGGCTTCCATGAGTAGGTGGCGGTGACTCGGGTGGGTACCTGCCATTGGTCCTTCTCGTAGGCGATGGTCAGGCCCGGGACCTCGTTGTCGCCGAAGACGCCTGCAATGATGTCCCAAAGGTCGACGGCGCCGAGGAGCTTGGCTCCGGCATTCTTGAAGAACTCCTCGGGGTTGAAGATGCCCGTGGCGATGTCCCCGACGCCGCCGCCGACGGGACCGAACTTCACGCTGAGCACAGTAATTGAGAAGTCGGGCGACATCAGGCCGCCCGACTTGTCATTTGGGAATCCCAACCCAGGCGCGTCGAGCAGCTCGGCGTAGACCGAGCCCATGTTCGCGGCTGCGTCCCAGGCATCGTCGACGTAGGTGTCACCGATCCTGACCCTCGTCGCCGTGTTCTGACCGGCGATCTGAACGACGGCGGGAATGCGAACCGCCGCCTCCTCCACAGTCGGGTAGAACCGGGGCTGGCTGATGGCAGACAGGTCCAGGTCGGTGTGCGCGTTGGTCTCGTCGACCTCGGCGCCCCAGGTCACGCTCTCGGTCTCTAGAGTTGTGTCGCCAGGCTTCGCACGAGTGGTGTCGGCATACGCGACGTTCTGCCCGAATAGCTCTCGTTTGCGCCGAGAGCCCCCCTCCCCGAGGTAGGCCGTCCTGACCTTCGTCATGGAAGCGGCTTCGTATGCCAGCCCGCCTGCGGCCGTCACGAAGATGACGGGAGTGGTGAACTCGCTCTGCTCGCCGTCCCAGTCCTCACCGATCATGCTAAACGCGAAGTCCTTCTGCTCAACGATCGGCCAGAAGCAATCGCTCGCCTTCTTTCCCACGCCCGCGACCTGTATCTGCGGGTCGAGGTTGGGAGAGATGAGCGTTGTGAGGACCACTCGGCGGAACGGCATCCTTCGACCGTCTTTCACTTGGCCTACGGCCGGGTACATCTTCTCAGGTTCGCGCACGACGATGAACTGGCGCTGCCTCAGAACGGCCACGCTGTTACCGCCGCCGGTGGTCTCGAACTTCCGCTCAGTCACCTTCACCAGGGAGACCCGGTGCCCGAACGGGAAGAGGTATCCCTTCTCGACGACTTTCACGTACTGGTCGCGGCCCTGGGTCGCCCGGTGGACCCATTCTTCCCGCGACAGGTCCTTGTTGTATTTGCTGGGAAGCTCCGGGCCGTAGCGCACATCCATCCAGGCGCCCAAGCTCGTCAGCATGAGTTTGCTTGCATGCGCCGCCCGGTCGGTGCACTCCGGGATCCGGAAATCCGACATCAGCCAGACGAACTCGTTGCGGTCCAGCCCATTGAGCGACATCAGGAGATTGGGGTCATTGTCGACGGCGTCCGCGAACGTCGCCTTGTAGTCGGGTGACCAGATCGCCCGGATGGTGCGGTCGCGGTTGCGCGCCTGGTTGGGCGGCACCACCTGGAGGACGCGCCAGACGTTCTCCTCCTTGCCGTAGGCGTACTGGTACTCCCATGTCTTCCCGCCGGCCCCCCTGACGCCAAGGCGCGTGTGCCACAGCTCGGTGCGGTCATTGTGCGTGACCTCTTCGGTTGCGTGCACCCAACCGGACGAGGCGTGTGGTGAAATGATCAGACGATAGGGCGCTTCGATCGCGGTCTCGTGTCGCTCCGGGGCGACAGGCTTGAGGAGTCGAAGCAAGTTAGCCGCGGGAAGGGTGGCCATCGCTCGGCCTGCCGCCACGACGGCCGCGGGCGGCTTGCGGCGCGCATCGGGCGCCAGTCTGGGTGGGGCGGTCGTGCCGATGGTCAGACGCCCGCCTCCGGCGGCAGGACTGAGCTTCGGGATGACGGTCGGCTTGCGCCCGCCGGTGGGACGCACCCGCATCGCCCGTTTCGGGGCGGGAAGTGCGAGCGCTGTCGGCGCGACCGAGAGCTTCATCGTGGACCAGTCGAGCAGGCTCTCCAAGGTGTACGGTAGCGAATTCTTATCCTTGGGCAGCTCGAACGAGAGTCGACTCGGCCCTGACATTCTGGTGATCGACGGGAGCGTCAGCGGCTCGAGGCTATTCTCCATCTCCCAGAACGCCTGCTCGCTTATGTGCTGAGGCGGGAAGTGGACGACGACATACGCGGGCTTGTCCTCATCGATGCGTTGCAGTTTGGGGACCTTCGGCGCCTCGGTCGATAGTTGCAGATTGATGAACTGGAATCCCAGGGACAGAAAGTCCGCTGTCCGCAATACCGGGAGCACAATCACAGACAGGTCAAGCCGGGCGATGGTGATGCCCGGGCGGATGAGGACCTCGTTGCCGCCGGGTCGGAGCCGGATGTTGCCGCGGCCCGGCGTCAGCTCGACGTCCCCACGGGGCTGAATCCGGACGCCCGGCCGGAGGGTAGGCTTGGTGTCGTCGGCCTCTTCGTCATCATCGTCTTTGGGGACGACGATTGGCACTCGAGGGATCTGCCGGCGCTGCGCGATCCGTTCTTCATTCGTCACCAGCTCGATAGTCGTTCCTTCTGGCGCGAGCATCGAGTCGACCACCGCATCGGCCAGTGGCGCCGTGACGCTCAGCAGTGCCGGCGCGCATGTCACCGCGCGCGAGCCGTTCGTTCCGGCGACCTCAAAGCGCGCTGCGCTAGAGTGCCCCAACTCCAGACTCAATCCGTCAGCGTGCAGTAGCACGGGCTTGGAGGCAAAGTCGGCGATCAGCACGGATTCGTCCGCCGCCACCGCGTAGCGAGCGTTCGACAGGGGGATCGAGATCGGCTCGCCTGCGTCATCGACGAGTGTCCCGCCCGGCCGGAAGCTCAGCCGTGTGCCACGGCCGCTCGCTACGAGCGCGCGCGCCGTCTCAGATGCCTCAATCTCAATGCTGTCGAACGCGCTGCCCTCGGGCACGATCCGCGAGGCGTCGCCCGTGGCAAGCGCTTCGACCGGCGACCAGTCCTCGTCACCGCGCTCCAGGGCAACCAACGTGCGGAGTTCGGGCTTGTCGGCGAGAAGGCTGTCCGCTTCGGGGGCCATCAACGACACCGTGACGCCGTCGGCCGACATCGCGGTACCCGCCGCGGCGAGCATCGCGACGCGCGTTCCGGCTAGCCGCAGACGCCAGTCGGGCGTGAACTCAGCCTCCGCCGCGCCTGTCGCCTCCAGAGCCGATCCGTTGCCAAGAACGCACATTGGCCCGCGCGCTTCGACCGCTGATCGTGCAGGCTCGTCGCCCGCCAGCCAGCGTTCAAGAGAGACCTTCGAGTGGAAGCCGTCCAGCCCAAGCTTGAGGTCCATCGTCGCGCCGAAGGCATCCTTCGTGATCGTCGCCGTGAAGTCCGCGGGAATCTCGGTCCCGGGATACTTGGCGCCGGTCAGCTCGACGAGCATCCCCTGCGCGAGTTCTTCGGTGCGAAGCTTGGGCGCGCCGGCGAAGCGAGCGACATCGACCGTCCACCGCACTTCCTCACCCAGCCGGAAAACCGCTCGCCCCGGCGTCGTATCGATCCCCAAAGGCTCGCGCGTGCTCGCAGCGATGGCTCGACTGGCAGGTGGCAGCGTAACCGCTGCTACACCAGCGATGCCAAGCATCTCTCGGCGCGACACGGAGACCTTGGAGGATTCGTCAGTGAGTTCGGCAAGCGTGGGGGCACGGCGTTGAGGCTTCGGCAGAATCCGACGGCGCAGGGCATGAAGGTCGAGAATCGTCGACCGCATGGCTTCTCTCCGGGGAATCCGCGACATTACGTATTCAGATGAATTGCTCTTCGATCATTTGCAGACAACATCCTTCTAGGGATCCGAGATACCTATCACGGGCACAGGGGAACTAACCCCGGGAACCGTGAGGCAGAGGGCCAAACCGGGCTCGGATCCACAGACGATCGACCATCGCGCTCAGCGGAAGTGCGCCCGGTACTTCGCCATCGCCACGCAGATCGCTTCGATGGTCTCGAGGGGAACATCCGGACCACACGAGGCGGAGAGGTACAGGCCGCCCTCTGGCGAGCCGAGGGTCTCCACTGCCTCGCGGATGTGTCCGTCGATATCGTCGGGGCTACAGAACGGGAAGAGCTGGCGGTCAAGGTCGAGATCGACGCATACCTTGCCCTTGCAGATCTCAGCAGTCCGCTGAAGCCCGTTGGCCCGGATCTGCAGGTTGATGACATTCACGCCGCACTCGACGAGATCCATGATGACGGGGATGGTGTGCCCATCGGTGTGCATGTAGACCTTGCTGCCGGCGTCGCGTGCCATGCCGTAGAGCTTTGCGTAGCATGGCTTGAGGTACTTGACCCACTTCTCATGGCTGATCGCCAGCCGGTCCTGCATACCGAGATCGTCGCCGAAGTACATGACGGACTGCGGGTTCTCCAGCCGGGGGGCGAGTTCACCGACGTTGTATCCGAGGACGGTGTCGATGAGCATCTGGAGTTCGGGTGGCTCTTCGGCGAAGTCGATCATGAGTTCTTCGAAGCCGCGAAGATCAGCCAGCCGGAGCCACATGAAACCATGGGGCATCCCGCCGCCGGGCGCGGGCATTTCCAGGTTGCGCACGTCCTCACGGGTGGGCACGGGGTGCTTCGTGACGATCGCCTCGGCGCCGTGGGCGACGTTCTCCCACACGCATCCCCAGAAGTCCACGTGCCGACCCTCGCCATACGTCGGCGACCAGATGGCGTCATAGTCGCGATCTTCGGGCTGATCCCCACCGAACAGGACCGGATGACGCGCGACGAGAGCGTCCAGGTCGTCGCGGTACTTCATCCAAGTGGCCGGTAGGAATCCCACGGACACTGGGATGAAATCCGGGCCCTCGAACGCCATGGCTTTCCAGCGGTCGTCGTTCGTGCTCATGCGTGCCTACTCCACTTCTGTTTCCATGGGGTGCGGACCACCACCGGCGGTACCCAAGAGCACGTCAGCCACCGGGCCTGAGCCGAGGAGCCTGGACATGCGACAGGCAGCCTCGGGCGTGGCGTGATTGAGCAGATCCTCATACGACGATGCATCTGCCAACGCCGGATCGATGTCAGCGGCGATCCAGAGAGGCACGCCGCGTTCCCGCGCCATCGGTCGGATGAGGCGAAGGGCCGCATCAACGTGCCCGCCGCCCAGATCCGCGCAGCCCCGGTCAGAGTAACTGTCAAAGAGCAGGACCACGGGGACTGACTCCGCCTGAGCGATGTCAAGCGTGGCCTCGAACCAGGCAGGCATGTCGTGGGTCCGGAAGCTCTGGAACTCGGCGCGGTAGACAGCGAGGCGCTTTTGGTAGTACTCCTCAGTTCCGGGCGCGACCTCCCGCGCGTTCCTCGCGGCGGCGTGCGCCGGATCATCGGGGCTGTAATGCCACCGCGAGCCGGATCTCGCGGCGACGTCCGCCACGCTGTAAGATCCGCTCATCAGGACGTGCTGCAGACACGCGGACGCGCCCCGCGCGAGCGGCACCCCCGCCAGGCGCCACCGACCGAGGACATCGCGGCCGACGAGCCGGAGCGCGTCGCCCAGGCTTGCCACTCCCGCGACGTATTGCTCGATGTCCTCACCATCGGCATCAAAGGTCCGTGGGGCAACCTGAATGACAACGAGCCTCGGTTTGCCGTGGCGCAGGATGAGGTCGCGCATGGCCGTGTAACGCGTCGCCGCATGCGCGCCGGCCAACCAGAGGACGCACGCCTCGGCCTCGATTCCGCGCTCGGCCAAGCCCTCTTCCACGCGGTCGGGGACGATCATCGACCCGCATTGCGATGAGCCCAGGAACACGATCTCATCCGTATGATCGCGCTGCTGATAGGCCACTGCGCGGTCGGTCGCCCGCGCGCGCCCGACCGGCTGGAAGAAGCGCCGGCCGCCCGTTTCGGCGTAGAGCACCATCGCGCCCGCGATCAGCATGACAGAGAGCTGGAACAGCGCAGCCCAGCGCATCGCGGAACGTCGGCCCTCAGAATTGGAAGTAGATGAACGCATTGGCCTCCTGTCCAGCCAAGGCTACCAGTGCCAGTATCAGGACGGCTATGGCGGCCTGCGCGATGATCGGCATCCGGAGCCAGACGCCGACGATGCGGTTCTTCCACGGTCCATGACCGAAGTGGAGCGCAAGCCCCAGCGCGACCGGCCCCGCCGCCTTGATGGCAACTTCGGCGGAGGGTCTGGCTAACGCTTCCAGGACATCCAGCGCGTTCGCGAGGTCGGTCGCCCGGAAGAAGACCCAGCCGAGGCATACGAGGTGGAAAGTTGCCATCCGGCCGAGCCAGAGGGCAGCGCGGCTGGGTTCGCCGGGCTCGGCACGGCGGCCCTGCACAAGACGCGTGAGAGCCAGCATCACTCCGTGGATCGCTCCCCAGACAACGAATGTCCAGTTCGCACCATGCCACAGCCCGCCGAGGAGCATCGTCACCAGGAGATTGACGTGCGTGCGGACCGCACCCAGCCGCGATCCGCCGAGGGGAATGTAGAGGTAGTCTCGCAACCACGTCGATAGAGACATGTGCCACCGATGCCAGAACTCGCGGAGGTTCCCGGCGAGATAGGGGTAGTTGAAGTTCTCCGGGACATGAAGCCCGAAGAGTCGGGCCGACCCAATGGCGATGTCGGTGTAGGCGGAGAAGTCGCAGTAGATCTGCACGGCATAGCCGTAGATGGCAACAAGCACAGCGAGCGTGCCGTACTCATGCGGCGCCGCGAAGACGGGATCAACCGCGAAGGCTCCGACGAGATCGGCGAAGATGGCTTTCTTGAGCAAGCCGCGCAGGATGCGGTGCGTGCCGTCCATCGCCTGGGCCTTCACCAGCGAAGCTTCGGCGCGGAGCTGCGGCAAGAAGAGCTTCGCGCGCAGGATGGGTCCGGCTACGAGTTGGGGGAAGAAGGCCACGAAGGTCGCGAAGACGACGAGGTTGCGCTCAGCCTCCACGTGTCCGCGGTAGACGTCGACGATGTAGCCGACGGCCTGAAACGTGTAGAACGAGATGCCCACGGGAAGCAATATGCGAAGAACCGGCAGGCACTCCCGCATCCCAAGAGCGAGACAGAGACGGTTGGCCTCTAGGATGAAGAAACCGAGGTACTTGCAGACGCAGAGCGCGCCGAGGCTCCCCACGAGGGCGATGACCAGGAAGCCGCGCCGCGTGGCGGGCCGCTCGCTGCGAGCGATGCGCAGCGCCGCCCACCAGGTCAGCAGCGTGATGGCCGCGATCAGGCCAAGGTATGAGGGGCTCCACGCGGCGTAGAACACGTAGGATATGACGAGAAGCACGGCAACACGCGAGGACTGTCGGCGGCTCAGCCAGTAGCCCCAGAAGGCCACCAGCAGGAGGACGCCGTAGGCTGGCGTGTTGAAGTTCATGCGGAGGTCCTGCTACGGGGCCTCTTCTCGCTGGAACGTCAGGTTGTCGATGTAGAACCGGGCGTCGTCATCGCCGGTGGACATGATGACCACGCAGGCGAGAGTGCTGAAGCCCTCGGCGTGGGCGAGGTCATTGAACTCGCGGGGCGCGTCGCCAGCGGTCGTAACAGTCAGATCGTACGTGCCCGTGGATTCCTCGCCCAGAATGCAGGCAATGTCCAGTCGCGCCCACTCGCCTCGGGGCAGTTGCAGGAGCCTCTCGCCATTGGCCGAGAGCCAACCTTCCGCGTCGACGGTCAACTGGGGCCCAAGCGAGTAGGCGTGCGGATCGTCTCTGCACTCGAACACAAACGGACCGCCCTCGTCGCAGCGGAGGTCGAGACCCAGCTCGAGCAGGCCGTCCTCCTGGTCGAGCATGTAGGTTATGTACGGCTCAAAGCCATGCTCAAGACCTGGTTGCTCGGTGATGCGCAGGCTCTGGTTGCCGCCGGCAGCGGCTTCGTCAGTGACCTCGACGGTGGAGAGCGGCGGTTTGGCTCCGACGTTTGCGCCCTGCTCGGCCCCACCGAGAGGACTGTCTTCGTAGTCGCGCAAGGCGGGCTGGGTGGCGACGACCAGCGTTGGCGAGTAGTCGAGCGCATCGCGGGCCACAGCGACCTCGGGCCTGGGCCACGTGCAACGGTCCGGGCTTTCGCAGTTGCCCACTGTGCTCAGATCGATGGCCTTAATGCCCATCTCAGACGCGGGGGACGTGGGCTTGAGGCGGTAGTCGCGGTTGGCCGCGTCGACAAACTGGGGGTCGGCGACGCGGGAGCCCTCATCGTGGCCGCCGGCAGTCCACGCGTCCCAGGCGTCCTTCTTCCGCAGTCCGGGAATACCGGAGATGGCCGGCGACGCTTCGCCGGCCCAGACGAGGTTGTCGCCGAAGCCAACGCGGTGGTCCTCGAAGCCCCCGCCGATCCGGTAGATATCGGCGCCGCGACCAGGGGAGACGAGGATGTTGCGCTCGCACCGGTGGCCGTGCATGTTGCGCCCGCTCCAGGGGTTCCAGTAGATCTGGGAGCGCTGCCCGTCGACGAAGATGTTGTTCTCGACGACGGTCTCGTAGCCGCCGTTCTGCATGAACCCGCCGAGCACGGTAGTGTAGCAGACGTTCCGGTGGATGTGCCAGCCGGAGCAATCGATGTCGAGGTAGATACCCCACGTGTAATAGGGCGCTTCCAGTTCCCCCGTCGTCCGGTTCGTGCCCCAGCCGCCGGAATCGTGGATGAGGTTGTGGTGAACCGTATTGCCCCAGTTGTGCGGGTCGTGGCGCGCGCGTTGCTCATCGACGGTCATGCCCCAATCGAGGGCGGTGGCGGCTTCGATGATGGATGAATCGGCGGTGACGAGGTTGACATCGTGGCAGTAGTTGTAGGCGAACTCGCAGTCATTACCGACATCCATTCCGAGCGCGTAGCGCGGGGTATCGTGGACATGGTTGTGGGTGAGCTTGACGCGGGAGCAACGGTGCATGTAGACGCCGCCGCAGCGGTTGTGGATGCGCCCCCAGCCGATGTCGTAGATGTAGCAGTTATCGACGACGTGGTCGCTGACGCGCTCGTGGTCCCTGCTGGTGCCGATGATGCTGACGCCGTCGCCCTGAGTCTGGGTGATATCGCATCCGAGGACTTGGCATCCGTGGGTATCGTCGCCGATGTAGACGCCGACCTCGGAGTTGCGAAGATCGCAGGCGGCGACCGTGCAGTCTCGCGCGCCCGTCATCTCGATGGCCCGTCCGCGGAAGTCGCGGAGGTGCAGGCGGTCGATGCGAATGCTCTCGACTCACTCGTCATTCTCGGCGTTACCGGCGAGGACGAACGCCGAGTCCAGAGCGGGGACGACGACCTCTCCCCCGCCTTCGGGCGGCCAGAAGTAGAGCGTCCCCGCATCCGGATCAACGCACCACTCGCCGGGAGCGTCGAGTTCCTCAATGATGCCGCAGAGGTAGAACGGATTGCCCTTGGAGAGCACGTAGACGCCGCGCGCGGCCTCGATGGTGCGCTGCTCGGAGTCGATGGCCTTCACGGGGCAGAGCTGGGTCTCGTAGTTCAGCGAGTCGTGGAACTTGATCCACGCGCGCTCGGGGTGGGCCCAGCGGTCAGGATTCAGGTCGCCCTCGCGATAGCGGAATGTGGTCTTCGTGTTGGCTTCGGCGATGCTCTCGTTCTGCAGGTGGCCGCCCGTGCGAGGATGGTCAGGATCGAAGTTGGGCACGCGCGCCCATTGCATGAGCCGAGCATCGCAGTACAGCTCGCGGAGGTCGAGGTCAGGCAGGTCCAGAGCCGACACGTCAGCCTGGAGGATCTCGCCCTTCCAGGGCTTCCACTCCGTCACGACACGCCCGCCGGTGACGATAGCGGGCTCGCCGCGAGGCCCCTCGATGGTCAGGCCGGAATCCTCTGGCCCGAGGGCGATGGGTCCGTCGAGGACATGAGTGCCGGGGCGGAGCAGGATGCGTGCGGGCTCGCCCGCATTGCGAGCGACCTCGACGGCGCGCTGGATGGTGGCGAAAGGCTGGCGGTTGGTGCCTTTGCCGGCGTCATCGCCCGCTGGCGAGACGTGGAACGTGACGTCGGCGATCGAGAGTGAGGCGACGGCAATCAAGGCGCCAACTGGCAGCGCGGACCTCCACATTATCGACCTCCGGTAGCAGGCGCTGGACAGCCGACGGGCTGGAAGCCCATCGCTGCGCGGGCACGACTCCTACATCCACGCCTTTCCGTCCGCGTCCTCGGTGCAATAGGCGCTGAGGACTTTGTTGATGCCCTTCGCGATGTTCTTGCAGTCGGCCGCGTTGTACCACTGGTTCAGACCGACGGAGATGCAGCGGTCGAAGAGGTCATCCGCCGTCGGGCAATCGCCGAGCGCGTATTCGATCGGGCCGCCGTTCTCGAGGTAGAGCGGGCACTGGTACGGGCAACCGTCCTCGGTCGCGCCGACTTGCTGAGTGATAGCGAACATGTCGTGGTAGATGTGCCAGTCGGGACGGCCGTTCTTCCCGCGCATCCCGCAGCCGACTCCCTCGGCGTTGAGCGCCGCGACGATCCTCTCACCGAGTTCGATGGTCTCGGGGAAGAAGCGAAGCGAGTAGCCGACCTCGCCCTCGGGATCGTTGAGCGTCTGCGGCAGGATCTCGCGGAACGTTTTGAGTTGCTTCAGCACGCGCATCTTCGCGTTGTGGAAGCGCTTGACGGTCTGGGGCATGCGCTTGAGCTGGACGACATCGATGGCGGCTTCCATCTCGCTCATCCGGTAGTTGGTGCCGCAGAATAACTCGCCCTTGTAGCGAGGCGGCGCGAAACGATCGGGTCGCCAGAGCCCGCCGCACTCGGCGATGCCCTGGCAGCGTTCGTAGAGGCGCTTGCTGTCGGTGATGATCAGCCCGCCCTCGCCGCCGCCGACGATCTTGTAGGCGCTAATCGAGAAGATACCGATGTCGCCGATGGTGCCGACGAACTTGTCCTTGACCTTCCCGCCGCAGCTCTGGGCGCAGTCCTCGATGACCTTGAGCTTGTGCTTCCGGGCGATCTTCATGATCGCGGGCATGTTACAGACCGTACCCATGACATGAGTCGGCGCGATGGCGACCGTGCGCGGGCCGATGAGAGCCTCAAGTTTCTTGGGGTCGAGTCCCATCGATTCGTCGATGTCACAGAAGACCGGGACGCCCTTGGAATGGACCACGGCGGCCGCCGTGGCAAAGAAGCCCACAGCCGGACAGATGACCTCCTTGCCCGGGCCAACGCCCGCCGCGACGAACGCGCAATTGAGCGCGGCCGTGCCGGAGGTGACGCCGATGGCATACTTGCTGCCGAAGGTCTTGCGTGCCAACTCTTCGTAGGCCTGGACTTTTGTCTGCGGCAGGCCCGAATAGTAATTCGCAAGGAACGGTCCGCCGCCGATCTCCTCGGCGTCGACCGCCTCGCGGATTCTTGAGAGCGTGTCGCTAGACCAACCGAATCTCTCGGCGACGCTCATGAACTCATCGACGCCGATCTTTGGCTTGCCTTTGCCTTCGATCTTGGTGACGGCTTTCATCCCGCCCTGAAGGGCCAGTTGCTGCTCGCGCTTGCTCTTAGGCATTCGCTGGTCACTCGCTTCCGTAGTGGAGGTCGGCTCGCGAGTGGTGTTTCCGGCCTGGCAGGGAATTCACCTCGGCCGTTTTGGATGGTGCAGGAGATCGAGCGACACGTGTGGAATTGACAATTGGATTGAGGCGACAGAGTGTCTGAGTGCCATAGCGAGGGGGCAGCATGATGTCAGAAGCAGAACACTCGCGGAGGCGACGTCGAGGCAAACGAAGATCGAAGCGTAACCGCAAAGGGCGTCACAACCCCGGCACGAGCCGCAGCCCTCACCCGATCGCCGTCGCCGCTGTGCTCGCCATCATCGGCATCGGTCTCATGTGGATGTGGTTCAGCGCCATGGACCGCGCGGCGACGGATGCGTCTATGGAATCGGGCGATGAGGCCAGAGCCGGCGACAAGACCGAGTTCTCGCTCTCAGAGTTGCGGCTGCTCAGCGGACCGTGCCCCAATTGCGATGCCGAGATCAGCGCCGCGGACCTTCTGGGCCTGTAACCGACGGCCCCCAACCAGGATTCCCACCCCGTCCCGCGAATAACCCCGTTTGCCTCCCGCTGAGGCCGGTACGAACACGCGCACCCTTGAGGAGTCACCATGGACTGGGAGAATCCCAGAGTCTTCGCCATCAACCGCGAGCGCCCACACGCGACGCTCGCCACGTATTCGGACCGCGAGTCCGCGCTTGCCGGAGCGACCACGCCGTTCATGCAGTGCCTCAACGGCACGTGGAAGTTCCAGTGGTCGCCGAGCCCCGCCGAGCGGCCAGAGGGGTTCGAAGCGCCGGACTGCGATGTCAGCGGCTGGGGGGAGATTCCCGTGCCCTCAAACTGGCAGTGCGAGGGGCACGGCGTGCCGATCTACACCAACGTGAAGTACCCGTGGCCCAATCCCGACCCGCCCAAGGTCCCGCATGACGACAACCCGGTGGGCTCGTACCGGCGGACCTTCACGCTGCCCGAGGCGTGGAGCGGGCGCGCCATCTACCTGCACTTCGCGGGCGTGAACTCGGCCTTCTACCTCTGGGTGAACGGCGAGAAGGTGGGCTACAGCCAGGGGAGTCGCACGGCGGCGGAGTTTGACATCACGCCCCACGTGAAGGACGGCGAGAATGTCGTGGCCGTCGAGGTCTACCGTTGGTCTGACGGCGTGTACATGGAGGACCAGGACTTCTGGCACCTCAGCGGGATCTACCGCGATGTCTTCCTGCTCGCGGCCGATAGCCTCCACATCAGGGATTTTGAGGTCCGCACGGACCTCGACTTGGAGTGCCGCGACGCCGAGTTGCGGATCGATCTCGCCATCCAGAACCGCTCGAGCGAGGCGCTCGCCTGTTCGACGGTCGTGACGCTCCTCGATGCGAGCGGCGAGGTCGTTTTCGAGGACGAGACCGGCAGCGTTGTCGTGCCATGCGAGGGAGAAGAGAAAGTCGAGTTCGTCCAGCCTGTCATCGAGCCTCTGAGGTGGTCGGCCGAGGAGCCGAACCTCTACCAGTTGCTGCTGACGCTGAAGGACCCATCGGGCGATGTCATCGAGGTCATTCCCTGGCGGATCGGGTTCCGCAAGGTCGAGATCGTAAACGGCCAGCTTCTCGTGAACAGCCAGCCCGTGCTCTACATGGGAGTGAACCGTCACGAGCACGAGCCTGACACCGGTCACGCAGTGACTCGCCAGGGCATGATCGAAGACATCAGGATCATGAAGCAGCACAATGTCAACGCCGTCCGGACCTCGCACTACCCGAACACGCCGGAGTGGTACTCGCTGTGCGATGAGTATGGGCTTTACGTCATCGACGAGGCGAACATCGAATCCCACGGCGCGCAGCAGTTGGCGAGCGACCCGGATTGGCTGGATCAGCACCTCGACCGCATCGAGCGGATGGTCGAGCGCGACAAGAACCACCCGAGCGTCGTCATCTGGTCGATGGGCAACGAGGCGGGCGATGGTCCTAACTTCGAGGCGTGCAGCGAGTGGATCCACAAGCGCGACGCCACGCGCCCCGTCCACTACGAGCAGGCGGGCACAAAGCCGCACACGGATATCATCTGCCCCATGTACTGGCCGATCGAGAGCATGGTCAAACTCGCCCGAGAGAATCGCGACCGACCGGTGATGCTCTGCGAGTACATGCACGCGATGAGCAACAGCGACGGGGGCGTCCTCCGCTACTGGGACGCGATCTATGCCGAGCCGAACTTCCAGGGCGCGTTCATCTGGGACTGGGTCGACCAGGGGATCCGAGCCCCCGTTCCCGGCAAGCCTGGCGAGACGTTCCTCGGCTATGGGGGCGACTTCGGCCCGCCAGACGTGCCGAGCGACCTGAACTTCTGCATGAACGGACTGATCTCGGCGGACCGAGTGCCTCACCCCGGACTGCTGGAGGTCAAGAAGGCCTACGAGCACATCAGGATCCGCTCCGATGAGCCGGCGTCGGGGAAGATCGAGATTGAGAATGGTCATTTCTTCATCCCGCTGGATTACGTCGAGGTCGAGTGGGAGGTCCGCGCAGATGATGAGCGTATCGTCGGCGGGACGCTCGAGCCGCCGATGACGCAGCCGGGGCAGACGACCGAGCTGACGCTGCCGCTTGGTCTCCCGTCGCCGAAACCGGGCGTGGAGTGCTGGCTCAACGTCAGCGCGCGCCTCGCGCAGGACATGTCGTGGGCGGACACCGGACACGAGGTCTCGTTTGCACAGTTCGCGCTGCCCAGCATCCCTGCCCAGCGCTCAGCGGGCAAGATCCCGCCCATCTCCTTCTACGACTCGGGCGCTCTGATTGCCGTCACGGGCGAGGGCTTCGAGCTATTCTTCGGCAAGGCCACGGGCACCATCTGCGTCCTCAAAGCCGGTGGCAAGAGCCTCATGCACACGGGTCCCGAGCCGCACTTCTGGCGAGCGAGCACCGACAACGACCGCGGCAACCAGATGCCGGAGCGGTGCGGCGTCTGGCGACACATGGACTGGTACGACGCCGTCTACGAGGTGACAGTCCGGCAACAGTCGGCGGGCCGGGTGGTCATCACGGTGAAAGCCACGCTGCCGGCCGGCTACTCTCCGTACAAGGCCGTTTACACGGTGCTCGGCACGGGGGATGTAATCGTCACGAGTACCCTCACGCCCGGCGCTGACGACCTGCCCGAGATCCCACGCGTTGGGATGCAGATGACGCTGTCGGAGGGGCTCGAGAACCTCACGTGGTACGGGATGGGCCCGGAGGAGAACCACCTGGACAGAAAGTCGGGCGTGCGTGTGGGCGTGTACAGCGGGACGGTCGACGAGCAGTATGTCGACTACTCGATCCCGCAGGAGAACGGCAACAAGACCGACGTGCGCTGGGCGACGCTCACCGACGACGACGGCAACGGTTTGCTGATCGTTGGCGCGCCACTCGTGAACGTCAACGCGCAGCACTATACGACCGACGACCTCGAAGAGGCCATGCATACCTACGAGATGACGCGTCGCGATTTCGTGACGCTGAACGTCGACCTCGAGCAGATGGGCGTCGGCGGTCGGGACTCGTGGGGCGCGAAGCCGGATGACGACTTCATCCTCTGGCCGAAGGAATACTCTTACACATTCCGCTTGCGGGCGATCTCAGCGGGTGAGGACGCGATGGAGTTGGCGAGGGTGAGGTACGACGTCTGACGGCGAGACACGGCACGCGCGCAAAGGGCCGGGCAGCGATGCCCGGCCCGTGTGATTCCGGCAGGTTGCGTCGGGACTGACGTCCCTCTTACGGGGAGATCTCAACCGTCAGGATCTCGCGCGGGCCGATGGTGACGGGGCCGGTGAGTTCCTCGATGCGATCCTCGGCGAGGTTGCAGCGGTGGAGCGTCTGACCAGGTAAGTTGCTCGTGATACAGCCCGCCGTCTCGGCTCCGTAGTTGACGAGCCGCACGATCACGGAATCGCGGTCCTCGGCGGGCTTGACGCTGGTGACGACCAGGTCTTCCGGTGAGATGCAGATGAAGCTGCCCTCAACGCCAAGCTCTCCCTCATGGCGGCCGGTCTGCGCGACGCGCACCGGCACGTTGAAGTTGTGGGCGTCGATCCACGGCGCCCTCGGCTCATCATCCTCGCCCTGATGGAAGCACGCCAGCTCGAACTCGTGAGCGCCCTGAAGCTGGGAGTGTACGAACTGCTCGGGCTGACCGACGCCACGGCCGATGCACCGCAGGAGCGTCACGGCGATCTGGGCGAACTGACCGTCGTCCGCCACCCGCAGTTCGTACTCGGGCAGGCCACGGTTGGCCACCCACGTCATCGCGCTCCCCTGCGCATCGCGCACGCCGCAGAACGATTGCTGCGGCCAGAAAGGCGGCTGCTCCTCCTGCCAGTCGCTCGTATCCCGCAGCACCAGCGGGCGCTGCACCACATCGAAATGCCCCTCGGCGAAGTGGACCAGGTTCTCGCCCGGGGACGTCGCAAAGACCATGCGCAACCGGTGGTCCTTGACATTGTTCTCGACCCGCACTCGGTAGTACAGCTTGCTGTGATCATCTCCGAATCGCGTCTGCCAGACCGTCACGCGCAGGTCCGTCTTCTCGGCGCTCCGAGCCTTGCTGCCGGGAGTGGCGCTGCCAGGCACGGGCAGCGTGCAGTCCCACCGCTCTCGCATGAAGATGGGGCCATCCGCCTCCAGGACTGACACGCCCTCGCGCGTGCATACTATCTCGTCGCGCTCAGGCGGGACGTAGTTATACCCGTCGCCGACGTCGCCCCCGTCCTCGAACCCGAAGTCCCAGAACGGATGCCCCTGTATCACGACCTTCGGCGGATGATGCCCCAGCCCCAGTTGCGTGCGGATTGGCTTCTCGCTCGGAACAGCGGCGAGGACCTTGTAGCCGAGGCCGGGGACATCGGTCACGAAGCCGACCTTGTGGCGCGTGACAGGGATGACGTTCGGGATGCCGGTGGGTTCTTGCGTCCAGACGCCCCGTCCCTCGCTGCTGATTCGCTGCAGCGGGACCTCGTTGCCGGCGGCGTCGATGAGGCGGAACCACTGGACGTTCTGCTCAGCCGGGAAGTCGATCTCAACCTCGATGAGATCATCGCGCGACCAGCCGAGGGGGTTGAGGAGGACTACCGGCTCCGCGCCCTCGGGCACCCAGCTCGTATCAACTCTCTCGGCGATCTCGCTCATCCCGCGCTTGGCCGAATCGCTCGCGATCTTGAGCGACTGGCGCGAGCGATAGCGCATGTCGAGGTGGACCTCGTCGATGCTGCAGCCGCAGATGGAGTCGTGCGGATGGTTGAGCATCACCTCGCGCCACGCTTCATGCAAGAACCCGCGCTCAGAGCCCATGTCGCCGCCCAGCGCGCCGGCGATGGCCGTCATCGGCTCGGCCCAGCGCTCAAGCTCCGTCTGACACGCCCAGTTGTCTTGCTTGAGCGGCATCCAACTGCTCAGCGTCGCCGCCAGCAGCGCCTGTAGGCGGAAGCGCGGGTTGGCGGTCCGCATCTCGCCGCGCCAGATCTCAAGGCCCTCGACCTCGTCCGCCACGGCGGCGATGTAGTCGGGCAGGCGCGTGTGGATCACATCGGTGTCGTCGAGAGCATCGTTGGCGGCGGCGATGATTCCGAGCGCCTTGGTGGTCGGGTAGATGTGGTCCACGCCGTCCATCGCGAGAACGTGGCTCGTCGTGCCGTGCTCAAGCGCCTTGTCTCGGAGGCCGCGCATGTTCTCGACGGCCTCGACCGCGTCGAAGTCGTCGCTGGGATCGCCGATGAGCGGCGCATTCTCGTAATAGAAGTTGCTGTAGGCGTACTCGTCAGGCATCTTGATCACGAGGACCTGACTGCCGTCGGGGCCCTCCCAGATGAACTCGCTCTTGACCTGGTCGTAGTTGACACCGCGGAAGAGCATGGCGTTGTCGATGCCGAAGCCGCGTAGGATCTGGGGCATCTGGCTGATGTGACCGAAGGTGTCGGGACAGTAGCCGACGGGCATCGGCTCGCCGCCCCACTCGCGCGCCTCGCGATGGCCGAAGAGGAGATTGCGAACGGTGGCCTCGCCGCTGACCAGGAAGTCATCAGGCAGAATGAAGAACGGTCCGATGAGGATGCGTCCGCTGGCGACATGGGCGCGCAGCTCGTCGCGTTTCTCGGGGCGGATGGCGCAGTAATCCGAGAGCGGGAGCGTCTGACCATCGAGGTGGTAGTACTTGTAGTCGGGCCGCTCCGCGAGGATCTCAAGCAGGCGGTCGATCAGACCCACGAGCCGCCGGCGGAAGCCCTGGAAGTCCTGGTGCCACTCGCGGTCCCAGTGGGTGTGGCTGATGACGTGGATGGTTGTGTTGGGCATCGTTGTCGTCCCCGATCTGGCATGCACCGGCGAGGGCGCCGGTGCTACGCGTAGAGCGCGGTCTCAGTCCGAACGTCTACGAAAAATACGAGCGGTACTTCTCAAGCGCGACGCAGATGGCCTCAATGGTGGCGGGCGGAACGTCCGGCCCGCACTCGGCATGAAGCCAGAGCCCGCCCTCGGGCATTCCCAGGACCTCGACGGATTCGCGGACATGGCCGTCGATGTCGGATGGATCGCAGAACGGGAAGAGCTGTCGGTCGAGGTCCAGCGCCACGCAGATCTTCCCCTTGCACTCGCGCGCGAGGTTGTCGAGCCCGTTAGCGCGGATCTGCGGGTTCACGACGTTCACCCCGCAGTCGATGAGATCGGTGATGATCGGGACGATATGCCCGTCGGTGTGCATGTAGACCTTGCTGCCCGCGTCGTGGCACATGCCGTACATCCGGGCGTAGCACGGCTTGAGGTACTTGCGCCATTTCTCCGCGCCGATGGCCAGCCGATCCTGCATCCCGAGGTCATCACCGAAGTGCGCTAGCTGCGGGGGATTCTCTAGCGTGCGAGCGATCTCGCCACAGTTGTACTCAAGCACCTTGTCGATGAGGATCTGAAGCTCCGGCGCATCTTCGGCGAAGTCGATCATCAGCTCCCCGAAGCCGCGCAGATCGCCCAGGCGCAACCACATGAACCCGTGGGGCGTGCCGTGACCGGGCTCGGGGACTGTGAGGGCGCGGACGTCCTCGCGCGTCTTCACCGGGTGGCCGGTCACGATGGCCTGCTGGCCCTCGTGGACGTTGCTCCAGATGCAACCCCAGAAGTCCACGTGCTCGCCCTCGCGCATCGTGCCTTGGATGTCGTCGTAATCCATCGCGCCGAATTCGTGGTTCGCGAAGATGATCGGATGGCGGGACACGACCTCATCCACCTCTTCGCGGTACTTCTTCCATGTCGCGGGCAAGAGGCTCATCGACACGGGAATGAACTCGGGACTGTCGAACTCCATCGCTTTGGTCCGGTCGTCATGTGCGGCCATGGCGGCAAGCGTCTCCCTGTCGGGGGTTTGTCGTCACGTGACGACAAACGGGCTGCGTCAGGCATGCGGCGAGTAGCCAGTGCTTGCGCGGCCGAATCCGCGCCCTCATCTGATGTGGCCTTCCCCCGCCTCCGACGCCGTATAGCCTTCTTCCTCGCCCGAGAGGTGATTCCCTCATTGCCCGGAACCAAGTCTCACCGTCGCTCTACCCGAGGTGATCTCATGCGAGCCGCCACGCTCCTAGCCGCTTTGCTCCCAGGCATTGCCCTTGCCCAAGATGGACTTGTCGCGCATTTCCCGCTCAATGAGGGAGAGGGCGAGGTCGTAGGGGACCTCATCGACTCGGGACTTGCGGGCGAGATCAGTGGGGCGCAGTGGCGGGAGTACGGTGATTCGCACGTGCTGGCGTTCGACGGAGAGGACGACTACGTCAAGATCGGATCCGCCGAGGCGCTGAATCTGCGTGGCCACGCGACGCTGAGCGCGTGGGTCTGGCCCGAGGAAGTCCCGGGCGGCGAGGTGGGGATCGCGGGGAAGCAGTTTACGAGCTACCTTCTGACATACTACCGGAATCGCCACGCGTGGTGGTACGTCGGCGCCGGGGCGAACCACGCAAGCGCGCCGGTGACACCGGGGACGTGGACGCACCTGGTCGGCACGTTCGATGGGCTGAGGATGCGCGTGTACCTGAATGGCGCGCTCGCGGCTGAGCGACTGAGCAAATTCACCGAGACGCCGGCCGGAGGGTCGTTCTTCATCGGCTGCGTCATTGGCGAGGAGGAGGCCGATGATTCCGCCTACATGCGGTCCGGGTTCTTCAAGGGCATGATCAGCGACGTGAGGGTCTACTCGCGCGCGCTGAATCCTGAGGAGATCGCGGCTCAGTATGGCGAGGAGGCGACGGCGCGGTTTGCGCCGGTGAGGGCGGAATGCGAGCCGATCAGGAAAGGCAAGCGCATCGCCGCGGGGGGCCAGTCCGTCCGCGTCGCGCCGACGGGTGGAATGCAATTGGCGACGGCGAACGGATACTGCATCGTCGAGAGCAAGTACTCGTTCCCCGGTGACAAGATCGGCTGGAACTGCCTCGGCACGCAAAACGATCATCCTGACCCCGCGTGGTCGCCGCGCGTGGGAAGGGCAGGTAGCCACGAGATTCGCGTTTCGGCCAAGGGGAGCCATTACTCGGTCGAGCGCGCAGTCCGGATCGATGATGGGCGGACTGAGATCACCGACACGCTATTGAACACGGGAACGGAACCCGTCGGGATCCTGGTCCGAAACGAGGTCATCACGCCCCACATGCCGGCCGGCACGCGCCTGGGGCTGGGTGCGGATGAGCCGATCCTATTCGCAGCGCAACCGACGTACGACCTGGGGATCGCCATTGAGGACGACGTTTCGCGGGCCCACTTCACCCCCTATTGCACCGCCAACCGTATTGGGTTCAGGGACGATCGGCTCGTGCTCGGGCCAGGACAGTCGCACGCCTTGCGGTGGACGCTGTATCTCAGGCCGCCGATGGGCACCGCTCTGGACTTCATCAACGCGGTCCGGCAAGACTGGGGCTCCAATGTCACCGTGCAAGGGCCGTGCGCGTTCTTCGATGCGAACCGCGACATCATCGATGACCCGGTCCGGCTGAAGGAGTATCTGAAGCGGCGGAAGCTCCGCATCGCGATGCTCTCGCCGTGGCTGGATTACGATCCGGGCTCGATGGACCGGGTGATGTCGCGCGATGAATACAAGGCCATGATGCTGAAGGCCACGCGCGCGCTGAGGGCGGCCGACCCGGAGATCAGGATCATAGGCTCCATCGAGACCGATTGGGTGACGATCTACCCCGACAGATTCGCCGATGGTGACAGGCTGCCGGTCGATGGCAAGGGCGGGCACGGGCCGACGCCGCTGAGCGAGGAGCTGACGCAAGTGCTTCTCAACTCCGGCTTGCCGTGGGTTGACAGTCTGAAGACGGACCGCGAGGGCGGAGCGACCGTCGAACTGTACACCCGGGCGGGCACACCGCAGACGGCGCTGGGCGTGTACCCAAGAGCGGGCAACCACCAGGCCAAATTCCTGCTGGAGCAGGCGAAGTTCCTTGTCGAGGAGATCGGACTGGATGGCTTCTACATCGACGAGTTCAGCCTGTGGTGGGTCGACAGTTACGACAGACCCGACGGATTCACAGGCACCATCGACCGGGAGACGGGTGAGGTGACGCGCCAGTACACGTCAGCCATGATCGCGGGGATCGGGCCGAGGCGGGACTTGTGCGAGTACATCATCGACCGCGGGTTGACGATGGTCGCCAACACGTGGGCGACAACGCAGCGGGAGAACCAGTATCCCGTCATGCGATTTGCGGAGACATGGAGCACCTTCGACGTGCTCTCGCTCCCGATGAAAGCCAAACCGCCATTCATGCCTGAACTCGCGCGCGGCCAACTCGGCACGCCTATCGGCCTCGGGATAAACGCGCCGAGCGAGGGCATCAACAGCGCCGAGCGGCTGATGCGCGGGATCATCCTCTACCTGCGGCATGGGATGGTCTACTACCACTACTTCTACGGCGACATTCCCAGCGAAGGCGAGGGGGCCGGCGAGTACGGGCCGATCAACCACATGTTCCCAATTACGCCGGTGCGGCTGTTTGAGGGTGGCATCGAGGGCGAGGAGCGGACGGTGACGTGTGTCTCAGGCACGTACGAATGGCGGCATGACGAGCGCCCGACGGTACTCGCGTTCGGGCCGGACGGGCGCCAGATCGACGCCGATGCGGACATCCGCAAGACGAATGACGGATGGCAGGTGGAGTTGGGGCTGAGGGACTGGGTCGAGATCGGGGTGATTGAGCCGTGATGCGCCACGGGCTGCCGACGCCCCGCCCTACCACGGCAGGTGGATGATGTGCCTCATGGCGATGCTTCCGGTGAAGCTTCGGATTGCCTTCGCGCGGTTGCGAGCGTGCTGAACGTGGGAGTCCATCTGGGCCAGCGCGATGGCGGCCTCATCATTGCCCGCCGCGGGCGCGACGGGTCTCGTGGGCGTGTGGCCCTCCTCGAGGTGATCCTGGATCGCCTGCAGCTCGCCGTCATCGACCCAGATGGCGAAGCACTCGGGGCAACGGTCGAGGGTGATTCCGCTGCAGAATGAGTACTCGTATGACTCCATCCTCGCCGCGCACGCCGGGCAAACCAGCCCGCGCGTATCGATCCCCCTCGGCGCGGTCGCTTCGTCCGGCTCGACGAGGCGCTCGACAGCGTCCAGCTCGTCGCGCCGTTTGATGGTCATCTGCGCCAGCTCGCCGTGGTCGAAGTGGACCCCACCGCACGTGCGGCAGACGTCCAGCTCCATCCCCGGCGCCTTGGCGACGGTTAGCGGCTCATTGCAGCGTGGACAGGTCTTTGAGGACATGGCTCTCACTCCCGGCTCGACGCGGTGCAATGAATTGGCCAGCGCATTACAGCCGCGGGCAAGAATGCCCGCGCCACGAGGCGACGAGCCAACTCACTTCAGCAACCCCGAGAACACGACGTAGCAGACGATCAGCCCACCGGCGAACAGCACCCACCAGAACGTGATGTTGCGGTACCAGGGCTTGCCGAGGTCTGCGAAGATGTTGAGCTTCTTCCAGTTGATCGTGGTAATGTCGGTGATGCTCTCCTCGGGTGGCGGCTTATCGATCAGGCTGACGATCACCATGAACAACACGCACACCGGCCAGGCGATGCAGGCTCGGAGCGTGAAGGCAGACCCTTCGGTCCACCACTTTACAAAGACAACCTTGTCGATGAAGATCGAGACCGCGATTCCAAATGGGATCGTCAGCGCCGCAGCGAGTCCCGTCGCCCGTCGCCAGAGGATTCCCAGCACGAAAACCGCCGAGAACGGTGGCGCGAAGTGCGCGAAGAGATTCTGGATATACACGAACACGCCTTGGCCCATCCTCTGGATGAACGGCGCCATCGCCATCGAGACAATCAGCACAACCACCGCCACCAGTCGCCCCATGCCGACGAGCTTGCGCTCTTCGGCATCCGGCCGGAACCAGCGCTTGTAGACGTCCAGCGTGATGATGGTCGACGTCGAGTTGAGCACCGAGTCGACCGTCGATTGTATCGCCCCGAAGATCGCCGCGAGTAGCAGCCCCCTCAGCCCGACGCTCATGAGTCTCATCAGCAGCGTTGGGTAGGTCTTGTCCGCCTCGGGGACACTGAGTCCCGGCTCCATCGCGAAGTAGATGAGACCGGGCAGCACGGTGATGACCGGCAACCCGATCTTCATGAATCCGGCCAGCAGGATTCCCATCCTCGCATGCCAGCCGTCCTTCGCCGCCAGGACTCGCTGGATCATGAACTGGTTGATGCAGTTGTACCAGATGCTGATCGACAGCCAGCTCAGGAAGATGGTGACCCACGGCACGAGCGTGTGACTCATCGGTTGGAAAATGGCCAGCCGGTCGTACGTTTCCGCCCCCTCGCCAAGCACTGCGGGCGCAAGCCTGCGGACGCCCTCCGCAAACGCCCCTTCGCTGCCGCGATTCGCCTCGATCATCGCGCCCCATCCCGCCGCGATGCCTCCCCCCTCGCCCAGGTGGATGAGCCCCAGCACTGTCACCAGCACGCCGCCGGTGACGAGAACGATGGTCTGGAACAGATCCGTCCACGCCACCGACTGCAATCCGCCGAAGATGGCGTAGCTTCCGGCGACCACCCCGATCAGAATCACGCCCAGCCAGATGTCCAGCCCAAACATCTCATGCAACCCAATGGCGCCGGCGTACAGGATGGCCGCGAGGAACGCCGTGACGTTGGCGATCACCGTCATGATGGCGAACATCAGCCGACACGCGGGGTTGAAGCGCTTCTCGAGGTACTCAGGGGCGGTGAAGACTTTTGTTGCCAGCAGAAACGGGATGAAGATCCAGACCAGCACGCTGAAGGCGAAGATGTTGCCCCATTCCCACTGAGCAACACAAATCCCGTACACGTAGGCCGAGCCGACCATCCCGATGAAGTGCTCGGTCGAGATATTCGAGCCGATGAAGGAGGTCCCAACCACGTACCACGGGAGCGAACGGCCCGCGAGGAAGTAGTCCTCGGACGTCTTCGACCCCTTGCGGCTCACCCAGAATCCCAGCCCCACGAGCACGATGAAGTAGAACACGAAGACGACGTAGTCAATCGTATGCAGCCCGGTCATCCGGGAATCACCTCAAGGAGTCGGACGGTTACTTGGTCGGGCGGCTCCGGTCCGGCGGCCCGCGACACTGACACGTGACCGGTGCTGCCGCCGAGATTGCCCACCTGGTGGAATGGAGGCTGTCCCTCGTACCTGAACTGTTCGTGTCGGGCGGGCGCGGCGTCGGCCACGGGATCGCCAGCGGCGTTTGGCACATTCAGTCCAGACTCGAAGAAGAGCACGAGCCGGTCATGCCCGGCGAGGTCGGAGGCCTTCTTGCCCGCTACCTCGCGGTTGATCGCGTACGCGTGTTCGACGCCCTCGGCGGCGGGGCACGCGAGCAGTGGGCCTATTGGGCCCGCGCCCGCACCGACGGCCGCAACGGGACGCCCGTACTCGACGCTGCCATCGAGGTAGGCAACGTTGCCGAACTGGGATCCGCCTTCCCGCACGTGCCGCGGGACTACGCTTCCGCCAGTGGGCGGCACGCCGTGAGCGTTGGCGGTGTCGATGTCATCTTCGTAGAACACCATCGCCCGGCCACGCTCGGGGAGATCGGCGAGGGTCTTGCCGGCGACCTCTTCGTTATACGCGTAGGCGAACTCCAACTCAGGCGCGGACGGGCATGTGAAGAGGTCCCAGAGATCGGCGGTTTCCAGCAGATAGGGCGCCAGGTCATCCTGCCACGATTCGGCGGCTGGCAGAACGCCATCGTTCTCCCGGGCATACTTGCGCGCGGCTTTCACCAGCTCCTGCAGATGCTGACGGCACGCGGTCCGAGCGTCACCAGCAACCAGGAAATCATCAAATGACATGCCCGCCGGGATGATCGTCGCGCGTCCCGCCTCGGTCATGGCGACGAGGACGCCCGATTCCTGGGGCCGCTCCGCCTCAGCAAGCTGCGCGGGCGTCGCGCTGGCGTTCTTCTCCCCCGCGCCCCACTCGAATAGCAGAAGCGTGCGTTGGCGCTGACGGTAGTCCTGCGGCACGCGCAGGCGGGAAATCTCCTCATTCATGGCGTAGCCGAACTCCACGTCCGGCAGCGCGGGGCACTTCAGGATGTCTGTGTCGATGAGGTACGGGGTGATCTCATCCACCCACCGCGTCGCATCCGGCCACGTCCTGTCGTGGTCGTTGGCATACTCATCGAGGGCCTTGTACAGGGCCTGGAGATTCGCGCGCGACTGCGAGTCGGTTTGCCGACCGCTTCGGGACGCGCGCATGGGGTCGATGTATGGCGCGAGGTCGTCTTCCCAAGTCTCCGAGGCCGGCAGAACGCCGTCATGGTCGAGGGCGTAATTCCGGGCCGCCTGGACGAGTCTGTTTAGGTGGTCTCGGCACGCGTTTGCGTCCAGCTCCGCCGACCGGATCGAGGCCAACGTGCGACCGGCCTGGAGTAGCATGACCTGACCGTCGGCCGTAGCGATGACGGTCGCGCCATCTTCTCGCGGGCCAGCCAACTCTGTCTCCGGGGGGAGAGGCACGCGAGCGTTGCGTTCGGCGCCCGGCCACTCGGCCAACAGAAGCACTCCGCGGCGCTCCTCATAGTCATTCGGCAGCTTCGCCCCGGAAAGCGCCTCGTTCATCGCGTACCCGAACGGCTTATCCTCCTCGGACGGGCACTCGAAGACTGAGTGATCGAGGAGGAGGTCTTCCAGCTCATCCATCCACGTTTCGGCGGGCGGGAGCAGGCCATTGTTCTGGCTGGCGTATTTCACCAGCGCCTGAGCCAGGGCCGTCATGTTGCGCTGTGACTGATTGCCGCTGCGGTCCGGGCCGCTCTGGTTGCCGCCCATGCTCGCGAGCTGTTCGGCCAACATCGATGTTCCTTCACCGGCGGAGGCCGTGAGCGAATCGATGAGCTTCACTCGCCACGTGCCGTCTTCCTGACGCGCAAGCACCACCGTGCCCGTGAGGGGCGCCATCGAGCTAAACCCCAGCCGCGCTTCGTCGTCTTCACCAGTTCGTTCGCCGATCTCGACCTCCAGATCCATGCCCATCGGTAGCAGCATGTAGTCGCGCATCATCGTTACGAAGTTGCGCATCCCGTCCGGGCGGCGCCCCAATGAATTCGCCATGTCCTTCAACATGGGCAACGCCGCATCTTTCGGGTCGAGCAGCGAGAGCATCGTGGCGACATCGCCCTCGCCACACGCCGTCATGTACGCCTGCGCGACCGACGCCGGATCGGTCATATCGACCTCCGGCGCATCCTGAGCAAAGGCCGGCAGCGCCACCAGCAACGCGAAGGTCATCATCACGCATCGTCCCATACCCATTGCCTCCCTCTGTTGCGTCCTCATTCCTTGAGCGTGAGGTCCGACGGTCTATTCCCCTTCAAATGATAGACCGCTGAAAACTGCCTCGCCGCCGACGCTGAGCGTGCCGATTGCGCCGACGCGGTCGTTGTTCGTATCGCTAATGTAGACATCCGGGCTCGCCACAAGCTCAGTGTCTCCGTCGAGCAGTCTCACGGCGACGCGGTCGGTGGTCACGATCCCTTCGAGCGTGTACTGCTTGCCGCGCTGCCAGTCGACATCGGCCTCGAAGCGAGGCTTGGCCGGTTGGGCCAAGTCGATCAGTTCGATCTTGCCATCAGTGAGGTAGGCGACGAAGCCCGCCTTCATTGACCGCTCCGCCTGGTAGATAAGCCCCGCGCCGGCCGGGCCCTCGGGGATGGATAGCTTGCAGCGCCACGTGCCGCGAGCGCCGGTGATCTCCTGATCGAGAGCCACCACAACGTCATCGCCAAGCGCCGTTTTCAGCGCGGCATTGGCCACGGTCGGCGTTGCGGGTGATGCCCCTCCTGCCGTGCCCGATGAGAACCCCCAGAACTCCGCAGGACCCTTCCACGTGTGGAAGCCCAGGAGGCCCTCGAGTTCACCATCTGCCTCGGTGAGTTCCAGCCAGGGGCTCTCCACAAGCGTGGTCCCCCCATCGACCTTGATGAGCCGGGCCTGGACCTTGTTGCCCTTGGTCTCAGCCTGGATCAAGAGGTCCTCATCGTAGTGCCACTTGTCCTGTGGGCTGCTCCAGATGGCCTTCTGCTCGGGGTACTTGTAGACGATCAGGCTTCCAGCGCCATACGTGCCGCCGAGCCACATGAGAAGTCCCTGCCCGCGCGCTTCCTCATTGGCCTTCACGCAGAGCCCGGCTCCGCCAGCAGGCGCGCCGACGCGGACGTAGGTCTGCCAGAGCCGGTCCTTGCCCTTGTCGGCACGGTTCACGGCCCACGCGCGGTCGATGTTGGTAGATTGCTTGACGCGCTGCTTGGTGGAGTCAGTCCACATCCAACTGCCGCCACCGACGATGCGCCAGTCCGAATCGGGACCTTGGGCGAGCCGACGCTTGTTGGGGGCGTCGTCGGTGAGATCGGCGACGGGGGCCTCCCCAACCGCAGCCTCCCAGACGCGCACGGGCCCGCCATTGCTGTACGCTCCGAGGATGCCGGAGCGCTCGGTGAGCGAGCGATCGACGCCAATCCACGGGCTCTGCGAGACCAGAACCCCGAGCGCGGTGAGCATCTGAACGCGCGCGCGGTCCTGCTCAATCACGACTTCGAGGATGTAAGGCTCGTACGCGATCCATGGCGCCCACTCATCAGCCCAGAGCACGGTGTCGTCGGCTGCGCGAAGCGAGAACCCGCCGCCTTCGTAGCCGCCGAGTTGACAGCGAAGCCCGCGCATGCCACCGAGAGAGGAGACAGCCGTCATGCCGACGACCGTCGCGCCGAGGCCAGGCTCAACAACGCACCGCCACGCCCCGCGACATCCCACAAGGCCCGGCGCCGCCGCCCTGGCCGCATCGCCACCCTTCGGGTGGAGCAAAGCCTCGCGGATCTCGCGTGTCAGCGTCCAATCGCCACGAACGGCCTCCCACTGGCCAAGCCGGTCCGCGTAGACGGACGCGCACGTTGCCAGAGCCGCTACAATGAATGCGATTCTCTTCATAGTGCCATCCCCCTACGCGGGATCGAAGTTCGGTACCCTTAGCTGCTCGCCGCCACGGAACGACGATTCATGCGCCACCAGCCCCGGCGCCGTCATCGCGACGGCTTCGTAGACATCGACCGCCGGTTCGCGATCCTCCGCGATGGCGCTGATGAACTCGTGGCTGATGAAGGAGTGAGAACCGCCATGACCGCTGTCGTAGCGCATCTTCTCAGGCAACAGATGCGCGTAATCCGCCCGGGCCGCTATGTTCGTGCCGTCGGCGCCGCGGATCGCGTAGGGCTGGCCGGCCCAACCCGGCATGAGCAACGCCATCTTGTCGCCGAACCACTGGGCGCGCTCGCCATGGGCCCACATGTTCCACATCACGTTGCAGCGGAACATGTTGCCCCGGTCGGTCTTGAACAGCGCGGACTCGTTGCAGAACGGGCTGTTGTAGGCGTTGTCCTGGAAGGCTTCCTCCGGACTCCCCGTCCCGATGCAACTCACTTCCACGAGCCGCTCGCGCGATGCGCCAACCAGGAAGCCGGTCGAGTGGGTGGGGTACATCATCGGCGGGAAGCCCCAGCGCCACGTGCGGGCATCCGGGCCCTTCTCGGGCCAGCGGCTGAGGTCGCTTGAGGACGTGCCGATTGAGGGATGGTAGTACTCTCCCTCTGAGTACAGGATCTCGCCGAAAGATCCGTCGTCAACCATCCGACGCATGGTGATCGTCGAGTTGCGGTAGTAGCTCGTCTCGGCGAGCATGTACTTCGTGCCCGTGCGCTCTTTGGCCTCGATGAGCATCGCGCATTCCTCGAGCGTGACCCCCGCCGGCACCGCCGAGATGCAGTGCTTGCCCGAGTTCATCACGGCGATGTCGTGGCGCACGTGGTCCGTCGCGCCGGTGAAGACTGCGATCGCATCGATCGTATCGTCTCTGATCATTTCCTCAAGCGACGGATACGTCTTCTCGCACCCGTATCGGTTCTGCAGATTCTGCAGCCGGTTCGGGATGAGATCACTCACGGCGGCGACCTCGCAGTTGGGATCCTCGTGCCAGTGGAATCCGGCGCCGAACCCCCCGCCGACCACGCCGATGCGGACGCGCTTGTCGATGGTTTGCTCGTTCACGTCCTGAGCGACGGCCGACGCGAGCGTCCCCGCTGCCGCGGCGGCGGTCATGGCGGTGGTGATGAAGTCTCTGCGGCTCAACCGATGGTCGGTCATGCCGGCACCCCCTTCGCAAGCAGATGGACTGTCCGAGTGGCGACCTCGAGCACGCGAATCATGAGACCGTGCGTGTGGGCGATGAGCTTGCCGTCGGGCGACCAGGACGGCTCGTGACCGAGGGTGGCCTCGCCCACCCAGTCGACGTCACCCGAGGCCATGTCGAGCAGGCAGATAGCGACCGGCAGCGGCCCGCGCGAGCTTTGGGGTTCCTCGGTGCCCTCGAAGGCAATGGTCTTCCCGTCCGGCGACCATGCCGGAGACCGCCCATGTCCGGGCGCCGCCCGGCGGACGTTAGCGCCATCGGCGTCCATCACGTAGATTCCGAACGGGCCGTCGCGGTCACTGGCAAAGGCGATCTGGTCGCCGCTCGGAGACCACGCCGGGTTCATGTCATGGGACGTGCTGTCGGTGATCTTGGTCATCGAGTGATCGCCGTCGCGCTCCAATATCCAGATGTCCTCGCCGAAGTCGCGGTCTGTCAGAACCGCGATCCGACGCCCGTCCGGCGCCCACGCGGCTTCCTCATTCCGCGAGGGTCCCCCCGCGACGCCGACGAGATCGGAGCCGTCCGCGTTGGCTATGTGGAGCACGATATGGTCGCCGTCCTGCCGCGTAAACGCGAGCCGGTCGCCGCCCGGCGACGGAGCGGGATCGTAGTCGCGCGGCCCATCCGTAAGCGGCTTGGGGTCCATCCCGTCGAGTCCGACGGAGTAGATCTTCGACACGCCGTCCATCTTCCCGGTGAAGACGACGGCCCGCCCATCCGGCGTCCAGGCGGGAGACCGACACTCCAGGTCATCCAGCGATAGCAACCGTCCACGAGCTGCCCTTGGCATGTGGCACCACCCATTCGTGAATCAGGATCTCCAAGGAGGTTCGCACATGGCAGCAGGGGACCTCCCCAAGGCGCAGGCAGGATCGCGAGCCCGCTGTCCGGAACTGCTCATGACTGCTCGGAGGTGCGATGACCCATGCGTTCATGCGCGACGATGACTCTCCTGTTGATCGGCTCGATAGCGGCGGCCGACGTCACCTACCACGTCGCCACGCGCGGCGATGACGCGAATCCTGGATCCGCCAGAGAACCCTTCGCCACGCTGGCGCGCGCGCAGGAGGCGGCGAGGGCGTCGGTCGGTGAGGGCACGCGCATTGAGATCCGCGCGGGTCGGTACGAACTCGACGAGCCCCTCCGCTTCGGCCCCGAAGACACGGGCACGTGGGCGGCGCGGGAGGGCCATGAGGTCATCATCAGTGGCGGCCGGCGGATTCGCGGATGGAAACGCGGCGCAGACGGTCTGTGGCGCGCGCGGATCGACGAGGTTGCCGCGGGTGAGTGGCACTTCCGCGAGCTGTTCGTGAATGGTCGCCGGGCAACGCGCGCGCGGACGCCGGATGCGGATGCTGCGCCGTGGTTCTACCGTCTCGCCGGCGCCGAGCAGGCCGAGGACCTGAGCGAGCACAAGCTCATGCTGGACCCGGCGCACGTGGCCGATTGGTCGAACGTGGCCGACGTGGAGGTGGTCGTCTTCGGCGAGTGGGCGATCACCCGCAAGCTGCTGGAATCCATCGATGCGGACACCGGCGTGGTGATCTTGCGGCCGCCCCACGTGAAGCACCACCCGGCCATCAATCCCAAGGCCGGGCTGGGATGCTACTTCGAGAACGTCCCGGAGGCGCTCGACCAGCCCGGCGAATGGTACCTCGATCGCAACTCGGGGGAGTTGACCTACTACCCTCTGCCGGGCGAGAAGATGGGCAAGGCTGAGGTGATCGCGCCGTACTTGGAGCGGCTGGTGGAGGTCGAGGGATCAGCCGGCTTGTCGTTTGAGGGACTCACCTTCTCACATTGCGGGTGGCCGCTGCCCGAGGCGGGACACGCCGGAATCCAGGGCACGTTCCACTCGCCGCCGCCGACATGGGGCGCGAACTGGACGCCGGTTGAGCCGGCCCTCGTGATGACCGACGCGGGTCTCTGCAACTTCACGGGCTGCACCTTCGCCGACCTGGGCGGGGGGGGCGTCTGGTTGCGCAAGGGGTCCGTTGGGAACACGATCGAGGGGTGCGAGTTCACCGACATCGCCGGCAACGGCGTCATGGTCGGGGAACACTACCCCGGCTACGACTGGGTGAAGGACTCAATCCCGGAAGAGGACCTGATCCGGGAGAATGAGATCGCCAACAATCACATCCACGCGTGCGGGCAGGGGTACTTTGGCGCGGTGGGCGTGTGGGTGGGTTTCGCCGAGACCACGCTCGTCAGGAACAACCTGATCCACGACCTGCCATACACGGGCGTCTCCGTGGGTTGGCGTTGGAATGAGACGCCAACGGCGTGCAAGGGAAACGTGATCGAGCACAACCACATCCACGATGTCATGAACAAGCTCGCCGACGGTGGTTGCATCTACACGCTTGGGCTGCAGCCGCAGACGGTTCTGCGCGGCAACGTGCTCCACGACGTTCACTACAGCCCGGTAGCGCGGCAATCGAGCCGCTCGAACAACGGCATCTTCTTCGACCAGGGCAGCAAGGAGTACTTGGTCGAGGACAACGTGATCTACTCGACCGCCGGGCCGTCGCTGCGCTTCAACCAATGCGAGCGCGAGTGGCATGAGTGGAACAACAACCACCTCGGCATCACGGTCCCTGTTGAGGGCAAACGTGGCACGGGTCTGAAGTGCGACGGCGGGAAGATCGAGGAGCCTCACTCACCGGGGCTCGATGCTCCTGAGCTGACGGCGGAGGCATGGATCTACCTCGACGGCTTCCCGTCCGGCGGGGACGACCGTCGCTGGATCATCAACAAGAACCACAACGAGTGGCAGGAGGGGCACTGGGGCCTCTGCACGCAGAGCAAGACGGTCGGCGCTTACCTGAACATCGGCGGCGGCGAGGCGCATATGCTGGGCGCGTTCAGCGATGACGTGCTGACGCTCGACGAGTGGCACCACATCGCATTTACCTACGATGGAGCGGATCTGAACGTCTACCACAACGGAACGCCGGTCGCCTCGCGGGCGATCAACAGAGCGCGCGTGCCGGGCGCCAAACCGGTGGCGATCGGACGCCGCCAGGACGACTACATCGCGTTCGTGGGGCGCATCGACGAAGCGGTGGTCTACAGCCGCGCGCTGGCCGCGTCCGAGGTGGCGGATCGGTACGAAGCAGGCGGGGCGCCGCCGGAGGGTGAAGCGGTGGAGAAGTACTGGGCGTTTGAGGAGACGGACGGCAGCGCCGAGGTGCTCAAGAAGGCATTGGAGCTAGCTGGCATTCAGTCGCCGTGGCGCGAGAGACTACTGAGCGAGGACTCGGAATAGATGACTCAACGCAGCATCGCGAAGTGGACGGTCGCGTCTTGCATCGGACTCATGCTCACAGGCGTTGCGCAGGCGGCATCGATTGAGCGCGAGGCGTATTGGCAATTCGACGAGGCGCGGACAGTGGCGTGGGAGATCAGCCGCGCGCGGACGGGCGGCGTCGCCAAATGGCCGAACATGGTCACCCCGGCCGGAAGCGCAACGTTGCCGCTGCCAGTAGCAAGTGCCCCGATCACGCCTGACGGGCAGGCGAACGAGCAGGCCTGGGACGCGGCGACGAGTTTCCCCGTCGGCCCCGTGTTCGGCCCATGGCGCGAGGGCCCGATGACGCTCCAGGTGAGGGCGTGTCGGGACGAAACGCAGGCCCACATCGCGATCACGGCGCCCAATGCCCTGACCGATCTAGCGTCGCTGTCGCCGACCTCGGAGTTGTTCACTGCTGACAGGCCCTATCGCGTTGGTGAGGGCGGTGGCGTTCCCGCGGAGCGCGTTGGCGATGGCGGCCGTACTGTTGAGATCAGCATCCCACTGCCGGCCGACGGCAAGCCGCTGGGGCTGAGTTTCGCGTCGGAAGTGGTCCGCAGGCCAAGCGGCGTCATGCCCGCGGAACTGCGTGCCCTCGGCCTGACCGGACATGGCGGACCCGTGTGGCTCGGTCCGGCGACGATCCAACTCGTGCCCGCCGAGACATCCGCTACCGTTGACACCCCAGACCTCGAGCCAACCGAGAGCGGCGTTGCGATCTACACGTGGGAGCAAGGGCCATACCGCCTCGATGGTTTCACCTACGCGGAGCCTGTCACCGCAACGATCGAAGAGTGCAGGACCTTCGCCAGGCGGACAGGCCAAGCCGAGACGGATCTGCCGGCCGCGACCGAGGGGCGCGAAGCCTATTGCCAGGCGCGAGAACACCGGGCCAGACTTCACCTCGCGATGATCGATTCGCCGCTGCTGTTCGTGAAGCGTCACCCGTACTTCGCCGGCCACATCTACGACGACTACTACACGTGGCGACCCGGCGGAGGGATCCACGTCCGCGAGAATCCGGCGAGTCTCGGGGAGCCAACCGTCCGCCCAATCGTGAGCGCGGATACGCCCGAGACACTGGGCGCGGGCGTCTACCGCGACCCCGACATCGCCTGGGACGGCGCGACGATCGTCTTTGCCTACAAGCCCGAGCAGAACGCGGTCACGAGCGTGTACGAGGTCGGGGTTGACGGGACGGGATTGACCCGTCTCACCGAGAGCGACAAGTACCACGACATCACGCCGGCTTACCTGCCGGATGGCCGCATCGTGTTCAGCTCGACCCGGCCGAAGGCGCTGGTGCCATGCTTCAACTCGGGCGTCGACACGCTGCACGCGATGAACGCAGATGGCAGCGGGATCCGGAGCATCTCGTCGAACAACGTCACCGAGTTCGACCCGGCAATCCTGCCCGATGGGCGGATCGTCTATGGGCGCTGGGAGTATGTCGACAAAACCGCGCTCTACATGCAGAGCCTGTGGACGATGTTCCCCGACGGCACGGGCGAGGAGTCGCTGTTCGCGAACAACCTCGCGAAGCCGACGGCCGTGCTCGACGCGCGCCCGGTTCCTGGGACAGGCCTGATCGCCGCGTCGCTCACGCCTCACAACGGTCAGGCCGCGGGCGCGATCGGCATCATCGATCCGGCGCTTGGCAAGAACAATGTCGGCGCGATCACGAACCTCACGCCGGAGTTCCCGGCGGAGATGGACCAAGGCCTCACGACCGGCCCGAGCGACCCGTTCCCGCTCTCGGCGGACGACTGCCTGATCGCCAACAACGCCGTCGGCAAGCATGGCATCATCGAGCTGGTCGACCGATTCGGCCGGCGCGAACTCGTCCATGCCGACCCGGAGATCTCGTGCTACGCGCCCATGCTGCTGAAGCCGCACCGCGCGCCGATGAACGTCCACTCCGCGGAGGAAACCGAGGAGCCGGGCCGCTTCGTGGTGCTCGATATCTACCAGGGCCTGACGGGCGTTGAGCGGGGTGAGGTCAAGAAGCTGCGCCTCGTGGAGGAGACGGCCCGGATCAGCGGCATCCCGCCCGGTGGACGGTGGTGGAACCAGGCGTTCCTGGTTAGCTGGCAGGGAAGCTATGTCATCAAGAACTTCCTCGGCACGGTGCCCGTGCATGAGGATGGATCCGCCTACTTCGAGGCGCCGGCGGGGAGAGCGATCTACTTCGAGGCGCTCGACGCGGACGGTCGCGAAGTCCAGCGCATGAGGACCTTCGTCCAAGCTCAGCCCGGCGTCACTCGCACGTGCATCGGATGCCACGAACGCAAAGAGGACGCGCCACCGCAGACGAGCAGCGTCCCGATCGCTCTGACGCAAGACCCAGCCACGCCCGCGCCGGAGAGCTGGGGCTCGGGATATGTGGATTACCCCACGATGGTGCAGCCCATCCTCGACCGCCGCTGCGTGAGTTGCCACGGAGGCGAGAAGGGAATCGACGGCGGCATCGATCTCTCCGGTGGATGGACGTGGGCGTTCAACATCAGCTACGAGACGCTGCTGAAGCACGATCTGTCAGGCTTCCTGCGCTGCCACAACTCCGACGTGTCATCATCCGACATCCTCCCGCCACGGACCATCGGCTCGGGCGCCGCGAATCTCGGGGAGCTGCTACTGACCGGACACGACCAGCGGATCGCCGACCTCGCCCAGTCGGAGCGAGACCTGCTGATGGCGTGGATGGATGGCAACAGCAACTACTACGGGACCTGGGACTACACGCAGCAAGCGACGGTTAACGCAATCATGGACGTGCGCGGGCCGCTCTCAGCGGCGATGCAGAGCGCGGGCTGCACAGAGTGTCACCCGGCGGGACACATCGGCAACGACTGGGTGAACCTGCAGAAGCCCGAATGGAGTCGGATCCTGCGCGCGCCGATGGCGAAGGCGGATGGGGAATTGGGACTGAGCTGGTGCCGCGACCGGAAGGCGCCTAGCGGCATGGCGCTGGTGGATCAGCGGATCATGCCCCCGGATCGATTCCACCCGCTCGCACTACCGAGGCTGGACCTCTCAGGCGAGCCGAAGCCG